>Ga0068863_100005214_pt1 | contig 12823 bp, 10 predicted proteins | sample KBSSwiS62_FD_66596 | JGI IMG/M metagenome (GOLD analysis project Ga0068863, IMG submission 66596) | Switchgrass rhizosphere microbial communities from Kellogg Biological Station, Michigan, USA - KBS Switchgrass S6-2 | ecosystem: Host-associated > Plants > Roots > Rhizosphere > Soil ...
AATCCCTACATCCTGATCCACGAAAAGAAGATCAGCTCGATGAAGGACCTGCTCCCGCTGCTCGAGCAGATCGCCAAGAGCGGCCGTCCGCTCCTCATCATCGCGGAAGACGTCGAGGGCGAGGCTCTGGCCACCCTGGTCGTCAACAAGCTCCGCGGCACCCTGCAGGTTTGCGCCGTGAAGGCGCCTGGCTTCGGCGATCGCCGCAAGGCCATGCTGCAGGACATCGCCATCCTCACGGGTGGCAAGGCCATCACCGAAGACCTCGGCATCAAGCTGGAGAACGTTCAGCTGGCTGACCTCGGACAGGCCAAGAAGCTCACCGTCGACAAGGACAACACCACCATCGTCGAAGGCAAGGGCAAGGGTGCTGACATCGAAGGCCGCGTGAAGGAAATCCGCAGCCAGATCGACAAGACCACCAGCGACTACGACCGCGAGAAGCTCCAGGAACGACTGGCGAAGCTCGTTGGCGGCGTTGCCGTGATCAAGGTCGGCGCAGCTACCGAGACCGAAATGAAGGAAAAGAAGGCTCGTGTCGAAGACGCGATGCACGCGACCCGTGCAGCCGTCGAAGAAGGCATCGTCCCGGGCGGCGGCGTCGCCCTGGTTCGCTGCATCGACGCAGTCAGCGCTCTGAAACTGGAAGGCGACGAGGCAATCGGCGCCAACATCGTGAAGCGCGCCCTTGAAGAGCCCTTGCGCCAGATCGTCGGCAACGCCGGCGAAGAGGGTGCAGTCATCATTGGCAAGATCCGTGACCACAAGGACACCAACTACGGCTACAACGCCCAGAACGGTGAATTTGTGGATATGGTGAAGGCCGGCGTCATCGACCCGACGAAGGTTACCCGCACTGCCCTGCAGAACGCGGGATCCATCTCGGCACTTATGCTCACCACCGAAGCCCTGGTAGCGGAACTGCCTGAAGAGAAGAAAGCAGCTCCAATGCCGGGTGGACATGGCGGCGGCATGGGCGACATGTACTGATCGCGACCGCGGCGTCTGAGCCGCAGGCGATCATCCTGAGCGTTTTACGCGCAGGATCTGCACAAAGTAGGGACGGCCTCAGCGGCCGTCCCTTTTTCTTTCTGACCAGTGAGGGGCGTAGCTTACCTATCGAGCCTATCGAGAAAATTCATTCAGGATGTGATTGACTCGTTGTCTCCCTCACGTTATGAACTTACGTGCTCTGCCTTCGACAGTATGGAGACTTTGTCTGGTTACTTTATGCACCAGTGAGACGGTGGTTCTATGTGTTTTCCGTTATCGGTGTAATCTTTATCGGATTGAGAATCTTCCTATTTGTCGATCAACCTTCGGTACCAAACTGGCCGCCAATATTGCTCCTTCTCGCCTCTACAACTCTGTTTGTCGGCGCGCTTTGCTCGGCGACTCTCGTGCTTGGAATGGTTCTGTTCTGGTTCCGCTTCGATCAGCATAGGTCTTTATGGTTGCTCGGAATCTTGGTCTCACCGCTGGGTGCGGCTGCATACTGCCTATCCATTTATCGTGACCATAAACCGCCATCGACGGCTACCTGACGTCTCCCCATTTCTTTACCGCAAGCGCAATCGGTAATCCCACGCAGAATATATGTCCAATCGGACCCGTCAGCAGGCTTGGGCCAGTGAGCGGCCCGAGCGGCATGCGCGAGGATTGAATGACCACGTACCGCATGAATGCCCACACGACTTCGCCGTAGAGGATTCCCGCCAAGATTGGCCGCTCGGTCATCCACCTCAGTTTTCGGCTGGCCAGGTAGAAAACTGCAGCCGCGGTAAACGCTATGAAAAAGTGCAGGAGCATTCCGAGGGTCGCCGTCTGCCATCCACCCTGGTACGCCTTTGGTCCGAGCAACCCACTCGCAATAGATTGCGGAATTCTGATCGGCTTGACTCCACGCATCAGCCCAAAGGCAAGAATCGCCTGTGTGATATCCAGTACTCCCGCGGCGAAACCGCCCCAAAAGATCGCCTTCGCTCCACTCCTCACCAATTCCACCTTTCATAGCCGGACTTAAAAACAGCATCGGCCAGCAGCTCTGTGAAATGTTTCCCGCCTTTGGTTCACCATTGTGTACTACAATCCCCGCTCCCCCGGAGTATCGAGCAAACCACTATGGCGACTTCCACAGCAACGGTTCGACTTGCCCCTCGCGTCCTGCCCGGTCGACGGTTCGATCACCAGTTCTTCACCGGGTCGGCGCTGGCCATGATCGTCGCCGTCTTCATCGGCTTCGCGCACACTTATTTCCTCGCGGGAGTATTTCATGCTCCTTTGCCGAGCGCGATCATCCATGTTCACGGAGCCGTCTTTAGCGGGTGGTTATTCCTTGTTATCGCACAGACATCTCTGGTTTCTGCCGGCCGCGTAGATATCCACCGGAAGCTCGGAATCGCAGCCATGATCTACGCAGCCTGCATGGTCCCGCTGGGAATCCTTGCGGCGACGGATTCGCTCGTACGTGGAAGCAGCCCGGTCCTCGGAAGGGATCCACGAGTTTTCTACATCGTTCCAACCACGGAAGTCCTGGTGTTCGGGATCTTAATGGGCCTCGCGTTCTACTATCGTCGCGTACCGGCGACTCACAAGCGACTGATCTATGTCGCGAATACAGCCCTCTTACTTGCAGCGATTGCTCGCTGGCCGATCGCGTTCACCTATAAAAACAATCCGGTTGCCGCGCTGCTCTCCAATGTTTTCCTCGTGGCGCTCGTCACCTACGACTACTGGTCAACGCGCAAGGTCTACCGTGCGACCATCTACGCCAGTCTCTTCCTGATGTTCGTTCAACAAGCCCGCGCGCCGTTCAGCCACACTGCCGTTTGGATTTCGTTTGCGTCATGGGTGCAGCACTTGGCTCGGCCGATGTTGGGGTAGTATCAGCTCACACCCTTGCTCCTGGTCACGCGCTTCGCATAGGCCGACGCCGGATTGTGCCCGGTCGTTGCTGCAGCCTTCTTGTAGAACTCCGTAGCCTTCTCTTTGTCTCCCAATTTCTCGTAGGTCTCGCCGATCAACGTCTGAATGAAGGGATCGTTCTGGTTCGCCTTTTGCAACTCGGACAGAGCTGTCTTAGCGTCGCCGGTATACAGCGCGACGTATCCGACTAGATAGGGAAAGAATGGCGCCTGATTCGGGTTGGTTCCCTTGTCCAGGATCGCTTTAGCGGCGGCGACGTGTTTCTCGGCTTCTGCCTTATTGCCTTTGCGGGCCGCGATACGCGCCTGCGCGTGCTCCCACCGGAAGTTCCACAGATCGACCCGGTCGGGCTTGATATTCGGCTCCTGCAGACCGACATCGTGCCCCGTCTTGTACCACTGGTAAGAAGTATCAAGGTCTCCGCTATCGATGCAGACGCGGGCTACTTCGTTAGCAACTTCACCCTGTCGAAAGAAGTCGTTCTGCGACTTCGCATAATCGAACACTTTCTGCTGATATTCGACCGCCTTCTTGCAGTTCCCTTCGAAGGCATAAGACATGGCGGTCGCGCGATACGCCACGGTTCTGATGTCGGGCGTGGGAGCGATCTCATCGGCTTTGGCGAAATGCTTTCTCGCTTCCTCTCCCCTGCCCATCAGGTCGAGCACATTTCCAGAGCCAATATTTGCGGCGAACGCGTCTTCTTTCTTATCTCCAAGATGCTTCTGATAGAGATCCAGTGCCTCTTGTAACTTTCCATCTCGCAGAAGTTGGTTCGCTTGGGCGACAAACTCGGGAGGTTTCGGGCCAGCCTGGGCAGGTGGATTCTGGGCAAAGGCGGTGACACACGAAACGGCGATTAGCAGAGCAAGTGCATAGTGGGTCTTTTTCATGGCCGGAGATTATCGCATGGCGGCATGCCCGCAGTGTGGCGCGGGCGCAATGCAACACAAGAGACCGGCAATCGGTCTCATTCGTGAGATCAGCCAATTGTTGAAAAACTGGACTGTAGACAGCCCAGGTTAGACGTCCCGCCCTTGCGACCCTCTCGGAATCAACGTACGGATGCCCCATCCGGCAGCGATGCCTAAGCCCACAATAAAACATCCGGCAATCAGAGCGTCGGTGCTCTGAATGGTGCTCCAAGCCTGGAGCACAGCCGTTATTCAAACCACAAACAACACGATTGCAATCCACGCCAAGGTTTTCATAGGCCTCACCACAAATCAAAATGGCACCGCGGCAGACCCACCGCAGTGCCCTTCATCACAGACCTTGGCCCATTGAGTGCCCTACCTACTTCTTCTGCTTCGCCTTCGCGACTATAAGCGATTCCAGCTGCTGTCCCGCGAATTCAGCCGCCGGTGGATCTTGATTGGCAAGCGTCACAACTGTGTATGGAGAGTCCATCACGATATAAAGATGCGTATTCACGCCCGGAAAACCGCCGCCATGTCCCACCACGGTCTGGCCGTAGACATCCTCGATCTCCATGGCATAACCGTACTGCCCACCCCAAGGGGTCTTACCGTGCTGTTGTGCCATCGTACGGAACGTCGCACTACTGACAAGTTTTCCGCTACGCAGCGCATCCGCAAATTTAATCAGATCTTCGGCCGTGGAAATTGCGCCACCAGCAGGGCTCCCCACATCATGCTCCGCCTCATGCCAATCCTTGCTGGGGCCTTTTTCGGTCTGTCGTGTGTAAGGCGTTACCATTCGCGGATCGCTGTGTGGGATGTTGTTCGGATCGCTGTTCTTCATACCCGCGACCTGGAAGATGTGTTTTCGAATGTATGTCGGGTAATCTTCGCCCGAAACTTTTTCCAGTATTGCACCGGCCAATGCCAGTCCGGCGTTGCTGTAGGCCCAACTGGTTCCCGGTTCGAATCTCGGTTCATCATTGTCATACAGGGGCATGAATTCGTCGGCGCGCTCCACCCCGTTCTTCATCATCTGGGAAGTACGCTTACGCAGGAAGTCCCCCATCCCGCCGGTGTGCGACAGCAGCATTCCGACCGTGACCTTCTCGCGAACCGTTTTGTTTGGGTATTCGGGGAAAAACTTTCCGACCTTGTCGTCGTACGAAATCTTGCCCTGATCGACCAATTGTCCAATGCCGGCCGCTGTAAACATCTTTCCCATCGAACCGATAGTGAACTGCGTCGAAGGTGTGAAGGGTGTCTTCTTTTGCCGATCGGCATAACCTACCGTTGCAGTGACAATCGGTTGCGCCCCCTTGGCGGCCATCACGATCCCAGACGCGATGCCCTGCTTTCCGAGTTTGTCCAAAGAACTCTGCGTCGCTTTTTCTATGGCGGCGTCGCTAAGGTCCTTCGGCAGCATGGACTCGGGCAGGGTCGCCGCATTGCCCTGCATGGGGCCCATTTTGCCGCCGTCGCCCGTTTTCAGCCCAAGCTGGACAAATGCGCCGCTCTTGATTCCTTCCACTAAGATATCAAGGCCATCGGGCTTCGATTCGAGGACCTGGACTGGCCGGTAGCCACCGTGAACGGAGCACTCCGCCATGTCGGACTCAGCGATTTCTTTGGCGCTCACTCTCTTGAGAAACTTGTCCTGGTAATGAGCCGCGCTCCAAGCCTCAAGCGCTGCCGCGTCAGGCGAAGCGCACATCGAGAGCCACTCATGGAAAAGTTTGGCGGGGGCTGTATCCGGCCACGTAACAGTCGGGGTCTGCGCTGCACAACCTACTGCAATACACACGAGCACTACTTGCGCTTGAAGCACTCTTCTAAGTTTCATAGTTTGAACTTTCCGCAGATTGGACCACAGATAGACGCATCCGCACTCGCAGGGTTAGCGGGCATCACTGTAGCAAATTCGGTCGCGGACGCGGACGGTTAACAAATTCGCTTGCTGGCAATCAACTTCTGGATCGACTCAACAAGCGAACTTGGGTCTTGCGGTTTGTGCAACAGAAGATCGACTTCGGGAGGCTGGTGCGCTTCCACCCGGCCCGTGAGCATTAGTACTGGCACATCCTTTATCTGCTTGAACTGTTTCGCCAGGGTAGCGCCATTGGTTTCCGGCAAGCCATGGTCCAGAATCACAAGGTCGATTTTCTTAGTTCGCAGAAGCGACTCTGCCGCTGCGGCATTGTCTGCGCCAATGAACTCGAAGCCCTTGGCATCGAGCAGGAAAAAGAGCGTTTGCAGAGTATTGCGATCGTCATCCACACAAAGGACGGTAGGCATATTTAAGACCAGATAAGACTTTAAGAATCAATTAGTAAGACACACGAACCCGTTTTGGTTGGATTCATCTAGAGCTTCTGGAGTGGGCTGGCCTACTCACATTTCTCATTACTCCGGTAATCTGGCCAATCCAGAGTGCCTGCCGCACCATGTCTTGCCCGACAAGATAGATTTTCATTCCCCCTGGGGGCGTAGTCCGTGGCCAACGATCTCTCGCCGAATGGCGTTCGTATCGATGTCAAACTTCCAGTCAGGCTGCTGGGCCAGGACTCTTACGGCATTCCCTTCGACAGCTCATGCATTGCAGAAGTGCTCAACTTGAGTGGCGCTTCCATAAGATGCAGCGAGGAACTTCGTGCCAGCCAACCCGTTTCGATCGGCTATAGGAATCGCCTCGTCCCTGCCATCGTCCTCGCAAGGGTTCACGAAGACTTGTACGAAGTTGGTTTTACGGCGCCGCAACCAGATTTCTGGGACATTGAGTTTCATTCGGATTCCATCGCTGAATCATTTACCCAGGCGCTACTGCAATGTTCCTCCTGTTCGAAAATGGTTCCGTTTGGGCTAACCAACTTCGAATGCATCCTGGTGGCAACCGATGTCGAAGTAGAACGTTTCTGCCCTGCCTGCAATTCGAAACGTCAATGGAAGCGAGCGACTCTGGGAGCGACGTTGCAGGCTGCGGCGTCTGTTGTTACCGATCGTCGGCACCAGGCCAGAGTGAAGGTGGGCTTCGATGCCGGCGTGAAATGGTTCGGCAGGATTCGAGAGGGCAAGGTACTCGACGCCTCGCGCAATGGCTTGCGGATTGTCATGGACGCTCGTTTCCGAGTTGGCGATTTCGTCCAAGTCTCGGCTCCATACAGCCGAAACACCGCCAACATCTTCCTTCCGTTTCGTGTGAGTTGGGCAAAGGAATCAGAAGCCGGAGAACACGAGTACGGCCTGCATTATTCTTCCCAGGCACACTACTGAGACAATCGTTTTACAACTCCAGGCGGCTGAGCCCGTAGACACGACTTTGCCTTTGCTGTATCGTTTTCCCACGATGTCGATTGCGAATATTACCGCTCCCATGGCCATGTGCGCTTGTACGCGCTGCCGTGGGGATTTGCGGTGATCGCATCCTAAGATAGTCGACACGCAAATTTAACGACCCACGGCCTGCCAAGCGTGGGTCGTTTCGTTTTATTCAAGTTCTGAATTAGAAACTGCCGACGAAGAGTTTCAATAATCGACGAGAGGAGAAGTTCCGATGTCCAGTCCCGATCAGAAGAAGCCTCAGCGCTTAGCTACCCTCGCCATCCATGGAGGCCAGACTCCCGACCCAACCACTAATGCACGCGCGGTGCCGATCTACCAGACAACCTCTTACGTCTTTAACGACGCCGACCACGCCGCCCGGCTATTTGCGCTCCAGGAGTTTGGAAACATATACACGCGCATCATGAATCCGACGACGGATGTGTTCGAGAAGCGGATTGCCGCGCTCGAGGGCGGAGTCGCTGGGCTGGCAACAGCGAGCGGTCAGGCCGCCGAGACGCTGACAATCACGACTCTGGCTGAGGCTGGCGACGAAATTGTCTCGACCACTTCTCTCTACGGCGGAACTTACAATCTGTTTCACTACACTCTGCCGAAGCTCGGGATAAACGTGAAATTCGCGGACGCAGCTGACTTCGATGGGATCCGCAAGCTCATCAATGACAAGACAAAGGCGCTCTACACGGAATCTCTCGGCAACCCCAAGCTTGATATTTCCGATATCGCTAAGCTTGCGGAGATTGCACACGAGCATGGTATTCCGCTCATTGTCGACAACACCTGCGCTTCGCCGGCATTACTTCGACCGATCGAGTTCGGAGCTGATATCGTCGTCAACTCTGCCACAAAGTTCATTGGCGGACATGGAACGGCAATCGGCGGGGTCATTGTTGATGCCGGCAAGTTTGATTGGGCCGCTTCGCCGCGCTTCAAAAAGTCATTTGTAGACCCGGACCCCTCCTATCACGGAGTGTCTTTCGCCGCGGCCTTCGGAAACCTGGCCTTCATTATCAAGGCACGCGTGCAAGGGCTTCGCGACACCGGAGCTGCGCTGTCGCCGTTTAACTCATTCCTGCTCCTGCAGGGTGCGGAGACCCTTCACCTTCGCATGCAGCGCCACTCTGAGAACGCCTTGGCTGTCGCCAAGCACCTCGAATCGCACCCTGGAGTCGAATGGGTGAACTACCCAGGCCTCCCCTCGAGCCAGTATCACTCTCTGGCAAAGAGGTACCTGCCGAATGGCGCTGGATCGCTGATCACATTCGGTATCAAGGGTGGCTTCGAGGCAGGTAAACACTTCATCGACTCGCTGAAGCTCTTCAGCCTTCTGGCTAATATCGGAGACGCGAAGTCGTTGGTCATTCATCCGGCCTCAACGACGCACCAACAGTTAAGCGACAGCGAGCAGCGCGATACTGGTGTAACGCCGGAGCTTGTGCGTCTGTCGGTAGGAATCGAGGACGTGAATGACATACTCGACGATCTCAACCAGGCACTGGAAGTTGCTGTGCCAAAGCCGACGCCGGAGTTAGCGGGAGCTCGATAGCCATGGCGAAGCAGAACCTTCATCTGAAGCAAGGAACCGTAATCTTTGCCGAGGATGAGCCTTTTCAACTCGAGGCGGGCGGAACACTCAGCCCAGTTCAGATTCGGTTCGCCATCTACGGCGAGCCGAATGCCTCGGGAGACAACGTTGTGCTGCTTTGTCACGCGCTGTCGGGTTCAGCGGAGGCGCACGAGTGGTGGCCCGAACTTTGGGCATCCGGTGGAGTCTTTGAAGACGGCAAGTATTGCGTCGTCTGCACCAACATTCTCGGATCTCGTTATGGTTCCACCGGGCCGACCAGCATCAACGAGCGCACCGGGCAGCCTTATGCAGAATCATTTCCGCTGATTACCATCGGAGATGTGGTTCGCGCACAAGAGCGAGCACTTCGACAGTTAGGAATCGCTCGACTCCATGCTGTGCTAGGCGGTTCTATCGGGGGAATGCAGGCGATTGAATGGGCCATCCGCTTCCCTTCCCAGGTAGAGCGAAGCATTGCAATTGGCGTGACTCCTCTATCGGGGATGGGCCTCGCCTTGAACCATCTTCAACGACAGGCAATCCAAGCCGATCCGGATCTCGGGCTTCGAATCGCGCGCGGTATCGCGATGTGCTCCTACAAATCCGCCGAGTTATTCGACGAGAGACATGGTCGAAAGCCCAACCGAAAAGGTGCTCCTCCGTGGGAATCAAAAGAAGGCAAGTTCGACATCTCCGGATACCTTGAATACCAGGGTGAAATTTTCGCGAGGCGGTTCGATCCGCAGACCTACGTCGCAATCACCCGCATGATGGATCTTTGGGATCCCGGGCGCGAGGGAGACGAATTATTCGAACGGATAACGGCGCGGCTGAGCTTGATTGGAATTTCGTCCGACTGGTTATTCCCGGCGGGAGATGTGCGCAGGTTCGCTGATGCCATCAGAAAACGGACGGGGCAATGCGGATATTTCGAAATAGATTCGGAGCATGGTCACGATTCATTTCTGGCGGAGGTAGAACACGTGAACGCGCTGCTGAAAGAGCTGCTTCTGGAGCCTGCCGGAACATCGATCGCCGAGAAATTCAGCGGCACTAGGACTCCATCGTAACCCTATTTTCAATCGACTGCGTTTTGCTCAGCACTGTCAAGGGCTATGCCCTATTTCACCCCTTAGTTCTCCTTAGTGCCGTTGCCTGATTAAGGTGAACCCGGCTATCCTGTCAGCATTCCACTCCGGCCCCTGAACCGGACGAGGCTCATTTGTCATTTCAATTGGTCTCTCCTCGGCGAAGTGTGTTGTCACGGATGCCGGAAGTGTTTCCCCCGATTGCAGCTGGGGCGGCAGCACTACTCGCGATCGTCACCCTTTTCGGTTGGCAATTCCGGATAACATCGCTTCGAGAGCCCTTCGGCGGCTTCATGCCTCCGAACGCGGCTCTCATGGTGATTCTGCTCTCGATATCCATCGTGCTCTACCGGTGGCGTGAAAAACCCTGGGCGCGAACCGGCGGTATTGTTCTTTCGTCACTCGTAACACTGTTCTGCTCGGTGATTCTCTACGAGTTCATGACGAATACCAACACCGGGATCGCGCAGATATTCTTCCACCACCGCCTGAGCGATTGGAACTTTGGAACCATTCCAGGCAGATTTGCGCCAAATACGGCGATCGCCATCCTTCTGCTGGCCTCGGCCATGCTGGTCGCCTACTGCAAGGGCCGGGTCGAGTTAGCTCAAAATATCACCGGCATGGCCGTACTCATTGGAATGCTGGCGATCATCGGCCACGCCTACGGGGTGAGACTTCTCTACAACCTGCAGATCAGAAATTACATGGCCCTCACTACAGCGATTGCGCTGGTTTGCCTGGGCCTGGCAATACTGGTGGCGATAGCTCCAGAGGGTTGGGTTGCGATTGTCTTGCGCGATGATGCTGCCGGCATGTTGTCCCGACGCGTCCTCTTTATTACCTATCTGGCGATTCCACTGCTCGGCTACATTGCAGTGACTTACGAACGAAACAGCTGGATGTCCTCGACGTTTGGGATCGCGATGATCGTGGTCGCTGGTTTGCTGATCTTGACTTCAACGGTAGTCCGTAGCGCGCGTGAGATTCGTCAACTCGAACGCGACAGGACGCTGGCGGAGGATCGTCTTCGAGAGGCTGAGAAGTTGGCCGCAACCGGCCGCTTGGCGGCAACCTTGGCGCACGAAGTTAACAACCCTCTCGAAGCCGTGATGAATATTCTCTTCCTATTGGGGAATGACGAAAATTTGACTGACAATTCCCGAGAATTCCTCAAACTCGCCGAGGAAGAACTGTTACGCGTTACGCATATCACCCGTCAGACGTTGGCCTTCTACCGCGAGCCCGCCTCTCCAGTACCGGTCAAGCTCTCGGATCAGATTCAGCAAGTCATCCGGGTTTTTCAGCCAAAGTTGAATTCCAAGAGGATCAGCGTGGATTTCTCCTCGCGAGTGGATACTGAATTCGTGATTCACGCTGGTGAGTTCAAGCAAATTGTCACCAACCTGCTATCGAATGCAATCGATGCCGTCGGCCGCGATGGAACGATTGCGATTCGAGCAAGAGAATGTCGGGATATCTGGGGAAGCGGCGAGTCGGGGTTCCGCATTACCATTGCCGACAACGGGGTTGGTATCTCAATCACAGATAGAAAACAATTGTTTCAGCCGTTCTTTACCACCAAGGGACAGCGTGGCACTGGATTGGGACTCTGGGTCACCCAGGGGCTGGTAACTAAACACGGTGGACGCTTGCAGATGCACAGTTGCACTCGAACGCACCGTCGTGGCACAACTTTCTCCATCTTCTTCCCTGCCGCCTGGACAGTCGCACCGCTGGAACGCAACGATCAGGCTGCTGCTTATCGGTCTGTTAGCTAACGTCGTCGACAAATTATTGAAGTCGAATGTGAATATCCGAATTCTGAGCCAGGGTGAACTTGGCTTTTGAAAATGCCGGCGGTCTCACGAGAGCATGAGGATTGTTTGACATTCCCCACTGTTCAGTAGGTTTACCCAACCAGTTCTTATCGACGTGGTGATTGACGTTTGTATCGTGCCCGACCGCGACCGCGTAGTCTCCGGGTGGAAGACCGGGAACTTGGACCACCACCGTACCTGGATGGGCGGGCACTACGATCCGCCGGAATGCCGCGTCGTTGTCTTCCGGCCAGCCTTTGTCGTTGCGAAACACGAGCACCCCAATGTTTCCGGCAGTTCGGTTGACTCCTTCCACGTACACCGTCAGATTGACGGCGGACTCTGAAAACAGGCTTATCGAATAAATCAGGCAGAGGGCAATGGGCAGTAACCGAGGGAAGACGCTTGATGGTCGCATTCAGTATCCCAGTTCGAGAATACGTACTGTAACACCGCCCTCCTCAAAGCCACTCGGCGGAATCATGATGTTCCTGATTTTTCCTGTGTATTTGCCGTTTCGCAGGCACCAATTACGAGCGTGGCAGATTACGTAAGCTGTTTGGTTAGCATCTCTAGTATCGGGCCAGGGCTGCGTGCCCCCAGGATCGCAAGTGTCTGCTCTCGGCTGGATGTTCGATTCGAAACAAGGCGCCAAAGATCGACTGATTCCGCGCTGGATATTCCTTCGTGCGCTCGGGATGATTTACTTCTCAGCCTTCTACTCGCTGGCATTCCAGATCAGGGGATTGATCGGACCGAATGGGATTTTACCGGCAGGTGTCTACCTCGAAGCAGTACAGCGTACTTTTGGAAGCGTGAAGTTCTGGTTTGCGCCGACGTTGTTCTGGATCGCCAGCGGAAATCGGATGCTGCTCGGGGTCTGCATCGTCGGCATGATCGCTTCCCTGCTGCTGATAGTCAATCTCTGGCCTCGGGGCACTCTCGTGGTCTGTCTCCTTTGTTTTCTGTCCTTCGTCAGTGCGGCGCAGGATTTCTCTAGCTACCAGTCGGATGGAATGCTTCTTGAGGCCGGGTTCGTATCAATCTTCTTCGCTCCGGCCGGATGGAGACCCGGGTGGGGTGAGCATTCGCCTCCGTCGCGCGCAAGTCTCTTTCTACTTCAATGGGAGTGGTTTCGGATCTACTTTCAATCAGGAATGGTGA
>Ga0068863_100005223_pt1 | contig 12814 bp, 11 predicted proteins | sample KBSSwiS62_FD_66596 | JGI IMG/M metagenome (GOLD analysis project Ga0068863, IMG submission 66596) | Switchgrass rhizosphere microbial communities from Kellogg Biological Station, Michigan, USA - KBS Switchgrass S6-2 | ecosystem: Host-associated > Plants > Roots > Rhizosphere > Soil ...
TACGTGCACGACGTGGTCCAGGTGGCCGCGTCGCTGCCGCAACGCGCCGTGCTGGTTGGCCACGGCGCCGGCGCGCTGGTGGTGGCACACGCGCTGGCGCGCTACCCGGCCCGGGCGGGCGTCCTGATCGCCCCGATCTTCGGCGGCGCCCGGATGCTCGGCAGCGCCGTGGCGCACCACCCGTTCGGCACTCTTCCCGCGGTCTTCGGCGGCCGGATCAAGGTTCGCCGACGCCAGCTCTTCGGGCCGAACCTGCACTCGTCGGCGGCTCGCGCCTACATGAGCCGGATCACCGGAGTGCCCGGCGCGGTGCAGCGGGAGCTGATCTCGTACGGCCGCCCGGAGGCTCCAGTTGGGGATCCGCCGGTGTTGGTGGTGGGTACGCCGGACGACAAGATCGTCTCATCGCAGGCGTTGCGGCGAGTGGCCGCGACCTACGGCGGCGCACCGTTGCTGTTCCCCGGCATGGGTCACGACATGATGCTCGATGCAGGCTGGGCCGAGCCGATCGACGCGATCCTGGACTGGCTCAGCAAGGCCGACTAGGCACCATCTGCCGGTCCTGGGTGCAGGGCGGCCGGCGACGATCGCCGTGGCTAGACCGCGGCGCCTCCGTCGGGATCGTCGTCGTCTGAGCCCGACCGCAGCCGCCCGATCAGCAGCACCGTGCCGAGCAGGAGACCGGCCGCGCCCATGATCTCCGCGGTGGGCGGAGGGATGAGGCTGGCGAACCACTCCGGGCGGATGACCGCGAGGAAGCCGACCACGATGCCGAGCACTCCGATGATCGGCACCACGCCCACCCGCGGCAGCGGTGGCGGCGGTGGCGGCGTGAAATCCTCGTCGTCGTCGTCCTCGGGAAGGTTGGCGCCGAAGGTGTCCAGGCCGTCCAGGATCGACGGGCCCTGATCCCGGCGCTCATCGGTGAACCTGGGCTGGACCGCCGGTCGCTCCACTGGTGCCGTGGCCGGTTCCGAGCCGGCGGCCGATGCCGGTGGGCTCGGCGGCGTCACGTCCTCGCTGGCCGGCCACGGGCGGTCGGCGGGCGCGGTGCGGTCGAAACCGGCCACGATCGAGGCCCAGGCGGCCTCGAACTCATCGCTCTCCCGAGCCGCTGGGGGCGTCTGGCCGGGTGCACTGAGAGTGGCGGAGGACACGGTCAGTGTTGTCGCCCCATCGCCATCTGCCTCTTCCGACAACTCGGAAATTTCGCCCGCAAGCATCGAATCTGCCGAGCCCACGACCTCCGCCACCAGCCGGCGGGCGGCGGTCAGCCCGTCGCGATCAACGAACAGCCGGTCCAGTGGCAGGTGAGGCAGCGTCGCGGTGGGCTTCAGGTAGGCCGCGATGCCGCGATCGCCGAGGACATGCAGCAGATGCTCGCCGACTCGGGGATCGACCTCGGCCAGCACGGCATAGGCGGCCGCGTACAAACCGTTGTCGCGCCGTCCGAGTGGGGCGTTTCCGCCGGTCACCTGGGTGCCTCCGGGTCATGACATCGCTGCTGGGCAGATCCGCGCAGTCCCGCCATCCTGACACGGCGCGAGCGACTTCGCTCCTGTGCGTTGTGTCCGGGCAGGCGGTGTTCGTAGGCTCATGGCACTTCTAGTGCGCTGTGTGACTGCCGGCGAAGGGATCTGAGTGATCTATTGGCTGCTCAAGTACATCGTACTAGGTCCGATTTTGAAGTTGATCTTCCGACCGCAGGTGGAGGGCCGCGATAACGTGCCGCGCACCGGCGGAGCGATCATCGCGAGCAATCACCTGAGTTTCAGCGACTCGATCTTCATGCCGCTGGTGGTCCGCCGGAAGGTCACCTTCGTCGCCAAAGCGGAGTACTTCACCGGCGCCGGCATCAAAGGCTTCTTCACCAAGCTGTTCTTCGTCTCCACCGGCACGATTCCGGTGGACCGGTCCGGCGGCCGGGCGGCTCAGGCGGCGATCGACACCGGGCTGCGGATCTTGCGAAACGGGGACCTTTTCGGCATCTATCCGGAGGGCACCCGATCACCGGACGGGCGGCTCTATCGCGGCAAGACCGGGGTGGCGCGGCTCGCCCTGGAGGCCGGCGTGCCGGTGGTTCCGGTGGTGATGCTGAACTCCGACGAGATCCAGCCGACCGGCCAGATCATCCCGAACCTCAAGCGGGTGAAGATCCGGTTCGGGCCTCCGCTGGACTTCTCCCGCTACGACGGCATGGCCGGGGACCGCTTCGTCGAGCGGGCGGTCACTGACGAGATCATGTACGAGCTGATGGAGCTGTCCGGCCGGGAGTACGTCGACATCTACGCCCAGAAGGTCAAGACCGCGGCGGTCAGCGCTCCGGAATCCCCGCTCGTCGGCGCAGCGCAGCCAGGTCAGTAAGGACGATCCGGCGGCCCTCGGTGCGCAGCCAGCCGCGGTTGGCGAAGGAGCCGATCGCCTGGTTCACGCTCTGCCGGGACCCGCCGGCCATGGCGGCGAGCTGGCTCTGGTTCAGCTCGATGGTGACCATCGGAGACGGCGCGTCGCCGGCGAGGCGTACGAGTGTCTTGGCCACTCGGCCCGGAAGGTCGAGGAAGATGTGGTCGGCGTGCTGCTCAGTGAGCCGGCGAACCAGAGCGCCCAACGACTGCATCACCGCATCGAGAATGCTCTCGTTGGCGTGCACCAGCTCGATGAACGCATTGCGGGACAGCGCCAGCACCTTGCAGTCCTCAATGGCCTCCGCTGAGGCGGACCGTGCGGCACCGTCCAGAAGCGACACTTCACCGAGGACGTCGGGTGGGCGCACCACGGTCAGAACCGCACGCTCGCCGGTCGGGGACGTGCGGAACACGGCGATCGCGCCGCGCTTGAGGACGATCAGCGAGTCGCCGGGATCGTTCTCCACGAACAGCAACTGGCCCTTGCGATAGGTACGCGGCACGGCCGCAGCAACAACCCGTTGGCGGACGTCCGGATCCAGCGCGGAAAACATCGCGACGCCCGTCAACGCGTCCGATGCCTCCGTCAATCGCACGTCCACGGGTCACCTCCCTGACCTGGCGCGGCAGCTACCAATTGTCTCGGCTTAGTCACCCAGCCGACAGTTCGCAAGCATCATCGCTGGATGCATGCCCTTTGTAAAACCCGCAAGGGACACGCTCGCCGCTTTGTTGCCGTCCTGGAACGTAACGCTGTGCAATCGCGGCTACTCTTCCGCCGTGACCATCGAGTCCGAGCTCTGTGGTGCGGTGCGAGCGGCCTGGCATCTGGCCGCCGATGACTGCGCGCCCACGGCAGAGTCCACGGACTGGGAATGGACCGTGACGGTTGGTGGTGTGGCTCACCTGATCTGGGTGGTTCCGGTGGCCGACAAGGCATCGCTGGGCGCGTCCGTGGTCGCGGTCGACACGCTCGCCGCCGCTGGAGTCGGTGTCGGGCGGCCGGTCCGGACCGCGACCGGCATGCGTACCGCGCCCGCTGACATAGCCGGCTTCGGGCTGGTGGAACTGATGCTGCGGCAGGAGCCACCGGGCCGGATCCTCGCCGCCGACGATCCGCTGGACCAGCAATGGTGGGGCGACATGCTCGGGCGCGCACACCGCGAACTCCAATCGCTGCGCCATTCCGCAGTCGATCGCCTGCGCTGGCCGGTCGACAACGATCTGGCTGATGTGGTGGCGGCGGTGACTCGGCTGACGGTCACCGATCAGCTCGTCTACGGAGTGCTGCACACCAATCCGAACCCGTGGCTGTTCCGCATCGACCCGGACACCGGCCGGAGTGCCATCGCCCGGTGGGGACTTCCGGCGATCGGTCCGCTGGCCTATGACATCGCCATCGCGGTGCATTACGCCGGTGGTCTTGCCGTCGCCGACGAATTGCTCGATGGGTATGCCTCGGCCGGGCCGGTCTCCCGCGATGAGCTGGACACCGCGGTGCCGACCATGCTGACGCTGGTGCGGGCGCTGGCCGCACGGGCACCCGCGGTCCATGGCCGGCCCGCGAGCCCTGGCGCTGCCGCGGTCCCTGGCGTTGCCGCGGTCCCTGGCGCCGCCGCGAGCTCCGGCGCTGTCGCGAGCCCCAGCCCGCCAGCGAGCCCTGGCGCGGCGGGCAGCCGCGGCGCGGGCGCGGCTGCGAGCCCCGACGGCGCGCCTGCGAGCATGGATTCACATGACGTCGACGATGACGGGACCGGCGTGTGACCTATCGGTACTTCTACGACTGCGAATTCATCGAGGACGGAGTCACCATCGACCTGGTGTCGATCGGCGTCGTCGATGAGTTCGGCCGTGAGTTCTATGCCGTGTCCACTCAGTTCGACGGCTCCCGGGCGCTGCCCTGGGTGCGCCGCAATGTGCTGGACAAGCTGCCGTCGCCGGCCGATCCGGCGTGGCGGTCGCGGGAGCGGATTCGCGATGATCTCTACGCGTTCCTGATGGAGCCGATCCGGGATCGCCCGGGCGAGCAGATCGATCTCTGGGCCTGGTATGCCGCCTACGACCACGTGGTGCTGGCACAGCTCTGGGGAGCGATGCCGGCACTGCCCAGAGCCATCCCGCGGTTCACCAAGGATCTTCGCCAGATGTGGGACGAGCTGGGCCGGCCGCCCCTGCCGGACGCCTCTGGTCGGCACGATGCGTTGGTTGACGCCCGGCACAACCTTCAGCGGTGGCGCGCCATGACGGGCGACTAGCCTTTCCTTTAGAGTGCTGTGAGCGCCTGAGACTTGGGCGCGCTCAGGCCCACCCCGTGCCGGCAACGCCGCCGTCGAACCCGCCGGACCACGCTTGGTCCGCCATCCCACGGGGGCCGGGGTTACATGGCTTCACCTAGAGGAGATCGGCAAATGCGTATTGGCGTACTCACCGGCGGCGGCGACTGTCCGGGTCTGAACGCGGTGATCCGGGCCGCGGTTCGCAAGGGTGTCGAGGTCTATGGCCACGAGTTCGTCGGATTCCGGGACGGCTGGCGCGGTCCGCTGGAGGGCGTGACGACTCCGCTCGGCGTGGCGCAGGTGCGCGGCATCCTGCCCCGGGGCGGCACCATCCTGGGATCGTCGCGGACCAACCCATTCAAGATCGACGGTGGCGTTGACAAGATCAAGGCGAACCTGACCGAGCTGGGCATCGACGCGCTGATCGCGATCGGCGGTGAGGACACTCTCGGTGTCGCCACCAAGCTCGACGAGCTCGGCGTAAACGTGGTCGGCGTGCCCAAGACGATCGACAACGACCTCGGCGCCACCGACTTCACCTTCGGCTTCGACACCGCGGTGAACATCGCGATGGAGGCGATCGACCGCCTGCACACCACCGCCGAGAGCCACCACCGCACGCTGGTCGTCGAGGTCATGGGCCGGCACGCCGGCTGGATCGCACTGCACGCCGGCCTTGCCGGGGGTGCCAACGTCATCCTGCTCCCGGAGCGTCAGTTCGACGTGGACCAGGTGGCCGCCTATGTCGAGAAGCGGTTCCAGACGCAGTACGCCCCGATCGTCGTGGTGGCCGAGGGCGCTCAGCCGCTGGACGGCCAGACGGTGCTACACAACCAGGAACTCGACTCGTTCGGTCACGTCCGCCTCGGCGGCATCGGCCAGTGGCTGGCCGAGCAATTGGAGGCCAAGACCGGCAAGGAAGCGCGGACCGTCGTGCTCGGCCACATCCAGCGTGGTGGCACGCCGACCGCTTTCGACCGGGTGCTGGCCACCCGATTCGGCCTTCAGGCCATCGATGCCGTGCACGAGCACGACTTCGGCAAGATGATGGCGCTGCGTAGCACCGACATCATCCGGGTGCCGCTGATCGAGGGCACCCGCGAGCTGAAGACCGTGCCGACCGAGCGTTACACCGAGGCCGAAGTCTTCTTCGGCTAAACCGCGGGGGTTGTCGTGTCTCACACTGCGACGCGGGTCGTCGCCGTCATCGGCGCCGGAAAGATCGGCGAGGTCCTGCTGTCCGGGCTGCTGCGCTCGGGTTGGCCGGCCGATCGGCTGCTGGCGACGGCGCGTCGTAGCGAGCGCGCCACCGAGCTCGAGCAGCGCTACGGCATCGACGTGGTGTCCACCGCCGATGCCGTAGCGCGCGCCGACGTGCTGGCGATCGCGGTCAAGCCGCAAGACGCCGGGGCGCTGCTGGCCGAGCTCGGGCCACTGGTGGTGCCGGGCAAGCTGATCGTCAGCTTGTGCGCCGGCCTGCCGCTCTCGTTCTTCGCCAAATGGCTGCCCGAGGGCACGCCGCTGGTGCGGGTGATGACCAACACCCCGGCACTGGTCGACGAGGCGATGACCGCGATCTCGGCCGGCCCGTTCGCGACCGAGGAGCATCTGGCGCTGGCCGAGGAGATGTTCGCCCCGCTGGGGCGGACCATCCGCGTGCCGGAGTCGCAACAGGACGCGGTCACCGCACTGTCCGGGTCCGGCCCGGCCTACTTCTACTTCCTGGTGGAGGCGATGACCGACGCGGGCATCCTGCTGGGCCTGCCGCGTCAGGTCGCACACGACCTGATCGTGCAGACCGCGATCGGCTCGGCGATCATGCTGCGGGACTCCGGGGAACATCCGGTCAAACTCCGCGAAGCGGTCACCTCGCCCGCGGGCACGACCATCAACGCGATTCGCGAGCTCGAAAATCACGGGGTACGCGCGGCCTTGCTGGCCGCTCTGGAAGCCGCCCGTGACCGCGCTCGCGAGATAGCCGCCCAGGTCTGAGGCGAGGGATCTCGTCAGTGTCGAAAAACTTCACGGTGACCGAGGCGCGAACCGCCATCGATCAGGTCCGGCCGATGCTGGACGATGTGATCGAGTTACGGGCGGATCTTGCCGAATTGCGTGCCGATCTGGCCGCCGAGCGCCCCAGCCGGCATGGTGGCCTGCCCGAGGCGAAGGCCCTCGAAGCGAAGGTCTACGCGCTCCTCGAGAAGATCGCCAAGAAGGGCATCGAGGTCAAGGGCTGGGCCCCGCTGTTGCTCGATCTCCCAGGTCAGCGGCGTGGTGTCCGGGTGCATTGGTGCTGGCTCGAGGGCGAGCAGGATGTCGAGTGGTACCACCGCAGGGAGTGTGGGTTCGCCGGCCGTAGACGCATCTGATGCCCAGGTCAAGAGTTATTTCTTGACCTTGGGCGGGACTGACGGATGTCGCATCGGCCAGTTACGCTCTCGCCCGTGGATTCCACCCCTCCCTACACCCCCGATGGTGGCGTGACCGGCGATCAGCCGACCCCGGATCCGATCGTCGCGTCGGTTCCGGCGCCGCGGACCCCCGCCGAGCTGATCGGCGACCAGACCACCCGCATCGACTCCGAGCGCGAGGTCGTGGACGCGGAGATGGTCAGCGACAGCATGCCGGCCGGCGACATGCTGCGCGCCGAGGTGGTCTCCACTGGGCTTGACCCGACCGTCGCCATCCCGCCGGACTATCCCGTGGCCGGCGCGCGCCCGATGGCGACCAACGTGACCTACGGCTGGCCGGAGACGACCGCCATTGACGGCATGACCACGGTGCCGGCTGTGGCGCCGGTCACTGCGCCGCCGGTTTTCACCGTCCCGACCGGCGTCACCGAGCAGCCCGCGGTCAGCGAGTCGCCGGCCGCCCCAGCGCCGCCGTCCACCGCCGGCTCGCAGGCGCCGATCGCTGACCCGACGGTGGCCTTGCCGCCGCCGTTCGCGACACCCAGCACGGCGACGCCCACCACCGCGGTGCCCTACAGCGGAGTGCCGTACAGCGGGATGCCGTACAGCGCGTCTCCGTACCCGGCATATCAGCCGCCGCAGAGCCCGACCTACGGCGCCGCCGGCTACCCACCCCAGCAGGGCTACCCACCCCAGCAGGGCTACGCGACCCAGCCGGGTTACGCACCGGGCTACGCATCGCCTGGCTACCCGGTCCCGAGTCAGTACGCTCCACCGACGACCTATCCGGGCGCGCCGGCCGGATACCCGCCGGCACCGCCCGGCAGCTACCCGCCCTACTACCCGCCGGAGCCGCCGCGGCGGCGTCGCGGTCTGCTGATCAGCGGGATCATCGCCGGCATCGTGGTCGTGGCACTCTGCGCCGGCCTGATCGCCTACAGCGTCCCGACGCTGCTGCACTCTGGCTCCAACCCGACGCCGACGGCGGCCGGAGCGTCGCCGAACTCGACCGCGGGCTCCGGCGTCGTCACCGATGACGACCTGTTCCAGCGAGCGCTCGATGCGCAGGGCGCGGCCCTGCTCAAAGGCGACCAGAGCGGCTGGCTGGCAGCTGTCGACCCGGCCGCCACCAGCGCGGTCTCGGCCTACAAGCGGCTCTATCACAACCTCAGCCAGCTGCACGTCCAGGTCTGGAAGCCGTCGAGCTCCGACTTTGTCGAGCTGAGCGCCGTCAAGCAGACGTTCAGCGTCGGCGTGAATTACTGCTTCGGCTCCGATTCCTGCAGTGGGACCCGGGCCAGTCTCAAGGTCACCGCGCTCAAGCGCGACGGCAAGGTGATCTTCGAGGGGATCGCCGCACCGAAGGCCAGCTTGCTGACCAACCAGCCGCTGCCGTGGGAGGTCGCGACCCTGACCGCGGTGGTCGGCAAGCGGGTCATCGTGGCCGCGTCCAGCGCCTGGTCGTTCAAGCTGCAGTCGGCGCTGGCTACGGCCGAGAAGGCCGCCGAGGCCGCGGACAAGTACGCCCAGTGGGGCCGCCCGACGATGTACGTCGTATATCTGGCGAACTCGACCGAGGGCAAGACCTGGTTCGACGGCGACCTCAAGCACGTCGACGGAGTGTCCTACACGATCTCGCCGACCGATATCCAGATCGTGATCATGATGCCGTTCGCCGCCGAGGTCGGCTACGCCGGACCGGGTGGCCTGAACACGGTGATCCAGCACGAGATGGGGCACGTCGTGACGCTCTGGGCGGCCGGTGACCGGCCCAATGATCACGATTCGTTCATCGAGGGCATCGCCGAATACATCGCTTACAACGGTCACACGTCCTGGGCCAAGTACCGGATCGCCGATACTCGGGCCTACATCCGCGGTCACAAGTTCACCAAGTGCTATCTCACCTCGGAGATCACCGCGAACAGTGTGCTGGCGTCATCGGCGGCCTACGGCATTGGATATCTCGCCATGAAATATCTGGCCGGCAAGTACGGCCAGACGAAGATGCTGAGCTTCTGGGGCGACGTCGAGCGCGATGGCAAGAGCCTGGACGCCGCCAGCCAGCTGGAATTCGGCAAGCCGTGGTCGTCGGTGAACTCGTCGTGTGTCAGTTATGTCCGCCATTCGGTCGGCGCCTGACCCGCTCGGCGAGCGTCGCGATACCGCCCTTACGCTGGGACCTATGCCCCGTGAATGGCACCGTTTCAGCAACCCGGGCCTCGATGTCGCACGCCCGGTGACCGATTCCGCCGAGATCGAGTCGCTCGGCCTCGACGCGTGGCGCGGCCTGCCGCGCGAGCAGGTCCCTCCATGGGAGGACCAGGCCGCCGTCGACGAGGTCTGCCGTGTCTTGAACACGGTGCCCACCATCGTGGCGCCCTATGAGGTGCTCGAGCTCCGGCAGCGCCTGGCCCAGGTCTGCGAGGGCAAGGCGTTTCTGCTCCAGGGCGGCGACTGTGCCGAGACGTTTGCCGACAACACCGAGTCGCATCTGCTCGCCAACGCCCGCACGCTGCTGCAGATGGCGGTGGTGCTGACCTACGGCGCCAGCCTGCCGGTGGTCAAGGTGGCCCGGGTCGCGGGGCAGTACACGAAACCCCGGTCCAGCGCGATCGATGCGCTGGGCCTTCCGGCGTACCGGGGCGATCTGATCAACTCGCTGGAGGCGACGCCGCAGGCGCGCGTCGCCGACCCACAGCGGATGATCCGGGCCTACGCAAACGCGTCCAGCGCCATGAACATGCTCCGCGCCTACCTCGGCGGTGGCATGGCCGACCTGCACGGCGTGCACGAGTGGAACAAGGGTTTCGTGACCACGTCCCGAGCCGGGGAGCGGTATGAAGCCCTGGCCGCCGAGATCGACCGGGCGCTGGCGTTCATCCGCGCCTGCGGGATGACCGAGGACGAGGCCTTGCGCACCGTCACGCTCTACTGCTCACACGAGGCGCTGGCGCTGGAATACGATCGCGCGCTGACCCGGATCGTCGACGGCAAGGCCTTCGGCCTGTCCGGCCACTTCCTCTGGATCGGCGAGCGCACCCGGCAGCTGGAGAACGCTCACGTCGACTTCATGTCCCGGATCCAGAACCCGATCGGTGTCAAGCTCGGCCCGGACACGACTCCGGAGATCGCGATCGAGCTGTGCGAGAGGCTCAATCCGGACAACGACCCGGGCCGGCTCACGCTGATCAGCCGGATGGGCAACCAGAAGGTGCGAGATGCCCTGCCGCCGATCGTGGAGAAGGTGACCGCGGCCGGCCACAAGGTGGTGTGGCAGTGCGACCCGATGCATGGCAACACCCATGAGTCGTCCAACGGCTACAAGACCCGGCACTTCGACCGGATCGTCGACGAGGTCCTCGGCTACTTCGAGGTGCACCGCAACCTGTCCACCCACCCTGGTGGCCTGCACGTCGAGCTGACCGGTGAAGATGTCACCGAGTGCCTCGGCGGTGCCCAGGCGATCGAGGACGCCGACCTGCCCGGCCGCTACGAAACGGCGTGTGACCCGCGCCTGAACACGCAGCAGTCGGTGGAGCTGGCGTTCCTGGTCGCGGAGATGCTGCGGGGCTGAGCCGATCACGCGCGGCGTCCGTGACACACACGGGCGCCGCGATGCCGGAGTGCGCCGATCGGGCCGCACCGGTGCGGTCGTGCCGACCCACAGCTGCAGCCGGGCCGGTTCGGCAGAACGAGACCAGAAGGAGCCGTTATGACCATGGTTGATCTCCGCAGCGACACCGTGACGAAGCCGACCGCCCCGATGCGCGCGGCGATGGCGGAGGCCGAGGTCGGCGATGACGTGTTCGGCGGCGACCCCACGGTCAACGCGCTGCAGGATCACGTGGCGGCGATGTTCGGCCACGAGGCGGCGCTGTTCACGCCGAGCGGTTCGATGGCCAACCAGATCGCGATGCAGCTGTCGGTGGCTCCGGCCACTGAGCTGATCTGCGACGCCGACGCGCACGTGGTCACCTACGAGATGGGCGCCGCTTCCGCATATGGCGGCATCTCCACGCGCACCTGGCCGGCCGCCGGTGGCGCGATCGACGTGGCGCTGGTCCGCTCGATGGTCCGCGAGGAGGCACCCTTCACCGTGCCGACCCGGGCGATCGCGGTGGAGCAGACGCACAACCGGGCCGGCGGCACGGTGATCCCGATGGAGACATTGCGTGGCCTGCGCGACGTCGCCAACTCGTTCGGCGTGGCGCTGCACTGCGACGGCGCCCGGATCTGGCACGCGCATGTCGCCGACGGCATTCCGTTGCGGGCCTACGGCCAGCTGTTCGACACCATGTCCGTCTGCCTGTCCAAGGGTCTGGGCGCGCCGGTCGGCTCCCTGGTGCTGGGACCGGCCGAGAAGATCGAGCAGGCTCGGATCATCCGCAAGCGGATGGGCGGCGGGATGCGGCAGGTGGGCATCCTGGCCGCGGCCGGCCGCTACGCCCTGGACCATCACATCGAGCGCCTGGCCGACGACCACGCCCGCGCCCGCCGGATCGCCGATGCGCTCGAGCCGTTCGGTGTCATCGACGCCGCCAAGGTGCGTACCAATCTGGTGATCTTCGATCTCGCCGCATTCCCGTTCTCGGCGGCTGAGTTCGCGGCGGCGACCGCCGCCGAGGGCGTTCTCACCTCCACGATGGGTACGCAACTCGGCCGCGTCGTCACTCACCTCGACGTGGACGATGACGGCATCGATCGGGCGATCGACGTGATGACCGCGATCCTCAAGCGCGGGTAACTCCCAACTCGAGGCGGGGGATCGCCGTGGCTCGGGCGGTCATCCGGACAGTGTCGCCGGACCGGTGCGGACATTGAAGTCCAGCTATTGAGATTCGCGCGACGATTTCCGGGTTATGGCGGGGTCACAGCGACCACACCCAGCCATACGCCTGAAGTCGCCGCACACTTCGCCTGCGCGCTAGCCCGATATGTCTCCGGTTATCTCTACTCGACCCGGGACGCCGGGCGCGGTCGGGACTATTCGGATGTTCCGCCCCTGAAGGTGTCGACGCCTGACCCGCCAACACAGGTCAGACCGTGTCCGTCACCCTGAGTCGCATCCGCTAGCGCGGGTGGCAGGGGCCACGTAGGTTGTTGCGGTGCCCCGAAGAAGCCCGGCCCTGCTGTCGATGGGACTGGTGACGATCGCGCTGGTTCAGCTGATCGCGTTCGTCGCCGTCTATCGCTTCTTCGTGCTGACCGCTCGGGGTCAGTCCCTGGACACGGTCGCTCTGGCCAGCAACGAGCTCGGCGGCGAACACGTCGCAACACTCGTGAACGGGGTCCTGAACGCAATCTCGGTGGCGGCCGTCGTGATCGCGATGCTCGTAGTCGGCTTCATCGCGCTGGTCCGTCAGCGAATCGCGCTGGCAGTCACGTCGGTGGTGCTGATCGCCGGCGCCAACCTGACGGTCGAGCTGCTCAAGCGCTACCTGGACCGGCCCAACCTCGGCATCGACCCGGAGCGGGCCGGGGCCGGCAACTCATTCCCGAGCGGGCACACCGCCATCGCCGCCTCGGTCGCTGTGGCGTTTGTGCTGGTGCTGCCGCCCAAGGCGCGGGGTGTCGGCGCGGTGATCGGCACCTTCTATACCGCTCTTGTCGGTGTGTTCACCATGTCGGCCGGCTGGCACCGGCCTAGTGACGCGGTCGGTGCGTTGCTGATCGTCGGCGTCTGGGCGGCACTCGCCGGCATCCTGCTGCGAGTGCTGCG
>Ga0068863_100005232_pt1 | contig 12801 bp, 12 predicted proteins | sample KBSSwiS62_FD_66596 | JGI IMG/M metagenome (GOLD analysis project Ga0068863, IMG submission 66596) | Switchgrass rhizosphere microbial communities from Kellogg Biological Station, Michigan, USA - KBS Switchgrass S6-2 | ecosystem: Host-associated > Plants > Roots > Rhizosphere > Soil ...
TCCCCTTCACCCCCGGTGGCGCCGGCGCCCAGCAGGCGCTCCTGGTCGCCACCCTGACCGGCCCTTCCCGCACCGCCGTCCTCTCCTTCTCGGTCGGCACCCAGATCGCGATGGCGGCCTGGTCGATCGTGCTCGGCTTCGCCGCGATCCTGCTGGTTTTCCGGACGACGGATTGGCGGGGGTTGATGAAACAGGCGCAGGACGACGCCGACCAGGAGAAGGCGGCGGCGCGGCCCAGCTCAGCTTGACCAGCCCGGGTAGCGGCCGGGCACATGCCACTGCCAGGGCGGCCGTTCGCCCGGAGGGAACTCGTAGTGGTTGCGGCCGGGGAGGGTCTCGAGCGGGACCAGGGCGGGGTCGTCGCCGATGAGGAGTTGGACGCGGGCGGCCGCGTCGATCTGGGCCTGGTCGGCGCGGCGGACGAGGCGCTCCCAGCCGAGCGTCGGCCGGTACTGCCAGTAGACGAGTTCGACCCAGCCGAGACCGGCGCGGCGGTCGACGATCTCGGTGAAGGCGGTGGTGCGGCGGTGGGAGGCGGTCAGGTGGGGACCGGCGGCGACGGCGCAGCTCTCGCGGCGGCAGCGGCGGAAGTCGACCGGGACCAGCGGCAGTCCGGAGGGACCGGCGCGGGCGACGGGCGCGGGGGCGAGCATCCGGGCCGTCCGCGCCAGCGGCCAGCCGTAGGCCGGGACCAGTGGGTGGTGGCGGCAGGCGCCGGGTAGGCGCGGCCCGCAGGCGAGCCGCTCCCCGATCGTGCCCGCGAGGCGGCGGCCCGCGTCGATCTTGCCGCCGGCGGCGACGGCCGCGATCGCCGCGACCAGCAAGAGCGCGACGAGCGCCGCCAGGCCGGCCTGCTCGACGCTCGCCGATCCCCGCTCGCGTTCTTCCCCGTGGCGCATCCTCCCGACGCTAGGGCCGCCGGGCGCACGGGTGGCGCGCAAAACGTCAAGACTCTGTCCCGGCGGCGTCGCGGGTCTGCTTATATTGGGGCCATGGAGGGCAGCCCCTTCAACCTTTTCGGCGACCCCGACGAGTTCCGTGCCCGGATGGAGGAGCTCTCCGAGCAGATGCAGTCCTCCCAGCGGGTCGCCTGGGCCGACAACGCGATCAAGCTGGCGGTCGAGATGACCGTCGCCTCGATCAACCAGCTCGATCTCACCGGCACCGCCGACGAGCAGGCGATGCAGGTGCGGGACGCGATCCGCGTCCTCTTCCCCGAGTCGGTCACTCTCGTGCGCGAGGCCCGCGAAGGCTTGAGCTAGCCCTCCGGGCTAGAGCAGTTCGAAGCGCAGCGAGACGACGGCGCCGCGGCGGAAGACGCCGCCGGCGAGCTCGATCGGGAGCGCGATGACCAGGGCCGGGATCGCCAGCACGATGCTGACCAGGGCGTCGATCCGGCGCTGCCAGCGGTGCTTCGCCGGCGCCGCCTGACCGCGCCCGAGCGCGGCCAGGGCGACGTTGTGGCCGAAGGTGACGCTGTTCAGCATCGTCTGCCAGGTCAGCGCCAGCCCGGCCAGCGGCGCCCAGCGGCGCGACTTCACCACCTGGTCGCGGCGGGCGACCAGGCGCCGCACCGACTCGACCGTGAAGAAGTAGCCGGCGCCCGGCTCCAGCCCGGCCCAGCCGGCACTCCCCAGCGAGGCGGCGTAGCTGGCGCGGTTGGCGATCCGGGGCCCGCTCTCGCCGCCGAGGCGCCCGAGCTCGCGCAGCGCCTCCTCCGGCTCGCCTGGCCCACCGACGACCCCGAGGCCGCAGCTCTCGCAGCGGCTGACCGGCCCGCGCAGGCCGGGCTGGGGCGAGAGCCAGCCGAAGAGGGGCTCGCCGCAGGCGGGGCAGGGGGGATTCTCGGGACCGGCTCCGGCCTCGAGCGGGACGACGGGGGTGGGCTGTGCGTTGCTCATGCCCGGTAGCGTACGGCCCGTGCGGGCCAGCGAGACCATCCGAGGGATCGAAATAGTTGCCTAGCAAGGCGCAGACGCTCGAGTGGGAGGGTCGCTGGTCGGTCCCGGCCGGTCTCGCGACGCTGCTCGCGGTCGTCCTGCTGATCGGCGGCGCCTTCGTCAGCGGCCCGATCCACGGCGACGACAAGGCGGAAATCCTCCGCGCCGCCGATCAACACGGCTCGGCGCTGATCGCCAGCGGCGTCCTGCAGGCGTTCGGCTTCGTTCTCCTCGCCTTCCCGCTGGTCGTCCTCTTCCGCGCTGTCCGCGCCCGCAGCGACAGAGTTCGGGTCCAGCTGATCGGCCTGATCGTTGCCGCCCCGCTCTTCTTCGCCGTCGCCACCCTGCTCAATGCGCCGGCGACCAAGGACGCGGCCTCGCAGTTCGTCGACGGCCAGGCGAAGTCGACGCTGACCAAGCCGGAAGCGGCGAAGGAATGCCGCTCCGAGCTGAAGGACAAGGGCGCCAAGTCGTTCGGCGAAGAATTCGAAGCGGCCAAGGGCGAGACGGCGCTGGCCGCCTGCGAAACGGACAAGGTCGAAAACGACGAAGCCGACAACGCGATCAGCGAACAGACCCTGACCAACGTCGCCGAAGGCTTCAGCCTCGGCGGCCGCCTCGGGCTCGCCGTGTCCCTGATCTACACCTGCCTGTTCGCGATGCGGGTGGGGCTGCTGAGTCGCTTCTGGGGATCGCTGGGCATGGCGCTCGGCGCCGCCGCCCTGCTCGGCCTCGTCCTCTTCCTGGTGATCTGGTTCATCTACTTCGCCCTGCTCCTGCTCGGCCGCCTGCCCGGCGGCAGGCCACCGGCCTGGGCCGCCGGCGAAGCCGTCCCCTGGCCCACTCCGGGGGAGAAAGCCGCCGCCGAACTGGAGCCCGAGGACCCGGCCGATCCTCCCTCCAACGGGAACGGCGGCGGCGAGCCGGGCGGCGAACGCCGCAAGCGCAAGCGCCGCGACTAGCCGCGGCGCCTTACCCGAGCGGGTTGAGCCCGGGCGGCGACTCGACCTGCTCGGCCGCCTGAACCTGCTTGCGGTGGGTCCGGATCTCGCTCATGATCCGCTCCAGCCGCGGCTCGGCCGAGGTATCGACGTGGCTCATGGTGGCGGCGATGCCCGGATGGATGGCGGCGATCCGCTCGTGCATCGCCTGGGCGACGGCGCGGTAGGTGGGGTGGCCCTCGCGGCCGGAGCGCAGCTCGATCAGGTGCATCGCCTCACGCGCGTTGAGGTCGAGCGTGTAACGGATCCGGTAGGCGAGACTGAGCGCGTAGGGCGCCTGCTCGGCGAGGCCGGCGGCGACCAGGCGCTCGTACTCGACCCGGGAGATCTCCAGCGCCCGTTCGAACTCGCCGCCGGCACCGGCCTCGACCACCTCGGCGGGGACGCCGGCGCCGAGGTCGGGCCCCAGGCGCTGCCACTGGCAGGTCAGCATCCGGTGGCGTTGCAGGTCGCGGAAGGCGCCGTAGTCGGAGACGATCTCGAAGCGGTAGCGCAGCGCCTCGAAGCCGCGGCCGGGGCGGTGGCGGCGGTTGGCGCGATCGCCGACCAGCGCCGCCAGCAGCTCGGCCCGCTCGGAGCGGTCGAGGACGTCGATGCGGGCGAGGATCTCGGTCTCGGGGACGGCGGCGGCCTCGAGCAGGCAGGCGGCGAGCAGGCCCTCTTCGCTGCCGTCGACGTGGACCAGCTCGACCGCGGGAGCGGCGTCGCCCGCGTCGCGGCGGTCGAGGCCGAGCCGGGAGACCCAGCTCTCCGTCTGTGCCCGGCGCTGCTCCAGATAGGAGACCCAGGCGCCGCCGCGATCGGGCCGCTCGACCCGGGAGACGAAGCTCGGCATCACCTGTTTCAGCTCCGCCAGGATCATGCCGCCGTACTCGCGCGCCTCCGGCAGCGGCGAGGCCAGCAGCCGCAGGATCAGCTGCTCGTAGGCCTGGCCGGAGGCGTAGATGCCGACGTGGCTGAGGGTCGCCGCCGGCAGCAGGCCGCGCAGCAGGTCCAGCGCCTTGGCCCGGATCGAGCGCTGCCAGGGGCCCTCGGGTTCACCGTCCTCGCGGGGCCAGCGCTCGGCCGCCCAGGCCTCGACCGCGGTCAGCGAGCGCGAGTAGATGGCGAAGATCTCGTCCATCGCGGCGCCGAACTCCGGCCCCAGCTCCCCATCGCGGTAGAAGCGGTAGCCGCCTTCGGGCAGCGGCTTGTCATAGGGGATGTAGCGGGTCGACTGCTCCAGATAGGCGGCGAGCCGGCCGCGCTGGAGCAGCTTGGTGAGGACGTTGGAGACCCACTCGCAGGCGACGTGGGCGCCGCCGACCTGGGCGATCGAGTCGTCGCCGTAGCCGACGAAGACGCGCTCGTAGAGCTGCGCGGCGCGGGCACCCTCGTCGGCGTCGAAGGGTCTGCCGGCCTCCGGAGCGTCGGGTGCGAACTCCTCCAGGTAGAGCCTGCGGACGGTCCCGGAATAGCGTGAATAGCGGGCAAAAAGCGCCCCTTTGACGGTTTCCGGCAGGTTCACCAGCCCGAACACCGGCCGGTCCAGGTTGGTGAAGTGAGGAGCGAGGATCGCCTGCTCCTCGGCGGTGAACTGCTCGACTGGATAGCGCACCGGGGCATCGTAGTGGCGACCGACGACGGGCCGTGTATTCCCGCATATCCTGCGGGTATCAGGGAGACTTCTACCTAATTCTTATGAGCAGCCAACCTCCCTCGACAAACTCCGATGGCCGGCCCCCGGTCGGCGCCGGCTTTCTCGTCGCGGGGGTGGTCGCGATCGTCGCCGGCCTGCTGCTACCGCTCGTGCTCGGCTCCTTCTCCGGCGGCCAGACCGCGATCCTCGCCGGCTTCGAGGCGGTCTGCCTGGCCGTGGTGGCGGCGGGGATCCTGCTGCTGGCGCGGCGGCTGCGGGCCAGCCACCAGGCGCTCTGGGCGCTGGCCCGGCGCGACGAGCTGACCGGTGTCGGCAACTACCGCAGTCTGCACGAGCGCCTGGCCGAGGAGATCGCCCGCCACCAGCGCCGCTCGCGCGAGTTCGCGCTGGTCCTGCTCGACCTCGACGGGTTCAAGGCGATCAATGAGAGCTTCGGGCACCTGGAGGGGGATCGGTTGCTGGCGGAAATCGGAGTGGCGCTGCGCGATGCCGTGCGGGCCGAAGACTCGGTCTTCCGCCAGGGTGGCGACGAGTTCGCGGCGATCGTCCCCGAGGCCAACGCCGAAGAGGCCGAGGAAGTGGCGGCGCGGCTACGGGCCCGGGTGGCCCAGCGCGGGCTTGGCCACGACGAGAGCCGCCCGGTCTCGGCCACCACCGGCTTCGCGATGTTCCCGGCCGACGGCAGCACGCCCGAGGCGCTGCTCGGCTTCGCCGACAGGGACCTCTTCGCCGCCAAGCGCGAGCGTCGCGTCGCGTAGCTCCTCTTCGGGTCGGGTATGGACGCGAAGATTTGACATCCACGTCGTAAGATGCCGCAACTTGTTGTCTACGCTGCAATCATGGAGGCGATGAGAGAAGCGTGGACCGACGGGCGGCTTGACGACCTCAGCAAGAGGGTCGATCGCGGCTTCGACCGGGTCGATGCCGACCTGCGGGCGCTGAACGGCAGGATCGATGTGCTCAGCGGCAGGCTCGATGTGCTGAGTGGCAGGCTCGATGGATTTCAGCAGACGCTTGACGCGTTGCAGCGGACGATGCTGCAGGTCGGCGTCGGCTTGATCGGCGCGCTCCTGGCGGTGATGGTCACCGTCGTCGGCCTCGCGATCACGCAGATCTGACGGTCGATGGGCAGCAGAGCGAGAGCATCGGCTTGGGCAGCGATCGCCGCTTCGGTCGCGGCCGGATCTTGGGCGGCTCCGGTTGCGAGCGCGAGTTCCGGCTCCGGCGCCACCGCGATCGTCGCGCTCGGAGACAGCTTCATCTCCGGCGAGGGCGGGCGCTGGCTGGGCAACGGCTCGGAACCGTTCGGGACCAGGTCGGGCACCGACAGGGCCGCTTTCGGCTGCGACGGCCGGGTCTGCCGGTACGACCCAGCCAGGGTCTACGGCACCTCCGAGGGGAACGGCTGTCACCGCTCCGACGTGGCGCCGATCCTCAGCGCGCCGGTTCCGGTCGAGCGCAGGCTCAACCTGGCCTGCTCGGGGGCACGGCTCGCGAACGTCTGGCCCGCCGCCCTGGGTGGGCAGCCGCACCTCGGCGAGGCGCCGCAAGTCGACCAGCTGGCCGGGCTGGCCGAGCGGGACGACGTGCAGATGATCGTGCTCACGGTCGGGGCCAACGACGTCGGCTTCGGCAAGCTGGTGGCCGGTTGCGCGCTGGAGTGGGCGCGCAGCGACGTGGACGCTCCGGCGTTCTGCCACAGCAGCGCGCAGGCCGACGTCGACACGGCGCTGCCGGCCATGGAAGGCGGACTATTGAAGGCCCTGCGAGCGGTTCGGGCGACGATGGCGGGTGCCGGTTACAGGCGCGGGGACTACCGGCTGGTGACGATGGGCTACGCGTCGCCGTTTCCGGCCGGGGCCTGGATTCGCTACCCGGAGGACGGCTGGAGCCGGCTCAACGAAGGCGGCTGCCCGGTCTGGAACGCCGATGCCGACTGGGCGGCGGGCCCGGGCATCGGCTCGATCGTCGCGACCATGCGGGCGGCCGCGGCAGAGGTCGGTGCCGAGTTCCTCGACCTGCGACGGGCGCTGGACGGCCACCAGCTCTGCGATCGGCGCGCCCGCCGGGTTGGCCCCGCGGGTCCGTCACCGGCGAGCGCCGAGTGGGTTCGCCGCCTCGCCTTCGTCCAGGGCTCCAGCCGCGAGTCCCTGCACCCCAACGCCTACGGCCAGCGCGCGATCGGCGCCTGCATCGGCTTTCTCTATGTCCGTCCCCGCGGCGACTACGCCTGCGCCGCGACGCCGGGCCGCAGTTATGTGGACGGAATGCGCCTCGAACCGCTCGGCTGAACGACGGTTTGACACTTGACCCCCCGATAGTGGGGGCAAATGTCAAAGCGCGGGACTCGGCGGCGCCGACATCAGCTCGACCCGGTGGCCGCCGGGGGCGATCGCGTGGGCCCGCGGGACGCCCCAGTGTTCGCGGCCGGACCGGGTCTCGAAACCGTGTGCGCGCAGGCGCTCAAGCGTCGCCTCGAAGTCGGGCACGACCAGGGCGAGATGTCCTCGCTCGGGCACCGTGGGGCTCTCCTCGTGCATCAGATGGATCTGGGTGCCGTCGCGTTCGATCCAGGTGAAGCCGCCGGCGAGTGCGGGCGGCGGCTCGACCCGCTCGAAGCCGAGCAGGGTGAAGAACTCGACGGCGCGATCGACGTCAGCGGCGCGCAGCTCGATCCCGGCGTGGTGGAGCGTCACAACACCAGTGAGACTAGAGCGGCGAGGATCACGATCGCCGTCGACCAGGTGACCGCCTCGGCGACGATCCGGTTGTCGAGGCCGTAGGCGTGGGAGACGACCATCGCGTTGAGGCCGGTCGGCATTGCCGACATCAGCCGGTAGGCGACGGGGAGGTCAATCAGCGGCGCCGCCAGCAGCATCAGCAGGGCGGGGACGATCGCCAGCCTCGCCACCAGGGTCAGCAGCACCGGCCTGGTCAGTGGCGGCGGCAGCGGCAGCTCGCCGTGCTCGGCCCCCTCCGCCAGGGTGGCGCCGACGGCGAAGAAGCCGATCGGCAGGATCGCCACGATCAGAGCTTGCGAGGCGTCGACCAGGAACTGCGGCGCCAGCGCGCTCGGCGCCAGCAGGCCGGCGATCGCCGCGTAGAGCGGCGGGTTGCGGGTGAAGAACGCCCGCACCCGGTCGCGCGGGGTGTCGCCGGCCTTGGTCCCGAACGCCGCCCCCACCGCGAACGCGCCGAGCAGCAGCGAGGGGCCGGTGACGAGGACGTCGTAGAGGACCGCGGTCGAGAGCTCGGCCCGCCCCAGCAGCGCCACCGTCAGCGGGTAGCCGAGGTAGCCGGTGTTGACGCTGAGCACGGCGACGATCACCGCCCCGACCTGGTGCCGCGGCAGCCGCAGCACCCGGCTCGCCATCCACCAGGTGAAGACGCCGGCCAGCGAGACGGCGACCAGCGCCAGCCCGATCCCGACCGCGTGCGAGAGGTCGATTTCGGCCTTCGCCAGATTGAAGAAGATGACCGGCGGCAGCAGCGCGTAGAGCAGGATCAGCAGCGCTTTGCGGGCGGCGTTGGCGGCCCCCAGCGGCCAGCGGCGCTCCGACCAGACGCCGACGGCGACCGCGACGACGATCGCGAGGGTGGTGAGGAGGACGCCCATCTAGGCGGGCAGTCTGACGGTGCTCAGCTGAAGAGCGAGGCGCCGGCGTGTTCGGCGAACTCGACCAGCGGCTGCGGCACGATCCCGAAGACGACGGTCGCCGTAGCGGCCAGCAGGGCGGGGCCGGCCAGGTACCAGCGGCGGCCGGCCCCGGGGTCGACCGGGTCGGCCTCGGGGGAGGCGCCGGCGATCGCCGGGGTCGCGCCGGGCGCGCTCGCGCTCTCCGGCCGCATCCACATCGCCGCCACCACCCGCAGGTAGTAGGCGAGCGAGATCATCGTGCCGACGGCGATGAAGACCGCCAGCCAGGTGTAGTCGCCTTCGACCAGGGCCTCGATCAGGTAGAGCTTGCCGATGAAGCCGACGGTCGCCGGCAGCCCGGCCAGGGCCAGCATCGCGATCGTCAGCGGCCAGGCCAGCAGCGGCCGCTCGGCGCCGAGGCCCTGGACCGAGCGGATCGAGTCGCCGAACGGCGTTTCGCGCTCGCGGGCGACGATCACGGTGAAGGCGGCGAGGTTCATGAAGGCGTAGCCGGCGAGGTAGAAGACCAGCGAGCTGACCCCGGCCTCGGAGGCGACGACGATGCCGCCGAGCATGTAGCCGGCCTGGGCGATGCCGGAGTAGCCGAGCATCCGCTTCAGCGAGTCCTGAGCGAGGGCGCCGACGTTGCCGACGACGATCGAGATCGCGGCCAGGACCGCCAGGGCCGGCTGCCACTCGCTCACCTGCGGGCCGAGGGCGACGTCGAAGAAGCGCAGGAAGACGGCGAAGGCGGCGGCCTTGGTCGCCACCGCCATGAACGAGGTGACCGGCGTCGGCGCCCCCTCGTAGACGTCCGGCGTCCACTGGTGGAAGGGGGCGATCGAGGTCTTGAAGGCGAGCCCGACCGCGCACATCGCGATCCCGACCAGAATCAGCGGGTCGCTGAGGACGCCGTTGTGGACGATGCCGGCGGCGATCCCCTCGAACCCGGTCGAGCCGGTGCCGCCGTAGAGGAAGGCCATCCCGTAGAGCAGCGTCGCCGAGCCCAGCGAGCCGACGATCAGGTACTTGAGGCCCGACTCGAGCGAGCCCTCGCGGCGCAGGTTGGTGGCGCAGAGGATGTAGAGCGGGATCGAGAGGGTCTCGATCGCGACGAAGAAGGTGACCAGGTTCTGCGCCTGGGAGAGTAGGACCATCCCCAGCACCGAGCCGATCAGGAGCGCGTGGTACTCGCCGCTGCCGGCTTCCTCGACCGCCCGCTCGCGGGTCGAGATAAGGACGCAGAAGCCGGCGGTGAGGATCGCGATCAGCGAGATCGAGATCGCCAGGTCGTCGAGCCGCAGTGCCCCGGTGACCAGGCTCTTGTTCTCGCCCCACTGCCAGATCAGCAGCCCGGCGGTGCTCGCCAGGGTCAGCAGGGTCAGCGCCGGCGCGGCCCGCTTCAGCGGCTTGAAGACCGCGCTGAGGAGGACGACGCAGAGGCCGACCGTGAGGGCGATGATCGGCGAGATGCCGGCGTAGTCGATGGCGGGTTCGTGGAAGTTCATTTGTTAGCCAGCTGGGCTTCGGGGGCGGATCCGTTGGTGACGCCGGCGACCGTCTGCTGCACGGTCGGGGCGGTTCGGTGGAGGATCAGCTGCGGGTAGAGGGCGAGGGCGAGGATGCAGAGGACCAGCGGCGCCAGCACGAGGCCGTCGCGCAGCCCGATCTCACGGGAGGCGATCCCGTCCGGCTTGCGGTTGTGCATCGCGTGCTGGTAGAGGCGCAGCGCGTAGTAGGCCGACATCACCACGCCGCTGATCGCGATGAAGGCGAAGACGATCTTCGCCTGGAAGAGGCCGTTGAGGATGTAGAACTCGCCGATGAAGTTGGCCGAGCCCGGCATCGCCAGGGTCGCCAGGGCGACGATCAGGAACAGCGCCGCCAGCACCGGCGCCCGCAGCGCCATGCCGCCGACCTTGCGGATGTCCTCGGTGCCGGTCCGCTCGTAGAGGATCGCGACGATGATGAAGAGCGGCCCCACCACGAGGCCGTGGTTGACCATCTGCAGGATCGCCCCGTCGGCCCCGTCGGCTCGCAGGGCGAAGATCCCGGCGGTGATGAAGCCGAGCTGGGCGACCGAGGAGTAGCCGGCGATCAGCCGCATGTTGGTCTGGGTGAAGGCCATCACCGAGCCGTAGAGGATCGAGGCCAGGGCGATCACCAGGATCACCTCCTGGAATTCGATGGTGGCGGCCGGGAAGAGCGGCAGCACCACCCGCAGGAAGCCGTAGGCGCCGACCTTGGCGAGGACGCCGGAGAAGACGACGAGGACCGGCAGCGGCGCCGCCCGGTAGGCGTCGGGCATCCAGCCGTGGAGGAGGAAGGCCGGCATCTTGACCAGGAAGGCGGCGGCGAAGAACCAGAAGATCCAGCGCTGGCTGTCGACGTCGAGGCCCTGCTGCTGGATCGCTGCGATCGAGAAGGTGAGGTGGCCGCCGTCGGCGGAGATGATCGCCGCCGCGATCGCCCCGACCAGCATCAGCAGTGAGCCGATCAGGGTGAAGATCATCATCTTCAGGGTCGCCGCGGCCGCGGTCGGGCCGCCCTCGCGGTCGCTGCCCCAGGAGCCGAAGAGGAAGTAGAACGGGACCAGCATGAAGTCGAAGAAGAGGACGAAGAGCAGCAGGTCTTGAGCCAGGAACGAGCCCAGCGTCGCCGTCTCGGCAACCAGCATCAGGAAGAAGAAGAGCTGCGGGCGCTCCTGCTCGCGGAAGGCGGCGAAGGCGATGCCGCCGATCCAGAGCACCGCGGTGAGCAGGATCAGGAAGAGGTTGAGGCCGTCGATGCCGAGGCTGTAATCGACGCCGAGCCCGGAGATCCAGGGGGTGTCGACGCTGTACTGCAGGCCGGAGCTGCCGGAGTCGAAGCCGAGCGCGATCGAGATCGCGATCCCCAGCGTCACCACGGCGCCCAGCGTCGCCCACCAGCCGGTCACCCGCTTCGGCAGGAAGAGGCCGACGATGCCGAAGGCCAGCGGGGTCCAGAGCAGGAAGCTGCTCATGAGCTGCTCAGCAGGAAGTAGAGGGCGAGCCCGGCGAAGCCGGCGATCAGCAGCAGCGCGTAGCTGCGGACGAAGCCGTTCTGGACGGCGCGAACGACGCCGCCGCTGCCGCGCACCGTCTCGGCGGTGCCGGTGACGAGGCCGTCGACGACGAAGCGCTCGAAGACGCGGTTGGCGAAGCGGCCGATCGCCAGCGCCGGGCGGACGATGAGGATGTCGATCAGCTCGTCGAAGTACCACTTGTTGGCGAGGAAGGTGTGCAGCGGGCCGAGGCGGCGGATCAGCGCCGCCGGCGTCTCCGGGCGCAGGACGTAGAGCCAGTAGGCGATGCCGATCCCGGCCAGCGAGATCGCCGCCCCGATCCCCAGGCCCACCCAGGCGGCGCCGACCGTGGGCTCGATCGCCGCCAGCGGCGAGTCGGCGAAGACCGGCTCGAGGAAGCTGGTGACGACGCTGTCGACGCCGGGGACCTGGATCAGCCCGGCGAAGAGGGCGAGGAAGGCGAGCACGCCCATCGCGATCTTCATCGGCGGCGACTGCTCGGCGATGTGGTGCTCGGCGCCGGGGAATCCGACCTCGGTGTCCTCCTCCTCGCCGGTCCCCGGGTTGCGCGGCGTCTCGTGCGCGAGGTGCCCCGTGTCGATCAGCTCTTGCGCCTCCTTGCAGGGCCGGCCGGGGAGGACGCGGAAGATCAGCCGGAAGGTGTAGATCGCGGTCAGCAGCGCCCCGAAGTAGCCGAGGATCTGGAAGATGTCGTACATGCCGCCGCGGGCGTGGGCGTAGGCGAGGATCTCGTCCTTGGAGAAGAAGCCCGAGGTGCCGGGGAAGGCGGCGAGCGCGAGACCACCGCAGATGAAGGTGATCGAGGTGAACCGCATCGCCTTGCCGAAGCCGCTCATTTCGTCGAGGTTCTGCTTGTTCGCCATCGCCGAGATGAAGGAGCCGGCGCCCATGAACAGCAGCGCCTTGAAGAAGGCGTGGGTCATCAGGTGGAACATCCCGGCGCTGTAGGCGCCGATCGAGACGCCCATGATCATGTAGCCGATCTGGCTCATCGTCGAGTAGGCGATCGCGCGCTTGAGGTCGGTCATCACCAGGGCGATCGTGCCGGCGACCAGCAGCGTCGCGAGGCCGACGAAGGCGGAGATGTCGGCGGCGGTCGGGGCGAGGACGAAGAGCGTGTGGGTGCGGGCGATCAGGTAGACGCCGGCGGTCACCATCGTCGCCGCGTGGATCAGCGAGGAGACCGGAGTCGGGCCCTCCATCGCGTCCGGCAGCCAGGTGTGGAAGGGCAGCTGCGCCGACTTGGCGAAGGCGCCGACCAGCAGCAGCAGGCAGATCGCGGTGATCGTCCACTCATTCGTGTGGAAGACCTGCGGCGCCCTGGCGAAGACTTCGGTGTATTCGAAGGTCCCGAGCTCACGGAAGATCAGGAAGGCCGCCAGGGTCAACCCGATGTCGCCGACGACGTTGATCACGAAGGCCTTCATCCCCGCCCGGGTCGCGGTCGTGCGCCGGTACCAGAAGCTGATCAGCGCGTAGGAGGCGAAGCCGACGAAGGCCCAGCCGACGATCAGCAG
>Ga0068863_100005234_pt1 | contig 12800 bp, 7 predicted proteins | sample KBSSwiS62_FD_66596 | JGI IMG/M metagenome (GOLD analysis project Ga0068863, IMG submission 66596) | Switchgrass rhizosphere microbial communities from Kellogg Biological Station, Michigan, USA - KBS Switchgrass S6-2 | ecosystem: Host-associated > Plants > Roots > Rhizosphere > Soil ...
TGCCGACGGCGCGCCTGCGACCCGCTGCATTCAACTGACGTTGCTGCTGCGTGGTGGAGGCCCAGCTCCAACACGATTGTGCTTTGCTTTGAGGACAGGCCAGCGGTGGTGACGGTTGCCGCGTCAACGAATCCGTCAACGGGCAGACCCATACGGCGAGTAATTCCCAACAGTGCTGTCAGGCCCGCAGCCTCCGCGTGAGCAGGGGCAACGATCCACATACGCTGCCCTTCAGCGATCTGCAGCCCAGCCAATCGTGTTTTCAACCCTGCCTCTAACACCTCTTCGGCACGCGCGGATGTTCCGCGCTGGGTAAGTACTGAGCTGAGGTGACGGGTGGATATCGCACGCGGGTGAATGCGTAACTCACGCCATGCATTGGCACCAACAGTCGTCCCAGCTGTACCGTCAAACACCGCCGCCGGCGCACTCGACAGCACACGCCCGCCGGTGGCCGTTGCCACCGCGCGATCGTCCAGCTCCAGGACCAAATGCTGCATCAGATGTCAGTAGGAAAGCTGACGTTGTTGTCCGCCGACTGAGATGGATCCGGCGCCGTCGTCGGATCATCTTTGATCGTCGCCGACTCCTCAGGCGCTGACGCTGGAGGATGTTGTTTTGCGGAGCCGGCGGGCCGCGCAGGACTGGCGCCAGCAGCGGTCAATGCTCCGGCCGTGTTCTTCGCGTTGGACCCAGCGGCAGCGTTGCCCGGCCACGTCGGCCCGCCACGTGTTGCCACCGTTGCCATCCCCACCCGCGACGCCTCCGCTGCACGCAAAGTGACCACGGCGGCGCCCAGAAGCGCCACCACGCTTGCCGCGATGAGCCAATTCACCCGGTTACTCTGCATAACGCACCACCCTGAATCCAATTGTATTACTGGCGCCATCTGCGCCATCCCGCGCCGCGAGGCGCAGGTCCGTTGCGGCCGCCGACTTCCAGTTGGCGCCGCGAATTACATGTCGCGTGCCATCCTCCGGCCCCAACGGGTCCGTGACCGGCGCGGAATCCACGTACGACAGGTAATAATCTCCAATCCACTCGGACACATTCCCCGACAAATCATGCAGCCCCAGCGGACTGGGTTTGAACTTTCCAACAGGCGCCAGGATCGGGTAATTGTCTCGATACCCAGGCAACGATGCCGGAAGTGAATTCCCAGTCTCCGCGCCCGCAATATTCCCAACATCACTGCTCACCGGCAGCGCGTCGCCCCATGCATAGCGGCGGAACTCTCCCGGCGCGGAATAGCGTGCGGCGTACTCCCACTCAGCTTCTGTTGGAAGCCGATAGCCAATCGTCACGGGCCGCTTCAACACGTAATCGTCGTTCTTCTTCTCATACGCGACAGGCAAGCTGTCACGCGCTGACAACCAATTGCAGTACTCAGCGACGTCATTCCAGCTGACCTGCGTCACCGGCTGATCATCGAGATCCAACGAGCGACGATCAATGACGCCAGACGTGTGATCAGTCTTGAACCGACGGAACTGCTCGTTCGTAACTTCCATTGCACCAAAGTACACCGGGCGTTTGAGCGTGACGCGACGAAACCCCTCGTTCGGCCTGCGCCCTTGCTCACGCCTCTCACTGCCCATGGAGAAAGCGCCCGGAGGTACGAGCTTCAGCATGTATCCGGTCTGCGTATAGATCGTGGACGCAAGAACAACGGAGTCCTCCGACTTGAGCCGATACTGAATAGTTCGGTCCAACCCCTTGGAAGGTGTGACCGTACCCGTAAAAGTCACCCACCCTTGCTTTCGAACCTCGAAGCGATGCTCCAACGCCGACAGCTCCAACGACTGCGGAGTTAACCCGCGATCGACGCCATCGATGAACAGACGCGCGCCGTTAGGTTCGCCCTCAACCGTGACGAGCGCTCCGACTGCTTCGAGCCTGGCGACAATGCCGAGCTTCTTCCCCGTGTCCGCGAATACCTTTCGCGTCCAAGTCGCATATCCAGGAGCATTGACCATCAACTCGTGCTCGGCACCCGCTGGGAGGTCGAGATCCAGAGGCGTTCGACCTCGATGCGAACCCCCGACAGTCACTTCAGCACCGGACGGAACCGAAGTCAGGATCAAGTGGGCATCAGGCTGCCCCAAGGTGATAGGCCCAACATTCAACGCCTCGCCCGCGTTGAGGACAATGCTGCTTTCCCAGGTTTTGAGGCCAGGCGCCGAAATTCGGATCTGACGGACTCCCGACGGAGCATCCACAACCTTGGGCGCTACACCACTATCAACTCCATCCACAGAAATCCGCGCACCGGAGGGAATCGCCGTGATCTGAATCGTGCCCCACGAAGGCTGCAGCACCGCTTTGAGATCCTGACTCGCGCCGGCCCCTTGAATATCAACCGACGTGATGTAGTCAACGTAGCGCGGAGCACGCAACAGAATGGTATGCACACCGGCGGGCACCGTAACCACCCCCGGGGCACGACCGGTCTCTTCCCCATCAATGCTCACAACAGCAGCGATATGTGTTGTGTCGATGCGCAACTTCCCGGGCAGCTTGGCCAACCTCAGGCGCGCAATCGCAGGCACATCATGCTTAACATCAATGTCAACTTGTGCAGGCATGTACCCGTCGTGTTCCCCCCGAACGACATGACTCCCAGGGAGCAACCACAGGTTCCCGCCGGCATGTAACGACACCAAAGTACCGGGGACACGCACACGCGCATCCTTCGGCTCGATATCGAGAGCTACCGGGTTGAGTTGCAAGAGGACGCCGACAACTACGAGCGCGGCAACCACCCCTGCTGCTAGACGAACCCAGTAAGCTCTCGTCCTCGGCGGACGCGGAGGGCGCGGAGGACGCAGCGGCCTGACCCTACTCGCCGCCAGCACCCTCGCCTTCTCAGCGGCATCCTGCAACTCAATCGCGGAGGCCGCTCGCGGCGCCTCGATGAGCAGATCTTCGTCACCGTCTGCGTGCTCGATCAGCGAAACGGCGCCCGCCGGCGAAACGGTGGCGTTGCCAACGAGATGGCACACGTCCAAGCGAAGCAGCGTGCGGGATACATCCGTGACGACGACCTGAGCATCGCCAATCGTCAGCACATCATGCCGACGTAGATCACGCGGTGAGGTTATAAGGCGTCCGTCGAAGCGAACTCGAACGTTGTAGCTGGTGGAGTGAACGGTCCAGACGCCGCGGCCTCGTTCGATTCGAACAGCCTCTCCGGGCCCGACACCGGGGACGACAATATCGGATCCTTCACCACCAATTGTGGGCGTCTCACCAAGAATGCGGTCCCCCATAGGTTCCCGCACACGAACCTGTGCGTAACTGTTCGCACCCGCCAACGCCCCGTCGGTCATTCTTCTGCCTGTGGACCTGCTAGGTCTCTGGACCTGCTGGGTCTCTGGACGGACTGTCCAGCCCACAGCTTAGGCCTTTACGGGATCAAATTGGTTCCGAGCAGGTCACCCGAATGGTCTGAGAGTCCTGGCCAGGCGCGACCGTGATCTCGCGGCGGACGTCGCGGAAACCATTGCGGGTTCCTGTCACCGTGTATTTGCCAGGTCGAAGCTGAATTTCTCGCCGGGAAAATGCGCCGAAAGCACCCACGCTGGAAATCGCCACCTGTGTGGAATTATCGGACACGAGCGACAGCCGGACCGGTCGGTCGAAGCTGGGGATCAGAGATTCGAGCCGTGCAATCTGCGAGCGAATCACCGGGCCCTGCGGGCTCTGCGCACGCGCTGTTTCCAGAAGTGAACGCGCGTCTTCCCTAACGCCTGGCGCGGACAATCTGTCGGGACGATCAATGAGCTGCTGCAGTCGAAGCGAGAGATCAGCACGCGAGGTAGTGCGCGCCTTCCCTTCCTGTGCGAAGGCCAACGAAGAATCCGCGGCGAGCACATCCTCATATGTTCGCTCAGCCTCTTCCCAGCGTTCCTGATTCTCCAGCATCGCAGCACGCTGGCGCATGGACGCGAAACCACGAGCCGTCTGTGCAGCACCGACGCGCTTCAAGCCTTCCGCTGCCTCTGCACCTCGCGGGTTTAGCGCGCGGGCTTTGACGAATGCATCATGAGCTTCATCGAGCCGACCGGCACCCAGAGCAGCGAATCCCGCACCGACTGATCTGGCGTAGTTGTCGTCGCCAAACGCAGCGTTGGCTCTTGTCTGGCCCGCCTTCGCGACTGCGTTGTTCGGATCGAGCGAGAGGGCCTGACTGTAGTCTTGAGCTGCGCGCGCATAGTCGTGCGCTGCTTCGGCATTCTGCCCATCTGCTATGAGTGGAAGAACAGCGGGCAGCCCTTGCGCGCGACGTTGACCGTCGGCTGCGCGGCGATCACTCGGGTTGATCCGACGAGCCAGGTCGAACGCCTGGCCAGCAACTTCCTGTTGGCCAGCGCCGAGCGCCTGCTCTCCAGCAGCCACTTGCGCCGAATAAGCCTGCGGAGCTTTGCCCTCAACCGTATCGAGCAACTTCGAAGCCGCAGCCAACCTGTCTTGAGACAGACGCAGATTGCCAGCATCCAGCGCGCTTGCTGACTCACTGGCCCGCGCCTTCGCCAAAGCATATTCGCGACCGCCCCATGCGCCAGCGCCTCGTGCTTCAAGAGACGCAAGCCGATCGTCAAACAACTTCCGCGTTTCGCGCAGACGGTCCAGCTCAGCAGGGGTGAACGAAGCTGAGCCCTGTGCCGAGTTAGCCCCCGCCGCGCCCGGGCTCGCAGACACGCCAGTGCCCACCGCCGCGGGCGTGGTGCCCGACGCCGCTGTTGGCGTGGCGCCCGTGGCGTTGCGCGTCGCGGACCCCGCCCCTGAAGTGGCTGCCGCAGCTGGATTCGCCGCAGCACCCGCGGATCGCGGCAACCCCGACGACCCCGCACTGGAGGATCCGGAACTCGCGGACCCTGCTGCAGTGGTTCTCCTCGTCGAAGCCCAAACCGCAGAATTATTTCCACCCGCGGCCGTGCCACCCGCAGCCATGGAGCCCGCAGCGCCATCCGCCGCCGCCGAGCCCGCCCTGCCATCTACCGCCGGCGCGCCCGCCGTCCCATCCGCACCTGTCGAATCTGCAGCAGCGCCCTGTGCCGACCCCGAAGGCGAGTTGGACGTGATAGCCGTCTTCAGAGGCTCAACAACCGCGGCCACCTCGGGCGGCAATTCCCGCGTATCAAAGCGAGGCAGCCAGAAATACAGCGCCGCAGCCGCACCCGCTGCCAATCCCAACAAAACCCAAGGCCATCGGCTCGGAGGTATCGGCTCCAGACGCGACACCTTCGGCAACTCGTCCAGCCTGACATCACCCCAGGCCACAGGCGACGGAGCCGCCTGGACAACGTCGCGCGTGAGAATCGACGTTGGATCAGGATACGTACCCACCGTTACGTTGTCGGTCCGGAAAGCTCCCGGGGTTTCAACAATAATGGGCTCAGATATCCTGGGCCGCTGTTGTGTCGCGCCCGTGCCGCCCGCCTGTTTGGAACCGCCACCAAATATCGACGTGCCCGACGAGGCAGCGTCAGCAGTTGAAGTGGGCCGCGAAGCAGGCTTGCCTTCGATGGGCCACATTGGATTTGTGGGAGCCAGCGGAGGCGGTGTGGGCGCCCGCGTCGTTTCGTTGGTCGCAGGTGCCGCGCGCGCCGAACGCTCCTCGAGGAACTCTTTCGGCACGTAGTCCGGTGACAGCGGCGGCAGCGCACTCGTCCTGGAGGTGTCAACCGAGCCCGGCGGGCCTAATACCTCGGTTGCGTCAGGCTTGCGAGCCCACAATGTCGAGCGGGCGGGCGTTTGATTCTGAGAGGGCACATCGCGAGATACCGGCGGCACGTCGCCCGGATGCAGCGGAGGCAGTGCGGCGGTCCGCGAAGTGTCCGCCGTACGCGGAGCAGGCAACACCGCAGTTTCGTCGGATTTACGGGACCAAAGCGCCGACCGTGCCTCTATCAGGCTCGGAGACTGCTGATCGCGGAATTCCTCGGGCACATAGTCCGGGGACAACGGCGGCAGCGCCATCGTCTTCGAGTTATCGACCGGTTTTGGAGGAGCGGACGATGCGGTTGATTCGGATTTACGCGCAGTGGGTGCCGGCAGTACCGCTGTCTTGTCGCGGAATTCCTCCGGCACGTAGTCTGGGGACAATGGCGGCAGCGCCATTGTCTTGGAGGGATCGAGCGCGCGTGGAGGTACCTCGCCGCCCTTTCGATTCCACAATGCCGAGCGGGCTTCCGTCAGGCTCGCGCGCTGTTCTTCGCGAAACTCATCCGGCACGTAATCCGGCGACAGCGGCGGCAACATCATCGTCTTGGACAGATCAGACGTGTTGGCCGGCGTGGGCAATTCAACCGTTTCCGACTTGCGTGCAGCAGGAGATACGGTCCGCGCGGCCGTTTGGCTCGCACGATCCTGCTGTTGGTCGCGCAATTCAGGTGGCACGTAATCAGGTGACAACGGCGGCAGCGCCACCGTCTTCGACGTGTCCCAGTTGAGAGGGGGCAATGCGACTGTTTGAGACGTATCGCTCTTAGCGGCTTCCTTCGCCGCATCGGCCTTTGCGGCAGCGCGAGCTGCGGCCACAATCGCCGCCGCTTGAGCGGGCGTCATCGGCGTAGGCTGCGAGCCCTTGGCACGGAACACTTTGTCACTCGCCGGAGGCGGCGGCGCTGCAGTCTTGGCCGCGTTAGGCCGACCCATCGCGCCGGAAGTCTCCGACAGGAAATGAGAAGACCTCGTCCGACCGCCATCAGGTAGAAACGGCGAACGAATTTTGACCGTGGGCTCGTATGTTGGTGTCGCACCCACCGAAGGCTTCGGCTGCGGAGCCGTATCAGCCTGCCGATGTGAACCAGTGTCAGAAGCGGCCCCCGAATGGGTGCCGGTGCCGTTGCTCAACTTCGGACGCGCTCCAGTATCGCCACCAGCAGCCGCGCCATTACTGAACGACGCGAGCCCCGAATGCGTCCCAGTGTCTGCCGAAGAGGCCGATGCGCCCTGAGTGGCGCGACGCTGCACACTAGTGTCACCAGACGACGTATCCCGCGCGATGCTTTGATGCGAGCCGGTGTCCCCAGCCGACGCGGCCGAGGATCCCTGCGAATTGCCTCGATGCATCATCACAGTGTCGTCACCGCTGGTCGATCCATTCGACGTCAGCTTCGCATGCGATCCCGTGTCACCGCTCGCTGATCCATTCGAAGTCAGCTTCGAATGCGACCCTGTGTCAGCCGTCGCGTTAGACCCAAGTCGGGAGTACGTACCAGTGTCTCGAGGTGTTGGTGACTCCCAAGGACTCGCTTTGGCGTCGGACGACTTGCGTGTCGCCTCCTGGGACAACCTCCGGTGTGATCCGGTGTCGCCAGTCGTCGAACCATTCGACGGCAACCGAGGATGAGACCCGGTGTCAGCGGCAGCGCGTTGAAGGTTAGCATCGAGCCGCTTGAGCGCGTCGGCGCCCGGCCGGCGCGACGGACGCGAATCATCGCCAGCGCCAGCATCCGAAGACCTGCGACCACTCGCGTCGGACGACTCATGCGGCGACTCCTCCGACGCCCAATCCTCCTTGCGCCGGCCGCGGCGGTCAGCGCTCCCCCTCCGATCCTGGCTTCCAGGCGTCCAACCAGCCCCCCTGGCATCAGCAGCCCGGGCAGCGCCACTGGCATCCGAAGCTCGCGACGACGCCGCAGCGGCTTCGGCTGCAGCGACAACAGCAGCAGAGCCCGTCGGTGTAGCAGGCGACACGTTTTCGAAATCATACGTCAGCGTGTCGTTCAGCGACGCATCCAACTCATCGATGACCGCGCGCATCGTGCGCGGCCGTCGCTTCGGATCCTTCGCCAACATGTGCATAACGAGCTTGCCAAGCAACGGCGGGATTTGCCGTGTGGGAACGAGCGTCGGCACCCGCTCTTCCATCGCACGCTTCTTGTCGAAGTGCGGATAGTACGGCGGGTAGCCAGAAAGCAATTCGTAGGCAAGCGCGCCCAAACCATACACATCATCCGCAGGCGTAGGCGGTTCCCCGCGCAACTGAGCCGGACTAGCCGTAAACGGCGAATACCCATGCTTGTTAGTGTCGCGCGTTGGAACAGCGGACGACGCAGCGGTATGCGTACCCTCGTCCTTCATCGCCGTTTCAGCAACGCCAAAGTCGGCCAGTTTCGCTCGACCACGGGCGTCAAACAGAATGTTCCCGGGCTTCAAGTCGCGGTGAACTACACCGCGCTCATGCGCATACTCCAGAGCCTGTGAAACTTCCAGCAGAACCGGAATGATCTCGAGGAAGCCAGCGCCACGCAGCTTACGAAGGTCACCGCCAGGCGCGAGCTCCATGGGCAGAATCATCGAGTCGCCCGCACGCTCAGGCGGGAACACCTTTAGAATCGACGGATGGTCCAGAAGGCTCGCGATCGAGTACTCGTGCTCGAGCGCGCTCCACGCCTCCTGCTCACGGGTCTTCGGCGTCAGCACCTTCAGTGCAACGTCAAACCCACGCGTCTCATCATGCGCGCGCCATACTTCTCCCTGCCCGCCCGCGCCCAGCTTCTCCATGAGCGTGTAGCGTGCATCCAGTTTCTGGCTCAGTTCTGTATCAACAGCCTCGGTCATAACTCTAGTTTTCGAGATACATCTGATGCAGCAGCTCGCGCCACTCGCGGTATTGCTCTTCCGCGGTGCCGGTCAATTTCAGTGCCCGGCCTTCCACATCGACCACTTGCGGAGCCACTTCGTTCTGAAACGACTCGGAAAGCTCCTTCAATGCCTGCGCATGTGTCTTGGAATCGGAATACTTCTTCAATCCCGACAAAATCGACGCAGCGCCACCAATTGCAGCCGCCGTACGCACTCCCGTTGAAAGTCGCCGGCAGTTGTAGTCATACAGACCGCACTGCTGCGGTACAAAAACGCTCGCAGCTATCGCGGCTGCACCGAGATAGGTCCGCGTCCGCGCTTGATTCAGGGTGCGGTGCTCCTTCTCGATCTCCTCAAAACTCGCACGGCGCCACTGCCCATAAGAGACGCTCATTTCATCGGCGAAATTCGCGTAGTAGCCATTCACCGTATCGACAACGCCCGAGTCACGTTCGCGAATGCGATCGATGCGAGCACTGATTGGATCATCAGTAGCTGGCAACCTCGTGACACTGAACAAACCTTTCCGATCCTTGCTCAGATACCCGTCCATTGCCTGCGGTGCGAGATCCTTCGCAAACTCGAGCTGTGTCACCCGTCTGATGTCGCGACGATTTTGCGCAGTGAGTGCCTCGCGCGCAGTCAGCATGTCGTTCGCCACCTCCGAATAAACGTTTTGAAACGGATCGCGTGCCCTCAACGCGGCATCTGTCTTATACGATCCCGTGTCAGCAACGCTCGCGTACTGCTTGTTGTTCAGCCAGACGCGCCCGCTCGAATCCTTGACCGTTACCGTGAGAGCAAGCTTCGCTCCCGTGGATTCGATAATTTTGCCTGATACTGACACATCAACGAACTGCACGTTCTCCGGACATACACGTACCGCGCCCCACTGACCTGAATTCTCCAGCGTCCCGCGCAACATGGTTGCAACATAACGTGACTCAGCCGCGCGAATGTCGGGGTAAATGCGCTTCTTGTTCAGCGCTTGTTCATTTTTCGCGATTTCAGACGGCACGCCCGGATCAAAAACATGCACCGCCACATCCAGCAATTCTTCTGCGGGAATTTCGCTGCTGGCCTGCGTTGCGTTGATCTTCGGAAGCGGCCTGGTGTCATGAACGACGCAGCCCGCCATCGTCATGGCCAACGTCGCCCCGCACACACCCGTCCGGATCGCCGTTCCTATCCTAGTCACCTGTGTGCTCCAGTGACCTCATCGCACCTGAGTATTTTTCTTATATTCGACATATTCCTTCCAAAGCTTCTCCTTCAGCTCCGGATCGGTCTCCAGCTCCGCCGCCTTGCGTAACCGCCGCGCGACGATGTCGTCGTCATTGCCGTCAGGGATGATGGTTGCAGGTGCTCCGTTTCCGCTAGCGCTCGAGGGACCTTCGGGCCCTTTATCGGATTTCAGATCCCCGGCACGAGAATTCCTCGTTTCACCGCGCTTACCGCGATGCGGTCCGGGCACCTCGGTAGCTGAGGAGCCATCGGCGCCATTCCCAGTAGAAGAACCGCCCCCGTCCGCCGACGAAGTACCCGCGGCAGCCGCGCCAGGGGTAGCCGTGCCCGCGGTGGTCGCGCCAGCGGCGGTCGGTGAGCCACTGCCGCCGTCCGCCATCGCAGCCGTGGTCGCCGCCGACACGGTGGCCTGCCGAGCGTCGCGCTCCTCAGCAATCTTCTGCTGCTCCTTATGAAGCCTGGCGTCAAAAGCGCCCAGTGAGTCATCGAGCTGCTTGTCGAGCGCCGCACGCCGCTCATCCGGCGTCTGCGGAGCCCGCGGAGGTGGTGTCTGCGCTGGTGGTGTCTGCGCTGGTGGTGTCTGCGCTGGTGGCGGCGGTGCCGGTGACGCCGAAACGTCCGGTGCCGTGGCGTCACCTGCGGTCAAAGAGCTCGACGAATGGGCGCTAGGCGTCGACGTACCTGCGACTACAGACTCGGCAACGGGCGGCGGAGTCGTGACGCAGCCGCGGCCCGTGACCGCCACTGCCATCGCACCCGCAAACAACCCGATACGCGCCCGCTTCCCCATACCCCAAGCTCATTTCCTACCAGTCTTAGCCTGCGCGATCGAAGCGCGGGCGGGCGCGGGCGTCGCCTCATCGTCACCGCCCGTAAAGAAAGTACGAAGCTGGGTTCCCATTCGATTGCACGCCGTGGCCTGCACGCGCGCAATGAAGGGCAGAGGCAGAACGGCGCCAATCACCGCCGACGTTCCTGTCACATTCGTTCCCACGCTTCCCGCTGCTTTCGCCTGTTTGAGATCCCAGATGGTGGCCTCGTAATTGGCCTCTTTCTCCCACCAGCCAAATCCGATACAGCCAGCCACCCCGGGCGATGCTCCACAAGCCAGACTTCCCCCGCCATCTGTCTTTTGGGTGCCCCCATCCAACCAGACGACGTAGCGCACCCCCGATTCCGCCACTCGCTCAGCGACGCCCGGCCGCGTCAAAAGGGTAGCGACGCCTTCGGGCTTGGTGGGAGCAGTGCCAGGTTCGAACCAGGGAAATAAAGCGTCGGTGAATTGCTCGTCTGTCCGCGTTGCGATCGCGCCGTCGCGGCCCCGCAGCTCCGTCGCAACGCAATGCATGAACTGATCCTCGGCACTCGCGCCTTCCACCTGGGGTTTTGCGAGTACCACGACCGCTTCGTTTTTCTGGATCCGGGTATGAAACTCCCGGGATTCGTCCACGCGCGATTGCATGCATCCTGACACGAGGAAGACAAACGCGAGCCCTGAGGCCCACTGAGACCCGAAACCTAGGCCATGCATGGCTTTTCCCGGTTCGATGCGACCGACGCGCCCGTTGCTCCCTCGGCCGCTGTCATACCAGTATGCCACCGCTTCAGCGTTTTATTGACCATCGGGGGTCGGAAGCGGTTCCCCGCCATTTGGACCTCTGGTCTCTGACCGAGGCGCCGATGCGCAATTCACCCCCCGCGACGAACCCGCGCCGATGAGCGAATCAGAATCATGCGGGTTTTCTGAACTGATCCATTGCACGCAGCTGCGGAAACAGTCGCAGGTATGCAGCGACCACCACGAGAGTGGCTATTCCTCCCAGCACCGCCGCGGGCACGATGCCAAACCACCGGGCGGTGACGCCCGATTCAAATTCGCCCAGCTGATTCGAGGCGCCAATAAACATCGAGTTGACCGCGCTCACCCGGCCACGGATGGCGTCGGGAGTCTCCAATTGCACGACGATGCCGCGAATAAACACACTGACCATGTCGCCGGCGCCGAGCAAGACCAGCGCCACCAGCGAGACCCAGAACGATTTCGATAGTCCGAAGATAACTGTCGACAGACCAAACAGTAGGACACCGCCAAACATCCAGCGCCCCACGTGACGCTCAATCGGTTTGATACCGACCGCAATCGCAACGATCGCCGCTCCGATACCCGGCGCGGTCCGCAAGGTACCGAGCCCCGCGGGACCTATCTGGAGAATGTCGCTGGCAAAAGCCGGGAGCAGTGCCGTGGCCCCACCGAACAGGACGGCAAACAGATCGAGGGAGATTGCGCCGAGCACTACCGGGCGGTGGAGCACAAAACGCAGCCCCCCGAGCAGGTCCGCTCCAGCACTCTCTTCGGACGAGGTAGATGAGAGCGCAGCCCGTACCGGTTTGATCGAGGAAACGAGCGCAACAACCAATAGCGCCATCCCAAACCCAACACCGTAAACGACCTGTGGTCCCAACAGGTACAGCAAACCACCGAGTGAGGGTCCCACGATGATGGCGATCTCGAGAAGCACGGAATTGAACGCCACGGCCTTGGGAAATGCGTCCGGAGGCACGAGATTGGGAGTCATCGACTGTGATGCAGGCATCGAGAACGCGCGCGCCACGCCAAAGAGAGTCATAGCAACGAAGACGGGCCACACCTGCGTGGCACCCATCAGCGTGAATATGAGGAGGCCGCCGGCACACATACCCTGAATGCTGTAAGCCGCGACGAGAATGAGCCGACGGTCGGCCCGATCCGCAACGTGCCCGGCAGGCAGCACGAGCAACACGAACGGCAGGAACTGGGCGAGACCGAGAAACCCCAGGTACAGCGGATTGCGAGTGAGCTGGTAAACCTGCCAGCCCACCGCAACGCTCAACATCTCCCACGCCAGGGATGCACAAAATCGGGCCGCTGCGTAAACCGCGTAATCCCGGTAACGCAGGACTGAGAACGCTCGAATCATGAA
>Ga0068863_100005267_pt1 | contig 12767 bp, 12 predicted proteins | sample KBSSwiS62_FD_66596 | JGI IMG/M metagenome (GOLD analysis project Ga0068863, IMG submission 66596) | Switchgrass rhizosphere microbial communities from Kellogg Biological Station, Michigan, USA - KBS Switchgrass S6-2 | ecosystem: Host-associated > Plants > Roots > Rhizosphere > Soil ...
TGCTCCGGGAGCCGGCCGGCCGCGGTGGCTCGGCGTTCGTCCACGACCGGCTGCACGTCGGCGAGCGGGTGGAGGTCGGCCTGCCACGCAACACCTTCCCCCTGGTCGATGCCGGGACGTACCTGTTCGTCGCGGGCGGGATCGGCATCACCCCGATCCTGCCGATGATCGACGCGGCCGAGTCAGCCGGTGCGGACTGGCGGCTGCTCTACGGCGGCCGCTCTCGCTCGTCGATGGCCTATCTCGACCGGCTCGGCGACGACCGGGTGACGGTGCAGGCCGGTGGGCTGCTGGACCTGCCCGCCGCCGTCGCCGCGGCCCCGGACGCCGAGGTCTACGGCTGCGGGCCCGCCCCGCTGCTCGACGCGCTGCTCGCCGCCTGCCCCCGGGCGCACGTCGAGCGGTTCACCCCGGTCGAGGTCGACCTTCCGGAGCGGCCGTTCGAGGCCGTCCTGGAGCGCAGCGGCGTGACGGTGCAGGTCCCTGCGGGCACGAGCCTGCTGACGGCGGTCGAGGCTGCGGGCGTCGACGTCCTGCAGTCCTGCCGCGAGGGAACCTGCGGCACCTGCGAGACCGTCGTCCTCGACGGCGAGCCCGAGCACCGCGACTCGGTGCTCGACGAGGTCGACCGCGCCGCAGGCGACGTGATGATGATCTGCGTCTCGCGCGCCCGTGGCCCGCGCCTCGTGCTCGACGTGTAGTCCGATCGATCCTCCGACATCGCCAATCGTCGCAGGTCGGGGGCCGGGGACGCGGTCCTGCGACGGCCCCGCCGAACCCGTCGGCCACCCGGTGTTCACCGACGCTCCATCCGCCGCTGCTGACATCCGAGCCGAACCACCGCCCCAGGAGGAGACACCGTGAGCCGTATCCAGATCGAGGGACTGACCCGCCGCTTCGGTGACGTGACCGCTGTGGACGGGATCTCCCTCGACGTGGCCGACGGCGAGTTCCTCGTCCTCCTCGGCCCATCGGGCTGCGGCAAGTCGACCCTGCTGCGGATGGTCGCCGGGCTGACCCCGCCGACGGGTGGCCGGATCCTGCTCGACGGCCGGGACATCACCGCCGCCCCGCCGCGCGAGCGGGACCTGGCGATGGTGTTCCAGAGCTATGCGCTCTACCCGCACCTGACCGTCGCGAAGAACATCGGCTTCCCCCTGCGGGCCCGCCGCCTGCGACGCGCCGACCTCGATGCGAAGGTCGCCGAGGTCGCGTCCGTCCTCGGCCTGGAGGCGCTGCTCGACCGGCGGCCGCGCGCCTTGTCCGGCGGCCAGCGGCAGCGAGTGGCGCTGGGCCGTGCCCTGGTCCGCGACCCCGGAGCGTTCCTGCTCGACGAACCGCTGTCCAACCTGGACGCCACACTGCGCACGGCCACCCGCGCCGAGCTCACCGACCTGCACCGGCGCCTGGGCTCGACCTTCGTCTACGTGACCCACGACCAGGTCGAGGCGATGACGATGGCCACCCGGATCGCCGTGCTGAACGGCGGCAGGCTCGAGCAGGTCGGCACGCCGGAGGAGGTCTACGACGCCCCCGCATCGACCTTCGTCGCCGGGTTCATCGGGTCGCCCGCGATCGGGCTGCTGCCCGCAGAGCTGCGCAGCACCGGTGGCGAGCTGCAGGCGGTCGGCGCGGGCGTCGACGTGCCGCTCGGCGTAGGCGCGGACACCGGGAACGTCACCGACGTGCTCGTCGGGGTCCGGCCGGAGCACCTGCGGATCGGCCCCGCCGCCCCGGCGACCGGCGGCGCCGAGTTCCGCGGCACCGTCCGGCTCGTCGAGAACCTGGGCGGCGAGGAGGTCGCCCACATCGCCGTCGGGGACGGGCGGGTCGCCCTGCGCGGCCCGCGGCCCCTCGGTCTGGGTGTGGGCGACGCCACGGCCCTCACCTGCGATCCGGAGCGGATCCACCTGTTCTCCGCCACCAGCGGTCGTCGTCTGGTGCGCGCCCCCGAACCCACCCGTGCCGCACAAGCGGTCGCGGTCTGACTCCCTGGAGGAGCCTGTGCGTCCCATCCGTCTCGTCGCCGCCATCGCGGCCGCGTCCGCCCTGGTGCTGACCGGCTGCGGTGTGGGGGGTACCGGTGGTGCAAGCGGCACCGGCTCCGGCACGGTGGCCCGTGCCCCGGAACTGGCCCCCGACCAGAAGGTGTCCATCACCTTCGAGTCCTACAACTTCGGCCAGGCCGGCGCCTGGACCGACACCTTCAACACGGTGCTCGACGCCTTCCGCACGCAGTACCCGAACATCACGGTGACCGCGCAGAAGCCGCAGGGCACCAGCTCGAACCCCGCCGCCGACGCCGTCTCGAGCGTGCAGACCCAGGCCGCCACGGGCAAGGCGCCCGACGTGGCCCAGCTGGGCTTCTCCGACCTCGGGTTCACCGTGAACCAGCTCGGCGCCAAGCCGCTCGACGACCTCGTCGGCCCGGACGCGCTGAACCAGGCCTTCGGCGGTGCGAACCCGTTCGCGCCCGCCGCCGCGACGCTCGGCCGGCTCGACGGGAAGACCTACGGCGTGCCGTTCGTGCTCTCCACGCCGGTGCTCTACTACAACGCCTCGCTGTTCACCGCCGCAGGCCTCGACCCGGCCAAGCCTCCGGCCACCTGGGCCGAGGTCGCCGCGGCCGCCGCGAAGATCAAGGCGGCCACCGGCAAGGAGGGCGCCTACGCGGACTGCGTGACCACACAGGCCAAGGACTGGTGCCTGCAGAGCATCATCCGCTCCAACGGCGGCCGGGTGCTCTCCGAGGACCGGACGAAGCTGGAGTACGCGGACCCGCAGTCCGTCCAGGCCGTCTCGATGCTGGCGGACATGGTGAGATCCGGCGCCAGCCCCAAGTTCAGCCAGCAGCAGGCCGTCGAGGCGTTCACCCGCGGCGACCTCGGCATGATCCTCGAGTCGTCCTCGCAGCAGGCCACGTTCGCCAAGGGTGCCAAGGGTGCGAACTGGGAGCTCCGCGGCGCGGCCACCCCGTCGTTCGGTGCCGCCCCGTCGATCCCCACCAACTCCGGTGCGGCGCTGTTCGTCCTGTCGAACGACCCGGCTAAGCAGCGGGCCGCGTGGGACCTGATCACCTTCCTCACCAGCGACCGGTCGTTCAGCACCATCGCCCAGAAGATCGGCTACCTGCCGCTGCGTACCGGGCTGATGAACACCACGCTCAAGGACTGGGCCGCGGCCAACCCGACGACGGGGATCAACGTGGCCCAGCTCAACCGCATGGAGCCCTGGGTGTCCTTCCCCGGCGACAGCTACCTCCAGATCCGCGACGGCATGATGGACGCGGTCGAGAAGGTCGTGCTGCAGGGCGCGGACCCGCAGACCACCCTCAGCGAGGCGCAGAAGCGCGGGCAGGCCCTCGTCCCCCCGGGCTCCAAGTGACCTCGCTGGCCGTGCTCTCCGACCTGCACCTGACGGGGGACCCCGGCTCGGCCGTGGTGCTGCGCGAGGCGCTCGCCGTGGTCGGGGCCGGCGCCCGGCCGGACGCCCTGGTCCTGCCGGGCGACCTCGCGGCGGACGGCGAACCGGCGGCCTACGACCTGCTCGGGTCCGCCCTCGCCGACTCGGACGTCGCCGACGTCCCCGTCGTGCCCGTGATGGGCAACCACGACGAGCTCGGCGCCTTCACCGCCGCGTTCGGCACCCCGGACCGAGCGGTGCGGGTCGGCGGGGCCCGGGTCGTCGCGCTGGACAGCACGATCCGCGGCCACCACCACGGTCTCGTCGACCCGGACAAACGGGAGTGGCTCGCCGCCGAGCTGGCCACCCCCGCCTCGGAGGGCACCGTCCTGGTGCTGCACCATCCCCCGCTGCCCTCGCCGGTCCCGTCGGTGGACCTGCTGCGGCTGCGGGAGCCGGAGCAGCTCGCCGAGGTGCTCGCGGGATCCGACGTCCGCATGATCGTGTGCGGACACGCACACTATGCGGGCGCCGGGGCCCTGGCCGGGATCCCGGTGTGGGTCGCCCCCGCGCTGTACTACCGGGTGGACGCGTTCCCGCCTGCCGGGCGGCTCCGCGGCCTGTCCGGCCCCGCGATCAGCCGCATCGACCTGCTCGAGGGCAGCGCCGTCGCCACCGCCTCGCCCCTGGGCGGGGACACCGTCTACGACGTCGACGCCGCCGAACGGGTGGCATGGATGAAGGAGCGGATCCCGGCATGACCCTCCTGGAGGTCCCGGCCCCGCCGCGAGCGGCCGGGCCCACCACACCCGCCGCCGTCACGACTCCGTGGTGGCGGCGGGTCGCCCGCGCCGCACCGCCGTACCTGTTCCTCGCGCCGGGCCTGGCGCTGCTCGTCGTCTGGACCTATCGGCCCCTGGTCTCCACCGTGCGGCTGTCGTTCCTCTCGTGGAACCTGCTGCCGACCAGCCCGGCCCGGTCGGTCGGGCTCGACAACTTCGCGCGGCTGTTCGCCCTGCCGGACTTCGGTGCGGCGATCGGCCGGACCGCCGTCCTGATCCTGGGGCTGTTGCCGTTCACCCTGGTCGTGCCGGTGGCCGTCGGCCTGCTGGCTCGGCGGGTGCGGGGTCGGGCGGCGACGGTCTACCAGGCGATGGTCTTCGCACCGATGCTCGTCGCCCCGGTGGCGGGCGCCGCCGTCTGGCAGTGGATGCTCGACCCCCGCGCCGGCCTGGTCAACCGGGTCCTCGGCACGACGACCAACTGGTTGCAGGAGCCCGCCTCCGCGCAGCTCGCGGTCATCGTGGTCACGGGCTGGCACGTGCTCGGCTTCGCGACGCTCGTGGTCGCCGCCGGCCTCGCCGGCATCGACTCCGAGTACTCGGCCGCAGCCTCGCTCGACGGCGCCACCCGCTGGCAGGCCACCCGCTGGCTGACCCTGCCGCTGCTGTCGCCCACGCTGTCCTTCCTGTCGCTGATGACCCTGCTGCTGGCGGCGCAGTGGAGCTTCCCGCTGGTCAACACGGTCACGCACGGCGGTCCCTCCGGGGCCACCACGAACATCTACTTCCTGTTGTGGGACTACGCCTTCGGCTCGTTCGACGCCGGGCTGGGCGCGGCGGCGGGCCTGGTGTTCTTCCTCGGCTTCGGGCTGGTCGCCCTGGTGCTGGTCCGCCTCACCGAACGGTTGAGCTTCCATGACTCCTGAGCTGCTCGCACCCTCGCACGTCGAGGTCCCCGTCCCGGTGCACGCGCCGTCCGACGGCGCCGTCGTCCTGCGCGAGCCACGCCTGCGGGCGGTACTGGGCCACGTCGTCCTCGGGCTGCTGGGGATCGCCTGCGTCGTCCCGCTCTACTGGCTCTACGCCACGTCGCTCAGGGCGCCCGAGAACATCTACTCGCTGACCCCGTTCCCGTGGCCGCTGTCCGTCGAGAACTACGCCGAGGCGTGGGGCGCGGTGAACCTGCCGCGGCTGCTGGTGAACACGTTCGTCATGGCGACGATGGTGGCGCTCGGCCAGCTGCTGACCGGGCTGCTCGCCGGATACGCCTTCGCGGCCTGGACCTTCCGCTTCCAGAACGCGCTCTACCTGGTCTTCATCGCCACCTGGCTGGTGCCGTTCCAGGTGACGATGGTGCCGAACTACGCCCTGCTCAGCGAGCTCGGGGTCCTCAACACCATCGCGGGCGCGATCATCCCGAACCTCTGCACCGCGCTCGCCGTGATCATGCTGCGCACGCACGTCCGCAGCATCCCCCGGGAGCTGCTCGAGGCCGCCCGGATGGACGGCCGCACGGCGTGGTCGACCCTGTGGACCGTGGTCGTCCCCAATCTCGGGCCTGCCCTGGCCGCCCTCGGCGTGCTGCTGTTCATCAACGCGTGGAACGAGTACTTCTGGCCCGCACTCGTCCTGCAGCGCACGAACGACGTCCTGCAGCTGGCCCTGCACAGCTTCATCGGGCCCGAGGGCACGCAGTGGGGTCCGCTGATGGCGACCGCCGGCCTCGCCTGCCTCCCCGTCCTGATCCTCTACCTCGTCCTGCAGCGCCGCATCGTGGACGGCTTCGTCCGCTCCGGCCTCAGGTAGCGCGCTCGGTGTGGAGCCACCACCGCCCGTCCGAGGCCCCCGAACGACGGGTGTGGCTCCACACCGCGGTCAGCCGAGGGTGAGGGGGAGCTCGCGCAGGCCGCGGATCAGGAGGTTGGGCCGGTAGACGGGGTCGCCGGCCGGCTCCAGCGTGCGCACCCGGCGCGCCAGCTCGCCGAAGAGGATCTCGCCCTCCACCCTCGCCAGGGCGGCGCCCATGCAGTAGTGGATGCCCAGTGCGAAGCCGAGGTGGCGCGGGGTGGCGGCGGAGCCGGCGTAGCGGGTGACGTCGAAGGCGTCCGGGTCCACGAACGCCCGCGGGTCCCGGTTCGCCGATCCCACCAGTACGCAGACGTTGTGCCCCTCCGGGAACGTCCGGTCCCCCACCACCAGCTCCTGCGTCGCGGTGCGGGTGGTCATGTGCACCGGGGAGTCGTAGCGCAGGACCTCGTCGACCGTCGGGCCGGCGAGCTCCGGGCGCTCCCGGACCAGCGCGAGCTGCCCGAGGTGCCGGGCGAACGCCAGCAGGCCGTTGCCGACCATGTTCACCGTCGTCTCATGGCCGGCGATGAGCATCGTGACGCAGGTGGCCAGCAGCTCGCTCTCGGTCAGCACGTCGCCCGAGTCGTAGACCTGCGTCAGGCCGCTGACCAGGTCCTGCTTCGGACGGGCCCGGCGTTCGGCGATCAGCTGGGCGAAGTGCGCGAGGATCTCGCGGGAGGCCTCGTCTCGGGCGGTGCGCTCCTCGGCCGACAGCACGAGGTCCGGATCGAAGCCGCGGGCCAGGTGCGGGCCGACGCGGTGCACGAGATCGACGTCCTCGACGCCGAGCAGCTCGCAGATCACGATGAGCGGCAACGGGTACGCGATCGCCTCGATGGCCTCGACCGACCCCGCGGCGAGGGCGGCGTCGAGGAGCTCCGTCACCAGGGCGGTGATCCGGGGGCGCAGGTCGGTCACGCTCTTCGGGGTGAACGCCTTGCTCACCAGCCGCCGCAGCCGCGTGTGGTCCGGCGGGTCCATCCACAGGAACGACGTCGGCAGGTCGGCCCTGGCGGCCTCGGGGTGGAACAGCTCGGCCTCGTCGCGGTGGCTCCACCGCGTCTCGGAGAGGATCTGCGTGCACTCGGCGTGGCGGGTCACGAACTCGACCCCGAAACCGCTGTCCAGATACGGCGTGGCCTCGCGGACACGGGCGTAGCGGGAGTACGGGTCGGGGCGGTGCTCGGGCGCGAAGGCGTCGAACACCGGCGGGGCTGACGTCACGGGGGTTCCTCTCACCGGATGGGTGGGTGTCCGTCGAGCGCACCGTGTCGAACCGTCCGCGAACTGAACCGGACATGGACCGAAAGCGACGCCGACCGAGCGGAAGACGAACCTCGATCGCGGTTCCTTATGGGCCGATCCCCGTGCACCGCAGGGCGTTGAACCGTCCGTCCGTTCTTGGTCGGCTGAACGGGCCGAAGGCCGTGACGCGAGGAGAATGCGATGACCGCACCGCCGACCCACCGCACCAAGGTGACCGTTCGCGGCTACGAGATCGACGCCCTGGGCCACGTCCGACACACCGTGTACCTCGACTACGCCGAGCACGCCCGGTGGGAGTGCCTGCGCGCGGCCGGGCTGTCCGCGCAGACCCTGCTGACGAACGGCGTCATGCCGATCATGCTCGAGACCACGATCTCGTACCGACGCGAGCTGCGCTACGACGACGTCGTCGAGGTCGGCTGCGAGTTCGAGTGGGGCACCGGCAAGACCGCCCGGATCGTCCAGCCGCTCGTCCGCGCGGAGGACGGAACGGTGGCCGCCGAGGTGCGCAGCGTCTCCGGCCTGCTCGACCTGGGCGGCCGCACGCTCGTCGCCGACCCGCTGACGAGGCTGCGCGAGCTCGCCACCGCCCCCGAGGTCCTGGGCCTGTGACCGTGCGGTCGATCGTGGTCGGCGGCGGGATCGCCGGGCTGCTCGCCGCCCGGGTGCTCGGCGAGCGCGGGCCCGTGACCATCGTGGAGCGCGACCCCGCGACGGGGACGCGGCGCGGCGTGCCGCAGGGCCGCCACCTGCACGGGCTGCTCGACGGCGGGCGGCGGATCGTCGAGGAGCTGCACCCCGGCTTCACCGCGGAGCTGGTCGCGGCCGGCGCACTCACCGCGGAGCCCCTGGTGGACACCCGCTGGTACCTGCACGGCCGCCGGCTACACCCGACCGACACCGGGTTGCGGTCCGTTCTCGCCTCGCGGCCGCTGCTGGAGGACGTCCTGCGCCGCCGCACCGACGCCGAGACGCGGAGCGCCGTCGCGGCCGGCCTGGAGTGCGACGCCGACCGCGTTCGCGGGCTGCTGCTCACCGATGGCGAGGTGCTCCCCGCCGACCTCGTCGTCGACGCGTCCGGGCGCGCCTCGCGGCTGCCGGACTGGCTCGCCGATCTCGGCCTGTCCCGGCCGCGCGAGGACCGCGTCGACGTCGACCTCGGCTACGCCACCCGTACCTTCCGCCGGCTGCCCGACCACCTCGGCGGCGACGTGAACGCCCTGGTGGCGACCGTGCCGCGGTCGCGTGGCGGCGGCATGATGGCGATCGAGGGCGATCGCTGGCTGGTCACCCTGGCCGGTCTGCTGGGCGATCACCCGCCCACCGACGACGCCGGCTTCCGCGCCTTCGCCGCGACGCTCCCGGCCGGGCCGGTGGGCGAGGTCGTGGCCGGGGCCGAGCCGCTCGACGAGGCGGTTCCCTACCGGTTCCGCGGCTCCCGGCACCGCCGCTACGACCTGCAGCCCTGCCTCCCCGAGGGCCTGGTCGTCCTCGGTGACGCCGTCTGCAGCCTCAACCCGTTGTACGCCCAAGGCATGACGCTGGCCGCGCAGCACGTGCAGGTGTTGCGCGCCTGGGACGGGCACCACGTCCGCGACCTGCACCGGACCATCGGCAGGCTCTGCGCGGCCGCCTGGGAGATCGCCACCCGCGCAGACCTCGCGCTCCCGGAGGTGGACGGCGCCCGCCCGCTGCCGGCGCGGATGCTCGACACCTACGTGAGCCGGGTGCAGCGCGTCGCGCACGCCGATCCGGTCGTGGCGAGGGCCCTGATGCGGGTGGCCAACCTCGTCGACCCGTCGGCGGCCCTGCTCGCCCCGGAGATCCTCCGCCGCGTCCTGCGCCCCGGCGCGGACCGCCCAGTGGAGCACGAGGAGCGCACCGGGGTGGCCGCGTGACCGCCCTTCCCCCGGTCCCCCGGGCCGTCGCACGCACCGAGCCGACGCTGCACGAGCGGCTCGACGCCGTCGCCGCCGAGCACCCCGACCAGGTCGTCCGCTTCCACTCCGAGCAGGCCGAGCTGACCTACACCGAGCTCGTCGCCTCCTCGAAGCGGGCCGCGGCCCGGCTGGACGCGGGGCCCGGTGCGGCCGTCGGGATCCTGGCGCCCAACGGCCCCGAGTTCCTGCAGACCGTGTTCGCCGCCAGCCGCATCGGCGCCGCGGTCTGCCCGCTGCCGCTGCCCGCCGGGCTGCGCGACCTCGCCGAGTACGGCGAGCGGACCGCCCGGATCGTCGCGGCCTGCGGGATGGGCCCGCTGGTGCTCTCGACGCGGCTGCGCCGGATGCTGGGGCAGCGCGCGGAGGCGTTCGGCGCTCGGGAGATCCTCGACTCCACCGAGCTCGTGGCGCCGGGCCGCGAGGCCGTCCCCGTCGCCGTCGACCCGCAGCTCCCCGCGGTCCTGCAGTTCACCTCCGGCAGCACGTCGGCGCCGAAGGGCGTCGTCCTCAGCCACGCCAACGTGCTGGCCTGCGCCGAGTCGATCACCGAGGCGATCGCGCTCGGTCCGGCCGACGCGCACGCCTCCTGGCTGCCGCTCTTCCACGACATGGGCCTGTTCGGCACCCTGACCGGCCTCTTCACCGGCATCGGGGTGAACCTGTGGAACCCCACGGCGTTCGTCAAGGACCCCGGCGGCTGGCTCGCCGAGTTCGCGAGGACCCGGGCGAGCATCTCGACGATGCCCAACTTCGCCTTCGACGCGCTGCTCGACGCCGATCCCGCCGGCCTGGACCTCTCCGCGTGGCGCGTCTGCTTCAACGGCGCCGAGATCATCCGACCGGAGTCCGTGCGGGCCTTCACCTCCCGTTTCGCCGCCGCCGGCTTCCGCGCCGAGGCGATGACACCGGGGTACGGCATGGCCGAGGCGACCCTGGTCGCGACGCTGCCGCCACTGGGCAGGCCGCCGGTCGTCGAGGCCGTGGACCGTCACGAGCTCGCCCGCGGGCGCGCGGTACCCGGGGACAAGGAGATCGTCGGGCTGGGGAGGGCCGTGCCGGGGATGGAGGTCCGCATCGCGGGCGGCGCACCGGACGGCACCGTCGGCGAGATCGAGCTCCGCGGCGCGGCCGTGACCAGCGGCTACCTGAACGGCCCTGGCCCGGCAGCGGACCCGACCACGTTCACCGCCGACGGCTGGCTCCGCACCGGCGACCTCGGCTACCTGCGCGCGGGTGAGCTGTTCTTCGCCGGACGCGCCAAGGAGATGATCACCGTCCACGGGGTGAACACCTACCCGTCGGACGTCGAGGCGGAGGTCGGCGAGGTCGCCGGCGTCCGACGCGGACGGTGCGTGGCGCTGAGCCGCCTCGACCCGCACGAGCACATCGCGGTCGTCGCCGAGACCGCCCTCCCCGAGGCGGAGCACGACGCCCTCCGCCGCGAGATCGCCGCGCGGGTCCGCCGCGCGCTGGGCCTGTCGGCGCTGACGGTCCACCTCACCGCACCCGACTCCCTGCCCCGCACCACCAGCGGAAAGCTCCGCAGGCTGGCGACGGTGGCACTGATCGAGAGGTAGACCGTGACCGCCGTCCTCCCCAGCATGGCCACACTGCACTCGCTGGACGTCTTCCGCCACTACGACCGTACACACTGGACACTCGACCAGCTCGACCTGTCCGCGATCGACCGCTCCCTGGTGCGGCCGGAGCACGTGACGCTCGTGAAGAGCGCCGTGATGGGCGAGTCCAACGTGATCGCCGCCGTGCACGGCTTCCTCAACGAGTTCGTCGACGACTACGACTTCTCCGCCTTCGCCGTGATCTGGGGTTACCAGGAGGTCCAGCACCACTACGCCTTCACGTCCTGGCTGCAGGCCGTGGGCGAGGACGTCGACTCCCGCGCCGTGGCCGCCATGCGCGCGCCCTACGAGCCGGGGACGACCCCGTCGGCCACGCTGGCGACCAACATCATCTCCGAGCTGACCGTCAACCACGTGTACCGCGCCGTCGCCGAGTGGGTCGAGGAGCCGGTGCTCGCCGACCTGCTCCTGCGCGCCAGCCGGGACGAGGCCGGCCACGCGCGGGAGTTCCGGCACTTCGCCGCCCAGCGCCTCGAGCGGCACCCCGAGGAGCTCGGCAGCGTGCTCGAGACGCTGTACTTCTACACCTCCGACACCACGATCAAGCACCCCGTGAGCGTCTTCAAGTCCGGTCTGGACGCCCTCGAGGGCCACGAGACCATCGACACCGGCTTCCGGATGTTCCTCGACGAGCTGGCGGGCACCGGCGGGCTCGACGAGCTCCAGGCCAAGATCCGCAAGACCTTCGGCTCGCTCACCGACCGGGACCTCTCCAGCAACGGCAAGGTGCGCCGGGCGCTCGCGGAGACCCTCGGATGAGCGTGACGCTGCCCTGGCGCACCCGCGAGGACCATCGCTGCTTCGGCTGCGCCCCACGCAACCCGCACGGTCTCGGGCTCACCTTCGAGCAGGCCGGGGACGCCCTGTGGACCGAGTTCGACCTCGGCCACCACTACGAGTCCTACCCCGGCGTCGTGCACGGTGGGATCGTCGCGCTGGTCTGCGACGAGACGATGGGCAACCTGATCGTGCTGCGGGACGGCGTTCCGGCCGTCACCACCAGCATGCGGATGCGCTACGTCGGAACCGTCCACGTCGGGCTCCCGCACCGCGTCACCGCGACCCTGACGTCCGTGCCCACCACGCTGAGCGGCCCCGCGCTGATCCACGCCGCGGCCGACGTGACCGACGTCCGCGGCGACCTCGTCGCGAGCGCCACCGCCACCTACCACCGGAGCGCACCATGACCACGTCCACGGAGAACACCGGGATATCCGACATCACCGAGACCGTCCGCGCGATCGTCGCCGAGGTCCTCGCCGTCTCCGCCGCCGAGCTCGCCCTCGACACCGACCTGCGTGGCGTCGAGGGCGCGGACTCGATCAAGGTGCTGCGCATGATCGCGCGCATCGAGCGCGAGTTCGACGTCGAGCTGGAGGACGAGGACGTGTTCGGGGTCAGCACGATCGCCGAGGTCGCCGACGTGGTGCGGAAGGCGCTGCCGTGACGACCCTCGAGCACCCCACCAACCAGCACTACGACCTCGACCCGCGGGTCTTCGGGCTGTTCCTCGACGAGTCCCGCAAGTACAGCTCCGGCTGGTACCGCACGCCCGAGGACTCCCTGGAGCTGGCGCAGCGGCAGAAGATGAACCTGGTGGCGGACCTGGTGCACGCGCAGGCCGGCCACCGGGTGCTCGACATCGGTTCCGGCTGGGGCGCACTCGTGCTGCACCTGGCCGGCGTGCGCGGCTGCCACGTCACCGGGATCAGCCCGGCCGCGCGCCAGCGTGAGTTCGTGGAGGAGCGCGCCCGCCTGCGCGGGCTCGGCGACCGGGTCCGGATCGTCACCAGCCCCTTCGAAGAGGCGGACGACCTGCCCACCGGACTCGACGCCGTCACCGCGCTCGGGTCGGTCGTGCACATGCCGGACCTGCCCGCCGTGTTCGC
>Ga0068863_100005273_pt1 | contig 12760 bp, 10 predicted proteins | sample KBSSwiS62_FD_66596 | JGI IMG/M metagenome (GOLD analysis project Ga0068863, IMG submission 66596) | Switchgrass rhizosphere microbial communities from Kellogg Biological Station, Michigan, USA - KBS Switchgrass S6-2 | ecosystem: Host-associated > Plants > Roots > Rhizosphere > Soil ...
GCCCGGTCGCGCCCATCGTGTACGGAACCGAAGTCACGCCTGCCTGGAACAGTGTCTGTCCGGACAGCGAGAGATTGACCGCCAGCGATTGAGTGAGCGGCGTCGCCGCTCCCGGCGCAAGCAGCGCATCGGCGATGCGCCCGCCCCAACCGGATTTCAGCGTCGCTTCGCCCTTGAGTGCGTGCCATTGGTCCTGCTGATCGTTGTGCGAGAACAGCTGCGGCGGCAGATGCGTCGCTTTCGCCTGGTACTGCGCCTTCGTCGTCGGCTCGATGAGCGGCCCGAGGTTCGCGACGATCGCGCACTTCTCATCCTGCTCGAACAACGTCGCGAGCTCGCTCATGGACGGATGCAAGCCATAAAGCGCGCCGTTCGGATCCGGCACCAGCGAATTGATCGGGAGAAGACTCGCTTGTGCGATCGCGAGATTCTGCCGCGAGGCTGCGTAGACCCCGTACTCGGCAGCACTTCGCGGCACGACCATGTTGAAAGAGTCGTTGCCGCCGAACAGGAACACGCAGACGAGCGCCTTGTAGTCGGCGAATGCGGCGCTACTACTGATCGTTGCGGCTGACACAGCTTGTGGCGTGCGACCGAACGCGTACGCAAGTCCGCCGGCAGCAGCACACTTGAGGAAGCGTCGACGATTGAAGTTGTCCATGCAGGCTCCGGACTCAGCGTTGCTGTGCTACTTCAGGTGCGCTCGCGATCAGGTACAGCGCCTCGGCGACACGCAGCGCCGTCTCGCTGGCCGGCGCACGCTCGACCATGCTCTTCGCCTCCGTGCTGAGCGTGCTCGACAGCGGTCCACCGACCAGCTTGTCTGCGATCGCGTCGACGAGCGCTTGTGGATTGGCTGCCATTGCACGCTCGGCGCTCGCGTCGATGGTGACGAGGTCGGGTTGCAACGCCGGCGGTACCGCCGGGCAGCCTTGAACGGGCATCGTGGTGTAGCAGAAGGCGAGCGCGAACACGTAATCGGTCCACAGGCTCGACAGGTATTCCGTCGTGACCTGCATTTCGGGCGCAACCAATCCCTGGTTCGCGACTTCGCCCGGCGGTGCGTAGAACGGACTGAAGAAGTTGAACACCGACGGCGCCTGCAACGGTCCCTGACCGATCAGCCCCGTGATGTTCTGCACGTTGTACTTGCCGCTCTGGGAGCTGGCGTCGTAGGCGCGCCAGAGTTGCGTGAGTCGCAGCAGCGGTTCCTTGAGCTTGCCGGCGGTTGCGCTCGCGGGCGCCGTGCGTGCTTCGGCATCGAGCAAGATCGCTTTGATCACTGCCGCGAGATTGCCGCGCTTGCCGGCGCCGTCATCGTTGAACTTGCGCGCGATACGTTCAACGTACTGCGGCGACGGATTGCTCGTCACCAGGTGCTGAATCAGTCGCTTCGCGATGAACGGCCCGACATTGGGATGGTTGAAGATGTTGTCGAGTGCGGCGTCGAGATCCTGCTCGGGCGTCTGGCCTGCGGGGATAGTTGAGACGGCGCCCGCATAGCTCAGCATTCGCTTCGTGCCTGTCGCGTGCTGCTCGGAATACGCCTGCATGGGCCGTATCTGGTTGGCAATCGTCGGTATCGCAGCCGCGAAGCTGGGCGCGCCCGAGTAGGTCCAGCCGGTGTAGACGTGCGCGAAACCCTGGACTATGTCCTGGTCGTAGGTGGGAATGGGCTGGCCCGCGCTATCCGTCTTGACGCTGCCGTCGAGATTCAGCTCGACCAGGCCAACGGTGAAGAGCTGCATCAGCTCGCGCGCATAGTTCTCGTCCGGACGAATGTTGTGGGCGACGTCGGGCTTCTGATTGCCGAGCATCGACAGATACACACCCATGGCCGGATGCAGCGTCACGTTCTCCATCAGCTCACGGAAGTTGCCGAAGGCGTTCTGCGTGAGCATGTCGTAGTAGCTCGCGCAGCCCCACGGATAGCCGACCAGCGCGCTCGACTGCGAGATCACCATGATCTGCGAGAGCGCGAAGGCGACGCGCTGACGCAGTTGATCCGGCGCATGCAGCGCGTGTCGCAGCCAGATGTCCACGCGATCTTCATGCAGCTTGGTGAAGTCGGCGCCCGGCGGATAGGTCGCGAATACCTGCTGGACGTGCGGAAGTTCGAGCGAGGCGGGACGTTGCAGTTGCTGATCGATCCACGCTTCGTAGCCGAGAGTAATGACGTTCTGCGCCTCGGCGGCTGTCGCGCCGAACGTCGCTTGATTGAGGAAGCGATACGCATCGGCCTTGCTGATCGTGGCGGGCGGCGGCTGTTGAGTCGGCGGTGGGGTCACCGGCGCTGGATCGTTGTGGCCGCCACCGCCGCACGCGACGACGAACGCAGCGGCCAGCACCATCGCTGCTAGCCTGGCGTTCATTTCTGGTCGCTCACGCTCTTGAGATACGCGACCTGCTCGTCCGTCAGCAGGTTCTTGATGTTGACCAGCATCTCGACGTACAGCCGCTTCTTGCGATTCTCCGCCGTGAAGATGCGATCGACACTGGTCATCACCGCCTTGGAATCGACCGGATGCTGGTCGATCAACTCCTGCAGGCCTGAGGCTTCGCTCATCAGCGTCCAATCGCTCTCCGCAGCTTGTGCCTGCACGCGCTTGAGCTCGGCGCCGATCGCGTCGCGCTGTTTCTCGGTCAGCTTGAGCTTGCCTTGATGCTTGAGCACCAGCTCCGGACCGAACAGCCGGCCCTTGATCCAGTCATCTTTATCCGGCTGCTCCGCGGCATGCAGCGGCGCGGCGAGTCCGACAGCCAGACACAGGAGCGCGACACGGACGATCTGCAGATTCATAGTACTGATTCCTCGAGCGAGATCTGAAAGCCAGCGGGAGAGGGGAGATCGGCGCGCAGCGGAGCGGCTTCGTAGGCGAGCAGCTTGTCTGTCGGCACACGCCAGTAATCGGCAGAGGACAATTGATGCGCGAGCTGCGGATCGATCTGCGCCGCCGAGTGGTCGGTTGCTCTCCACACGATGCCTGCAACGACGAGCGCGCAGATCGCGCTCGCGGCGAGCGGGCGCCATGCGAACCCAATTCCACGACGCGCGCTGCGTTCGGTCCACATCGTCGCAAAGCGCGGCGGCCTCACTACGCGGTCGCGTTGCTCCAGCGCAGCGCGCAGCGTGGCGGCAAGCTGCGATTCGTGGTGTTCGGTCATAGCGTGCGCTCCGGCGCATCGAGCTGCTGGCGCAGCGCTGCCTTGCCGCGTTCGTAGTGGACGCGGGCCGTCCCGAGCGCGATCCCGAGCACGGTGGCGGCCTCGGCAATCGCAAGGCCGCGATAGAACACCAGGTCGAGGACTTCGCGCTGCCGGTTCGGCAGCGCATGCAAGGCCGCGACGATGCGATCGCTGTGCGCATCCGTATCACTGCTGGCCTGCTCGTCGGCAGCGAATGCGGCGATACGAGTGAGAGACTGCAGCGCGTACCGGATCTGCCGCGAGCGCGACCGCGCCTGGTTGCGAATCACGGCGAACATCCAGGTCTTCAGGCTGGATGCGCCGTCGAAGCGCGCGCGACCTTCGATGATCGCCAGGTAAGTCATCTGCAGAACATCCTCCGCCTCGCTGCGCTGGCCTCGGACGCACGTGAGCGCCCACGAGAAGCACTGAGCGTGCAACTGCTCGAGCTCGCGCGGGTCGATCAGCGGGTTATGTCGCAATCGGGGCTCGCCAGGCATTGCACCGTGAGGTTAGTAGCGGGAGCGGCTCAGGTATATGACCGGACGGAATCTTCGACGAGTTGCCAGATGAGGGCTTCCACGGCCGCGGCGCTGCGTTGACGGACCGAGAGCGCCTCGAAGGTTTCGAAGCTGGTGAGCGTGAACAGCACGTCGACCAGGTCGTCGGGTGCACGTCCGCGCGCCAGTCGCTTGACCAGCACCGTCAGGACGCCGCGGCGGCGTTCGGTCCGCTGCTTCAGGCTGGCCGCGATGTCGCGATCGAGCTTGGTCATCCCGGCAAGCTTGGCGAGCACGCGATCGTGCGATGCCCAGAATCGACAGAACACCGCGACGACCCGCCGCAAGGACGCCATGGCGTCCGCCTCGGCCAGCACCGAGCGCAGCTCGAACAATCCGCCACGTTCGGCGATGTCGTCGAACACGGCTTCCAGCAGCCCGCGTTTGGATTCGAACTGGTTGTACACGGTCAGCCGGGTAACGCCTGCCTCGCGCGCCACCGCGTCCAGCGAGAAGGCGGGCAGATCCTTACCGCCGGTCAGCAATCGACGAGACGCCTGCATGATGCGCGTGCGCGTCACATCTACCGCCGCGTCGCGCAGCTCGCTTCGATAACGGCGCGGCTTGCTCTTGCCCTTGACACCCATGGATTCGTTATACACGCTGTATATCGAATATCAACGGAGGATACCGATCATGTCGAGCGCATTGTTGATCCTGCTGGCGCGAGCCGTGCACATCCTGGGCGGCGTTTTCTGGGCCGGCTCCGTCTTCGTGATGGCGTCTGTGATCCTGCCGCTCGCTGCGAAGCAGGGCAATGAAGGCTTCGGGCAATGGGTGCGGCCGATCGGGCGCAAGGTCGGTCCGGCCGCCGGGATCGCATCGTTGCTCACGATCATCTCGGGCATCTACATGATGGCCGTCCTGCATCCGCATGACAGGTCCGTCGGCGGCATCGTGCTCATCGCGGGAGCGACGGCCGCGCTGTTGTCGTTCGTATCCGGTTTCTTCGGCCGTGGATCTGTCGTCGGTGCGCGAGTGGCCGCGGCACTGCTCGGCCTCGCTGTGATCGCCATGGCCGTGTTCCGTTACGCCGCGGCTATTGGTTGAGGGGCGAGGTGAGCTGCTTCTTCAAGTAATACTCGCGCCACAGGATGATCAGTCCCGAGGCCAGGATCAGCGGCGCGCCGATCCAGATCGAGAGCGCCGGGATCTCGTCGAAGAACGCGTAACCGATGACGATGGCGACGATCATGTTGCTGTAGTCGAGCGGCGCGATCGTCGACGCTTCGGCATAGCGATACGAGTAGGTCATCAGCAGCTGGCCGAACACGCCGAACAGCCCCGCGAGCACGATCAGCAGCCACTGCATCGGCGTCGGCATCGGCCAGCCCTGAACCGCAGTCAGGGCGGCGCAGACCATGAACGTCAGAGAGAAGTAGAACGTGATCGTGATCGCGTGTTCGCCGCCGCTCATGCTGCGCAGAAAGACCATCGCGGTGGCCGACAGCACTGCGTTCGCGAGCGCGAACAGCACGCCGGCCGAAGCGCCGTGCCCGAACGACAGGTGCGGACCGATTGTGATGAGAACGCCAATGAAGCCGATGCCCAACGCCGTCCACCGGAAGCGGTGAATCCGCTCGCCCAGGAACACCATCGCGAGAACGGTCAGGAACATCGGCGCCGTGAAAGTGATCGCCGTGAGATCGGCTAGCGGCAGCATCGTGACCGCCGCGAACAGGCAGAACATGCTGGCGGTGCCGGACAACGAGCGCAGCGCATGCCGGCGCCAGTTGCTCGTCTTCAGCAGGTGCAGCCCGTCCGTGCCCCAGGCGATCAGCGCCAGCACCACGACCGAGATCACGCCGCGCACGAAGATGGTCTGGCCGCTGGGGACGTCGCGTCCCAGGAATTTGACGCAAACGGTCATGCCGGCAAAGACGGCGACCGAGGCGAGCTTCAGCGCGATTCCAAGCAGCGGCAGGTGACGGGACGAGGAGGGCGGCACTCGCGCCATGGTACCGTAGCGCATGATCGATCGTCGCGAGTTCGCCTTGCGCTTTCTGCAGTTGGCAGCCGCTCTGGCTGTACCCGCGCGCGTCTTCGCAGAGATCACGCGGGGCGAGTTCGGCGTCATCGTCCAGCGCGACGTCATGATTGCCGTGCGCGATGGCGTGAAGCTGGCGACGGACATCTATCTGCCGGCAAAGAACGGCAAACGGCTCGAGCAGCCCGTGCCGGTGATTCTGGAGCGCACTCCCTACGGCAAATCGGCCAAGACCCGCCGTCATGCGAGCGAGGAGATCGCGAACCTCTACGCGAGCCACGGCTACGCGGTCGTGTTCCAGGATTGCCGCGGTCGAGGTAATTCGCAGGGCGAGTACGTCAAATATCTCAGCGACGGCCGCGACGGTTACGACTGCTGCGCCTGGATCGTGAAGCAGCCGTGGTGCAACGGTCGCATCGGCGCGCAGGGTCTGTCATACGGCGCGCACACGATCACAGCATTGGCATGTCTCGCTGCACCCGGGCTCGCAGCGATGTTCGTCGACTCCGGCGGATTCGCCAACGCATATCAAGGTGGCATTCGCCAGGGCGGCGCGTTCGAGCTCAAGCAGGTGACGTGGGCTTTCAATCAGGCGCTCGAAGCGCCGGAGATCCGCAACGATCCGGCGAAGCGCGCAGCGCTGCAGGCCGTCGACATCAAGCAATGGTTCGGTCGCATGCCGTGGTCGCGCGGGCATTCGCCGCTGAGTCTCGTGCCGGACTACGAAGACTACGTCTTCGACCAGTGGGAGCACGGCGTCTTCGATGATTTCTGGAAGCAGGTCGGCATCTACGCCGAGGGCTCGTACGATCGCTTCAGCGATGTGCCGATCGTCTGGATGTCATCGTGGTACGACCCGTATCCGCGCACGGCTACCGGAAACTATCTGGCGCTGAGCAAGCGCAAGCGCAGTCCGCAGCGCCTGATCCTGGGTCCCTGGACTCACGGCAACAATCACGAGACGTTCGCCGGCGACGTCGACTTCGGACCGGCTGCGCAGCTCGCCGGCAACGTCGCGCCCGACTTGCTGACGTTGCGCATGCATTGGTTCGACCGCTGGCTGAAGGGCGCGAAGAATGAAGTCGATGCCGAGCCGGCCGTGCGGATCTTCGTCATGGGCGGCGGCACCGGTCGCAAGAATGCCGCCGGTCGAATGGATCACGGCGGGCAATGGCGCGCGGAGAAGCAGTGGCCGCTGGTGGCAACCGTGCTGACTCCTTTCTATCTGCATGGTGACGGCGGGTTGTCGCAGACAACACCGACCGCTGACGCGCAACCGCGCAGCTACACCTACGATCCGCGCGATCCCGTGCCGACGATCGGCGGCACGGTCACTTCGGGCCAACCGGTGATGGTCGGCGGAGCGTTCGACAACAGGTCGCTCGACCAGCGCGCGGATGTGCTCGTGTTTCAAACTGCGCCGCTCGATCGTGACGTCGAACTGACCGGCGCGATCGAAGCCGAGCTGTGGATCGCCTCGAACCAGCCGGACACCGATTTCACGATCAAGCTCCTCGACGTGTATCCGCCGAACGCAGACTACCCGCACGGTTACGCGATGAATCTCACCGACGGCATCCTGCGCTGTCGCTATCGCGATTCGTGGGAGCGGCCGTCGCTGCTGACGCCCGGCCAGGTCTATCGCATCAAGGTGAGCGCGTTCCCGACCTCGAATCTGTTCAAGCGCGGCCATCGGATTCGCCTCGATGTGTCGTCGAGCAACTTCCCGCACTTCGATCTCAACTTGAACACCGGTGCGCCCGAAGGCGGCGGCCGGGAAATGCGCGTTGCGAGCAACCGCGTGTTCGTCGACAAAGAGCACGCGTCGCACGTCGTGCTGCCGTTGATTCGGAGGACCTGACTGCGGTGTTGACCTGGCTCGGCTTCGGCATGGTCGTGACCTTCATGACGCTGATCATGACCAAGCGACTTTCGCCCTTGGTCGCACTGATCAGCATTCCCGTGCTGTTTGCGCTGCTCGGCGGTTTCGGCGGCGCGCAGCTCGGCGAGATGATGCTCGCGGGCCTGCGCACGCTGGCGCCGACCGGCGTGATGTTGATGTTCGCGATCCTCTACTTCGGCCTGATGATCGACGTCGGACTGTTCGATCCGTTGATCGCTGCGATCCTGCGCGTCGTCGGCAACGATCCGTTGAAGGTCGTCGTCGGCACGGCGCTGCTCGCGACGCTGGTCTCGCTGGATGGCGATGGTTCGACCACGTACATGATCACGGTCGCTGCGATGTTGCCGCTCTATCGTCGGCTGCGTCTGGATCCGCTGAGTCTCACCTGCGTCACCATTCTGGCGAACGGCACGCTGAACCTTACGCCTTGGGGCGGTCCGCTCGCGCGCGTTGCCAGCGCGCTGCACGTGGATCCTGCCGATGTGTTCCTGCCGATGCTGCCCGCGATGGTGACTGGCATAGCGGGCGTACTTGGTCTCGCGTGGTTGCTCGGTCGGCGCGAAAAGCAGCGACTCGGTCATCTGTCGCTGAGTGCGGCAGCGACGGACGATGCATCGATCGCCGATAGCGCGCTGGTTCCGCCGCCGTCAGGCGCAGACAGCGTGCGTCGCCCGAAGCTGCTCGCGTTCAACGCGGTTCTTACGCTCGCTCTGCTCGTCGCGTTGGTGCTCGGCGTTCTGCCATTGCCAGTGCTGTTCATGGTCGCGTTCGCGATCGCGCTGCTGATCAACTTTCCGAAAGTCGCTGACCAGCGCGAGCGCATCGCCGCGCACTCCAAGAACGTGATCGCAGTCGTCTCGTTGATCTTCGCTGCTGGCATCTTCACCGGCATCCTCGGCGGCACCGGCATGCTCGACGCGATGGCGAAGAGCATGCTCCATCTCATTCCGCCGGCGCTCGGGCCCTACCTTGCGCCGGTGACCGCGGTGGCCAGCATGCCGCTCACGTTCTTCGTCTCGAACGATGCGTTCTATTTCGGCGTCATTCCGATCGTTGCCGAGACGGCAAAAGAGTTCGGCATCGCGCCGGTCGAGATTGCGCGCGCGTCGCTGATCGGTCAGCCGGTGCACTTTCTCAGCCCGCTGGTGCCGTCCACGTACCTGCTCGTCGGCCTCGCGGGCGTGGAGTTCGGCGATCACCAGCGCTACACACTGAAGTGGGCGGCGCTGATCTGTCTGCTGATGTTGGTGGCTTCGCTGCTGTGCGCCGTCTTTCCATTCGCAGCAGGAACCTGATCGCTCGCGTTTTTCAGCAGTCCTTGTTCTTCCATCAGCTTGTACGCGAGATAGTACTTGTAGATGTTCCGCACGTAGGTGACGGTCTCCGCGCCGATGCGGCGTGCGGCGATGATCTCGACGTTGTCGAACCAGACGTTCTCGTCCAGTTGCAGCTTGCGCGCCTCGCTGCGCAGCTTCGCGACGCGCGCTGGTCCGGCGTTATACGAAGCAAGTGCGAACAACCCCTTGTCGAGGCGCGTCATCGGCTCTGCCTCGAAGTAATCGTCCATCATCAGTCGCAGATATTTCGTACCGGCTTCGATGTTGCGATCGAGCTGCTCGATGTTCTTCACGCGCACGCGCGGATCTCGCGCGGTCGCAGGCATGACCTGCATGATGCCGACGGCTCCCACGGGGCTCTTCTTCTTGTTGTCGAGCCCGGACTCCTGAAAGGCCTGCGCCGCGACCAGTAACCAATCGAGCGAGTACTGCGCGCCGTATTGTTCGAACAGCTTGCGGGTCTCTCGCAAGCGCTCGGCGTCCTTGGCGCGGCGCGGATTGCGGATGAACTTGCCCTCGACGAAGTACTGCTGGAACTTCATGTTGCCCCAGAGCGTGCCTTCGCCGTGCTTCTGGTGGAATTTGCCCACCAGCTCGCGCAGCTGCGGATTGTTCTTGCGCACAGCCCAGGTGAACGGCGCATTGGAGCGCAGCTCGACTGTCTCGTGCACGCGCAGCTCCGGCAGGATGGGTGCCCACAGTTTTGCCACGTAACGATTGGTGACGGTTGCGGGGATCACGCCCGCGTTGACCATCTCGAGCGCTTCGTCGTCCTCGATCGTCGGATCCAGCTCGCGAATGACCACGGGCTTGAGCTTGCGCTGGGCGAAGTCCCGATTCAGGTCATTGAGACTTTCGAAGTACGCGCTGCCGCGGCGAACCCACACCTCGCGGGCAGACAGATCATCGCGAGTCGCGGGTGCCGCGGTCGCGGCATTGCTGACGAAGACTTCGGTGACCTGAAAGCCCGCCGTCGGGAAGTCGACGACTTTGCGGCGCTCAGGCGTGTCAGTGACGAACACGGCGATGACGTCGCCACGTCCGTTCAACAGCGCCGGCAGTAACTGATCGCGCCGCACGGGCACCACGACCACCTGTACCTTCAGGTTCTTTTTCGTCTTCAGCTCTTTGTTGACCCAACGCTCGAATTCGATCAGCGCCTCGGCGGTGATGCCCTTTTGCGCCCCGCGGTCGAAGAAGAAATGAGTGCGGTCGACTGCCACGAGCGCGCGAATCTGGCGACGCTGCAGCATCTCGGGAAGATCGTCGGTGTGAGGCTCGATCACCGTATCGAGCACCGATGGCAGAGGCGGCGCCTCGGGCTCGGGTGCGGGTGCGGGAGCCGCGGCCGAAGAGGTTGCAGCGGCGGCAGGGCCCGCGGCGCGAGGAGATTCCGCCTCTCGCGAACAGGCGCACAGCACAGCGAGCACGACAAGGACACGGAGGACTGATTGCATGCGCCCCGCGAGTGTGCGGCAGCGAGCTCGGCACCGCAGTACGTAGCGGGTGAATGGCCGGACCGATACCATCGAACGATGCACACTGCGCCATCCGACCCGGCTGCCTGGCACCGTCTGGCGCCCTATCTCGATCGGGCGCTGGACCTGGAGCCGGCAGAGCGTGAGCGCTGGCTGACCGAGATCGCAGTCACCGAGCCCGCTGTGGCGGCCGAGCTACGCAGATACCTGCAAGAGCACGCCGAGATCGATGCCAAGGGCTTCCTCGCGCACTCCCCAATCGTTCCGCCGGCCTGGTCAGCGGGCGCCGACTTCACCGGCCGGGAAATCGGTGCGTACAAAGTCGAAGCTCTGATCGGCCGCGGCGGCATGAGCGAAGTCTGGCTGGCATCGCGCGCCGACGGCCGTTTCGAGGGCCGCTGCGCCATCAAGTTCCTCAACCGCTCGATCCTGCATTCCGGCGTCGCGGAGCGCTTTCGCCGCGAGGGACAGGCGCTGGCTCGCTTGACGCATCCTCACGTCGCGCGATTGCTGGACGCCGGCACGCTCGGGGAGGGCCAGCCGTATCTGGTTTTGGAATACGTGCGTGGCGCTCACATCGACCGCTACTGCGACGAGCATTCGCTCGACATCAAAGCCAGGGTGCGCTTGTTCGGGAACGTCGTCTCCGCCGTTGCAGACGCTCATGCGAATCTGATCGTGCATCGCGACCTCAAGCCTTCGAACGTGCTCGTGACACACGAAGGTGTGGTGAAGCTGCTGGACTTCGGAATTGCCAAGCTGCTGGATCCTGAGTCGGGCGAGGCAGCGACTCGCTGGGAGGACGCGGCACTAACGCCTGAGTACAGCGCTCCCGAACAGCTGCTCGGCGGGCCGGTGTCGACTGCGACGGACATCTATCAGCTCGGCATGCTGCTCTACGTGTTGCTGGTCGGAGGTCATCCGCTGCAGCTCTCGGGTTCGCGTGCGGAAAAGATCCGCGCCGCGTTGGACGGTCGCATTCCACCCGCGTCGAGTGTCGTCGGCGGCGCGCGTAGCAAGCAACTGCGCGGTGATCTCGATGCCATTCTGTCGATGGCATTGCGCCGCGACCCGCAAGAGCGTTATGCGACGGCCGCCGCGCTGGGCGAAGATCTGCAGCGGTACTTGAACGGCGAGCCGGTCAAAGCTCGTCGCGGCGCCACGATCTACGTCGTGCGGAAGTTCGTCGCCCGACACGCGGCGGCAGTTGCCGTCGCCAGCATCGCCGCTCTGATGCTTTGTGGAGCCGTCGCGTTCGCTGTCAATCAATCGCGCCTCGCGCGCGCCGAAGCTCGACGCACGCAGGACATCAACGCATTCCTGCTTTCCTTGTTCAAAGGAACGGCGCCCGAGGAGAGCGGCAGTTCGAGTCTTACTGCGATCGATTTGCTACGTGAAAGCGCCGAGCGCATCGACGAGCAGTTTGCCGGTCAGCCCGCGCGGCAGATCGAGCTGCATGCGACGGTCGGGCAGGCGCTGCTCGACCTCGGCGCTCATCAGGAAAGTCTGAAATCGTTCGGCAAGGCGCTGGAGATCGCGGAGCGCGCCAAGCTCACGAATCTCGATGCCGCGATCAACGCGAAATTGGGCGCTGCGAGCGCCTGGGTAGGTCTGGGCGAGACGGATCCAGCCAAGAAGCTGCTCGATGAGGTTGCCAGGCAGTTGCCCGCGGCTCCTCCCACTCTGCTCACGGCGCGACTCGCGCTCGAGCGAGCATTCATGGAAGTCATCGCGGGTGATCCGGAAGCGGCAGTCGCGCACGCTCAGACCGGCGTGGATCAGCTGGCGAAGCTGTCGGGCAAGGACGATCCCGACTACTTCGAAGCGGTATTGCTGCTGACGCAGGCACGGACACACACCGATCAGTGTGCAGAGGCGATGCGCGACATCGACGATGTGCTGCCACGGTTGGCGCATCCCGGCAGCACGCAGAAGCCGATCGCAGCGGTGTTTCGCGGCCTGCGCTCTCGATGCTTGCGCACGCTCGACCGACTCGACGAAGCCGCTGCTGAGTTCAAGGCAAACGAAGCGTCGATCGTTCAGCTGTTCGGCGCTAACTCGCAGGACTACGCGGTCGAGCTGGGTGACTATGGCATGACGCAGCTGTGGCGCGGCGAAACGGCATCGGCGTTGGAGGTGTCGCGTCGCAGTGTCGACATCCTGCAGGCCAACGGGATCCAGGGTCACAACCTGCTCGCGAACAAACGACAGGTGATGCAGGCGCTGCTCCAGGCACGCGACACTGGCGCGTTCGAAGCGGCCGCGATCGAGTTCGCGACGATGACGAAAGAACTTCCACCCGACAACAT
>Ga0068863_100005276_pt1 | contig 12758 bp, 10 predicted proteins | sample KBSSwiS62_FD_66596 | JGI IMG/M metagenome (GOLD analysis project Ga0068863, IMG submission 66596) | Switchgrass rhizosphere microbial communities from Kellogg Biological Station, Michigan, USA - KBS Switchgrass S6-2 | ecosystem: Host-associated > Plants > Roots > Rhizosphere > Soil ...
GGTCGAGCGGCGAGACCGACGATGGCGACGCGGGCGGCGAGAGCGATGACGCTGGCGACAGCGATGACGGTGGCGAAACGGACGAGACCGACGCGAGCGGTGCCGGCGGTGGGAGCGGCCAGTCGCCGGTCCGGCGCCCGCGCGGCGTCGGTGGCGACCACTCCGCGCCCAGCATTGACTCCGATGCCAAAGGCGATGCCAGCGACGATGCCGACGTTGACGCCGGCAACGACGAGACCAACGACGATGGCGACGCCGAGCTCGGCAACGATGGCCGGGGTGGCGACAGTGCCGGCAATGATGGATCTGATGGAGGGTCGGCCGGAGGCCGGCGATCACCCGGCGTCAGCAGCGCCGAGAATCGGTCCTGGGCCTGGGGATCGGGCGGGTCGTCACGGAATCGCACGTCCGCACGCTAGGCACCGGCCGATCACCAGGGCCACCGCGATCAGTGCGATCTGTGGACAGCGAGGGTGGTTGTGGACAGCCGGATTCAGAGTTTGTGCACCACAACCGAGATGAGGCCGGGTCCAACATGCGCGGCGACCGCGGCACCGATCTCGGTCACATAGGACTCCTTCACCGAGTCACCGAGACGATCCAGCAGTGTGGACAGGATCTGATTCGCCCGATCAGTCGCCGAAAGGTGGTGCACGGCGATCTCCACCGGCGCATCCCCGGCCGCCTCGATCGCCAGGTCAACCATCCGGGCCAGCGCTCGGCTGGCGGTGCGGACCTTGTCCTTGACCACGATCCCACCGTCGACGACGTGCAGAATCGGTTTCACCGAGAGCGCGGTGCCGAGCAGTGCCGAGGCCGCGCCGATCCGGCCACCCCGGCGCAGATATTCCAGGCTGTCCACATAGAACAACACCGTGGTGCGATCGATGCAGCCGGTCGCGGCTTCGCGTACCGCCGCGAGATCGTGACCGGCGGACGCCGCATTGGCCGCGGACAGCGCCGCGAATCCGAGTCCCATCCCGGCGGACCGGGAGTCAATAACCTCGATCGCCCCGGCGAAGTCGACGGCGGCGAGCGCGGCGGCATCGAAGGTGCCGGAGAGTTTGGCGGACAGATGCACCGAGACGATTCCGTCGGCACCCTCGTCCAGAAGCCGTTGATAAGTCGCGGCGAACTCGGCCGGTGCCGGACGCGAGGTGGTGACCGAGACGCGGCGGCTGACCAGGGCGGCGGCCACGTCCGCGGGAGCCAGATCGATGCCCTCGAGGCCGTCTCGGCCATCGATCGTGATGGTCAGCGGCACTACCGACAGCCGGGCAGTCTCGGCCAGACCCGCGGGCAGATATGCCGTCGAGTCGGTGACCACCGCTATACGCCCCATAGCGGCACGGTAACCGATTCGTAGCGATCGTGGTCAGATGACCTCCGCGACGGCGCTCAGCGCGGCCGCGGAATGCCCACGTTATAGCTGCGCAGGGTCCAGCCGTGCCGGTCATCGTGGGCCAGCTCGCTCCAGTGGCAATTGCGCAGCACCTGGAACCTGGCGACCTCATCATGGGACCAGCCGAACAGGGTGCCGATCCCGTAGCGGGCGGCGCCTCCGTGGGTGACCGCGACGACGGTGCCGCCGGGCGCTCGGTCAAGTGCCTCGGTCAGGCCCGCCGCGACCCGCTTGCCGAGATCATCGAGCTCCTCGATGTCGCAGCCGGTCACCTGCTCGGCCCGCAGCCACCGCTGGAATTCGTCGGGAAACGCGGCTTCCACCTCGGCCCGAGTGAGGCCCTGCCAGGCGCCGAAGTGCCGCTCGCGCAGCCGCGGCTCAGGGTGCACCACCAGCCCGGTCACGGCCGCCAGCGCGGCCGCTGTCGCTGCCGTCCGGCTGAGATCACTGGCGACGATGGCGTCGGGACTCTCGGCCGCCAGCACCGCCGCCGCGGCGGTCGCCTGGGCCACGCCGACGGCGTCCAGATGGGTGTCGGTCTGGCCTTGAAATCGCTTAGCGGTGTTCCACTCGGTCTGACCGTGGCGCCAGATGATCAGCCGCGTCACGCCGGCTCGCTGGCCGCCTGGCCGGCCAGAGCCCGGTCGACGAACGGAATCCGCTCGCAGTCCTTCCACAACCGGTCCAGCGCGTAGAACTCACGCTCTTCGGAGTGCTGGATGTGCACGACGATGTCGACGTAGTCCAGAAGCACCCAGCGCCCGGCCCGCTCGCCCTCGCGCCGCACCGGTTTCGCCTTCTCCGGGAGCGCCAACAGGGCCTCCTCGACGGCATCCACGATTGCGATCACCTGACGCTCGTTGGGCGCCGAGGCGACCACGAAGATGTCGGTGATCGCGAGCTGATCACCGACGTCGAGGAGAACGATGTCTTCGGCCTTCTTGTCCGCCGCCGCTTGGGCCGCGGCCAGGGCCAGTTCAATCGCGCGCTCGGATGCGGTCACCTGGTTCCTTCCATCGTCGCCGTATCCATTGATCGACTCGCCACCGGCGTCTCGGATCATCACCCGAACCACCGCTGCCTCATCGGTCCGGTTTCAGCCTCTCACAACCGGCCGACATCGGACCCCGCCGAAGCCGGTTCCTGGTAGGTTTTGGAGTCTTTTCGATACAAATGCCTCTTCGCGATGTATTGCACGACACCGTCCGGCACCAAATACCAGACCGGATGCCCCCGAGCGACCCGGTCTCGGCACGCCGTCGACGAAATCGCCATGGCCGGCACTTCCACCAGGCTGACCGCGTCATCCGGAAGGTGGTCATCGGAGAGCACATAGCCGGGCCGGGTCACGCCGACGAAGTGCGCCAACTTGAAGATCCGGTCCGAGTCCTTCCATGACAGGATCTTCTCCAGCGCATCGGCGCCGGTGATGAAGAACAGCTGGGCATCCGGACCGTACGTCTCCGCCATTTCGTTGAGCGTGTCCACGGTGTAGGTCGGTCCGCCCCGATCGATGTCCACCCGGCTGACCGCGAACCGTGGATTGGAGGCGGTCGCGATCACCGTCATCAGGTAGCGGTCCTCGGCCGATGCCACCTCCGACGCATCCTTCTGCCAGGGCTGACCGGTGGGCACGAAGACCACCTCATCCAAGGCGAACAGATCGGCGACCTCGCTGGCCGCGACCAGGTGTCCGTGGTGGATCGGGTCAAAGGTGCCGCCCATGATGCCGATGCGGCGCGGGCTGGCCTGATTGGCTTCCGGTGTCATCGACACTCATGGTAGGCGGTGCACTTCGACCGGGATTCACAATCCCGGTCGACCGCGACAACCTGGCGCGGCGCGCAAACCCCAGCGAGCCCGACCAGCCGGTGACGCACAGTCGACGCCGGCGAGTCTCACAATCCCGGGACCGGCGCCGGACCCTCCTGCCAGCGGATCAGACGCTGGGCCTTGCCCACCTCGGTCCGCGGCAGCGAGCCCGGCTCGGCGATGATCACCTCGCAGGTCAGCCCGAGGCGCCGGCCGAGAGCATCGACCAGCCGGTGGCGGAGCGCCGCCGGATCCACAGTCGACGACCGGGGCTCGCAGCAGACCACCATTCGCGCGAGGGCGGAGGTCTGATCGACGACGATGACGTATTGCGGACCGACCGCCTCGTCGGCCAGCACCACCGCCTCGATCTCGCTCGGGTAGATGTTCACGCCCCGGACGATCAGCATGTCGTCGGCTCGCCCGACCACCTTGCTCATCTTCACGGTGGTCCGCTCGGTGCTCGGGCTCCGGTCCAGCCGGGCCAGATCGCCGGTGCGATACCGCAGCAGCGGCAGTGCCTCCTTGGTGAGCGTGGTGAAGGTGAGCTCGCCCAGCTCGCCGTCCGGCACCGGGCGCCCAGTCGCCGGATCCAGCGCCTCGACCAAGAAATGGTCCTCCTGGACGTGCAGCCAGCCGTCCGAGTCGAGGGTCTCGCAGGCAACTCCGGGACCGATGATCTCGGACAGGCCGTAGATGTCCAGAGCCCGGATCCCGAGCAACTCCTCGATCTGACCACGCATGGAGTCGGTCCACGGCTCGGCGCCGTGGATGCCGACCTTGAGCGACAGCGACGCCGGATCGATGCCGTCGGCGCGGGCCGCCTCTCCGAGATAGATGGCGTAGGACGGAGTGCAGGTCAACACGTCCGGCTTCAGGTCCTGAATGAGCCGGAGCTGCCGCGTGGTCTGGCCGCCGGACATCGGCACCACGGTCGCGCCCAGTGCCCGGGCTCCGTAGTGGATGCCGAGGCCGCCGGTGAACAGGCCGTATCCGTACGCGTTGTGAATCATCGACCGCGGGCCCGCACCGGCACCGACCAGGCTGCGTGCCACGACGCCGGCCCAGATGTCCAGGTCCGCGGCGGTGTAGGCGACCAGCGTCGGCCGGCCGCTGGTTCCGGATGACCCGTGCACCGTGACGCACTGCTCGATCGGCACCGCGAGCATCTCGAATGGATACGCCTCCCACAGGTCCGGTTTCGTCACCACCGGAAGGTTCGGCAGGTCATCCAGGGTGAGGTCGGCACCCGACTCGACACCGGCGGCGCGCAGCCGTTGACCCTGCACTCCGCCATCGACGCTGAGCAGGCGATCCACCAGCGTACGGAGCCGAGACGTCTGGATGCCGGCCCGCTCGTCGGTGGAGATCGCCTCAATCGAGTCGAAGATCACGCCATACCTCCTACACGGATCTCGTCGCCACGGCCCGGGCTGCCAGCGATCGGGCGAGCTCGTCGGTCTCGTCGATCAGTGACCGCCGGAACCCGGTCGGCAACGAGTCATCATCGCTCATCACCCGCATCGTCGCGAGAGTCGTCGCGTCGATGGCGAACGACGGGAAGACCCGCTGTCCGATCACCTCGGCGACCTGCGGATCGCGCCAGCCGGCCAGGGTCGGCATGTCGGCGACGAAACGATCCACATAGGACGCGGTGACCTGCTCCTGCCCGGGTCGCCAGAAGCCGCGGGCGATCGCGAACAGGATCCGGTTCGACAGCGACGCGTCGTGGATCAGTGCCCGCCAGGCCCACGACTTGGCATCCGGATCGGGGCGCGCGGCTCGTGCCCGCGCGGCCCGCTCGGCGCCGGCAGCGGTGTGATCCCGGGCGTATTCGGAGTCGATGTCGGCCTCCCCCGCCACGCCGAACGCGGCCAGTTGAGTCACCAGCATCCAGCGCAGGTCGGCGTCGACTCGCAGGGCATCGGGCGCGCTCGCGGCATCCTCGAGCCAGCTCGACATCCAGCCGGCGTCGCCCGCGCTGCCGCAGGAGATCAGCCCGCGGGCGGCGGCCAGTTGCAGGCTGGAGCCGGGGGTGGCCTGCTCCATCGCATGCCGGCACGAGTCGGCGAGCCGGGCCAGCCCGTCGGCCCGCTGCCACGGCGGCAGGTAGCGGCTGGCGGCGAAGTCCCGGGCGTAGCCGAGCACCTCGGCGAAGATGCCGACATGCCGCTCGCTGCGCAGCCCGGCCGCGCACAGATCGAGAAAGTCACCCGCCGGCATCTCGGCGTCCCGGGTGGCGTCCCAGGCCGCCCCCCACAACAGCGCGCGGGTCAGCGAGTCGTCGATAGCCGGCAGCACCCGGCCCAAGTTGGCGCGACTCACCGGATCCAGACGGACCTTGGCATAGGTCAGATCGCGATCGTTGGCCAGCACCAAGTCGCCGGTGATCAGCCCGGGCACCGGGGCGGCGGCTCCGCCGATCTCGACGCTCACACTGCTGACCTGGGCCGCGGCGCCGTCCTCGGCGACCGTGTACGCGGCCACCTCGATCCGGTGGGGTCGGTATTCCGGCGCCGCGGTCTGATCGATCTGGACCGTCGCGCCGTCCCGGCGGGTCCGCAACGTGTTCACGCCGGACGTGCGAAGCCACAGCTCCGCCCACTCGGAGAGGTCCCGGCCACTGGCTTCGCTCAGGACGTCGAGGAGGTCGGCGAGAGTCGCATTGGCGTAGGCGTGCCGGTCGAAGTGCTCGCGCAGGCCCGCGATGAACGCCTCGTCACCGATCACCGTCGCGAGTTGTTTGAGCACCGAGGCGCCCTTGGCATAGGAGATCCCGTCGAAATTGACCAGAGCCTGATCGGTGTCGTGCACCGTGCCTGCCACCGGGTGCGTGGACGGGCGCTGGTCGGCTGCGTACCCCCAGGCCTTGCGGCCGAGCGCGAACGACGTCCAGGCGTCCCGGTAGCGAGTGGCCTCGGCCGTGGTCCGGTTGCCGAGATAGTCGGCGAACGACTCGTTCAGCCACAGGTCGTCCCACCAGCGCATGGTGACCAGGTCGCCGAACCACATGTGAGCCATTTCGTGGGCGACGATGGCCGCCCGATCGGCGTATTCGTCCTCGGTCGCGGCGGAGGTGAAGATGAGGTCGTCGCGGAACGTTACGCAGCCCGGATTTTCCATCGCGCCCATGGTGAACTCGGGCACGAACGCCTGGTCATACTTCCCGAACGGATACCGCACACCGAACAGGCCGTGGTAATAGTCCAGGCTCTGCCGGGTGACCTCAAAGATGTCCGGTGCTTGCGCTTCCAGCTGCGGCTTCAGCGCCGCCCGCGCATAGATTCCCAGCGGTACGCCGTCATGCTCGTCCCGCACCACGTGGTAGGGCCCGGCGATCAGCGTGACGAAATAGGTCGCGAGTGGCCGGGTGGTGGCGAACCGCCAGTGCCCGTCGGCGAGCCGGGTCTCGGCGCCGTTGGCGGCGACGATCCAAGCCGGGTCGGCCTTGACTCGCAGCGTCACTGGAGCCTTGAGATCCGGCTGGTCGAAGCAGGCAAACCATTGTGGGGCATCGTCCAGAAATGACTGGGCATAGAGGTAGGTGTTGCCGTCGGCCGGGTCGACGAAGCGATGCAGCCCGGTCCCGGTGTTGGTGTAGGCCATGTCGGCCTCCACGGTCAGGATGTTCTGGGCCGCGAGCCGGCGCAGCGGCAGCCGACCGCCGCCGTAGGAGTGCGGGTCGATCGCCGCGCCGTTGAGAGTCGCCGAGCGCAATCGCGCCGGCTTGCACTCCAGAAACGTCTCGACGCCCGGCTCGGCGCAGCCGAAGGTGATCGTCGTGGTCGACCGGAACGTCGCGTCACCGCAGGTCAGGTCCAGCTCGACGTCGTAGGCAGCAACTGTGATCAACGAGCCGCGCCGGATCGCTTCGGCGTGCGTGAGGCTGGGCATGACGTCAAGATTATGGGTACGCTGTCCCCATGCGAGATGTACGCCTCAACCTGAGCTGGTGGCGCCGCTAGTCGGCGGCCACACTTCTCGCGTACCCACGTTCGCGGCCGCCCCATCGGGCGGCCGTTGCCATGTGCGGCGATCTCCGTCCACGGGCGTCCGCTCCGATCATCAACCACCGCGATTGCCGCGGCCGATCAAGGAGCGATCATCATGGGACTTCCGCGCCGGATCTCCGGTTTCCAGCCCACCGGGTTCATGCACCTCGGCAACTATCTCGGCGCCATCCGCCAGATGGTGGCCGCCCAGGCCGACTACGACTCGATCGTCTTCATCGCCGATCTGCATGCCCTGACCAAAGCCCACAAGCCCGCCGACGTCCATGCCCGCACGCTCGACAACGCCGCATTGCTGCTGGCGGCCGGCGTCGACCCGAAGCAGACCCGGTTCTACGTGCAATCGCATCTTCCGGAGACCACCGGACTGCACTACCTCCTCGAGTGCGCGACGCTGTACGGCGAGGCCACTCGCATGATCCAGTTCAAGGAGGCGAGCGCCAAGCAGACATCGATCCGGCTGTCACTGCTCACCTATCCAGTCCTGATGGCGGCCGATGTGCTGTTGCATGACATCCACGACGTGCCGGTCGGTCACGACCAGTCGCAACACGTCGAGCTGGCGCGCGACGTCGCGGTGCGGTTTAACCACGCCTATGGCGACACGTTCGTGGTGCCCAAGGCGGTCAATCCGCAGTACGGCACCCGGGTCATGGATCTGTCCGACCCGGCCGCCAAGATGGGCAAGTCGAATGCGTCCCAGGCCGGCACGATCCAGCTGCTGGACCCGCCGGACACGGTGGCGCGCAAGGTGCGCCGCGCGGTGACCGACGATCTCGGTCCGGCCTATTACGACCCGGAGCAGCGGCCAGGCGTCTCGAATCTGCTGGAGATCCTGGCCGCGTGCATCGGCGCCGACCCGCTCGAGTTGCGGTTCGCCGGAAACGCCGAGTTAAAGGCCGCGGTCGCCGACGCGGTGATCGACACGATCGCCCCGATCCAGGTCCGGTACGCGGAAATCGTCGCGGATCCCCTGCGGCTCCGCGGCATCTTGGCCGATGGTGCGGCGCGGGCCTCGGTGCGCGCTCGGGCCACGCTGGACCGGGCCCGGAACGCCATCGGGCTGGTCCAGCCCTGACTGCGGCCGGCCGCGACCCGTACGACTGGGGACGGTCGTGCACGTCCGAGCGTGCGCAATCGCCCCCAGTTTCGGTTGTGGCGTCCGCCGATGTCACATCCGCCGGCGACGATGCGTCATACGAGTACCTGGAATGAATGTCGGATGCCGGGGCTACCGTGCGGGGCGTGAGCCCGGCACGACAACTGGTCGCGCGAGGTCGCCGAAGGTGCTGGACAGTTCCGATACGGCGGCGTTACGATTTTGCGCCATACACATACTCCACATGGAGTAAACGATGAGGGCTAAACCACATCGGACGTTGACACCGCTGGCGCTGGCGGTGCTGCGCCTGCTGAACACCCGGCCGATGCATCCCTACGAGATGCATCAGGTGGTGCGCGACCACGGCACCGACCGGGTGATCAAAGTTCGCGCCGGCTCGCTCTATCACACGGTCGAGCGCCTGCATCGTCACGGCCTGATCGAGCAGTTGGAGACCGGGCGCGAGGGCCGCCGCCCAGAGCGGACCGTCTACGCGATCACCGACGCCGGCCGGGACGAGTTCGTTACCAACCTGCGTGACCTGCTCCGGGTGCCGTCCGAGGAATATCCCCTTTTCATCGCGGCCCTGGAAATGGCCGCAGCGCTGCCGTCGCCGGTGGTCCGGAGGCTGCTGGAACACCGTGCCATCGCGCTGGAAGCGCAGTTGGCCGGGCACGAACAAGCCGTGGCGGCACTGACCAAACAGGGCTTGCCGAGGATCAATCTGATCGAGGCGGAGTTTGGCATGAGTGCCACCCGCGCCGAATTGACCTGGGTCCGGCAGATCGTCGCGGACATCGACACCGGCGAGCTGACTTGGACCACCGACGACGAACAGCACGTCGATAACCCCAGAACAATCAAGGAGTTCGCGTCATGACCGCTGCACAAGGTGCGCCGCCGACCTTGACGACCAAATACAGCCCGTGGTTGGTGCTGTTCACGCTGTGTCTCGGTTTCTTCATGATCCTGCTCGACACGACCATCGTTAACGTCGCGATTCCGCAGATGAGCGAGCACCTGGGCGCTTCGCTGTCGCAGATCCTCTGGATTCTCAACGCCTACATCCTGGTCTACGCGGTCCTGCTGATCACCGCCGGACGACTCGGTGACCTCTACGGACCGAAGCAGCTGTTCCTGGTCGGTCTGCTGATCTTCACCGTGGCATCGGCGGCCTGCGGTCTCTCCGCCAACCCGACCCAGATGATCATCTTCCGAATCGTCCAGGGCCTCGGCGGCGCGCTGCTGACTCCACAGACCCTGTCGGTGATCACGATGATCTTCCCGGCGGACAAACGCGGGGCCGCATTCGGCCTATGGGGCGCGGTCGCCGGCGTCGCCACGGTGGCCGGCCCGACCCTGGGCGGCTGGCTGGTCACCGACTACAGCTGGCGCTGGATCTTCTTCGTGAACGTGCCGATCGGCATCATCGCGCTGATCCTCGCGTTCGTCGTGATGCCGAACATCAAGCTCAACCGCAGGCACCACCTGGACCTGCCGGGCGTGGCGCTCTCCACCGCATCACTGTTCCTGATCGTCTACGGCCTGATCGAGGGCCAGTCGCACGATTGGGGCAAGGTCTGGGGTCCGATCACGATTCCGATGATCATCGGTGCCGGCGTGGTGCTGCTGGCCGTCTTCCTCTGGGTCCAATACCTGGAGCGCGACGCCGAGCCTCTGGTGCCGTTCGCGCTGTTCAAGGACCGCAACTTCTCCACCATGAACTTCGTCGTTGCCGCCATCGGCTTCGGCATGCTGGGCTTGTTCCTGCCGCTGACGATCTTCCTGCAGAACGTGCTGGGCCTGACCGCGCTGCAGGCCGGTCTGACCACCGCGCCGATGTCGATCATCTCGATGTTCGTCGCGCCGGTGGCCGGCCGGTTCGCCGACAAGGTCGGCGGCAAGTGGATCCTGTTCGTCGGCGTCAGCCTGTTCGCCAGCGGCATGGGCATCCTGATCGCCTCGTCGCACGTGGATTCGACCCGCTGGCACCTGCTGCCGGGCCTGATCGTGGCCGGCTTCGGCCTCGGCATGACGTTCGCTCCACTGCAGACGATCGCCATGCGGGATGTCCAGCCGCGCCTGGCGGGTGCGGCCTCCGGTCTGATCAACACCACTCGCCAACTCGGCGCCGTGATCGGATCGGCGGCGGTCGGTGCGTTGCTGGCCTCTCAGCTCACCGACAAGATGCCGGCGGCCGCCGCGAAGGCCACCGCGGGCCTTCCGCCGGAGGCCCAGAGCCAGGTCGCGGCGGGTCTGAAGCAACTGGCCGCCTCCGGAGCCGAGGTCGCCAGTGGCTCCCAGAAGATCCCGCCGGGCGTGCCCGAGCAGGTCAAGCTGGCGTTCAAGTCCGCCTTCGACAACGGCTACACCAATGCCATGCGGGTGACGCTGGTCCTGCCGATCGCGGTCATGGGCCTGGCGGCGATCAGCGTGCTGTTGGTCAAACGGCGCACGCGTGGCGCGGAGCCGGCCGCCGTCGCGCCGGCAGGTGGCGCGTCCGCACCAGCGGGCGCACCGTCCGGCCAGACCGCATCGGAACCGACCGACATCTCGGTCGACTAGGGGCGTGTCCTGTCGATCTTGGTGATACGAGGCGAGCGGCAGGCGGTGGCTGGGCGTGGCTTGATCTTTCCTGGCTACCGCGTTTGTAACCAGGAAAGATCAAACGCGGCCAGGCGCCGTCTGACGCCCGCCGCAGCCCGCCAAAGATCGACAGGACACGCCCTCTGACGTGACGGCCCTGGGCCGAAACGCGAAGCGGCCGCGCCCGATCCGGGCGCGGCCGTTTGGCGCTATCAGAATCGCGGCGACTACTCGTTGTCCTCGTATTCGCTGAAGTCGTCGAGCAGTTGTGGCTGCGTCTCGGCTTCGCGCTGCTCGTACGGGATCCGGCGAGCCTTCTTCGCGGCCAGCCGCTGAGCCGCCGTGGGGCGGGCCGACTGATCCTCGAGGCGGTAGTCGGTGCCGCGGTTGCCGGGCTGGTACTCCACGCCGGCGTACACCTCGGGCTGCCAATCGAAGTCCCAGGCGCCGATGCGCACCGGAGCACCGGGCTCGGCGCCGGCCTTCGCGAGCGCATCCTCCACACCGAGACGGGCCAGCCGATCGGCGAGATAACCGATCGCTTCGTCGTTGTCGAAGTTGGTCTGGCGTACCCATCGCTCCGGACGCGCGCCGCGCACCACGAAGGTCCCTTCATGGTCCTGCTCGATGGTGAAGCCCTTATCGTCGACGGCCTGCGGCCGCAGGATGATCCGGGTCGCCTCCTGAACCGGCTGCGCCGCGCGATGCTCGGCGATGATCCGGGCCAGCGCGAATGTCAGCTCCTTCAGGCCCTCCCGGGTCGCGGCGCTGACCTCGAAGATCGGCCAGCCACGCTTCTCCAGCTCGGGCCTGGCCAACTCGGCCATGGCCCGGCCGTCCGGCAGGTCGATCTTGTTGAGCACGATCACCCGGGGCCGGTCCTCAAGCCCGCCATAAGCGGCCAGCTCGGCCTCCAGGGCGTCGATATCTGCGCTCGGGTCACGCTCGGCCTCCAGCGTGCCGGTGTCGACCACGTGGGCCAGCACCGAGGTGCGCTCGATGTGCCGGAGAAACTCCAGGCCGAGACCCTTGCCGGTGGCGGCGCCGGGGATCAGCCCGGGCACGTCGGCGATCACGAAGGAGTCGCCGTCGACCTGCACTACGCCGAGATTCGGCACCAGGGTCGTGAACGGATAGTCGGCGATCTTCGGGCGCGCCGCCGACATCGCGGCGATCAGCGAAGACTTGCCCGCGGACGGGAAGCCGACCAAACCGACATCCGCCACGCTCTTGAGCTCGAGGACCACGTCCATGACCTCGCCCGGCTCGCCGAGCTCGGCGAAACCGGGAGCGCGGCGCTTGGTGTTGGCGAGCGCCGCGTTGCCGCGGCCGCCCCGGCCACCAAGCGCCAACTCGTAGGTGGTGCCGACGCCGATCAGGTCGGCCAGCACCTCACCGTTCGCGGTCATGACCGCGGTTCCGTCCGGCACCTTGACCACCAGGTCGGCGCCGTTGGCACCCTGCCGGTTCCCACCGGCACCACCGCCGCCGTTGGTGGCCTTGAGATTTGGCCGGAAGTGGAAGTCCAGCAGCGTGTGTGTCTGCTGATCTACGACGAGCAGCACATTGCCGCCATGCCCGCCGTTGCCACCATCCGGTCCGCCGAACGGCTTGAACTTCTCCCGGAGGATCGAGACGCAACCGTGCCCGCCGTTGCCGGCCTGCACGTGCAACACAACCCGGTCGACAAACGTGGCCACCACGGCCTCCTTGCTGCTGAGATGGGCCGAATGGCCCAAGATCTAGGCTAGCCCGCACCTCTGCGCGGATCGTGCGAAGCCGACGTGGTGATGGCCACTCGACGTGCCGATACCCGCGCCGGTGCCGCGGCTGTCTAGCTGCAAAA
>Ga0068863_100005277_pt1 | contig 12756 bp, 9 predicted proteins | sample KBSSwiS62_FD_66596 | JGI IMG/M metagenome (GOLD analysis project Ga0068863, IMG submission 66596) | Switchgrass rhizosphere microbial communities from Kellogg Biological Station, Michigan, USA - KBS Switchgrass S6-2 | ecosystem: Host-associated > Plants > Roots > Rhizosphere > Soil ...
AATCGTCGCGTGCGCCAAGGTGATTGGCGTGTGAGTGGCACCCGGACCCTGATTGCCGTCGACGTTACCGGCGATGATGCGGACCAGCGCGCCGCCGTCGTCCGACGACAACAGCTTGACCTCGTTGCCCTCGATGGCCTGGTACTTCGGCGCAGCGAACTTGTCCTTGCGCGGCAGGTTCACCCACAGCTGGATGCCGTGGAACACGCCGCCGGTCTCGACCAGTTCGACGGGCGGGGTTTCGATGTGCAGGATGCCCGACCCGGCCGTCATCCACTGGGTGGCACCGTCGGTGATCAGGCCGCCGCCGCCATGCGAGTCCTGATGCGCGAAACGGCCGTCGATCATGTAGGTGACGGTCTCGAAGCCGCGGTGCGGGTGCCAGTCGGTGCCCCTGGGCTCGCCCGGCTGGTACTCGATCTCGCCCATCTGGTCCATGTGGACGAACGGGTCGAGGTCGGCGGAGCTCACTCCGGCGAACGCGCGCACGACGGGGAAGCCTTCGCCCTCGTAGCCGTGGGGGCCGGTGGTGATGGAGCGCACCGGACGCTCGGTATCGCTCGGCACAGGCGTCGAGATGCGCGGAAGTGTGAGCGTGTCAGCGGTGATAGCAGGCATGCCTCGATTAACCGGACCGCAGTCCGATTAATTCCCGAGGGCGGCCAGCGCGGCGGCCCTGGCGTCGGCCGCGCTTGCGGCGCCGAGCACCGCGTCGGCCGCGTTCCGGCATTGCTGCAGCGTGACCTGGGCGAGCTTCGCGCCCACACCCTGGATCGCCGCGGCGGCGGCAGACAACGAGGTCACGCCGAGCCCGGTCAGCACGCATGCCAACAGCGGGTCCGCGGCCGCCTCACCGCAGACCCCTACGGGCTTGCCCGCCTTGGCGCCTGCCCGCACCGCCATGGCGACCAGCGCCAGCACCGCCGGCTGCCACGGATCGGTCAGCGTGGCGAGGTCGGCCGACATCCGGTCGGCGGCCATCGTGTACTGGGCCAGGTCGTTGGTCCCGATCGACAGGAAGTCAACGTGGTCGAGGATCCGGTCGGCCAACAGGGCGGCGGCAGGCACCTCGATCATCACCCCGGCCGTCAAGCCGTGCGAACGTGCCTTGGCGGCAAAGCTTTCCGCTTCCTGCGCGGTGGCGATCATCGGGGCCATCACCCACGGCTGGTTACCGGTGCGCTGTGCCGCCGCCGCGATGGCCTGCAGTTGGCGGTCAAGCAGTCCCGGGTTGCGTTCGGCGATTCGGATGCCGCGCACCCCGAGCGCGGGGTTGGCCTCGTCGGGATGGCCAACGAATTTCAACGGCTTGTCCGACCCGGCGTCCAGCGTGCGGATCACCACCTTGCGACCCGAAAACGCCCGTAACACTTCGGTATAGATCTCGGCCTGCTCGTCGACGGTGGGCTCGGTGTCCCGATTGAGAAAGCACAGTTCGGTGCGGAACAGCCCAACGCCCTCGGCCGGCGTCTGCGTCGCGGCGCGGGCCGCGGCGCCGTCTTGCACGTTGGCCAGAACCGTGACGGCGTGCCCATCGGCGGTGGCGCCGGGACCCGACCAGTGCGCCGCGCGTTCGGCCTCGCGCTGCGCCGCGCCGACGGCCTCGCTGGCGGCGGCGTGATCCGGTGACACCGTCACCGTGCCACGGGTGCCGTCGACGAGGAGCATGGTTCCCGCCGTGACGTCGTCGAGACCGTCGACGGCGACGACACACGGGATGCCAAGCTGCCGGGCGATGATCGCGGTGTGGCTCGTCGGTCCGCCCAGCGTCGTGGCAAGGGCGACAACAAGATTCGGATCGAGACCCGCGGTGTCGGCGGGCGCGAGGTCCTCCGCGCACAAGATCGACGGAAGGTCGGGCAGGGGCACGCCGGGCTCCGGCAGGCCGGACAGTTCGGCGATGACCCGGTCGCGGATGTCGCGCAGATCGGTGACGCGCTCAGCCATCAGGCCGCCGAGTTGGGTGAACATGTCGACGAACTGCTCGACCGCTGCGACCACCGCCGAGACCGCAGGCGTGCCCTCCTTGATTCGCTTCTCCGCGGCGCTCAGCCATGCGCGGTCCTGTGCCAGGGCTGCGGTGGCGGCGAGCACCTCCGACGCGGCACCGGTCGCGTGGCCGGCGCGGTCGCGCAATCGGTTGGCCACCGCGGTGGCTGCCGCCGCGAACCGTGCGGCTTCGGCGGGGCGGTCGGCTTCCGCTATCTCCGCGTGGCTCCCGACGTCGACCGCGGGCAACCGGCCAGGCCGGATCACCGGGGCGTATTGAACACCAGGAACCACCGGAACGCCACGCAGAACGGTGCCCACTGCCGGGAGTGAGGTAGGCGGGGAAGAAGCGGTCATGTGAACCAGGTTACAAGAATATCTTGACAAGTCAACACGAACAGTAGTAAAACCAACTATATCCACATCAATACGGACTCAAAACCACACATCCGGCAATCACCGATACGGAGCCCCATGTACGCCGAAGAGCGTCAGCAAGCGATCGCCGCACTGGTGATCTCGCGCGGCCGCGCCTCGGTGACCGAGCTGGCGCAGGCCTACGACGTCACCACCGAAACGGTGCGCCGCGATCTCGCCGTCCTGGACAAGGCGGGCGTGCTGCGGCGCGTGCACGGGGGCGCCGTGCCCGTGCGTGCACTACATCTCGTCGAGCCAGGCGTCGGTGAGCGCGAGACCACCCGCGCCGAACACAAGGACGCCATCGCCGCGGCCGCCACCGACTTCTTCCCGCTCGGCGGGGCCAGCGTGCTGCTGGATGCGGGCACCACGACGGCGCGCATCGCGGCGCTCCTGCCTGCCGACCGCGATCTGGTCGTCGTGACCAACTCCGTGCCCATCGCCGCCCGGCTCGCGGCCATGCCCTCGGTATCCCTGCAGCTGCTCGGCGGCCGCGTGCGCGGTCTGACCCAGGCGGCGGTCGGCGAGCAGACCCTGCGCGTCCTCGACACCCTGCGGGTCGACCTCGCGTTCATCGGCACCAATGCGCTCAGTGTCCGGCACGGGCTCTCCACGCCCGACAGCGACGAGGCCGCGGTCAAGCGTGCCATGGTCCGGGCAGCCAATTATGTAGTGGTAGCGGCCGATTCGTCGAAGGTCGGCCGCGAGGACTTCGTCAGCTTCGCCCCGATCTCCAGCGTCGACACCCTGATCACCGACTCTGAGATCAGCGCGGCCGATCGCGACGAACTGACCAACAGCGGCGTGGAAGTGGTGGTCGCGTGATCGTCACCGTCACCCCCAACCCGAGCATCGACCGCACGGTCACCCTGACCGGTCCCCTCACTCGCGGTGCGGTACACCGAGTTTCGTCGGTGACCTCCGAGCCTGGCGGCAAGGGGGTCAACGTCGCACGGGCCCTGACGCTGGCCGGGCTCGACGCCGTCGCGGTGCTGCCCGCTCCCGCCAACGACCCACTGATCAGTGCGCTCACCGCCAGCGCGTTGCCGTTCAGCTGTGTACCGACCGAGGGCGCGGTACGCACCAATCTCGCCATCACCGAACACGACGGCACCACAACCAAACTCAACGAGCCGGGCGCCCCTCTCGACGCCGCCGCCCTCGATGCGTTGACCAAGGCGGTGCTCGCCGCCGCAGAGTCCGCGTCATGGGTGGTGCTGTCTGGTTCGCTGCCACCCGGCGTGCCCGACCACTGGTATGCCCACATGACCGCGCTGCTCGCGCCGTATCCGTGCCGGGTCGCCGTCGACACCTCGGATGGTCCGCTCACCTCGCTGATCGGTGACCTCGACCGGGCCGCCCCCGACCTGATCAAACCGAACGCCGAGGAGCTCGCCGGAGTACTCGGATACTCACCGCGTGCACTGGAAGCCGCAGTGGCCCAAGGTGATCCAGAGCCCGTCGTCAGCGCGGCCCAACAGCTCGCCGACCGCGGGGTTGGTGCCGTGCTTGCCACTCTCGGGGCCGCCGGAGCGGTGCTGGTCGACGAGACCGGCAGTTGGATGGCGACGCCACCTCCCCTGGTCGCGCGCAGCACAGTCGGCGCCGGTGACGCGTCACTGGCCGGCTACCTCCGCGCAGAAGCGGGCGGTGCCGTGCCGCCCGAGCGGCTGCAGATGGCTGTCGCATACGGCGGCGCTGCCGCCGCCCTGCCCGGATCCGCGCTGCCAAGGCCCGCGCAGATCGACCTCAACTCCGTCCGAGTGACACCTATCGCTCCCAACACGAAAGTATCGCCATGACAACCACATTGCCGATCATCAACACCGATCTGGTCCTGCTCGATATCGATGCGGGCGGAGACAAGCAGGCGGTCATCGGGCGGCTGGTCAGCCGGCTCGCCGACGCGGGCCGGACGCACGACACCGACGGGCTGATCGCCGCGGCGATGGCGCGTGAGGAGCAGTCGGCGACCGGGCTGCCCGGCGGTATCGCGATCCCGCACTGCCGATCGCCGTACGTCGAGACCGCCTCGATCGGCTTCGCGCGGCTGAGCCCGGCGGTCGACTTCGGCGCACCCGACGGTCCCGCCGACCTGGCGTTCCTGATCGCCGCGCCGGAAGCAGGCGGGGCCGAGCACATGAAGCTGCTGTCCAGCCTGGCCCGCGCCTTGGTGCGCAAGGACTTCGTCGAGTCGCTGCGCAACGCGACGACACCCGGCGAGATCGTCGAACTGGTCGACGGCGTGGTCAACGCGACACCCGAAAAGCCCAAGCCCGCAGCCGAACCCGAAAAGGCGGCCGCGAAGACGTTGGTCGCCGTCACCGCATGCCCGACCGGCATCGCGCACACCTACATGGCCGCCGACTCACTGGTCGCCGCCGCGAAGAAGGCGGGTGCGACGCTGCACGTGGAGACGCAGGGGTCGTCGGGCAGCACACCGCTGTCGCCGTCGACGATCGCCGAGGCCGACGCGGTCATCTTCGCCACCGATGTCGGCGTCAAGGACAGGCAGCGGTTCGCCGGCAAGCCGGTCGTCGCTTCCGGCGTCAAACGCGCCATCAACGAGCCCGACAAGATGGTGGCCGAAGCCCTTGCTGCTGCGGACAATCCGAGTGCGGCACGCGTGCAAGGCGACGCCGGCTCCCCCGCCGCCGCTGCTGCCCCTGCGGGCGGTGTCGGCTGGGGCACCCGGTTGCGCCAGATCCTGCTGACCGGCGTGAGCTACATGATCCCGTTCGTCGCCGCGGGCGGCCTGCTGATCGCGCTCGGTTTCCTGTTCGCCGGCTACGACATCGCCAACAAACCCGACGGTGCGACACAGTCGCTCGGCAACATCATCGCGACAAGCAACTCGCTGACCAACCTGCCCTCGGGCGGTTTCACGCAGTATCTCGGCGCCGTGCTGTTCTCCCTTGGCGGACTTGCATTTTCATTCCTGGTGCCGGCACTGGCCGGCTACATCTCGTTCGCGATCGCGGACCGTCCCGGCATTGCACCGGGGTTCACCGCGGGCGCAGTCGCGGTGATGGTCGGCGGCGGCTTCATCGGCGGCATCGTCGGCGGCCTGATCGCCGGGTTCGCAGCGCTGTGGATCAGTCGCATCGCCGTGCCGCAATGGGGCAGGGGGTTGATGCCCGTGGTCGTGATTCCGTTGTTCGCGTCGCTGATCGTCGGCCTGTTGATGTTCATGTTGCTCGGCCGTCCCCTGGCCGCCATCACCTCGGGTCTGACCCACTGGCTGGGCAGCATGACCGGCACGTCGGTGATCATTCTCGGCATCGTGCTCGGCCTGATGATGTGCTTCGACCTGGGTGGCCCGGTGAACAAGGCGGCCTACGCGTTTGCGACCGCCGGTCTCAACGTCGCCGATCCCTCGTCGTTGCGAATCATGGCCGCGGTGATGGCCGCCGGCATGGTCCCGCCGCTGGCGATGGCGCTGGCCTCCACGATCCGCCCCGGCCTGTTCACCGAGCCGGAGCGGGAAAACGGCAGGGCGGCTTGGCTTCTGGGCGCATCGTTCATCTCCGAGGGGGCGATCCCGTTCGCGGCCGCCGACCCGTTGCGCGTCATCCCCTCGATGATGTTCGGCGGAGCCATCACCGGCGCGCTGATCATGGCGTTCGACGTCACGCTGAAGGCTCCGCACGGCGGCATCTTCGTGTTCTTCGCCATCGGCCATCTGCTGTGGTTCCTCGTCGCCCTCGCGGTCGGGACCGTCGCAGGCGCGTTGGCCGTCATCGCCGCCAAGGAGTTCATCAAGCCCAGCGCCAAGGCCGAGGACACCCCGGCCCTCGCCACCGCTTAATCCACACCCGCGCACCCAGACGCCCAAACGGACGTTTCGGCGCAAAAGATCGAGTAGTTCACACCATTACGTCGATTTCGACGAACAGAGAAGGAGAACCGCATGCCAACCAAGACCGTCATCGTCGGCTCGGCCATCGGCCTGCACGCCCGCCCCGCCGCGATCATCGCCGAAGCCGTCGTCAACGCGGGCGTCCCGGTCACGCTGTCGATGGACGGCGGTGAACCGGTCGACGCGGGCTCAGCGCTGATGATCATGACGCTGGGCGCGGGCAACGGCGCAGAGGTGACCGTAGCCTCCGACGACGAGGCGGCGCTCAAGACGGTCGCTGACCTCGTCCAGCAAGACCTCGACGCCTAGCCCTTCCAAGAGTTAGCGAACAACACCCCGCTGGCGGCCCCTTAAGATTGCTTCGATGCATGGAGCCGACGGCCTTGACGTGACGCTTTGTCCCGCCGTCGCGCCGCCGCATTGTTTGCTGTGTACTCGTCAGCACACTGCTGCCGGGCGAGGGTTCGGAAGGGGTGACCGCGCGTGCGCCGCATCGGTGCGTTAGTGGCAGTGCTGATGCTGGCGGTGTTGAGCGCTCCCCCTGCCGTAGCGATCGAGCCCCCCACCATCGACCCGGCCGTCGTGCCACCGGACGAAACGGGTCCGGATCAGCCGACCGAACAGCGCCGCGTGTGTTCGGCGCCGACGGTGTTCCCCAATTCGAACTTTGCGGACAAGCCGTGGCCGAACGACTACCTACGGCTGGCCGATGCGCAGAAGTTCGCAACCGGCGCCGGCGTAACTGTCGCCGTGATCGACACCGGCGTGAACGGCTCACCCCGGGTGCCTGCCGAACCCGGCGGGGACTTCGTCGACAAGGCCGGCAACGGCATGAGCGACTGCGATTCCCACGGCACGCTGACCGCGTCCATCATCGCAGGTAGGGCCGCCCCCACCGACGGCTTCATCGGTGTCGCACCCGACGCTCGCATCCTGTCGCTACGGCAGACCTCCGAGGCCTTCCAGCCGGTCGGTTCCCACACCGACCCCAACGACCCGAACACCACGCAGACCGCGGGCTCGCTACGCAGCCTTGCCCGCGCCGTCGTGCATGCCGCCAACATCGGCGCGCAGGTGATCAACATCAGCGAGGCCGCCTGCTACAAGGTGACCAGGCCGATCAACGAGTCCGGCCTGGGTGCGGCCATCAACTACGCGGTCAACGTCAAGGGTGCGGTCATCGTCGTCGCCGCGGGAAACACCGGACAGGACTGTTCCCAGAACCCGCCGCCCGATGCCGCGATTCCTGCCGATCCGCGCGGCTGGAAACAGGTTCAGACGATCGTCAGCCCGGCGTGGTACTCGCCGATGGTGCTGACCGTCGGCGGCATCGCCCCTAACGGGCAGCCGAGCAACTTCTCGATGAACGGTCCATGGGTCGATGCCGCGGCGCCCGCGGAGAACATCATCGCGCTGGGCTACGACGGCGCACCTGTCAACGCGCTGCAGGGCCAGGACGGCCCGATCCCGATCACCGGCACCTCGTTCGCGGCCGCCTACGTGTCCGGTCTCGCGGCGCTGCTCAAACAGCGCTTCCCGGACCTCACCGCGGCGCAGCTCATGAACCGCATCACCGCGACCGCGCGACACCCCGGCGGCGGGGTCAACAACGAAGTCGGCGCGGGCGTCATCGATCCCGTCGCGGCCTTGACGTGGGACGTGCCCGCGGGCCCCGAGCAGGTGCCGTACAAGGTCAAACAGCTACCGCCGCCGGTGTATGTGCCGCCGCCGGACCGCGGGCCGATCACCGCGGTCGTCCTCACCGCCGGTGGGCTCGCAGTCGCCCTCGGAATCGGGGCGTTGGCCCGACGCGCATTGAGGCGCCGATGAACAAGGTCTTGGGCGTCTTCGGAGTGCGCTTCACCACCGGCCACGCGATCTCGGCCGCGGTCCTGATACCCGCATGCATCGCGCTGTTCCTACCGCCCCGCCCGCTGTGGGCCGGCGTCACGTTGGGCCTCGTCATCGCGCTCGCGGCCGTGGTGACGGTCCGCGGCCGACGGCTCACCGGCTGGGTGGCAGCGGTGTTCTCGTGGCGCCGACGCCACCGCAATGTTCCCGAGCTGCCATCCGAACCGGCGGTCGGCGCGACGGTGATGCCAGGCGACCACGTCGCGGTGCGGTGGCACGACAACCATCTGGTTTCGGCCATCGAGCTGGTGCCCCGGCCGTTCACGCCGACGGTGATCGTCGGCGGCCAGGCCTTCACCGACGACGTCGTCGACACCCGGTTGGTTGAGCAATTGGTGGCCGCGCATTGCCCGGATCTCGAGGCCGACGTCGTCTCGGCGGGCTACCGCGTCGGCAAGACCGCGCCTGCCAGTCTCGTCGCGCTCTACGAACAGGTGGTCGGCCCGTATCCGGCGCCGGCCAACCGGCGCACCTGGATCGTGTTACGGGCGGATCCAGAACAGACCCGCAAGTCGTCTCAGCGCAGAGCCTCCGGCGTCGCCGGGCTGGCCCGCTATCTCGTCACCTCGGCAACCCGCATCGCAGATCAATTGGCCAGCAACGGAATTGACGCGCGCCCGGTTCGCGGCTTCGACGATTTCGACCGGGCCACCGAGATCAGCTTCGAGCGCGAATCCTGGTCGGCGATCAAGGGCCGCAGCACCTTCACCGCCGCGTACAGCGCGACAGGCGGACCCGATGTGTGGTGGTCGGCGCGGGCCGACCACACCATCACCCGGGTGCGCATTCGCCCCGGCGTCGCTCCGACAACGACGGTGCTGCTGACAACACTGGCGAATCCGAGCACACCGCGCGGGTTTTCGTGCCTGTTCGGCGGGCAGCGCGCGGCGCTGCACGGCATCAGCCCGGTCAGCGACCGCCACTACGAGCTGCCGATCGGGTCGGCGGGTGTGCTGGTCGGTGAGACCGCGGACCGCTATCCGGTCTACATGCCGTTCGACGACGTCGACGTCAGCATCAACCTCGGTGACGCGCGACTGTTCACGCAATTCGTCGTCCGCTCGGCGGCGGCCGGTGCGGTGGTGACGCTGGGCCCGCAGTTCCGTGAGTTCGCCGGGTTCGTCAACGGACGCATCGGCCAGGCGGCCAAGGTGGAGTGGCCGAACGCCACCACCTACCTCGGTCCGCATCCCGGCATCGGCCGAGTGGTGTTGCGCAGCAATTTCATTGACACGCCGCGCCACCGTCAACTGCCGATCCGCTTGATCAACCCACGTGAGGAAAGCCGTTTCCAAATGGCTCTGGAGGGCTGACGTATGAGCGGTGACGGGCTGAGGGTCGAGCCCTCGCAGCTGGAGGGCAAGGCCGACGACATCAGCACAGCGGTCAGCGACGGCTCCGGTTTCCCGAGCGCACCATGTGCCTTCGCGTTCGTCCAGGCGGCCTCGGCTCAGGTGCAGGCCGGCTCGTTGACGCTCAAAAGCTTTGTGGCGTCCGGCAACCGCGAGGCGTCGAATCTGGCGATCGTGCTACGCACCGCGGCCGGTGTTTACCGCAGCGTCGACGAACGCGCCAGGGCGGCCCTCGACCACGACCCGCCGTTGCCTGTGCCCAGCGAACCCGTTCCCGTCAATCCGCCGCTGCTGCCCCCTGTCCCCGCTGTCGAAGCACCGCGGGTCGCGTCGATGCCGGGCGGGGATACCGGCGGCTACCTGGACCCGAAGGCAGCGGCGCAGATCATTCACTCGGGCAATGCCGCTCCGATGCGGGCGTACGCGGACGAAGCACGCAAGTTCGCCAGCAGTTTGGTCGCCGACGCCGATCGCTTCTCACTCGGCGGCGTCGATTGGCACGGCACGGGAGCCGAAGCGGCCGGCGATGCGTTGCGTCAGCACCGGGAATGGTTGGTCAAGATCGCCGAGCAGTACAAGTACCTGGCGGATCAGGCCGAGGACATCGCCAACGCGCAAGACAAGTGGGCCGCCGAACACCCGACCGTCGAGGAGATCGAGCAAGCGGAAAGGGCGATGCAGCAAGCGATTCAGAATCAGGATCGCGTCGCATTGCACATCGCTCAGGAGAAGTACGCGGAGTTGGTTCGCAAGTCCGAGGAAGTGCTCGTCTCCTACAGTGCCGACGTAACCGGCAAGGGACTGCTCGGAGTTCCCAAGCCGCCGTCGGGGGCCGCGCCGGTCAAGCCGGTTACCGACAATGGTGATCCACGCAAGAGCGCTCAGCCGCCACAGTCCGACCCCCGCAACGCCGGTGGCTCCCAACAAGGCAGCGGCGCGGGCGCTGGTGGTCCCCAGCAGCCCGCAGCGGCGCCCTCCCAGGCCACTCAGCCGATGTCGGCTCAACAGCCGGCCGGACAGCAGGCCTCAGGCGGTGGAGCACCCTCAGGCGGTGGCGCTCCGTCGGCAGGAGGCGCACCTTCGGGCGGCATGCCAGGGGGGGTGCCCGGTGGCGGGGCCGACAAGGACGCGCCCCGACTGCCGACGGACCCGAGCCTCAAGCCCGCCGCGCTCGGCGGTGGCGGAGCGGGCGGTGGGGCCGGCGGTGGCGGTGGCGCCTCGATGCCGCTATCGCCGGCGGTGAGCGCCGAGACCGTCGCGCCGGCCGCGCCCACCCACGCCGCGTCCGCCACACCCGGCGTGGCTTCCTCCGGCGGCGCCGCCGGAGGTGCGATGGGTGGCGGCATGGCGCCGATGCACGGCGCCGGGCACGGTAACCAGGGCAAGGAGAAGCGCCGCGATCCGGGCCTTTCGCCCGACGAGGACCTGTACACCGAGGACCGCCCGTGGACCGAGGCGGTGATCGGCAACCGTCGACGTAGGGATGTGCAGGACAAGGAATCTTAAGTGACCGACGAGATGCATCCGCAAGTGGCTGCGGTCCTCAAACAGGCGCAGCGCCTGCAGTCGCTGGTGGATGACCAACTGCACAAGATGAACACCGAAACCTTCACCGCCACAGACGAAGCCGAGACGGTGGAGGTGACGCTCAACGGCCATCATCACCTCACCGGAGTGTTCATCTCCGATGGCCTGTTGCGGCTTGGCGCCCGCGTTGTGCAACAGCGATTCAACGAAGCCCTGCACCACGCGACCGCGGCCGCGTCGCAGTCCATCGAGGCCGATCGCGAACGGATCGACGCGGCCGTCGCTGAGATCACCGCCGATTTAGAAGGCCACGATCCGATGTGACCGCCACCATCTCGCTGGTGGCGGGGTCACAGCCCGACGGGATGCTCACCGCGGCAGCCCGGCTGAGAACCTCGGTCGCATCGGTCGAGGCGCAGGTCGCCGCTCAGCGAACCGCATTGGCGCAGTTGGCTTCTGGGTGGCGAGGGAAAGCGGCCGCTGCCGCGCTGGTGCGTGGCGAGAAGGATCTGCAGCGGCTGGTCGGGCTGCAGGTCCGACTGCAACGTCTTCAGTCGACGTTGAATTCCGGTGGCGTGCAGTTGGCCTCGCTGCGGACGCACATCCTGCAGACGGCGGGCCAGGCGACCGCGCTGGGTGGCCTGGTCAACGACGACGGCTCGGTCAGCGCGACAGGTATCGGCGATTTGATGACGCCCGCGATGAGCGCCGCCTACACCGCGCTGCTCAAGAAGCTTCTCGAAACGTTCGACGCGGTGGACCGCGCGACGGCATCGGCGTTGACCACCGCTTCGGCGCCGCAGGCTCCGCCGCGCCCGCCTGCACCAACGATCCCGGCCGAGGGTACCGATCCACAGCAGGTCAAGCAATGGTGGGATGCGCTGAATCAGGAAGAGCGGCAACGTCTTTCCGACGAAGAGCCCGAGCGGATCGGGAACCTCAACGGCATCCCGGTGGCGACCCGCGACTACGCCAACAGAAGGGTGATGACGCGGGACCTGGACCGGGTGCGCCGCGCGGCCGCCAACGCCGGCGTTTTGAACGAGGCAGTGCTCGCCGACCCCGGCAAGTACGGGTTGACGCAGACAGACGTCACCCGATACCGCAATGCCGAACAAGTCGAGCTCGGTATCGACTTCAACGGCCAGCCCGACGGCAACCACGTCCCGAAGAACCCGATCTTCCTGCACACCTATCAACCCGAGGCGTTCAACGGTCAGGGCAGGGCAGCGCTCGCGATCGGCAATCCCGACGAAGCCGACAACACCACAGTCATGGTGCCCGGCACCGGCAACAGCGTCCGCGATAGCTACTTCGCGAAACCGGATGCGCTGAACGTGTACCACGAGACGCAGAGCGCCGACCCGACGAAGAAGAACTCGGTGGTGCTGTGGATGGGCTACGACGCACCCGACAGCCCAGCGGACCTCCGGATCGCGCAGACCGACCTGGCGCGACAGGGCGGTTCGATGCTGGCCACCGATGTGAACGCGTTCGATGTCACCAACGGCGCCAAGGATTCTCACGTCACGGTGATCGGGCACTCCTACGGTTCGACGACGGTGGCCGACGCGGCCGCCGGCTTCGGCATGCGCACCGACGACGTGGTGCTGATCGGATCGCCCGGCACCGACCTGGCCAAGAGTGCGGCGGACTTCCATCTGCCCGACAGCGGCCACGTGTACGTCGGCGCGGCATCGT
>Ga0068863_100005281_pt1 | contig 12753 bp, 12 predicted proteins | sample KBSSwiS62_FD_66596 | JGI IMG/M metagenome (GOLD analysis project Ga0068863, IMG submission 66596) | Switchgrass rhizosphere microbial communities from Kellogg Biological Station, Michigan, USA - KBS Switchgrass S6-2 | ecosystem: Host-associated > Plants > Roots > Rhizosphere > Soil ...
CTGACAAGTGGAACAGGGTTCGCGACTATAGCGAAACCCTCTCTAATTACCTGGTAGTCGATCCAGACTTGGCAAAGACCTGTTGCGTCAGAAGCCACAACATTCAGGCCCCAGGGATTGGTTTCATCGATAGGGCCCGGTCCTCCGAAGGCAGGCTGCCAATACAGTCCCGCTTTCCACTCGTACGCTGACGAAATCGCAGGGATCAAAAACACCGTGAGCAAGAATAAAGAACGGAGGCACGCGTTATGCACCAAGCGTTTCACAACCTATCTCCCTGTCGGACGCGCTTCATTGGCGCATTCTCATGTGGTCTGAAATTCGTTCCCGGACGGCTCCGAGACTCTTGGGAGGTCTTGGCTGTCACCGTCCTTGGTCGGTGCGGATCATGTCTGTCCACGCGATCGTCGCGCAAGCATGTTGGGATAAATTCAAGCAGCCCGGATTTCGATTCTCTGGAGTGAGATATTCGGTGATGTCGGCGCAGAGATATGAATCATGAGGGAAGGCAGGCGAGGAGATTGACGGGGCCAGGACGCGAAAGGTCGTAGGCCACAACTGCCTTTAAAAAAAATGAATCCGCGATCACTGTGCTGAGATAATTTGCTCTTTGAGCGCAGTGGCGGCCGTACCCTTTGTCATGCCACCGCAACGGAGATTCGCGCCAATTTCGGCGCTCAAGGATGGCGGAGATAGCGGCCGCCGGATTTATGGGGCCATTTACGCAGTTGCTGCAGGAGACTTCCGCTTGAGCGGGGGAGCTGAAGTGACTGAGTTTTGGGGGACAGGGACTAGCTTGAGAGACGATTTGATCGTTGGAGGGATCCTGCAACCCCTAACCCCGCCCTACAAACGGCATCTTCGTCGCCATAACAGTCATGAACAGCACGTTGGCTTCGAGCGGCAGCCCCGCCATGTAGACAACCGCATCAGCCACGTACCTCACATCGAACGTTGGCTCCGGTTTGACGGACATGTCAGCTTGCAGCGTGCCGTGCGCCATTGGCGTCGCGAGCGCGGTGGCCGTGTTGCCGATGTCGATCTGCCCACAGGCGATGTCATGCTCACGGCCCTCGAGCGCCGTCGTTTTCGTGAGACCGCTGATCGCGTGTTTGGACGCAGTGTACGCAACCATGCGCGGACGCGGCGTGGTGGCGGATATTGAACCGTTGTTGATGATCCGCCCACCGCGGGGCTTCTGGGTTTTCATGAGGCGGAACGCGGCTTGAGTACATAGGAACGCGCCAGTGAGATTCGTGTCGATGACAGACTTCCACTGCTCGAAGGTGACGTCCTCGAGCGGCGCTGGCGGGGAACCTGTGCCTGCGTTGTTGAAAAGGAGGTCCAAGCGCCCGAATTCCTGCGCGACGCGCGCGAAGAGCGCGTCGACGGAGCCGCGATCGGCAACATCCGTTGGCACCGAAATGGCACCAGCGCCCGCTTCTCGCGCCACACTCTCGAGTGCGGGCAATTTGCGGCCAGCCAGCACGAGCGTGAAGCCAACCTCCGCGAGCGCCAGCGCAACAGCTCGACCGATTCCCGAACCCGCGCCCGTCACTACAGCAATCTTGGTAGTCATCGCAAACCCATCCGTTGTATCCAATGCAATCCCTCGTCGGTATCACCACGAGGTTTGTATTCGCAACCTATAAAACCTTCGTACTGGAGTCGATCGAGCGCTGCAAAGATCGCGGGATAGGCAATCTCGCCCTCGTCCGGCTCCGCGCGCGACGGCACGGCCGCTATTTGTACGTTACCGACGTGGCGTCGATACTTCTCCAGCTTCACGAGTACGTCCCCTTCGCCGCGAGCGACGTGATACACGTCGAACTGCAGTTTGAGATTCGGGAGAGCGAGTTCCTCGATCAGGCTCGAGGCCTCCGCTAGCGTCGAGTAGAAATAACCGGGGCTATCGTGTGGGTTCAGTGGTTCCAACAATAACGTGATTCGATACGCCGCGGCTTTCGCTGCCGCAATCCGGAGGTTGTCGGCGAACACCGCGCGAGCGCGAGCGCGATCGGCCGGGGCAATGTTGCCGGCCATCACGTGGATTGCGGAAGCCCCAGACGTCCTGCAGTAGTCGATGGACTGATCCACGGTCGCCAGGAAATCCTGAGCGCGGCCGGGAACTGCGCCAAGGCCCCGCTCGCCGGCCTCGAATCGTCCCGGGGCCGTGTTGATTCCAAGCAACGTTACACCGTTGCGTCGAACGGCTTCCGCCACCTCCGCGGCCGGCACGTCGTACGGCCAGTGCATCTCGACCGCTCGAAATCCGGCACGCGCTGCGGCGTCAATGCGCGCGACTAAGGGCCTGTCGGCCCATAAAAAGCCCAGATTGGCGGATAGGCGCGTCATTCTTCCCCGCATGAGGCATGACTAGTGTGCGCAATTCTATGCGCTCCCGGCGTCACGCCACCATCGACCTGAAAGAATCATTGACGTACCCTGCGTCATCGCGAGCATCGATGGGTAGGCACGCATCTACTATGCGTCCTTTGTCCATCCATCATCTGGAGGAAACTACTATGAGTGGGTTTTACGACATCGCCGTCCAAGGCATCGACGGGTCCCCGGACTTGCTGGGCAAGCTTCGCGGCAAGGTTGCGCTCGCGGTCAATGTGGCCAGCCGCTGCGGACTCACGCCGCAATACGAGGGATTGGAAACGTTGCAGCGTGAGCTGCAGGACCAGAACTTCACCGTGATCGGCTTCCCCTGCAATCAGTTTGGCGCGCAGGAGCCGGGCACCGAGCAGCAGATCGTGCAGTTCTGCCAGACCACCTTCGATGTGACCTTTCCGATGAGCTCCAAGCTGGAGGTCAACGGGCCGAGCCGCCATCCGCTATACAAATTCCTGACATCGACCGATACAGGTGTGGCCGGCGACATTACCTGGAACTTCGAGAAGTTCCTGATCGGGCGCGACGGCAAGGTGTTGAAGCGCTACCCGCCGCAGACGAAGCCGCAAGACAGTGGAATCATGCAAGACATTGCCGCTGCGCTCTGAGCAATCCACCCTGGCACATCTCACCGACAGCAGGAGTGACACCATGGCTGCGCATGACAATCAATCTCGCCGGCAATTCGTACGCAAGCTTGCGCTAGGAGCAACCTTGGCGCCGCTGGCGATGGCCCGCCTCGCGACGAGCCGCGCTGCCGCCGACCTGCCACTGTTGAGTACTGACGATCCGGCAGCCCAGAAAGTCAAATACACTGAAGACGCCAGCACCTCGAAGAGCGGCACGAAGGGCAACAACTGCGGGACCTGCTCGCTGTACGAGGGCGCGTATAACTCGGCGCAGGGCCCCTGCCAGCTTTTCCCTGGCAAACACGTGAAGGCCGCGGGTTGGTGCTCTGCCTGGGCGCCGCAAATTTAATATAGGTGTAACGCGTGGCGTCGTAGATGGCGCGACGAGCATGCTTACCTCACTCGAGATTGCAGGGAATGTTGAAGACGCGAAGGCAGTTTCTCGCGCTGGCGCGCGCCGCGGGCGGTGCAGCGGTGGCGGGCAGTGTGGCATCCAGAACGAGCCGGGCTTTTGGAGGACAGGCCGATGCGGCCACGGCCTCAATGGGCGGCATGGAACAGGCGCCGCAGCGTCAGATGTTAAATCCCATGACGCTGGCGAGATTCGTCGATCCGCTGCCCGTACCTGCGCTGGCTCACAGCGAGGGCACGCGCCCGAGTCCCGTGAATCGCAAGGTTCAGTTGCCGTACTATCGGATCGAAATGACTGAATTCGCGGCGCGGTTGCACCGGGATGTCGCACCGACTCGCCAATGGGGATACGGCGCGAGTGTCCCGGGACCGACCTTCGAAACGCGCAGCGGTCAGGGAGTTCTGATCGAGTGGGTCAACAAACTCCCGCGCAAACATTTTCTCCCCATCGATCACACTCTGCACGGCGCCGAGGCCGACAAGCCCGAGGTCCGCACTGTTGCACATGTACACGGCGCCAAAGCGCCACCCGAGAGTGACGGCTACCCTGAATCCTGGCAGACGCCAGGCCAATCACGGATCCTCTACTATCCGAATGAGCAGGATGCCTCGACTCTGTGGTATCACGACCATGCGATGGGCATCACCCGTCTCAACATGTTCGCGGGCCTTTTCGGCGCCTTCATCATCAGGGACCCGGCGGAGGAAACACTCAATCTGCCCGCTGCGGCTTTTGATATTCCCATCGTGCTCTACGACCGCACCCTCGATCGTGACGGCCAGTTGTTGTACCCGGTATCTGTCACCCCCGGCGCGCCTTTTGTATCGGAGTTCTACGGCAACACAATCGTCTGCAACGGCAAGATTTTTCCGTATCTCGAAGTACAGCCACGCCGCTATCGATTCCGTCTGCTGAACGCGGCCAACGGCCGTTTCTTCCATCTGACGCTGACGGGGAATCGTCCGTTCCTGCAGATTGGCTCAGATCTCGGCCTGCTGCAGTCTCCAGTCGAGCTACGCAGCCTGGTGTTGTTCCCCGCCGAGCGGGGTGAAGTGATCGTCGATTTTGCGGGACTGGATGGCCAGGAGGTGCACCTCAGGAACGACGCCGATGACGTCCTTCAGTTCCGTGTGCGCAAGCAGCAGCAACCGCAGACAGCAACCGAAGGCGCGTTACCCGCTATGTTGCGCTCTATCACTCGCATGCCGGAATCGCAATCAGTGCGCGAACGCATACTGACACTCTCCGAGCACGACGATGCCGCCGGTAACTCCATGCAGATGCTGCTGAACGAAAGCCACTGGGACATGCCGGTCACCGAGAGCCCGGAGCTGGACAGCACCGAAATCTGGAGTTTTGTAAACTTGGCTGGAGATGCCCATCCCATTCATCTGCACCTGGTCCGTTTCCAGGTGCTGGACCGGCGGCCGTTTGATTTGTTTGCCTACAATGCGGACAAATCGCTGGTTTACACGGGACCTGCAGTGGCGCCCGCCGTCAACGAGTTAGGATGGAAGGATACGGTGCGCGCCGATCCGGGGATGGTTACGCGAATCATCGTCAAATTTGAGGGCTATACAGGGCGTTACGTTTGGCACTGTCATCTTCTGGAACACGAAGACAACGAGATGATGCGTCCCTACGATGTCGTGGCTCCAACCAAGGCGCGCCAGGACGTGCCCTCAAGATCCAACAAAAAACAAGCGTAGCAGCGCGCGCCACACCTTTTAGCATCACCGCAATGAAACGGTCATAGATCGCTCGCAAAGTCGCGGTCTTGCGACCCCAGGAGGGAATATGATCAAGTTGTTCAGTAAGAATCGGCTGGCGGCCTTCACGGGCGGTGCGGCCCTGGCGTGCCTGACCGGCATGCCGGTAGCCTATGCGGACCCGGGAGCAGCCAACAGCGACGGGCAGTTTCGTCCGGATGCGGGCGCGAAGCAGAAAATCATTCTCGTACAGAAAGACTCGGACCATCACGGCCCCAAGCCTCCGTACGATTCCGACGATCGCAGCCGCTTTACACGCTCGCCGATCAAGCATGTCATCCTGATCATCGGCGAGAACCGAACCTTCGATCACGTTTTCGCCACGTACACACCTCCTAAAGGGCAGACTGTCTGGAACCTGTTGTCAAAGGGAATCGTCAACAAGGATGGGACGCCGGGGCCTAAAGTCGCACTGGCCAAGCAGTGGCAGGCAACCGACACGGAGACGTACTCCAACAGCCCGACGAAGACGCAGCCGTACAGCGTTCTCCCTGATATCAACACGGACGGTGCTCCAACGGTGCCGTACGCATCCAGCGCGGCCCAGGCGCAGGCTATCGAGCCTGCTCTGCCGGATGGCGACTATTTCGAGCTGGCCAGCGGCGGAACCAACCTGCCGGGCCATTCGATCGATACGCGCTTCCCGTCCAACCTGCCCAATGCACCGGTGGACATGAGTCGCTCGATTTCCTACAACGACTACGCTAGCAGCCCGGTGCATCGCTTCTTCCAGATGTGGCAGCAGCTCGACTGTAGCGCGAAGGCGGCCACGCGCTCTAATCCGAGCGGCTGTCAGAATGACCTATTCCCGTGGGTGGAGACGACAGTCGGTGCCGGGGCGAACGGCGCGCCACAACCTGCGAATTTCACCGATCAGACCACCGGTGAAGGCTCGACTGCGATGCAGTTTTTCAACGTCGCAAAGGGCGACGCTCCTTACTTCACCCAGCTCGCGCAGCAGTACGCGCTCAGCGACAACTTCCACCAGTCGGTCCAGGGTGGCACGGGCGCGAATCACATCATGCTCGGCTACGGCAGCCTGATCTATTATGCCGACCCGGTCACCGGCAAGCCGCAGACTCCGCCTGCGGGCCAGATCGAGAACCCGAACCCGGTTGCTGGGACCAACAACTGGTACACACAGGACGGATACGGCAATGCGACGCTGGCCGCCGGCGGCTCCTACGTGAACTGCGCTGACGACAGCCAGCCCGGAGTGAAGCCACTGAAGAGCTATCTGCGGGCGCTTCCGTATAAGGCGTTCAAGGATGGCGACTGTGCCCCAAACGCGTACTACCTCGTGAACAACTACAACCCCGGGTACCTGGGTGACGGCACACCGGCGCCGCTCGGCCCCACGCAGTTCACGATTCCTCCGACACAGCAGAACAACATCGCCCTGCTGCTCACGAAGCATCACGTGACCTGGAAGTACTACGGCGAAGGCTTCGATGGTGGCAAAGAGGATGGCGAGGCCGGTACGTTCTGCAACATCTGCGATCCGTTCCTGTATTCGACGCAGATCATGAAGAATCCGGCCTTGCGGGCGAACAACCAGGACATCACGGATCTTTACAGCGATATCCAGAATGACACGTTGCCTGCTGTCTCGATCGTGAAGCCCGACGCGCTGCTCGACGGCCACCCGGCCTCCTCCAAGCTGAACCTGTTTGAAGGGTTCACGCAGAAGATCATCGAGATGGTGCAGCAGAATCCCAATGTCTGGAACGACACGGCGATCATGGTCACCTTCGACGAAGGTGGTGGTTACTATGATTCGGGCTACGTGCAGGCAATCGATTTCTTCGGTGACGGCACCCGCATCCCGTTGCTGGTGGTGTCGAAGTACTCGCGCGGCGGCCGCGTCGTGCACACGTACTACGATCACGTGTCATTCGACAAATTCGTGGAGGCGAATTGGAATCTACACGAGACGATCTCGCCACTCGGCCGGGACAACCTGCCGAATCCGGTTGCCACGCGATCGAATCCGTATGTGCCACTGAACCAGCCGGCCATCGGCGACCTGTTCGATATGTTTGAGTTCGGCGAACACGGTCACTGGTAGCCATTAGAGTAGTGAAACCCACTACATCGTATACGGGCATGCTTGCCGGACTCCTGGCAGGCATGCTCGTTCCAGCAGCAGCCCAGGCAGACGAATTCCTCGCCATGCCAGGTTTGTGGAAAACAAGCTACGAGCTCGAAGGCGCAGGCCCCGAGCCTCGTGAGCCCAAGGTCGCCTGGCATTGTGTTGACGAGCAAGCGGACCCCTGGGTCGTCTTCGCACAATTGCAGGATCTCCCGGGCATGACCTGCTCGAGAAGCTCGCTGCAACGGAACAGTACCTCGCTCAAGTGGAAGACCCGCTGCCAAGGGCCGGGACCCGAGGCTGTTGCCGATGTGATCGAAGGGAGCGGTGCGATCGTGTTTGATTCACCACAACACTACACTGGCTGGGTGAAGTTCAGCGGGACGCTGATGGGGTACCCGTTGCAGAGTGGCTCGAAAGTGGAAGGCTCGCGGAAGGCGGCGTGCACCAGTCCGTCGGACTAAGGTGCTTCGCGGGCCGCCCCGCGGCCGTGGCGCTGGGAGGATTGCGCATCTTCTTGGAGCTGCCCCAAAAAGGCTGACAGCACGGCGTCAAACGCTTTGGGTTGATCTACAAAAACTGCGTGACCGGCACCAGCGATGGATTTCACCGGCAGTGCCTTCGGCAACACATTGGCCAATGCAGCCAGATCAGCGGCGTTGGGGGATGCATCCGCTGCAATCAGAAGTGCGGGTACGTCTGCTTTGGCCAGCGGACGCATTCGATCCGGACCGAAGATATCGTCTTCGAGCATCGCGGCGGCGATAGTCGGTGGGGTCTTCATCGCATCGGCAATCAGCCGTTCGAGTTCGAGCTTTGGACGCTGTGTTCTGAACACTGACCGGACCATCCCTTCGGTAGCCTCACGCGAATTGCGCGCATACTGTGAAATCCGCTGGAGTTGCTGTGCCAAGCCCGGTGCCGCTACTGCCTTCTCCCATCCCTGTGCCGGAGCACCGTCCACAAAGACCAGGCCACGAAGATTGCTAGTCCCAAACTTTCCAACATAGGCGCCCACATCCTGGGCGCCCTGGGACCAGCCGACGAGTACCGCCGGTCCGGCATGCAGGCGATCCAGGATTGTGTGGAGGTCGGCCGCCCGATCCTCGGGTGTGTTGCCCTCGAGCGCCTTGGTGGAGTCGCCTTGCGATCGCGGATCGAGAGTAATCACGCGATAGCGGCCAGAAAAGGTATCAATCTGCTCACGCCAAATGTCTGCCGTGAACCGCCAGCCGGGTACCAGCACGAGGGTGAGCGCCGCATCCTTAGCACCAGCGTCCAGCACCCGAATTTGTACGCCTGGCGCAGTTTCTACCATTCGCGGCACGGCGGCCCATGCCGAGCTCATGGCGGTGAGCATTACAGCAGCAACAATCCCTGCCAACCCTCGATCGAGCTTCATGATCGCCTCCATAGCGCTACATCCTACCGATCCTGCCGAAGACTCAAAGTTCCAGGGTCGTGCCACGCTGGTGCGGCCGTGGCGGATCCTAACTCTTCACGCCACCGGCGGGTGCGCCGCATGCGGCGCACGGGCGGCCCGCTAGGGCTGCCCAGGGCCGACGGTGAGCAGCGAATGCTGCGGAGCCGGCGGCTGGCGCTCAATGCGGGGGATCTTATCGTCCATGCACGCCCAAGTGGGCGCCTCCGATACCCAGATCGTCGCAGCGGGCTTGGCGATCTCGCGGTCATCGAGCGTGCCGGCGCGCACGAAAATCAAATGTGGCCGGGACTCTGCCTCGCTGAACATCTGCGTGCCGCACTTCGGGCAGAATCGCCTGTGCATCACGTTGCCGCTCTCGGCGACGAGGGAATAGTCGGCCAGCTGGCCTTCGATCGTGACGGCGTTGCTCGGGAAGCAGACATTCACCGTACCGTTGCCGGCGGCAAGATACTGACACACGCGACACCAACAGACGCGTGTGGTCATGGGGGGCGCCGTTATCCGGTAGCGGACCGCCTTGCACAAACAGCCACCTGTCACTTCCATCGGTGATCCTCTTTTAGCTCACGCCTCTGTGTCGAGCGCCTTGAGCATACGTTGCAGCGCGAAGTGGCGGTAGCTGGCGAGCGCCAGCCCGCGCACTTCATTCCAATCGCAGTGTTCGGTCACGTCCAGCGCGATCCAACCGTTGTGGCCCATGTAGGCGGGTATTTCGAAGCGTTCATCGGCGGTCATCAGTCCTTGGGCGGCAACGCCGACCCAGAAGTAGAGCTGCAACCGCGGACGCACGCGTCGCTTGCCGACCCGGTCACCGCCGCCGCCGGCGGCATCGCGCTTGGCGGCATCGCGCTTGGCCACACGCCGCGCCGACGCAACCCGCTCAGGCCCGGCGCCATCGCTCACATTCCGATCTGCATGCACCCACGCGAACGTCTTCTTCCCCGCCCGCCACACCGGAGACCCGAACTGCACGTCTTCGGAGACTCCCGGCCAGGTCATATACATCTGCCGCAACCGCTTGAGCACTGTCTGGGCACGCCGTGACTTCAGTGGATCCACCTCGTCAGGCGCCAAGGCGGAAGGCGGCGATTTGATCTTGACCGTCTCGCCAATCGAGTGAGCCAGGGCTGGCGGGGCCACCTTCTCATAGGCTTGCCGGACCAGCGCGGCTACTCTCTGCCAGGAGAGGCCTTTGTCGAGGTGAACCCCGAGCCAGCCACGGGGGCCGACATAGGGCGGCACGAAGAAATACTTGGGTTCGGACTTTGCGTAGTGATCCTGCGAGCCGGCAGGAGCATTCAGCCAGAGAGCAACGCGCCCGTCACCGTGATGGTTGACTACGTACGAAGCAAAGGTTTTGCCGCGCACCCGAAAGTTGGGTGAGCCGTGCGAGACGACCTCCTCAGCTTCCGGCAACGAGAGGCAAACCTCCCGAACCGCCTCGTTGATACCCCTGGCCACACGTGAAGACTACCGCAACACCGGCCTTCAGTGGGCGGCGGCACGACCGATGAACTCGCCACGCTGGATCTCCTCCAGAATTTCTTTCCGGTAGGAGCTCCCCGAAACCAGGCGTCGGCCGTTGCGCAAGATGAAGACGAACGCGCCCCTGTCGAGCCGCTGCGCAAATGCGACCTTGCGCAGATTGAGCAACACGGAACGTTCGATTCGCACGAAACCCAACGGTTGCAGTACCGCGACCAGGTGCTTCAGGGTATTGCGCGCAACATACGTTTCATCGTCAACGTGGAGCGCCACGCAGGTCTCTTCCGACTCGACGTAGTCAATCGTCTGCGCATCTATGAAGTAGAGACGCTGAGCCTTCTCTGCGGTGATTTGCGGCAACTCTGTCTGAACGTCCAATCGACCAACCTAACGGGGCGCGGCTACTGATCGGGAGCCAACCCGTACGACCCTTGCCGGGCCACTCGCAGGAAAGAGGCGGCGCAGCTCCAGCAGCCCTTCCGTGAGCGCTTCGGGCCCCGTGGCTCCGTAGCCCATAACCAACCCAGCCTGACCCTCACCGGCATCGAAAAACGACCGCAGCGAGCGCAGGTCCATGTTGCGCTGTCGGGCACTGCGCACGATAGCGTCAATGTCGATCGACTCGCGCGCAAGTGCTGTGAGGTGCATCCCGCCACTGGAAGGTATGGCTTCGAGCCATGGACTGAAATGTGTTTGCAAACCGCTCATCATCAGCTCTCGCCGCTCAGAGTACAGCTTCCGCATCTTGCGGACGTGGCGCGCCATGTGGCCTTCGCTGATGAAAGCCGCCAGCGCGTCCTGCTCCAACACGGGTGAGTGCCAGTCGGAGCACTGCTTGGCGGTCATCAGCGCGCGCCGCGCCCAGGGCGGCGCCACTACGAACCCCAAGCGGATGCCCGGAAACAAGCTCTTCGAGAATGTACCCACGTAGAACACGGAACCTGAACGGTCCAACGTCTGAAGGGCATCGCGCGGCGTAGCCCCATAACGAAACTCGCCGTCGTAGTCATCTTCGATCACGACAGCGCCGTTGACACGCGCAAATTCGAGCAACTCCGTCCGGCGCCGCATCGACATTGCGACACCGAGCGGAAATTGATGAGACGGAGTTACACAGATAACCCGCGCATCTGCAGGCAAGCGTTCGACGATCAACCCTTCGGCGTCCACGGGCACCGGCGCGATTTTTGCGCCGGCCGCCACCAGTGCTGCGCGGACCGGCGGATAGCCCGGATCCTCCATCGCCACGGTAGTGCGCCCCGCAGTCACGAGAATTCTGGCCAACAGGTCGAAAGCCTGTTGGGTACCTGCGGTCACTACGACATCTTCGGGCCGGCACGCGACCGCGCGAGCGAAGGAAACATGATTGGCAATCGCTTCGCGCAGCAACGGCCTGCCCTGAGCCTCAACATAGGCCGCGGGGAGTTTTGCCAGCGCGCGTAGCGAGCGCGCCAAAAGTCGCCGCCAGATATGAAAGGGAAACGAAGCAGTGTCAGGTACACCTAGACGAAAGACTGCATTACCGGAAGCCATGGAGGACACCCACGGCTTGCCGAGATAAGGCGGCGGGGAGCGCCACAGGGCATTCAACCGGGCGTCGGGCTCCGTCTCTGTGTCATCAGGTACGGCAACGCGCTCGGCGCGAAGCGGCAGCGCCTCGGCGACGTACGTGCCCGCCCCGTGGCGGGCAAACAGATACCCCTCGCTCAGCAGAAGGTCATAGGCGCCCATAACCGTGTTGCGCGAGACGCCCCACGAATCCGCCAATATGCGGGTGGAAGGCAGGCGCAGCCCGGGTTTCAGACGCCCGTCAAGAATCGCCGCACGCAGCTCCCGGTGCAAAACACGCATGACCGCGCCAGAGCCTCGCGGCGGCAGCGTGATTGCGAGTTCGAGCATCGCATGTTTGGCCATCGTTTCCACGGTTCCTCCTGGGACCGACGGACTAAGGGTATCTCCCCTACGCAGTGCAGCGCGACCTACTTGCGACGTGCCGCGAAAGTGGCCCAGGCGGTTTCGATCAAGGTGGCCCTATACCTCATCTCTCACCTGGCTGCCTGAGCTGCCGCCAGGTGCCAAAGGTGCATCACGGCGTAGCCGCGCCAGGGCCGCCAGGCCTCGGCCCGAGCCTCCAGCAAACGCGCCGTCAGACGCACCCCGTCGATACTGGCAACACGCTGTAAAACCAAGTCCCCGCTCAGAAAAGCGTCCGGCTCGCCCAGCGCGCGAAGGGAGACATATTGCGCAGTCCAGTCACCGAACCCGGGAAGCATGGCGAGCGCGGCCGCGACCTCGCTGGCCGGCAAGGTGAAATCGAGCCGTCCGTCCATGACTGCGCGCGCCATTTCCTTGAGCGCACGTATACGCGCCCCGGTGATCCCCAAACCATCCAGATTCGCGGCCTCGAGCGCTGCGGGCGATGGAAAGAGATGAGTGAGTCCCTCGCTGCCGGTCGCAATCTCCTGCCCCGCACGCGCAACTAACCGAGCAGCCAGCGTGCGCCCCGCAGCGACGCTAACCTGCTG
>Ga0068863_100005284_pt1 | contig 12749 bp, 8 predicted proteins | sample KBSSwiS62_FD_66596 | JGI IMG/M metagenome (GOLD analysis project Ga0068863, IMG submission 66596) | Switchgrass rhizosphere microbial communities from Kellogg Biological Station, Michigan, USA - KBS Switchgrass S6-2 | ecosystem: Host-associated > Plants > Roots > Rhizosphere > Soil ...
CGCCCGCACATTGGCGACCACGTTGGCGAGGCCGATTCCGAAGCCCGGATTGGCCGCCTCGAGCGCGACCTGCGGTGCCGCCGCGGTGCCGGTGACATGGACCGACAGGCGGCCATAATCCTCGCTGACCCCATTGAAGCGCAGGTCGAGATTGCCCTGGCGGCTGTACGTGCCGCCACCGGAGGCGACGTGGAGCCGCGGCGAGGCGAGCATGATATTGCTGACATGGACCAGGCCGGACGGATCCATCGCGATCCGCGCGGCGATCGTCGCGTCGCCGCCGAGCAGGTTGCGGATCGTGTCATTGTCTATGCGCCGGCTGCGGGCGGCGACCCGGCCGGTGAGGCCGAAGCCGGCCGGGCTGCTGGTCATGTCGAGATGGGTGTCGACGTCGAACAGGCCGACGCTGTTGACCAGATAATTGTTCACGCGCCCCTGCAGCGCGGCAAGATAGCGGCCCGCCGACAGATCGAACGCCAAAGCGAGGCGGGCATTCACCCGGTCCGAGCGCAAGATCATATTGTCCGACACGAGGCGCGTCCCGGCGACGCCGATCTCGCCATTCAGGGTGACGTTGGAGATCGTGCCGCCGGCGACGGCGTCGAAGCCGAGGATCCGGCTCGCCCGCGCGGAGACGGGGACAATGATATCCTGTGCCCTCACAGTCGCCGCGCCGACGGCGCGCAGGTTTTCCACCGTCGTCGTGCCGAAGGTCAGGCTGGTCGCGGTCAGCCGATAGGCGACGCCCGGCGTGCGGAACGCGCCGTTGAGAATCATCGCCAGCTCGACGTCGCGGCCGCTGAGATTGGGGGCGATCGCTCCGGGCTCGGTCACCCGCGCGGCGAGGCGAAGATCCTGGAAGCGATTCTGGCCGAGGTCGACGAGACCTTCCGCACCGAGCGCAAGCGCCGGGCTGTTCATCCTCATACGAATATCGGCACGGCGATGATCGAGCGAAGCGATCAGGTTCAATTGCGCCAGCGGTCCGGCAAGGCGCTGGGCGGGCCCGGTGAGCATCAGGCCGGGCCTGGTCGGGCCCATGATCGTGAACGTGCCGTTGCGTCCGGTGACCGACAGATCGGCGAGTCCGTCGCCTCCGAGCATCGCCTGGGCGCGGCCTTGCCAGCTCGCCCAGTCGCCCTGCCCCGATATGCGCGCCGCCACCGCCTTGTCGGTCCCGATCAGGCCGGCGATGAAGCCGTTGCCCGGGCCGCGAGCGGCCAAAGCGATGCCGAGCCGATTCGATTCGGGAACCGCGTCGAGACTGAGGATCAGACGGTCGCCCCCGGCAAGGCCGGGTCCCGCGATGGTGCGGGCGTTGAGGCCGATCTGGGCGCGGCGGTCGGCCAGCTTGATCCTGCTGTCGAGGCTGAGGAGGTGACGCTGGCCGGTCACCGCCGGATCGATGAGGAGCCGGCCGATGTGGAGATGACCGATGTCGAGGTCGATATCCGGAAGCATCGGCGCATTCGGGTCCGCGCTCGGCCTGAAGGCCGGCAGGCGATTCATCCGCGCCAGCGGTATGTCCAGCGACCTGATGTCGATATGGCTGCGCAGATAGGAGAGCGGCCGATATTCGAGATCGGCCTGATTGGCGCGGAAGAAGGCGCCTTGCGGATCCGAAAGCGTGACGTCGACCAGCCGGATCCGGCTGAAGACGGAGCCTTCGATCCGCCCGACATGGACCTTGAGCCCGGACGCGGCCTCGAAGGCATTGATCTGGCCGACAATGAATCGGCGCCCCGGATCCGTGTTGAGCCACAGGAGAAAGGCGCCGATCAGGATGACGATCGCGGCAAGGACGATGGCGGCCCATTTGGCGATCCTGCGCACCATCAGAAGGCCTGCCCGATGGACACGTAAACAGTGATCAGCGCCTCGCCTTCGCGCCGGCCGATCGGAGTCGCGACGTCGACCCGAACCGGGCCGAAGCTGGTATAGACCCGGCCGCCGACTCCGACGCCGAAGCGCATATCGGAGAAGTCCGGATATTGGCGTTCGGTCACCTGGCCGGCGTCGACGAAGGCGACCGCGCCATAATTGCCGAAGCGGTAGCGGCCCTCGATCGAGAATTCGCTGAGACCGCGTCCGCCGAGCGGGACATTCTGGGCATCGCGCGGCCCTAGCTCCTGATAACCGAACCCACGCACCGATCCGCCGCCGCCCGAATAGAGTCGACGCGACGGCGCGATGTCGTCGCGGGCAATGCCGAAGATCGATCCGAACCTTGCGCGGCCGGCAAGGACGAAGCTGTTGCCGAACGAATGATAGATGCTGCCTTCGATCAGGTTGCGTATGTAGAATCCGGTGCCGTCGCGCAGCGACGCTTCCGGATTGACCCGGGCCAGGAGGCGGAAACCGCGCGTCGGATCGAGCAGGCTGTTCGAGCGATCATAGCCGATCTGGCCGACCAGCCCACCGATGAAATAGGCGTCGCTCAGCGAGACGCGGGCATTGCCGTTGCGATTCTCGTTAGTGGCGAGGATCTCGGCGCCATAGGCATAGGTCCAGCGCTTCTGCCAGATCGGCGTCGATTCACGCGAGATGAGGCCGTAGAGCCGGCTCGTATAGCCCTGGAATGCGGGATAATCGCGGCGGCCGGAATCGAGCTGGAGCAGCAAAGCGCGATCGCGCTGGCCCCAATTGTTGCGGCGGAAGCGGATGCTGAGATTCTGCTCCTGGGTACCGGCGATCGCAGCGATCCGCAGCGCGCCTTCCGGCCGAAGGAGGTTGCGGTGCTCCCACGCGGCTTCGACGCGCAGTCCCTGGCCGGTATCGTAGCCGGCGGAAGCATCGAGCGAGCGCGCCGGCCCGGCGTCCTGCCGAACCAGGATGTTGACATATTGGGCGCCGTCCTCGGCGGCCTGGCCGGTCAGCACCGGCTCGGCCGAGACCGTGCTGAACAGGCGCGTCGCCACCATCGCCTCGCGCAGATCGTCGACCTTGCGCCGATCGTAGAGATCGCCGCGATGGAAGCGGGCGAGGATCCCGACATGGTTCGCATCGAAGGCGAGATCGCCCTCGGTGGTGAAGCCCGCGAAGCGGGCACGCGGGCCGGGGTTGAGCGGCAGGCTGTAGTCGCCGATATGGGTTTCGGGATCGAGCACGATGTCGCGCAGCCCGAGCTCGGGGAAGGGATAGCCCTCCTGCGGCAGGCGCAGCAGCACGTTCGCCTCCGCCGATTCGACGTCGGCCGCCCGGATCGGGTGCGCGGTTTCGAGCGGCAGGAAGCGCCGCGCCATCCCCGGCGGCTCGGTGTCCGCGCCAGCTATTGAGATCGTGCCGAAATTGTAGCGGCTGCCGGGGGCGACCGTGATCGTGACTCGCAGCCGCCCCGGCTGATCGGGCAATTGCTCGATCGCCGACGTCGCGACCGCATCGTAATAGCCCTCGGATCGCAGCAGGCGGACGGCGAGCGCCTCGTCCTCCCGCGCGCGGGCTTGGATCATCGCACCGTTGACTGCGTGGCCTTCCGCATCGTCGAGCGCGGACAGGCCGCGGAAGCGCCCTTCAAGTCCGGTTTCGGCCATCCCCTCGACGACCAGATCGTAGCGGACCTGCGTCGGCTCCTCCGAATTGCGCTGCGCCGCCTGGGCCTCCCCGGCCGGCTGCACGTCGATGCTGGAGATCGGCGGCAACGGCTCGGTCAGGGCGGGGTCGCCGAGCGGCGTGTCCTCCACCGGACCCGGCACTGGCGGGAATGGGGGAGCATTGGGATCGATCGGCTCGAGCGGCTGATTCAGCGCCGGATCGAGCGGCGGCAGCGCCTGCTCGAACTGGGAATCGGGGACGATCGGCTCGTTGCTTTGCGGCGACGGGTTCGCGGGCTGCGCCGGCTGGACCCCGGCTGGCCTGGCCGGCTGGGCGCGCGCGAAAGCGGGCGCCGCAAGGGCACCGGCCAATAACAAGGCTATGTATCGCGTTTCCTTCAATAACCCCGCTCATCGCAGAAGGACCGACAGCCAAGTTGGAACGTGCGGATCGCGTTAAGGTTCAATGCGCGGCCGAGGCCTGCGGCCGCGTCGCGTTTCCGGGCGAGAGGGGGGTTGCCGCCAGTTGCGGATTCAGGCTGAGGACATGGAGCAGAAAGGATCGCGGCCGCTTCATCAGCCGCGGCACCTCGTCGACGCGCAGCCCGATTGTCCGGGCCAGCTCGGCGACGAAATGAACGCAATTGCGGTGGTTGAGATTGTATGAGGGCTGCGGCCGATTGCGCCACTGATCGACCACCGCCATCACCGCGTGATAGGTTTCATCAGACAGGGTAAGCGCGAACTGGCGAGTGCTGCGCGCCATCTGACGCTCGCCTTCGACGACGATCTCTCCCGACACGGATCCGAACAGGATCGCCGGCGTGACGCTGTGCGCGGTGAAGCCGTAGCTGGTTTCGACGCGCTCACCCGTGGAATCGACAATGCCGTGGAGCGCGATGAAGGCATGAGGGAAATTGTTGCCGCCAAGCTCGCGCGAATAGAATGCGATTTCGACGGCGGCGCTGGCCGGCCCGGTTAGACCAAGAAACAAGGCAATTGCGAGGATTGTTCGCGTAATCAATTGGTTGGGCCCAAATTTAACCAAGGAAAGAAGGCGGCCTGCCACAGCTTTGCGAGCCCGACAAGGCTTAGCGAAGGAAGATTGTCGGGATTGCAGGCCGGCGCAAGGCCGCTTCCGTCGGTCGGCGTCAATCGAGTCCGGGTGAAGAGCTGCGGTTACCCGCAACCCGCTAACGGCCGCTTTGCGGCCTCGACTTGGAGCGGCGCGCGATCGCCTCGAGGCGCCTTCTGCGTCCGAAAGAATAAGCCTCGACAAGGCCGAAAAGAACAAAGGGCACAGCGCAAATGATTGCCGCCCAAATCCAATCGTCTGACAAGAACTTACTCACTTAATCGTGTCCGGAACAGACATCGAATAATCGGCTAGCCGAGCGCGATCAACCCCGCGCGGTCGCTGCCCCGCCCAACGCCCTACGATTGAAGTCCCAGCAGTGGGCCACTATGTGCGGTGCCCGCTTCCCGCCCTTTCGATCGCGTCGATGATGTCTGTGAGATCGCTGTTCAATTTCCTGTCTCGTAGCCAGCCGAGCAGATGCTCGGTTCCGGCCGGCGTGCGGATTTATGCGATCGGCGACATTCACGGCCGGCTCGACCTGCTGGACCGGCTGGTGGCCATGATCGATGCGGATGAGGCCAGCCGCGGGCCATCTCGCACCGAGTTGATATTCCTCGGCGATCTGCTCGACCGCGGCCCCGATTCGGTCGGCGTCGTCGAACGCGTGATGGCGCTGGGCGAAAAGCGGACGGTCCGATGCCTTCTCGGCAATCACGAAGAGGTCTTTCTGCGCGCCGTATCCGGGGATTTGCGGGCATTGCGTTTCCTGGTTCGGATCGGCGGCCGGGAAACCTTGCTGAGTTATGGCATTTCCGCTGAGCAATATCGCAATGTCGACTATGACGAATTGCTGGTGCTGCTTCGGGAGAAGGTGCCTGCGTCCCACATCGCCTTTCTTTCGTCCTTCGAAAAATGGATCGAGATTGGCGATTATCTGTTCGTCCATGCCGGGCTGAGGCCTGGTGTGGCGGTGGAGGACCAGAAGACGAGCGATCTATGCTGGATTCGCGAGGATTTCCTCAGCCATCGGGAAAGTTTCGGCAAGATGGTCGTTCACGGCCATTCGATCACCGAAGACATAGACGAGCGTCCGAATCGGATCGGGATCGACACCGGCGCCTTCGCCAGCGGCAGGCTGACCGCGATCGGCCTCGAGGGCGATCAGCGTTGGTATTTGTCGACCTGAACTAACGGGCCGCCGGTCCAAAGGGCGGAACCGGATCTCTTCCTTGTGCGCGTGCGCGCCTGATGGCCGCGATCTCCGTTTCGAACAGGGCGATCCTGCTGCGCCAGTTGGGATGGGTCGGGCTGCCGAGGAAGTTGAGGCCCCTCTGACCGAATCGCGTCCAGAAGCGCACCGCCGCCTCCGGGTCATAGCCGGCCCGATCGAGCAGATAGATGCTGTATCTGTCGGCCTCGATCTCGGTCTCGCGAATGCGCTGCGCGTTGCGGCCGAAATTGCTGAAGAAGCCCCGCGACACGCGCGCAGCGTCGAGCCGGACGCGGTGACCGAGAATATTATGCGCAAATTCGTGTGCAAGCACCGCCGCGAGCTCGGCATCGTCGGCGACGTAGGAAGCAATGGCGGTGGTGACCTGCACGTAGCGGCCGTCGGCTTCCGCGTTGAGCCGGCCGGATGGGATGAGCTGGAACCGGCTCTTGCAGCCGGGTCGCGTCCCGACATGCAAGGTCAACCGGCTGGCACCGCGCCGAAGCTCGATCTCGGCACTGCCGTCCGCAAAAGCGACATCGAGCGCATCGAGGATTTGCGCCATTCGATCGAAGCTTCGATCGCGGCCTGGATCGCCGTGCGGCAGCGCCCGGCCGTCGAGGGTGAGCAGGACATCGTCCAGGCGCAGGCCCGCTTGCTCGGCGGGCCCGCCGGGCACGAGGGCGAGGACCGCCGGACCAGCGTCAAGCCCGAAGGCCCGAATTGCTGCAGGCCGGAAGCTCGCGCCATATTGCGAGAGATCGTGGACCGCGAAGCCCGGAAGATTTTCGACGCTGGTGCAAAGCGCGCGGCCCGCGGTTGCAAGGCGAAAGCCGATAGCGGCGACTCGCTGGTCGAGACCGCGCATCGCAAGCAAGGACGTGTCGGCCGGCTCGGGCGCGGCCGCTGTGCGCGCGCCGGCAAGCGACATTAGACCTAAAGCCAAGGCGACAAAGACGACCCGAATCATGCGAACCTTCCGATCCAATCCGCGAGTCCGGCACGCGGTAACGAAGTCGTAACCACGCCCGGGCATTAGGTCCAAGCGCCGACTTCACACTGTGGTCCTGGCGTGGCAGCCACCGCTTGTGCAAAAGAGCAACAGTGCGGGAATGGCGGGAAAGTGCGGCCAAATTTGGGGTTGTCAACTATGTACCACTGTGGCACTGCCAAGGTCGAAAAGCTCAACAGGGAGTTCAAGATGAGTTTCAAGAAGGCATCCGTCGCTGCGGCGCTCGCGGTTTCCATGGCCAGCACGCCGGTTCTGGCCCAGACGGCTTCGTCGGCAGCTCCGCTTTCCGTTGCTGCCCGTAGCGGCGCTACCACGGAGAACGCCAATGAGCTTCGCGGCGGTTTCATCATTCCGCTGATCGCGCTCGTCGCGGTCATCCTCGGCATTCTCGCGGCGACCAACGGCAGCGGCGATCGTCCGCACAGCCCGTGATCGCCTAGCGATTGTCGAAAAAAATAGCGGCCTGCGGGCCGCTATTTTTTTGCGCCCGTTTCGTCCGCGCTAACCGCCGCTTTACATCTCGCGGCTAACAGACCGCGATGCAGTTCGCGGACAATCCCAAAATCGTCGTCGTCGGCCTCGGTTATGTCGGCCTGCCGCTCGCGGTGGCGCTGGCGCATCATTTTGAGACCATCGGCTTCGACATCGACTCGCGACGCGTGGCCGAACTTTCCAAGGGTCACGACAGGACCGGTGAAGTGGACGCAAAGCGTCTGGCAGCGGTCACCCTGTCCGTTACCGACAAGGCGGAGCGTGCCCATGGGGCGGACGTCTACATCGTCACCGCGCCCACGCCCGTGGATCAGGCCAACCGGCCCGATCTAACGCCGCTGCTCAAGGCGACCGAGACGGTCGCAGGGCTGATCGATGGCGCAAGGTCGACGATCATCATCTACGAGAGCACCGTCTATCCCGGCGTGACCGAAGATATGTGCGGTCCTCTCGTCGAGCGGATTTCCGGCCTCGAACGCGGCCGCCACTTCTTCCTCGCTTACTCCCCTGAGCGGATTAATCCCGGTGACAGGGAGCACACGGTCGATCGCATCGTGAAGGTGGTGTCTGGAGAAAATGAGGAAGTCACCGCCAAGGTGGCAGCGATTTACGATCGCGTCACCAGCGCGGGCACCTTCCGCGCGAAGTCGATTCGCACGGCCGAAGCGGCGAAAGTGATCGAGAACGCCCAGCGCGATATCAACATCGCCTTCATGAACGAGATCACCCAGATCTTCGCCAAGCTCGGCCTGTCCAGCATTGACGTCCTCGAGGCAGCCGGCACCAAATGGAATTTCCTGCGCTTCCACCCCGGCCTGGTTGGTGGCCACTGCATCGGCGTCGACCCTTATTATCTTAGCCACTGCGCCCAGAGCCTCGGCCATTTGCCGCGCGTCATCCTCGCGGGAAGGGCCATAAACGACGGCATGGGCGGGTGGATCGCCGATACGATCCACAGCCGCCGCGAAAGCCGGACGGGTGAAATCCTCGTGCTCGGCCTCACCTTCAAGCCCGACGTCCCCGATATCCGCAATTCCAAGGTCGTCGACGTGGTCCGCCGGCTGACCTGGCTTGGCCACCGGGTCACAATCCACGACCCTTTCGCCGACCCGGCCGTTGCCGACCATGAATATGGGCTTCGGCCCGATCCCGCCGCGCTCGATCGCAGCTACGACGTGGTCGTCGCCGCAGTGCCGCATGCATCATATCGGGCGATGGACGCGGGTGCGGTGGCCGCGCTCGGGAAGCCAGGGGCGCTGATCGCCGATCTCCACGGCATCTGGCGCGCGAGCGAATTCCCGGCCGGTCTCGACAGATGGACGCTGTAAGAGCGATGTCGGGACGCTAGAAGAACAGCATGACAACCTTGGTCACCGGAGCGGCCGGCTTCATCGGCTATCATGTCGCGCGCACCTTGCTGTCACGGGGCGACAGCGTGGTGGGTATCGACAATCTGAATCCCTATTACGACCCGCAGCTCAAGGAAGACCGGCTGGCTGAGCTGCGAACGTTGAGCCCCGACAGATTCCAGTTCAGGCAGGTCGACTTTTCCGACCATGAGGCGCTCGATCGCGCGCTCGACGGCGCGACCTTCGACCGGATCGTTCACCTGGGCGCGCAGGCGGGCGTGCGCCATTCGATCGAGCAGCCGCGCTCCTATGTTTCGGCGAATCTCGCCGGGCACCTCAACATGCTCGAGCTTGCGCGGCAACGCCGGTCGAGCCATTTCGTCTATGCATCCTCCTCGTCGGTCTATGGCGGCAACGACAGCCTGCCCTTCCGCGTCGAGGATCGGGTCGACCACCCGATCTCGCTTTACGCCGCGACCAAGCGCGCCGACGAATTGATGAGCGAGGCCTATTCCCATCTCTACCGAATCCCCGCGACCGGCCTTCGCTTCTTCACCGTCTACGGGCCCTGGGGCCGGCCCGACATGGCGCTCTGGATCTTCACCCGGAAGATCCTGGCCGGAGAGCCGATCCAATTGTTCAACCAAGGCAAAATGCGGCGCGACTTCACCTATGTCGACGACATCGTCGCCGGCGTGATCGCCTGCCACGACAAGCCGCCGCGCGACGATGGTCTGGAGAAAGCCGGCGGAAGCCATAGCCCCCACAGCATCTACAATATCGGCAACGACCGCGCCGAGGAGCTGACCACTCTGGTCGAAATCATCGAGCGCGCGTGCGGGCGCAAGGCGCGGCTGGAGCTGCTGCCTATGCAGGCCGGGGACGTCGCCGAGACGCTTGCCGACATCAGCGCAATCCGGCGCGATATGGGCTTCGCGCCGGCGACGACGATCGAGACCGGCGTGCCCAGGTTCGTCTCGTGGTATCTGGACTATCGCGCTCGTCGGGACGCGCGCGTCACCTCGCTCGCCTGACCAATTCCGTCCGCTCACGACGCGCGACGGCGGCCATCTGGTGGTCGCCATGGCGGGCGAGGAACAGGTCGTAGGCGGCGACCGTTCCGGCCCGGCGCGCGGCGTCGAGTTCCTCCTGCACGGCGATTGCGGGATCGCGGGGCCGTGGCAAGTTTGTCGTATGACGTGACGGTCCGGTCATATCCGCCGCATGTGAGCCTGCGGCAATTGATGTAAGCACGAAGAGCGCGGACTTGAGAAGCACGATCTCGCTCGCGTCATCACAGGCCAAAGTCGCTTCGTTGAAGAAAGTCGACATTGTGCACGATGATCTGCATATCGGCTATCATATCGCCATTCACATCGGCGAAAACGTTGATGTCGGAGCCTGCGGTTTCCCATCTGAGCTGACCCGCAACTCCGGAAAAAGCGGCCGCTCCTATATAAGTGAACGCGTCGTCCGCCGCCGTATTGATATTGGCGTCGATCTGCGTCAAATCGATCGTGTCGATTGGATGGTCTACGCTGTGCTCGAAATCCATGATCGTATCGGCTGAGCCCGGAGCGCTGTCACTTACTGAAAACCATTTAAAGCTGTCGCCGAAGCTTCCGCCCGTCAGATGGTTGACCGCCTGATTGCCAACGAGAATGTCCGTACCCGAATGCCCGACTGCATCCTCAATGAGTGACCGCGGGTCGTTATTGTAAAGCAGCGCGTTGGCGACATTACCGCGCGCATATTGGCTTTCTCCGAGATACGCCGTCTGACTACCGGAAGCACTGCCCGACCCGATTTGCACCCATTGTCCCGGACGAAGATCGATCACGAGATTCCCCGGCAGGCTATTCGTGTAGTTGGACAGGTCGAAGGTGTCGTTGCCGCCGCCGTCCCAGATTGTCATGAAGATGCGGTTCCCGCCTGGGGCGCCTTGGCCGATGCCGTTGATCGACATTTCGCCGGTCGTTGGGCTCCAAGTGTAAACTGAATTGCCCGAGTTGAAGTTGAAATTGGCGCCGTAGATCCGCTGGAGCGCAGCGATGTCGAGCATCATCAACGTCTGCGGATAGCCCCAGGTCTCGTTGGTGTAGCCCTCGAGGTCGGATCCTGGGTGGGAGCGATACGTCATAACCGTATATTCGACCGAGTCATGGTCGGAGCTGACCGCCGGCGCCTCATGGCCGTGCTTGAGGCCAAGCATGTGGCCGGTTTCGTGGAGGATGCCCATCCATGCGTAATTGCCTTTGACGGGGTTGTTGAAGTTGGTCTTGTTGAACCAGGCGGTGCCGCCGACGCTGTTGGCGCCGCCGTTGGTCGGATAATATGCGTAGGCGACGTCGGCTTCGCTGCTCATAGCATAACGCAGGTCGGCGCTCCCCGGATTGGCCGTGAGCTGCGAGAAAGTCAGCGACGAAACGTTGGCGATAAGCTGCAGCAGCTGGCCGGCCGCCCCCTGCTGCGCCGCGGTGAAGGGAGAGAAATCCGATGGCGGATTGGTCTCCTTGATCCCGCTCGGATACTGACTGACGTCGGTCGGGAAACCGTAGGTCAGCGCCGTGTGGTTCCACTGCGAGCCGCTGATCAGCGCGTCGATATCCTCGTTCATGATCTGGGCGGCACTGGCCGGCGGACCGATGGAGACGTTGAGGCTGTAGCTGCCGTTCGACTCGCCGACCGTGGGCCCGTCGTCGTCGCCGTTATTGTCGAGATCGCCGAAGGCTTCGACGGAGAAATAGTAAGTGCCCGACGTAGCCACGCGATAGGTGAGATAGGAATCGGTATTGTGGTCGAACGGCGGGTTCGAGCCCGGATCGCCGGAGATCTTGTCGTCATTGTTGACGATCTCGACGCCGTTCGGGCCGAAGAAGCGGATGAAGGAATCGAGCGAATTGGTCGTGTGATCGATGTCGAGGACGATCTGCTCGCCGGCCTGAAGCGTGATCGCGTAGTAATCCACATCGTTGTCGCCCGAAACTACGCCATGGATGGTCGCCGAAGGCAGCGCCTGGTTGGGCAGATCGCCATTGACCGCGACCGTGAACATGTTCCGGTCGATCGCCTGGGCCGTTCCGGTGCTGTCGTTCGCTCCCGCTGTCTCGTTGATGATCGGCGTGGAGGTGTTGTCGGCAACGTCGGTGATCGTCAGCGTCACCGCTTTGGCTGCGGACGCCGAACCGGAATCGTTGGCGGTGACTGTGAACGAATAGCTCGACTTTGTCTCGAAGTCCGCGGGATTGACCAGCCGGACGGCGCCTGTGGCGCCGTCGATGGTGAGATAATTGGCATCGGCGCCGCCAAGCGACCATGTGATCCGATCACCGTCGGAATCCGTTCCCGCGGCCTGATAGACGATGGTGCTTGCGGGGCTGTTCTCGGCAACGCTCGATCCCGCGCCCGAAGTTACCGTCGGCGCCTGATTGGCCGGGCCCGAGACGACAAAATCGGCCGCGGTCAGGCTGAGCCCGGCTGACAAGGTCGCAAACTGGACGGCCGCAGCGCCACCCGCGCCGTCGCTGTCGTAGAGCAGCGCGCCGGTGGCGCTGTTGTAGATGATATAGTCGTCGGCGTCGGCCGCGGCCGCGCCAGCGACGAAGGACGTCGCCGCGAGCGCACCCGTCGCGAGCGAGGCGAAGGGCTCGCCGGCGCCGCCATTGAGCTGGAGCTTGTCGACGCCCGTCTGAAAATCGGTGATCTGATCGACATTGCCGGCGCCAAGCGCATTCGCGAATATGAACGTATCGGCGCCGCCGAGGCCCGTGAGGACGTCGCTGGAGGCGCCGCCGGTGATCAGATTGGCGAGCGCATTACCGGTGCCCGAAAAGCCGCCGCTCCCGGTAAAGGTGAGAATTTCCACATTGGCCGACAGCGTGTAGCTGCCGAGCGCAGTGCGGACGGTGTCCGTCCCTTCCCCGGCGGCCTCGACCACCGAGTCGCCCGCCGCCGACACCACATACGTATCGTTGCCGGTGCCGCCGACCAGCTCGTTGGCCGCGCCGGAGCCGCCGATCAACAGGTCGTTGCCGCCGCCGCCCGAGATGCTGTCAGCGCCGAGACCGCCGTCCAATAT
>Ga0068863_100005289_pt1 | contig 12745 bp, 10 predicted proteins | sample KBSSwiS62_FD_66596 | JGI IMG/M metagenome (GOLD analysis project Ga0068863, IMG submission 66596) | Switchgrass rhizosphere microbial communities from Kellogg Biological Station, Michigan, USA - KBS Switchgrass S6-2 | ecosystem: Host-associated > Plants > Roots > Rhizosphere > Soil ...
AGCCTAAAAGTAAAACACAGCGGCGTTGCGGCCATGAGGCCCGGCCGGCCTGAGGCCGATCAATCAAAAGATTTACCGGACAACAAAAACAATTATTAAAACAAATCATTCCCACCCCTCTCCACCGGGAGAGGGGCCGGGGGTGAGGTAAAAAAATTAAATTATGAAACTAACAAAAATCACAACCAGCTTTACAAGATTCGGCGATGACCAATTAGAGGGTCACGCATTGGCCGTTGCCGCCGCTTTAAACGGCAACACAAATTTTACAGACCCTATTCCTGCACTGGCAGATCTCAACAACAGCATCAAACTGTTTTCAGACGCCCTGGCATTGGCCAAAACCAGGGACAAGGTAAAAATAGCCATCAAAAACAAACTGCGGAACGACCTTGAACTGATGCTGTTGAAACTGGCCAATTACTGTACCCATGTGGCCAACGGAGATCGCGCCATCCTGGCCAGCTCCGGTTTTCCGCTGAACGCAGAAAGCATTACTTCAAAAACACTGGGTTCCCCGGAAAACTTTACCGTGCAAGTCGGAAGCAATTCGGGTGAAGCATTCGTGTTCATTAATCCGGTGCAGCACGCAAAGTCCTATTTGTTCCTGCACGGCCCTGCGCCGGTTGCGAACGAAGCCTGGATACACGCGGTGAATTCAGTGCCCTACCACACCATCACCGGTCTTGTGCCCGGTACCACCTATAGCTTTAAAATCGGCGCGGCCGGTTCAAAAAGCCAGGTTGCGTATACAGATATCGTTTCTAAAATGATTGTCTGAGCTGGTTGCTGCGCAATGCCTGCTGTTCAAGTTCCATCCCCTTCTGCTTTCACCTGGTTTCATTCCAGCTCTTCATTTTCTGTTCACTGTTCTTCCTCCTGCTCCTGGTTATTTACTTTTTCATTTTTACTTCGATGAACGCTTTTTTCTCCTTTGCGTCGTTGCTTCTTTGTTTCTTTGCGTGAAACTGTTTTACACGCCTTTCTTTTTTCTTGAAAAAAAGAAGATGGTGGTCGGTGAGACACCGACCACGGGACAAAAATTCAAGGAAAACAATTCAATATTTAAAATTCACAATTCACAATTTCCCATCGCTGCTTAACGCTTCAGGCTGAAAATTTTTGAACGTTTTTTTTATGAGGCCGGGGGCTGTCGCTCGCCGTTAGAGTGTGGTCAATTGAGAATTATTGGCGACATGAGATTCCTGCCTGCGCAGGAATGACGGGCCGGGTGGGCTGGTTGCACCCCGCATGATATGTTGCGCCGATTGGTTGAACAATGGATTAGCGAACGTGCCGAATAGCGATCCAGTGCTGTTCACGCAACGGTGGTTGTTGGTGAAAACACCAACAACGGCGTAAACGTTTTCTTCGCCTTGGCGTTTTTGCGTGCGACTCGGCCACAGACAAACAGTTCCCTCCTTCGTCGGGATGACAGCTTCGTAGGGTGTTCAAGTTCGTCAATTCAGGAAACGTTTTTTGAATGGGATCGCCACAGTTGCTCTTAGTCTTTGACGGACGATATATTCATGATAGCTCAATCACCTGGTTTGTTTGATGCAACAGTTCCCTCCTTCGTCGGGATGACAGCTTCGTAGGGTGTTCAGGTTCGCGAATGCGGGATGCGTTTTTTGAGTAAGATCGCCACAATAGCTCCTGGGTATGATTGACAATATATTGAAGACGGCACAATCACCCAGTTTTGTTTGCCGCAACTGTCCCTCCTACGTCGGATTACAGTTTTGTATGGCTAAAACGAATCATTCGGTTTGTCATCCCGACGCAGGAGGGAACTGAAAGCCGGGTAAGGGTAACGAGCCGGGCTCCCGGTTTGCTCCAAGAGGCCCCCTGCGTCGGGATGACAGCTTCGTAGCGTGTTTAAACTGAATACAAGAAATCAGCCTCTATTCCTTGGATCGTATCACCTGTATATTATCCCTTTTTGTGCCGAATGGGGCAACACTTTTACCGGCAAACCGGCTGATATTATACGTAAAGCTAAGCTGCCAGAAACGCTTCAATACATTGTACGATTTATCTTCTATATAATTCTGGTTGCTGCTGCGACTGACGCCGGTATTCTGGTTCAACAGGTCATACACCTGCAGGCGCAATTCTCCTTTTTTATTGGTAAAAACCTGTTTGGCTATGCCCGCATTCCACAGCACGGCATGCAGGTTATAACCCTGGGCCAGGCCGCTGCGCGTGGTATAATCCAGGTCAGTGGCCAGGCTAAAACCTTTCGGCAGGTAAAGATTAAAATCAAATGTATAATGCTGGTTCCAGTATTGTATATTCTGCTGCGGCTGCAGCGAATACCGCACTTTGTTCCAGGCAATATTGGTACCTGCCGACAGATCGAGCAGTTCCTTGTAATTATAATTCCAGGTGATTTCTTCCGAGGCATTCCAGGTATTGATATTGTTTTGCTGCGCATTGATAAAACCAGCATTGCGGCTCTGACTCAACGCACTGTTCAGGTTCAGGTTGCTCTTTAACTTGCGGAGCGGAAAACCCCAGGAGCTGTTGATGCTGATATTGTACATACCATTCACATTCACCGGATGGGTTATGCGCTGGCCCTGTGCGCCCAGTTGATCAGCGTTTACAATTTTGTTATTGGTTAGTCCCGCGTTCAGCGCCAGAAAAAAACTGGTATGCCGGTAAGGGTCAAACGAAATATAATTGGCCTGCAGGCGCTGATAATACTCCTGTTTCAGATCCGGATTTCCCATGCTGATGTTCAGCGGGTCGGTATTATCGGCCAGGGGCTGTAGCTGCGTTACAGAGGGCTGGCGGGTAAAGCTGTTGTAAAACACATGCAGGTTCTGGTACTGACTTATTTTATAAATGAGGTTGGCATTGGGCAAAAAGTTTACAAACGAGCGGTGCAGGGCGCTATCTGATCCCATACTATGAAATTCGCTTTGCAGCGAGGCCTGCTGCAGCGATGCACCGATGGCAAAACTGTATTTGGCCTGCTGGTAACGCCAGTTCATGCCCGGACGGTGATAGGTGTAGGTATTTGAAAACCTGTTCGACAGCAGATCGTTCAGCACACTGTATTTGCCGTTTGATTTGTCGGCATCAAACGTGGTTTTGGCAGTTGTCGTGTGGGAAGTGTTCAGGTTATAATTGAATTCCAACAAAGATTTTTTTGATAATGGTTCGGTATAAGACAATACCGCGCCGTAAGTATGGGTGTTGTTTTGCTGTGTATTTACCTGGTTGATGGTATCTGATCGTTGCAGGACATTGCCCGGCTGGTAATAGTTATTGATTGAATTAAGCCCGCCGTTGCTGTTGGCATTATTTGTATTAAACGACAGGTTGGCGGAGAAGGTTCTGCCTTTCTTCGCAAAGCGGTGGCGGAACAGCGCGCTGTTGTTCCAGCTCTGGCCTTTGCCCCCAATAAAGGAAGCGGTATTGCCATCGTTCAGTAAATCGCCGGTTTCTGCAACAGAATGATAACGGCTGCTGACGCTGTATTGCGATTGCTGCATATTCAGCGAAGATGTTATCCGCAGGGAATTGGACGAGTCGATTTTATAGTCGCCTATAATATTCACCCGGTTGCTTTCATTGGTATTGGTTGAATTGTTTTGTTTTGTGGTGCTGAAATGATTGCCTGGCAACAACCATTGCTGCTGCACATTTTCGGCAATTCCTGTCTGCTGGCGGTTGTAAAAATAACTGCTCATAAAATCCATTTTCTTCTGCCAGGTATTATTATAATTGAGTCCGCCCGCGCGGGTGGTCACCACGCCTTCTGTGTTATTTTCGCCCTGTACCGGTAAGCCGCCCCCACCCATGTCCATTTGCACATTACCGCCGCCGCGGCCACCCGCGCCGGGCAATGCACCGGAGAAATTTAAAATGTCAATGAATGAAAATCCCTGCTTGTTGGTATTGTTGAGCATGCCAATGGCCGACAACTGCCGCTCCCCGCTAAAACTGTTTATGTTGAAATTGCCTTCGTATAAGCCTTTGTTGCCGGCACCCGCTGTTGCTTTTCCAAAGACACCATTTTTCTTTTCCGGCTTTACGGTCAGATTGATGGTTTTTTCACTGTTGCCATCATCGAAGCCGGTAAACCTCGATTGATCCGACTTGCGATCAAATACCTGCACTTTATCAATTGCATCTGCGGGCAGATTTTTGGTGGCCATTTTCGGATCGTTTCCAAAAAACTCCTTGCCATCTACCAATATTTTTTTTACCTCTTCCCCATTTGATTTTATTTTTCCGTCTTTGTCTACCTGCACACCCGGTAATTTTTTAAGCAGGTCTTCCACCACGGCATTGGGTTTCGTTTTAAAAGATTCTGCATTGTATTCAATGGTATCGTTCCGGATAATGACCGGTGCTTTTTCCTGAACAACCGTTACTTCCTTTAACAGCGTACCTGCGGCAGCGGTGTTAATAGTGCCGAAGTCTATTTCCGGTAAAGCCGAGCTAATGGAAAAGAAACGGCTGATATTGCGGTAACCCACATGCGTAATCAAGAGGCGATAATTGCCAGCCCCGATATTGCGGATAACAAAATAACCATTGCTATTGGTTCTTGAGAAACTGGCAAGCGAGGAATCTTTTGCCTGCAGAACGGTCACGGTAGCATCGCTCAGCGGCATGCCCGACGTTGTGTCTTTTACAATTCCTTTAATGGAACCCCGTTGTGCATGTGCGGCAAACAGGCAAAAAACGGAAACATAAACAGTAAGCAGGCATTTTTTCATAACCGGTTTTTTGATCGGCTACGAAACTATTCTGCTGCGATAATAAAGCAGGTTAAAGGGGGTTGGTTTAATGTTAAGTAACGTTAAAACATTGTTTGTTTCACTGTTTTTACTGGCCGATTATAGCGGCCATATCCCGCATGTCCTTGTCGTATACATTCAGGAATATCTTCCATTGCTTGCCGGTATTCTTCAGCACCAGGTCGATACATACCTGTTGCATAATACCCGTTGCGGGCAGCAAATCAAACTGGATAGTAGTAAATGTATTATTTTCTGAGGGATCGATATACATGCCGTTTACAATCACGGCCTTTCCGCCTTCGGGCTTAATGATGGTGTTTTTAATTTGGTTAAAGAGCTCCTCAAAATGGCTTTTGGCGCTACTGAATGTATTGCCTGCATACAGCACCGATTGCCAGCTTACGGTTGGTTTATGCGCGGCGGCCGATTGTGTAATCACGGTAGATACTGCGCCGGGTACGGCGATAGTTGATTTGTATTCCATAGAACCGCCGGTGGAGGAAAGCAGTTCTCCTTTGATGTTTTTAAACTGGCTGGGATAGTCTTTTACTACTTTTTCGAGCGTACTGTTTGTCTGGTTGCTGAACACGCCCTGGGCGCAGCAGGTAAAGCAAAAACTGCATAATAGTAGAAGCAGGCAGGTGTTTTTCATACAGGGTGGATTTACTGCGACAAGGTACTCACTAAAAAAATGTTAAGAAATAGAAAAACTACGGGGTATAAGTACCCGCACGCAATAATATTTGTTGTTGTGCGTTAATTCCTGGATCTTTAGTTGCCAAACCTAAACCAATATTCAATGGAAAAGAACAATATGCAATACCACATCCAGCAGACTTTGATACATAAAAATGTGTATCGTCCTTCTTCAAGTGTCACCCGTTTTGCAAGATTTATTTTCAGCATTCTGCTTGTCGGACAATCGCCCATCAATTTCAGGGCTCATTATGACCGCAGATCCAAATAATCAATTCCCAGTCAGTAAAAAACTAGCACTTACCTCTGAAACCACAAAAAGTACGTGCTACGGCCCCACTTTTGTGGGGTCTTTGTTTTAGTGGCAACTCCGTAGTTCCCGTCGCGTGAAACCTATTTCTTCGCCTTTCTTTTTTCTTGGAAAAAAGAAGATGGTGGTCGGTGAGACACCGACCACGGGACAAATGGATCTTTATTCGGCGCCTTTGCCGAAAAGTTCAATCAATCAGCGCAACATATCAGGTGGTTTACAAACCAGCCACCCGGTGCGTCATTCCTGCGCAGGCAGGAATCTCATGCTTACAATATCGCATATACCTAGCTGCTTCACGCACCAAAGGATCTTTGTTCTTTTTTGCTCCGCCAAAAAAGAACGAAAAGAGGCGGCCCGTAAACGATTACGTATTCGTCTGTTTCTCGCAAAGAAGCAAAGGAGGAAAGATGCCAAGGCAAAGAAAACGTTCGGAGATCGCGTTCGGCCTCATAAAAAAAGCGTTAAGAAATTTTCAGGCTGAAGCGTTAAGCAGCGAACACGTGGAGATATAGACGATGTCGGGTTTGGAATGGCCGGGATTTAATCTACTGTCGACCGGAGCATTGTTCGCTGTAGCGGAAGGCTGAAAATTTTAGCTTTTTTTATGCAGCCTTGAATTTTTGTTTCTTTTTTTTCAAGAAAAAAGAAACGCGAAGAAAAAGATTTCACGCAAAGATGCAAAGGAGCAAAGGCCGCTGCGAACGCCGCCCCGTTGTGTTCGCCACGGGAAACGATTTCAAGACGGGTGTTGTTGATGATAACACCAACAACGGTGTAAAGAAAAAGCTTCACGCAAAGATGCAAAGGAGCAAGGAGATTACGACAGAATGATCAAATAACTCGAATGAGATTCCTGCCTGCGCAGGAATGACGTCCTTATCATGGATGCTGATGCTATGAGGGTCAGTGACACACGAAGCATGGAAAAAAACAAAAATATTTGCCATCTATTTAACCAACAACGGTTCAATTACCGGCTTCCAGATAGCATATCCTTTTGCGTTCATATGAAGGCTGTCACTCAGGAAAATGTCTTTTATCGGTTGGCCATCTGTGTCCAGCATTTTTGAATATACGTCTGCAAACGCGGCATTTTTATTCTTCTGCAAAAACAATTTGATCTGTTCATTTACCTCTTTCATTTTGGGGAACAAACGGCTACGGCTGGGACTGGGTTTTAGTGAAATAAACAGTACCGGCACGTTGCCGAGGTTTTTTCGAATCATCCCAAAAAGAGTTTTAAACCTGTCTACCACCGTTGCTGCAGTTACCGTGTCAGAAGAAGCCAGATCATTTTCGCCACAATAGATCACAACCTGTTTGGGTTGGTACGGGAAAATGATATCGCCGGCATAGCGGATTACATCGGGCAGCGTAGAACCGCCAAAACCACGGTTTAGAATTGGATAGCCGGGAAAATAATCCTGCACATCTTTCCATTTCGTAAAAGAAGAGCTGCCAACAAATACTATGGAATGCTTTGGCGGGGGCTGTGTTTCATCAGCTTTTTTAAAAGCCTGGATATCGCTGTAAAAAGCCGCCTGTTGCGCAAACCCGGCTGTGTATGTGCCCGTTACAAGAAATAAAAACACTAAGCATTTAAATACATTTTTCATATCAATCGCTATTTTATAATTCAATTTTATTCTGTTTTGACATCATCGGTTTTCGGGATCTAATTACTCAACCTGAACGGTCTTTACCCGGGCCGATACCCCATTTTCATTAACCGCTTCAATGGTAAGATAGTAAGCTTGCCGGTTATCCATTGCCTTAAACCAGTACTCATTGGAATTGTGTACCATTATGCAATTATACATTTTATCAGGCGCCGTGCCATAATAGATATTATAAGCAAACGCATTATTGACCGGGCTCCATTTTATATATGCACTCCGTTTGTCTTTTTCCGTTCGCAGTACAATGAATTGTTTTACTGTATCCGGAAGGGCGCCGTTGCCGTTGCCAAACACCCTCAACCCGCTGATGGCAAACCTGCCGGTGGGCATGTGAATGTTCTCCAGTTTGATATAACGCGCTTGTACCGGTGCAGCAAGTTCAACATATTCATGCGGTATATCCGTTTTGTTATTGCTCTTATCAACCAGCAATATCCCTTTTTTTCCATCTGCAGAATAATACATCCTATACTGGTGATACTGGCCCGGCCATTTGCCCAGGCGGTTGCTGTCTACATCCTGATCCGCATAATTGATTTGCACAGCATGTACGGTTGCCATTTTTCCAAGATCGGTTTGTATCCATTCCCCTTTATTGGCCGTTGACGCGCTCCAGTATGTTTTTATATTTTCATCTACGGCGTTATTGGCATTGTAACTGGCCAGTGTAGACGAAACCTGCACCGGTTTGTTATAATTGAGCAGCATCCAGCCGGTAAAAGAACTTGCGGCCCCCTCCCAACCTCCCACAACAGGGGAGGCTTTGCCAGCGCGCATGGGTCCGCCCATCGGCAAATAGTGCGGATAATCTCCAAAGGCGGTATTGCAATACATGATACCATCTTTATCGAAACCTGCGGGCCAGATACCGAGTCTTCTTTCAAAATTATTTTTTACCGCTACAATCATGCTGCTGATATGCCAGTAATTATTTTGATTGTCTTTAAAAGTAGCTCCATGCCCCGCACCGCGTACAAAACCGCCGGGTTTAAAACTCAGCGGATCTGATTGTGGCGTGAATGGTCCCAGCGGCCCCGTACCGGCAACAACGCCATCGGCATAACCACTGAATTCTGTACCCGGTGCGCCATATTGCAAGTAATACCTGCCGTTGTGTTTTGTCATCCACGCTCCCTCGATAAATGGATCTAAAAAGGTATTGTCCATGTACTCGCCAAAACGCTGCCAGCCGTACCGATCGGGCTCCAGCAAATACATTTCCTTTCTTGTGCCGATTGGTTTAAATGTTTTCCGATCCAATTCAATACCATATAAAGGATAGCGGTTACTACTGCCATTATACATATAAAACCGTCCATCATCATCTGCAAAAAATGCCGGGTCCCATCCACCGATTTCAAAAGAATCTACCAGCGGCTTCCATTCATTTGCTTTTGGATTGGTGCTCATCCACAACGTGAAATTACTGGTATAGGTAGACCCAAAAACCAGCATTGTATCACCCACCACGCCAACAGCGGGTGCGCAAAGTTCGTCGTATACGCCGCCATTCCAGGGCCGTAAAAATTTTTTTGATATAAAGTTCCAGTTCAGCATGTCGCTGCTCCACCAGTATCCCCATTGGTTGGTAGAAAACAGATAATAGTCGCCTTTATAGTTTACAATCACCGGGTCGGCCGTTGCGCGATGACGACCCCATTCACTGAAATTGGGAATGGGTGTATACCCGTAATCGATATTGATGGGGTTGCAATAGGTTTTTTGCTGGGCGTGCGCCAGGAAAGAAACAAAAACAACCAAAACTAAAAGACATCCCCTCATAATAACCTTGTTTAACTATTGTTTGCTGATTTTTTTTTGAGCTTAACTCCGTACCCAAGCCCGCACATATTCCAATTGATCTGTTGAGGTCGTTTGCAAGACAATTGCTGCCACGAATTCATGAATTAATCTACTTGGATCATATATGTCCTGGTCTCAGGATCAAATCACTGCTAAAGCATAACATCATCACCAGCTCGTTTATTCATTTTTCTCCCGAACTTCTGATATCGTATCGTTATTTTGCCACGAATTCACGAATTAATCTCCCGGATCATACTTATCCTGGAAATTCGTGCATTCGTGGCTACTTTAAAGCATCATTACTGGTTTGCGCTTCGCAACAGCTTGTTTCAGACCGCTATTATGTTAACACAATTCTCTTATATTCCAGCGATTTTTCATGAAAGTTAATTAGCAGCCCAAGTTCAAGTTTTGAAATTGCCAGGTAGTTAATTACCTGCGCAAAGTGATCTTCAACAATGCCCTTTTTGGATTTGATCTCCAGAATAATCTTGTCATACACTACAAAATCTGCATAAAATTTATGCGGCAACATTTCACCTTTATAATTTACTGCATATTCCTTCTCTCGTTGATAAAAAATATGGTTGCTTTTGAATTCATATTCAAATGCATCCTTATAAACAATTTCAGAAAAGCCACTACCCAACAACCGGTGTATTTCCATGGCAATGCCAACTATCTTATAGGCTTCCTTTTGAAAACTTAGTTTGTGCATTCCGTTAGCTATTATCAATTGACTATAGAAGCAATATAATAACAGAAAGATGCGTATCACAGTGTTTTATCTCATTTTAAAATGTTGTTTTATACAAATCTCAATTATTTCAGCGCCTCATCCTTCTCCTTTTCCAGAAAATTGGCGGTATCGGCCAGCCCTTTTGTTTCCCAATCCATCAATGCTTCATCAGAAACTGTTTGCAATGGTATGGTGCTGGAAGCAGAAGGTTCGTTATACGGCATATTGGATTGCCGGTTATATACCGAGATTAATGACCATCGTGAATTATCGGATAGGTTGGCAGCAGAACGATGCAATAAGTTGCTGTGAAAAAATAATGCATCGCCAGGCATTAACTCTACATAAACCAGTTCCATTGTCTTTAACGCAAGATCTACATAGTGCTGGGAAGCGCCCACCTGCTCGCCTGCAAACCCATGTTCTATACGTCCCATCTTATGCGATCCTTTTATTACCTGCAAACAACCGTTTTCTTTATTCGCGGCGGTAATGGCTATCATTACAGACATCATTTGTCCCGGTAACAGGAACTCATTTTTGTACCAGTAACCATAATCCTGGTGCCATTCCCAGGCACCGCCTACCTTTGGCTCCTTCTGCATCAGTTTGCTGTGAAAATGGCAAACAGCGCTATCGCCTTCCATCATTGCATTTACCGCCTTTACCATACGATTGCTTTTGGTAAGCAAGCCGTAGGCGTCGTTGCCGGGTGTATACCACAAAGCCAGCCTGGTTTTTTTACCGGTTTGATCATTCAAATCGAATGAATGCTTTTGCATGGTATCATCTTCTACCGCTATGGTATACAATTTTTTTATTTCTGCAGCAGATAGAAAATTCCTGACAATCACATAACCATCTGCGTTATAATCGGCGAGCTGTTGAGGTGTTAGTTCAGTATTTGGCATACAATATAATTTTATCGGTAATGGCTGTGTTTAATATTTAAAATGGCCAATGGCTTTCCAAATCTAATTCTTTAACCACGGGCTTTCCATGTTCAACTTTTTTAATCCTCTTTGTATTTCTGGGCAACTCATAAACAGTTTCCACAGCAATCCGCTGCGATAATTTTCAATCATCGCCACAATCGGACCCTCATCAATAGCCAGATAACTTTTTGCATACCAGTTTTGGGTTTCATTGAATGCATCTGTGAACCCATACTCGCCCCATATTTTATCGCCCAGGTCGAAATAAAAATGCCTCAGCGCTTTCATAGCATATTCCGGGGTATAGGGAAATGCCGATAATGCTGCAGTAGGCGTGATGGTTCCGTTGTCATTGGTCGGCGAAAAAGCATTGTACCCATCGTAGGTGTCGGAAGCAGTAAGCCCCCAGCAATTGTCACCATAACCTTTGAATTTCTTAGGGTTGTCAACACAATATGCGTGGTTAATCAGTGTATGATTTTTATTCTGTTCCCAGTAGTCGGCATACCGATCTTTCAATCCCCTTGGATCCAGGCCCAAAAAAGAATACTGCGAAAAGAACAGCGGACCGCCATAATCGAAGCCCAACGGTAATTTATAACCGTAGAACTCCTTACCATTTTTAAAAAAACTACTTTCTGCCCAGCCGCGGTGGTAAACGGCCGCTGTTACCGGGTACTGATCGGCGCTGGCAGCCAGGATGTACATGATCATGCATTCATTAAAACCCCGCACCGGGAAGTTCATGGCCCAGCCATTGTTGGGGCTCCAGTGCCAGTACAGCACTTCCTGGTCGTGGGTGTACCAGTTCCATTCAATGCCCGTCCACATCCATTGCAATTTATTCCTGAATTGATTTTCAACGGCATTGTTTTGGTTGAAATACTGCCTGGCGCAAAGCAATCCCTGGAAGAGATAAGAAGTCTCCACCAAATCGCCACCATCATCTTTCCGGCTAAAGGGAATGGTTTTGCCGGTAGCACCGTCCATCCAATGCGGAAAAGCACCATGATAAGAATTCGCCTTCAATAAAAAATTGACCATCTTCAGCATAAACCTGGCGGCAGTATCACGGCTGATCCAACCCCGTTCTGTGGCAACAATAATTGCCATGATACCAAATCCCGTTCCACCGGTGGTAACGGTTTCATGTCCGTAGCCAGCATCCGTATTGCTTCTTTCCCTGGCCATACCACTTACGGGATGCGCAAAATCCCAGAAATAGCGGAAGGTTTGTCGCTGAACCAAATCAAGCAATGCACTATCTGATAAATTCAACGGGCGGCTTACTTTCTTTTCTGTTGCTGCATTTTTATTTTGACCATACGTGCATGCGGCAACAACTAATAATAAAATGGTGAAGACAAAATATTTTTTCATGCGACAACCAATTCAAAATTTAAAATTCATCATTCAAAATATTTAAAGATAGGGGGCACTAAAACCGAGGTTCTTCATGCCCAGTTTCACTTCGGGGCAACCCGTAAAGAGGTTCCACAAAAGACCGCTGCGATAGTTTTCGATCATGATTATTTCAGGACCCTGGTCAATTGCCAAAAATGAATCGGCAAACCATGTATCGTGCAAAGAGAAGGCATCCACAAAACCGTAGTCTTTCCAAATCTTGTCACCCAATACATAATAGAAAAATTTCAGTGCACGCATTGATTCCGCCGGGGTATAAGGCAGCGATGAGATAGCGGCCGTTGGCGCTATTACACCCACATCATTGCTAGGGGAACTGGCAGTGTAGCCATTGTTCTGAATATCACTTGCCGTAAGCCCCCAACAGGAATCGCTATAGCCAAAATATCCTT
>Ga0068863_100005296_pt1 | contig 12734 bp, 11 predicted proteins | sample KBSSwiS62_FD_66596 | JGI IMG/M metagenome (GOLD analysis project Ga0068863, IMG submission 66596) | Switchgrass rhizosphere microbial communities from Kellogg Biological Station, Michigan, USA - KBS Switchgrass S6-2 | ecosystem: Host-associated > Plants > Roots > Rhizosphere > Soil ...
CAGACCCAAATCAGCCTTGGGTGTCATGGCAGGAAGCCAATTCCGCTACGGTAAATTATTTGCACGGAGCTCTCCATTTGTTCGACAACGGGCATGAGATCATAAAATATACTTGGTCTAAAACGGACCAGCCAATTGTCGACCAAATTCGAGAATCTCTCGACCAGAATAGATTTCCAATTTTCGTAGCGGAGGGGAAGAGTATCACAAAAATGGAACGCATTCTTCATAATGCGTATCTGCACAAGGCTCTAAGAAGCCTCGAAGGCTGCTGTCGGGCAAAGAAGAGCGCCATTTTTATATATGGACACTCATTAGCGGACAATGATGATCACGTGTTTCGCCAAATCGCTGGCGGCGCAGCCGCTGACCTTTTCGTCAGCTTGTACGGTGACCCCGATTCGGCTTCGAATAAGGCAATGATCAACAGCGCTGAGGTAATCGCGCAATGGCGATTGAATATTCGAGGTGAGGGAAGTCCACTAAAAGTGCATTTCTATGACGCAGCATCAGCAAACGTTTGGGGGTGAGTAAACTCTCGTAGACTTTATAACAAAGACGCTCACTCGCGCTACTCGGCTGGCGTGCCATCGAACAGATCGTCGCCAAGGTCCTTGGTCGGACGTGGACGCCGTGCTTTACGATCGACTCCCTCTTTTGTCACAAGATCGTAAGCGTCGACAAACCGTTGGAAAAATTTCTCCATGTCAGCCGTTGGCAACAGTGGCAATTCAGCAAAGCTATATCCAACGACCGCACGCTCGTCGCATCCTATGGGCATGCTCAGATCAAGTAGAAGGAGTTCGGCTCGTGTCAAATCGTCCGTTGCAAATAGCGAATGAATTGCGCTGCCGATTACTCGAAGGCCATCCACTCCGGGTACATGTCCCCGACGAGGTTGAAGGTAGAAGATAACGGGCCGACCTTGTTCAACAAAAAAGAACTGCGGATCAACCTTGATGGCGATATCCGACCTCAAGTTGAGGTAGCGAGGCGTCAAATCGTGGCACATGAATTTGCCACGCTGATCGGCGACGTCCCAGATCAGTCCGCCGACTTCCGCGTTATGTGATCTTCCAAGTTTTGGGCCTATCTGACCGCATGAATCGACGGCAGCTTCCCTCGTCATTTCCAAGCTGAATACGGCCTTTGCGAGCCGCTTCGATGGACTGTATCCCCAAACTGGCCCAAGACCGTTAAGATGCTTGCGAAGGTTTATCGCCGTTGTCGCGACATCGTAGCCGATGAGCCTAACAACATCTTGGAGCGGAGGAATCGGGAGAGTCATTCATCAACTTAACTCAATTAACCGATATAGAGCAACAACCTGCTACTGGATGCTGGCAATTTTGGATTGGTGCAAAAAATATTCCCGGATCGAGCCGTCCGGTATCTCCATGTTAAGCCGCACTTTCCCATCTCGGGCGTTCCAAACGCGATCCCAAGGTCCCCCACATTCATGAGTGAGCTCCGACAGTTCAAACGCCCCAAGTCCGGAATAATAGTCTAAAATTGAGCGGAGTAGAGCTGCCGTGTCGGCAGGCCAATCAGCATGTGCTTCAACGACCTCTCCCGTTTCCCAATTTATGGTTGTTGCTCGCGCCGTAATTGGATTGGCGCCAAACGATTTGAAGCAATCGTAGACGCACCGAATAACTGGACCGTGCTCCCATGCCTCAATCCGATTTACGATGAGCGGGACGCCAAAGGACGCCAAGTACCAGCCATGCGAAAAATAAATATGTTTAAGCAATGACATGTTGGTGATCGGAATGCGCCGTTCATCTGCATAGTCCAGCAGAAAGTTCGCTACTTGGCGCGCATCATGCACGGCGGGGCAACGGTTTTGATCTTATGGTCATCGGCGCGCCAGTACAGCCCTAGCCTCGAGTCCATCAAGTGACGTTATCAGAATTGGTATGATTAAATCCATGGCGGAATCATGGAGTAGCGCGACAGGCTACGCAACGATCGCTTTCACCCGACGGCTCGAAGCGTTCTCATGTCGATCAAACACGCATCTCAGAACGTTATGGACTTCCCGTCCCACGCATAAAAGCCACTGCTCTGTTCGGCCGCGAGCCCCGCGACCACCCGCAACAAATGCGCCGCACTCTGCGCGGACGACAGGAATTTTTCCGCCGGAATATTGCGCTGGAACGGCTTCGACAGCCCGGTATCGACCGTGCCGGGATGCAGCGCCATGACGCCACCCGGATTGCGGCGGCGATATTCGATCGCGAGCGTGCGGATCAGCATGTTGAGCGCGGCCTTCGAGGCGCGATAGCTGTGCCAGCCGCCGAGGCGATTGTCCTCGATCGAGCCGACCCGCGCCGAGAGCGCGGCGAAGACGGCGCGACGGTCCTTCGCCAATATCGGCAGCATATGCCGGGCGATCAGCGCCGGGCCGATCGTATTGACGCAAAGTCCTCCGCCACGCCGCCGGGCCCAGCGCGCTCACGCTCTTCTCCGGGCCGGTCCCGCCCGAAAGCGTCAGCACGCCGGTCGCGAGGATCACCAGATCGAGCGGTCCATCCGCCGCCCGGCCGCCGCCCATCGCGCCGCAAAAAATCCCCGTCTTGCGCGGAAACTCGGTCTGGGTTCATATTCCATGGAACAAAATCGCCGGCAGACGCGCTGAAGGGCAGTCTGGCGTTGAGCCGGCCGGGTAAACCGCGCCGCCGAGCCAGGTGCCGCAAAAAGACGATGGAGTATGTTCTTGCCGATAGTCCATTCGGGTGATGACGTGACACGCGACATGCGCCGGGTATTTCGGCCGCTGCCCGATACCTCTGGGCTCTTGCCGACGCTGCCTGCGCCGCACCCGGCGCCGGCCGTTCAGCGTCGTCGCGGGCTCGACCTTCCGGGCTGGACGCTGCCGATTGCGGCCGGGCTTGCCATCGGCCTGACGGCCTTCGCCGTGCTGAGCCCCGCCGCCCCGCCCAGTGCCCGCTCTTTGACGAGCATGCATATGCCGGCGCAGCCCGCGCAATCCCCGACGATGCCGATGCCTGCCAGCCTGTCCCGCACGGCGCCGGTTGCGCCGGCGTCGGTGTCGCCCCGCGCCGCGCCCCGGGCACAACGCGTATCGCTCGACGCGCAGCGCGCTGTGGCGCAGCCTCGGCCTTCGGTCGCTGTAACGTCCGGGCAGGCACACTACACGCCCTATTGCCGCGAGGCGCGCGATCGCGAGCAGTGCCTCTATCGCGAGGTCAGGGACGCCGACCATCGCCTGCGCAGGGCTTATGATCGCGCGGTCGATGCGTCGCTGCCCCTGCCGCAACTGGTTCAGGTTCGCCGCGCCTGGGGCGTCGCGCTCGCGCACTATCCGCGCGATCCCATGGTTGCGATCGGACAGCTCGATGGCCTTGCCACGCGGCTCTACAACCGGATCAACAGCGCCGACGCGGGGGGTGGCGACCGCGCCTCGGCGCTGGCCGACGACCAAAGGATATGATGACCGTCGCGTTGGCCGACACACGGGGCGATCGCGGGGCCGAGGATGTCGTCTATGCGATCGGCGATATCCACGGCTGCTATTCGCAGATGGTCGCGCTGCTCGATCGAATCGTGGCTGATGTCGGGCGCGAGGGCGGCGGGCCCGGCGGCGGAGCCCGCGCGACGCTCGTCTTTCTCGGCGACTATGTCGATCGCGGTCCGGCGTCGGCCGAGGTGTTGACCGGGCTGATCTGGATGTCGCGCCATTCGCCGCTGTCGACCATATTCCTCAAGGGAAATCATGAGCAGGTGATGCTGGACTTCATCCGCGATCCGGTGCCGCACGCGCAATGGCTCCGGTTCGGCGGGGAAGCGACGCTGCGCTCCTATGGCGTGGATGTGCCCGATGAGCCCGGGGCCGCCGATGCCGTCCGGCTCCGCGACGATCTCGTCGATCGGCTGCCGGCCTCGCATCTCGAATTTCTGCGGCGGCTCGAACTGTTCCATGAGGACGATCGCCATATCTTCGTTCATGCCGGCATCCGGGTCGGCGTGCCCATGGCGAAGCAGCACGCCGAAGATCTGCTGTGGATTCGAGAGGGGTTCCTGGAGGAGCGCCGCCCCGGCAGGAAGCGCGTCGTCCATGGCCACACGTGGCTGGGAGACAAGCCCATGGTGCTGCCGCACCGGATCGGCGTCGATACCGGCACCTATGAGACCGGGGTGCTCACCGCTGCGAAATTGCAGGGCGACACCGTGGACTTCTTGAGTACCGCAGATTGAGTGGGGCAGAGAGCGTCAGATGCTGAATTTTCCCGTGCCGGCTGGGGGCTGCTAGATGGGCCGTCTGCGTTTTTGCTGCGCGTTGCTGATCATCGTCTCGATTGCCTATGCCCTCCAGTTGCAGGCCCGGGGCATTCTCGTTGCGTCGATCCTGCTTGCCATCGGCACGCTGATATTGGCGGTCATCACCCCCATTCCAGCCGGCTTTCGCGCGCGCAGGATACGGGTTCTGCAGGCATGTTGCGCCTATGTCGCGGCGTCCGCGCCGGCATCGGCCATCGCGATCCTGTTGAATCCGAATTCGTTCACCCTCTCGACGCTGGTGCTGCCCCTGGCGGGGTCGCTCCTGGCCTGGTGGGCGTATAGAAGCCGCAACTGGCGGCGGGTGCTGGGTTTCGAGGGCTATTATCACGATTAGGGTGATCGTCCGTGGATGAGGCGGGCGCTCGGTACGAATTGAACGGGGCGGTTCAGCACGGAACGGCCTTTCCATCCCAGGCGTAGAGGCCGCTCACTTCGCCGCGAACAGCAGCCCGAGTGCGGTGACTGTCAGCACCGCCAGCGCCTGAAACATCACGCGCTGCGTCATCATCCGGTTCTGCTGCTTGCCGCGCCGCCGGCGGCGCGCGCCTCCGGGCCGAATGCTGCTGTGACTGTTGGCATTCTTCCGCTATAAGGATCGCAGGGTCGGCTGCGACTGACGCCGCTTGGCAGACAATATGCCGTTTATTGTTAAATTTTTAAAAGAAACCATGATCTATCAGATAGATATGGATATATCTTTTGTATCAGAATTAAGAAAAACGCCCCCAAAATCGGCAAAAAGACGCATTTTTCGCGTCTGAAACGCGCTGGCGCCGCTCATTCTTCCCCCCGCCGCGCCTTCTCGATCGTCGCCACATCGATCTTCTGCATCGTCATCATCGCCGCGAACACGCGCTTCGCCACCGCCGGATCGGGATCGTTGATCCCCTCGTTCAGCACGCGCGGCGTGATCTGCCATGAAAATCCCCAGCAGTCCTGGCACCAGCCGCAGTCATTCTCCTTGCCGCCATTGCCGGTGATCGCATTCCAGTAGCGGTCGGTCTCCGCCTGATCCTCGGTCTCGATCATGAACGATACTGCCTGGTTCGGCTTGAAATGCGGCCCGCCGGCAAGGCCCTGAAAGTCGCGGCCGAGGACGGTGAAATCGACGGTCAGCTCGTCGCCCGATCGGCCCGAAGGATAATCGCCGGGCGCCTCCATCACCGTGCCGACCGCGCTGTCGGGGAAGACGCTCGCGTAGAACTCGGCGGCCTTGCGCGCCTCGCCATGATCGAACCAGAGGACGTTGCGGATCTTCGGCATCGGGGTCTCCATATTTTCTCGGTCAGAGGGTGAACGCGCATGGTGGCGGGAGGTGCCGCTGTTGTGAAGGGGGGGCGGGTCCCTTACTTCCCCGCACATCCCCCTTGGCTTCCCCCCGCCAACCCGCCAAAAGGCGTGCGTGAACCTCGCCGACCGCCTTACCCGCCCCGCACCCATCCTGATCCTTCTCGGCCTGCTCGCCTGCGTGGCGCTGACGGCCGGGCTGGTGCGGGCGCAGCTCGAGAACAATGATCAGCGCGGCGTCGCGCCGATCGATGGGTCGGGCAGCTATGAAGTCGACGGCATCCATGTCGATATCGCCGCGCGCACCGCCGATCAGGCGCGCACCGGCGGCTGGCGGGAGGCGCAACGGATCGGCTGGAAGAAGCTGTGGGCGCGCACCAACGGCAAGCCGATCGAAAATGCGCCGGGCCTTCCCGATAGCACGCTCGATTCGATCAGCGGCGGCATCGTCGTCGAGCATGAGCAGATCGGCCCAAACCGCTATGTCGCCGATCTGGGCGTGCTGTTCGATCGCGCGCGGGCGGGCGAGCTGCTCGGGATCAAGGGCGCGATGCGGCGATCGGCGCCGATGCTGGTGATCCCGGTCCAATATGCAGGCGGCACGCCGGTGAGCTTCGAGGTGCGGACCGAGTGGCAGAAGGCCTGGGCGCGCTTCCGTTCGAACAACAGCCCGATCGATTATGTACGCGTGTCGGGCACCGGCGCCGATCCGGTGCTGCTGAACGCTGCGCAGAGCCGCAGGCCCGGGCGGGCCTGGTGGCGGATGCTGCTCGATCAATATGGCGCGGCCGATATCGTCGTCCCCGAAGTCACGCTGTTCCGGCAATGGCCGGGCGGGCCGATCATCGGGCGCTTCGTCGCGCGGCACGGCCCGGACTCTACCGTGATCGATCAGTTCAGCCTGACCGCCACCGATGGCGACGGCCTTCCGGCGATGCTCGACAAGGGGATCGAGCGGATCGACCGGGCCTATATCCGCGCGCTGGCGGACGGCGCGCTCCGGCCTGACAAGTCGCTGGTCGCCGAAGTGGCGGTGGAGGAGGTGCCGATCGACGATGTGCTTGCCCAGATCGGCGCAGCGGCGGCGACCTCGATCACCGTGCAGGCGGAGACGCCCGACGCAGCGGCGCTGCGTGGTAACGAGGCGGCGTTGCGCGGTATGCCGGGCGTGTCCGCTGTGGCCACGTCCAGTCTGGCGCTCGGCGGGATATCGGTGTTCCGCGTCGGCTTCGCGGGGCCACCGGCGGCGTTCCGCGAAGCCTTGGTCTCACGCGGCTGGACTGTCGAGGATGTGGCGGGCGGGTTTCGAATCCGGCGCGGGGTCGTGACCGTTCCGGCGGCGGCGGCTCCGCCGAAATGAGGCCACCACACTCTCCGTTCGTGTCGAGCGCAGTCGAGACATGTTCGCATGCGCGCCGTTTGCCGACGTGTCTCGACTACGCTCGACACGACCGGATTTGAGCTTGTGACCAGCCAGATCGCGCTCCCCTTCGCATGGCCCGCGGGTGAGGATGAGCGCGATTTCATCGTGACCGATGCCAACAAGCTCGCGGTCAAGCATCTCGAGCATTGGTCATTATGGCCGGTGATGGCGACGGTGCTGACCGGCCCGCGCAAATCCGGGCGCAGCCTGCTCGGGCGCATCTTCGCGGCGAAGGTCGGCGGGCGGCTGATCGATACCGCCGAGACCTTTGATGAGGAAGCGGTGTTCCACGCCTGGAATGCGGCGCAGGCGGATCGCAAGCCGCTGCTGCTGATCGCGGATAATCCGCCGGCACGGTGGAAGATCAGGCTTCCCGATCTCCGCTCCCGGCTTCTCGCGACGCCATGTGTGGCGATCGAGCAGCCCGATGACGCGCTGATGGCGGCGCTGATAGAAAAGCTGCTGGTGGCGCGCAGTCTCGCCGCGCCCGCCGATATGATCCGCTATGTCGTGCCGCGGATCGAGCGCAGCTATATCGATGTTGGCCGCGTGGTGGATCTGATCGACGAACTGGCGCTCGCGCGGCGCAAGAAGCCCAGCGTGGCTATCGCACGCGACGCGCTTTCGACAATGGGTGTCACGGATGGTACATATAAGCTCCTATAAAGGGCATCATGGATAATCTCGAACCGAAGCACAGCGACGAAGAACTGATCGGCAGCATCGCGCCGCACGATCCGATCAGTCTCAAGGAACGCTATTTCAACCGCGAGCTGAGCTGGCTGGCGTTCAATCAGCGCGTGCTCGACGAAGCCTGCAACTCGGCGCATCCCTTGCTGGAGCGGCTCCGCTTCCTCTCGATCTCCGGCAACAATCTCGACGAATTCTTCATGGTGCGCCTCGCCGGGCTCAAGGGTCAGATGCTCGAAGGCGTCGAGACGGTGTCGCCCGAGGGGCTGACCGTGGCGCAGCAGGTCGAGGGTGCCAGCGTTCGCGCCGATCAGCTGATGGCCGACCAACAGCTCGTCTGGGATGTACTGCGCGGCGAGATGGACAAGGTCGGGATCATCGTCCTCGAAGAGTCCGAGATTCAGGGCCAGGACGCCGAATGGGCGCAGAATTATTTCCGGGAGAATATCTTCCCGGTGCTGACCCCGCAGGCGCTCGATCCCGCGCATCCCTTTCCGTTCATTCCGAACAAGGGCTTCAGCCTGTTGTTCGATCTGATCCGCCAATCGGATGGCGTGCAGATTTTCGAACTGCTGATGGTGCCAGCCACGCTGCCGCGCTTCATCCGCCTGCCGGGCGAGGGCGCGCGCTATGTTGCGATCGAGACCCTGGTGCGGCGCTTCACCTCGGTGCTGTTCCCCGGCTATCAGGTCCATGCGAACGGCGCGCTCCGCGTGATCCGCGACAGCGATATCGAGATCGAGGAAGAGGCCGAGGATCTGGTTCTCTATTACCGCACCGCGATCAAGCGGCGGCGGCGCGGCCGGGTGATTCGGATCGAACTGGAGGGCGGCATGCCGACCTCGCTCGAACCCTTCTGGAAGGATCAGATCGGCGGCGCCGATGCCTTCGTCACCGAATCAGGCAATTTCCTCGGCATCGCCGATCTCGCCGAGCTGGTCGATGAGGACCGTCCCGATCTGAAATTCACGCCGTTCGCGCCGCGCTTTCCCGAGCGCATCCGTGAACATGGCGGCGACTGCTTCGCCGCGATCCGGTCGAAGGACATTGTCGTCCATCATCCCTATGAATCGTTCGATGTCGTCATCGCCTTCCTCAATCAGGCGGCGCAGGACCCCGACGTCGTCGCGATCAAACAGACGCTCTATCGCGCGGGCAAGCAATCCGCGGTGATCCGCGCGCTGGTCGATGCCGCAGAAGCGGGCAAGTCGGTAACGGCGGTGGTCGAGCTCAAGGCGCGGTTCGACGAAGAGCAGAACCTGATGTGGGCCGCGCAACTCGAACGCGCAGGCGTCCAGGTCGTCTATGGCTTCATCGATTGGAAGACTCACGCCAAGGTGTCGATGGTGGTGCGGCGCGAAGGCGCGGCCTATCGCACCTACTGCCATTTCGGGACGGGCAATTATCACCCGATCACCGCACGCATCTACACCGATCTGAGCTTCTTCACCGCCGATCCCCGGCTGGGGCGCGATGCGGCGCAGCTGTTCAACTATATCACCGGCTATGTCGAACCGAGCAGCCTCGAACTGCTGACGATGTCGCCGCATGGCCTGCGCGATCAGCTCTGCGCGCTGATCGATGCCGAGATAGATCATGTGCGCACAGGGAGCGACGGGGCGATCTGGGCGAAGATGAATTCGCTGGTCGATCCGGCGATCATCGAGAAGCTGTATCGCGCGAGTGCGGCAGGGGTGCAGATCGATCTCGTCATCCGCGGCATATGCTGCCTGCGGCCGGGCCTGCCGGGGCTGTCGGAAAACATCCGGGTCAAGTCGGTGGTCGGGCGCTTTCTGGAGCACAGTCGGATCGTGTGCTTCGGCAACGGCGCGGCGCTGCCCAATCGCAAGGCGAAGGTGCTGATCTCCTCGGCCGACTGGATGTCGCGCAACTTCGATCGCCGCGTGGAATATCTGCTGCCGATCGAGAATCCGACGGTGCATGCGCAGATTCTCGATCAGGTGATGGTCGCGAACCTGATCGACGATGAACAAAGCTGGCGGCTGATGCCCGACGGCAGCTATGAACGGATCACGCCCGGCCGGCGGCCTTTCAACCTGCATCGTTATTTCATGACCAACCCGTCGCTCTCGGGCCGCGGCGCTGCGCTGCGCCAGAGCGGCGCGGTGCCGAAACTGAGCCTGCGGCGGGACGGGTGACTGTAAGCCCCTCCCTTAAAAGCGCGATTATATACTTAACAAAGCGCTTGAAAGGGATTAAATATGTCGGGACAGGCCGGCGCGGAAATCGAGATTACCCCCATTATGGTGGAGGCTGGAATTTCCTGCCTTTTGGCATGGGAAGCCTCAAGTGACCCATATCGGGCAACCGCTGTAACAACGATATACTCTGCGATGAGAAAAATTGCGCTTTATCAAGGTTCGTCAGCCGAAACAGGCGACCGCCCGCGCTGATGGCGGCCAGCAAGGCCACGGTCAGATCGGTTTGGTAAAACCGTTTCGTCCATGGAAAAGCCCGGTTTTCATTTTCAAAACGCAGGAAGGCCCCTTTGTCATCTAGGCCGGGCGCTATCCTCTTATGAGCGATGCAGTTTCTAATATATTTGGCGTTCCCTACATCGCGAGCGATTGCCGCCATTTCAACCAGCAACTCCTTCTCGCAATCAGCAAATTTGGCCCACTCCTGTTCAAGAAACTCCCACCGCTTCTTGAACGGAAGCCGCCGCCACCCTGGATTAGCGGTATTATTTGCGGCCATAGTGCTAGCCAGAAGGACCACCATCTCCTGCTCCATGGTTGACCATTTGATGATTATCTTGCCGAGAAGGGGATAGAACTCATCGGGCACCGTTATCAGTTCGGGCGGTTGACGCGGATTGGTGCTATCGTAGGCAACCACAAGCGCAAGTTGTACGGGACCATTCGACATGTCTAAACCCTCCCCAAGCGGCACCTGCTCCGAAGAGGAGATGGCAGCGCGCAGCGATATCGTCTTGGGACGCATGCTGGGCACACCGCCTAAACCTCACGATGTGAAGAAAGAGTCGAGTCCGAAGCGTCTCGATAAAGGACAATCAACGCGGAAATAGGCGGGGTCTTTCGACCCCGCTGTCCGGTCATTTCCCTGTCAGTTGCTTGGGCCTAAAGGCCTCGATCGCTGCAGCCGCTTGGCTCGCGCCAATCTGCTTTTGAGCTACCTTATCGTTGAGGTAGTTCGGGAATTTCTTCGGCAAATACTCTTCGCGAACCCACTTACGAAACTCGCCCAGAGCATCATCAGGGTAGCAGTACGCAGCCTGTGGATTGGAGAGTGCCTGCGGAAAATATGCTGGATAGTTGTGGTCGTACTTCTTGCGAGCACCGTAAACCACTTCAAGATTCTCACCTGTCCAGAATTTACCCCAGTGCAGCCCTACGCTGATATCGGGGATAAATTTTTCTCCGAGCGTGGCTCCTTCGCGGATCATCGTAACAAGAATGCTCGATATCTCTTTGAATATACTAAAAAATCCATCCGGTACGCTGTCGTATGAAAGGCTCACGCGATCGTGAAACTGCTTCCATGCGATATTGGAGTCGCCGGTCGGATTGTATCCGACCTGAGCATAAATGAAGTCGTTAAACCCCTTGCGCGCGAGGATGCGATAACTATTGGCGGCCGCCTCATTGCCCGAGCCAGCTTCAAAAGCATAATATTCCAAAATCGCCATACAAACGGCTGATGGGACGGCGTGATGGATAGTGCCATCCTTAACGATAGCGATAAAGGCGATCTCGTCGTTCGCCCCTTGTGCGCGGACTAATTCCCTTATCTTCTGAACGCGCGTCTTGCGGGGAACCTCTAGCCAATCCGCCGTAATGCGAATGATGTTGGTATGATCGACGCCACACATCCGCGCTAGGCCGCGAATGTTCAGGAAGGGCGTGCCATCGCTAAGGACGCCCATTCCTATGCCGTCAATTTCTCTTTCGACAGCGATCTGAAGGTCGAGACGGAGTTGTTCCGGGGTGGTGCTCAAACTCGTCGAAGATGACATTTTATCTAGCCTTTATAAGAAGTTGGACTGGTGACCAACTCGGCTAGACGCTATCTTTCCAGTTCCGTAGAACGGGTTTGCACAAGAGGGCGGCTCAACCGAGCTGTTCCGGGGCGTCTCGGCCTTGTGTCGAGACGCTTTGGAACTCCCCAGCCTAACACAAAATCATTCCGGCGACGAATCCGTTTTGTGGCGGTTGCGCTTGGTTGCCACTCGCTTTCGCCTGCGCTTCCTGCCCAGTGCCGGATACTTAGGCTGCGAGACTAGGCCGCCGATACATGAGGCGCTTGCCGGTGATGCCCTTCAACGCCGTATCAGCGCGTGTTGCGTCGTCGATCCCCAGCTTGGCACGATTGGAATAGCGGAAATCGAACTCAGCCTGATAGCGGGCAAGGTGGCCCTTGCTGCAATGCTGGTACGTCCCGATCATTCCGCGCTTAAACACCGAGAAGAAGCCTTCAACCGTGTTCGTGTGCGTCTTGCTGTTCTCAGGATCGACGTAATTGCCCTTCGTGTGGCGCGTGACGTTGTGCGACGTGAAGTGCTCGCCCATGCGGCGATACTGCCCCGCGTCGTCCGTGAGCAGGTTGGCTTCCGCTGAAACCTTGGCAACGATGATCGGCGTGAGGGTCGCAGCCTTCACGTTATCGACGACCATGGAAGTCGAGCGGCCAGTAGCGCGATCGATCAGGCTGAGAACCTTCATCTTGTGCTCATAGCCCTGCGGGTTCTTCACCTTGCTGCGGTCGCGGCCGATGAAAGTCTCATCGACTTCAACCGTACCGCCGCCCGAACCCATCGGCGTATCATCGTCCGTCGTCATGGCTTCGCGGATACGGTGCGCCATGAACCAAGCCGACTTGTAGGTGATGCCGAGCATGCGGTGAAGCTGATGAGCGCTCATGCCCTTCTTAGACGACGTGAGAAGATAGGTCGCCAATACCCACTTATGCAGGGCAATCTTGCTGCTCTCAAAAACCGTTCCGACCGTCACGCTGTACTGCTTGCGGCAATCGTTGCACTGGATCACGC
>Ga0068863_100005297_pt1 | contig 12732 bp, 10 predicted proteins | sample KBSSwiS62_FD_66596 | JGI IMG/M metagenome (GOLD analysis project Ga0068863, IMG submission 66596) | Switchgrass rhizosphere microbial communities from Kellogg Biological Station, Michigan, USA - KBS Switchgrass S6-2 | ecosystem: Host-associated > Plants > Roots > Rhizosphere > Soil ...
GTCCTCGGCGGGCCCCAGGTCCTCCTCCGGGTAGAGGGGGCGGAGGAGCTCGTCCTGGGCGACCTGCTCGTAGAAACGGTGGACGATCTGGTGGAAGACCTTCTCCCCTCCCACCTCGGCGTAGAAGTTCTGCGGCGCACTCATGCGTCCAGTCTCCCCGGTGCGCCGAGCGGGCTGGGACGGGGGACGTGCTGGTCGTCGAACGCGTCCGTGATCGCCGCGTTGAGCGCGCGCTGCACGCCGAACTGCTTGCCCGGGTTGACCTTGACCGTCAGCCGCAGGGTGGCGCCCTCGGCCGTCAGCTTCTCGACACCGAGGACCTCCGGGGCCTCCAGCACGTCGGCGGCGATGTCCTCCTGCGCCACCCGCTCGGTCGCGACCCGCCCGGCCAGCGCGGACGCCTCGGCCATGTCCGCGGAGTGCGCGAGCGGGAAGTCGACGACGGCGACGGCGTAGCCCTGGCTCTTGTTGCCGACCCGCAGGATCTCGCCGTTGCGCACGTACCAGACGGTGCCCTTCAGGTCCCGCAGCGTGGTGATCCGCAACCCGACGGCCTCGACGACCCCGCTCGCCTCCCCGACGTCCACGATGTCCCCGACGCCGTACTGGTCCTCCAGCAGCATGAACATGCCGGACAGGAAGTCCTTCACCAGGTTCTGCGCGCCGAACCCGACCGCCACCCCGACGATCCCGGCGCTGGCCAGGATCGGCCCGAGGTTCACCCCGAACTCGGCCATGATCATGATCGCGGCCACCAGCAGCACGACGGCCGAGGTGATCGACCGCAGCACCGAGCCGATCGTCTTGGCGCGCTGCTCGCGGCGCGCGGAGGCGACGGTGGTCAGGCGCAGGCGCTTCGGGGCCCGGCCGAGCAGCCGAGACACCCGGCCGTTCCCCGCCCCGTCCACCACCCGGCGGATCGTGCGGTGCAGCAGCCACCGCACGAGCAGGGCGATCGCGATGATCAGGACGATCCGGAAGCCGCCGCCGATGAACGCGTCCGCGGAGTCGGCGAGGAAGTCGCTGTGGGTCCAGGACCACAGCCGGGCACACCAGCTGCCGGGATCGGCGGCGCAGGCGGGAGCCACGGTGGGGAGCACGGTGGGGAGCACACTCATGTCAGGGTCAGTCCCGTGTGATGGGCCAGGAAGGCCAGGGTGTCCACGGACAGCGCAACGGTGCGCGAGATCGACCGGGCCCCGTGCCCCACCTCCGTCTCCCGACGGAGCAGGACCGGGCCACCGGTCGTCGAGTACTGCAGTGCCGCGCACATCTTGCGGGCGTGCAGCGGATCGACCCGGGAGTCCGAGTCGAACACGGTGAACAGGGTGGGCGGATAGGCGACGCCCTCCCGCACGTGGTGGTAGGGGGAGTAGCCCAGCAGCCAGCCCAGCTCGACGGGGTCCTCGGCGGTCCCGTACTCGTCGTTCCAGGTGCGGCCCAGCGAGAACAGCTCGTAGCGGACCATGTCCAGCAGCGGCGCCGAGCACACCACGGCCGCGTACAGCTCGGGGCGCTGGGTGAGCGCGGCGCCGACCAGCAGCCCGCCGTTCGACCCGCCCTGGATCCCGATCCTCGACGCCGTGCCCGAGGCGAGCAGGGACTCGGCGGCCGCGGCGAAGTCGTCGAACACGTTCTGCTTGTGCGCGCGGTTGCCCGCGAGGTGCCAGGCCTCGCCCTCCTCGCTGCCGCCCCGCAGCCCGACCAGCGCGTACGCGCCGCCGGAGGCCACCCACGCCAGCGCCGAGGACGTGTACGCGGGCTCGCGGGCCAGCGAGAACCCGCCGTAGCCGGTCATCAGCGTGGGAAAGGGCCCGACCGGGCCTTCCGGGGTGACCACGAACATCCGGACGGTGGTGCCGTCCTTCGACGTGAACTCCCGCAGCACCGAGCGGACGGCGGGCAGCTCGACCTGCCCGGGCGCCGTCGCCTCCAGCACGGTCTCGCCGCCCTCGAAGCGGTGCACCTGCGGCGGCGTGACCAGATCGGTCCAGCCGATCCACACCTTCCCCTGCTCGGTGGGGGTGTCCCGGTCCGCGACGGTCAGGCCGGTGAGCGATCCGGTCCCGGGCAGCGGGATCTCCCCGGTGCGGGTGCCGTCGAGCGCGTGCAGGGCCAGCTCGGCGACGGCGTGCCGGGCGCGGGCCAGCACGAGTGTGCCGGGCTCCAGGTACCGCACGCCCAGCAGGACCGAGCCGGGGTCCTCGGGGACGAGATCGCGCCACTCGGACCGCTGCGGGCGCGCGGGGTCCGCCACGGCGAGCTTCCAGCGCGGGGCGCCGTCGGTGGTGTGGACGTAGAGCCTGCCGTCGCGTTCGACCCAGCAGGCGGCCTGGACGTCGTCGGACTGGGTGAGGACCCCGACGAGCTCGCCGCCGACCTCGCCGACCCACACCGAGTCCCGACGGGCGGTGCCCACGTTCGCCGTGACGACCAGCCAGCGTCCGTCCCGGGAGGTCCGCACGCCGTAGTAGGTGTGCCCGTCGTACAGCCCGGGGGCGTCGACGAGCGTGTCCCCGCCGCCGACGGTGTGCCGCCAGATCCGGCGATGGAAGTCCTCCTCGGCCGCGGGCACCTCGCCCGGCGCGACCTTGCGGACGTAGAAGAACTCCTCGCCGCCGGGCAGCCACGCGACGGCGGAGTACCGGCAGCGGTCGATCGGCTCCTCGACGAGCTCCCCGGAGTCGACGTCCAGCACGTGCAGGACCGACTGCTCGTCCCCGCCGCGGGAGACCTGGTAGGCGATCCGGCGGCCCTCCAGGTCCGGCACCCACGCGTCCAGGGTGGTCAGCCCCGTGGGGTCCAGGGCGATCGGGTCCAGCAGCGCCCGCTCGGTGCCGTCGGCCTCCCGCAGGTGCACCACCGAGTGCTCCTGGCCGGGGAGCCTGCGCGAGAGGAACCGCCGCCCCGCCCGCCACAGCGGCACCGAGACCGAGCCCGCGGACAGGTAGCCGCGCAGCCGCTCCTCGAGCGCGGCGCGGCCGGGGAGTGCGTCCAGCGCGGCGCGGGCGAGCTCGTCCTGCGCGGCGGACCAGGCGACCGTGCGGGGGTCCGCCGGGTCCTCGAGCCACCGGTACGGATCGGCGACCGCGTACCCGTGCAGGTCCTCGACGAGGTCCAGCCGCTCGGCGGGGGGAGGGCACTGCGTCACGGAGTGAGGCTAGCTGCGCCCCCTCAGCACGACGTGGGGCGGGGGGACGGCCCCGGCGGGGACGTGGACGTCGGGTTCGGGGGTGCCGAAGATGCTGGTCACCGGGACCACGCCCGCCCACACCGCGTCGGTGAGGTCCTCGGCGTCGTCCGAAGGGGGGCCGGTGCGGATCTTCACGCTGGCCTCGGCGAGGTCCACGGCGAGCACCACAGTGGCGGCCAGCTCGCGGCGGTTCGGTGTTCGCGCGTATCCCCAGGATCCCGGCGCGAGGTGCTCGACGACCGCCCGCAACCCCGCGGTCCGCTCCGCCGCGTCGGTGACCCGTCGCGCCTCGCCGAGCACGACGGCGCTGCGGTAGTTCATCGAGAAGTGGAAGACCGAGCGGGCGTACACCAGCCCGTCGGTGTGCGTGACGGTCACGCACACCGGTCCCTCGCGCAGCCACCGCGCGCCGGTGGAGCCGTGGAGGTAGAGGGTGTCGTCGAGGCGCCCGTAGCCGGTCGGGAGCACGACGGGCGCGCCTTCTCGCACGATCCCGACGTGGCAGACCAGCCCGGCGTCGAGGACGTCGTAGAGGGCGGCGCGATCGGTCGCACCGCGTTCGCGGAGCCGGCCGAGTGTGGTGCGGGGAGTGGTGGAGAGCGTCACGGGACCAGTGTGTGGGCCGGGATGGCATCCTGGAACGGCCAATACCGTTCGAATCGAGGAGGCCACTCGTGGAGCTGCCGCCGCCGGCGCTCGACCGCGGGCGGGCCGAGCCGCTGGCCGTCCAGCTCGCCGACGGACTGCGGGCGGCCGCCGCGGCCGGGGCGCTGCGCACCGGCGACCGGCTGCCGTCCACCCGCGCGCTCGCGGCGACGCTGCGGGTCAGCCGCACGGTCACGGCCGCCGCCTACGACCAGCTGCTCGCCGAGGGCTGGGTGGAGGGGCGGGTCGGGGCGGGCACGTTCGTCCGGGCGGTACCGCGGCCGGGGCCCGACCCCGCGGTCTCGCCCGCGGTCGGTCCCGAGGCACCGGTGGCGGTGGACCTGCGCCCGGGCGTGCCGTGCCTCGAGGTGCTGGACCGGGCGGCGTGGCGGCGGGCCTGGCGGGCGGCCGCCGACGCGGAGCCGGACCTGCTGCCGCGGTACGCGGGGCTGCCGGGGTTCCGCGCCGCCGTCGGCGAGCACCTGCTGCGACATCGTGGGGTGGTCGCGCCGGAGGTGCTGGCGACGGGCGGGAGCACCGGCGCCATCGCCGAGCTGGCCCGGGTGCTGCCGCGGGGCGCCCGGGTGGCGGTGGAGGAGCCGGGATACCGCCGGGCCGTGGACGCCCTGGCCGCGGCGGGCTGCACGATCGTGCCCGTCCCCGTGGACGCGGACGGGCTGCGCGTCGACGCGCTGCCCACCGGCCTCGCCGCGGTGTACTGCACGCCCGCGCACCAGTTCCCGCTCGGTGCCCGGATGCCCGCGGACCGTCGGGTCGCGCTGGTGGAGCGGGCCCGCGCGGAGGGCTTCCTCGTCGTCGAGGACGACTACGACGGTGAGCTGCGCTACGACGTCGCCCCGCTGCCGCTGCTGGCCGCCCTCGGCCCGGACGTGGTGGTGCACCTGGGCACCGCGAGCAAGATCCTCACCCCGACCCTGGGCGTGGGCTGGCTGGTCGGCCCCGAACCGCTGCGTGCGGCGCTGGTGGCGGCGCGGGAGCGCACCGGGTCGCGGCCGGGCGTGGCGGGACAACGGGTGTTCGCGGCGTTCGCGGCCGCCGGGGACCTCGCCCGCCACCTCCGACGGCTGCGGCGCGAGCTGAGCGAGCGCCGCGCCCTGACCGTCGCGGCCCTCCCGGCGGCGCGGGGGGACGAGGCGGGCGCCCACGTCGTCCTGCCGGTGGCGGGGGCGCGGGAGGTCCAGCGCCGGGCCGCCGCCCGCGGCATCGGCCTGGACCTGCTGGAACGGCATGGGAGCGCGGAGGAGGGGATCGTGCTGGGCTACGCGGGGCCGCCCCGCGCCACCCTGGAGGAGGCGCTCGGGGTGGTCGCGGCACTCTGTGCGTGACGGCCTGAGCGCGAGGTCAGTCCCCCGCGACCGGGGTGGTGACCGGCGCGACGGGGCCCACCCCGCCGAGCCGCAGCTCGACGGTCGTGGTGCCCGAGGCCGCCAGCTCGACCCGGCTCACCGCGGGCAGGTGCACGCTCGTGGTGACGGTGTAGGAGCCCGGGGCGACCGCCGGGACGTCGAACCGGCCGTGCGTGCCGCTGACGGTGGTCGCGACGACCTCGCCCCGCTCGTCCACGACGGTGACCAGGGCGTCGGCGAGGGTCCGGCCGTCGGGGCCGGTGACCGTGCCCGCGAGGGCCCCGCCCGCGGCGAGGGCCAGCTCCACGGTCGCGGTGCCCTCGCGGGTCACCTCGACGGTCGCGGCGCTCGGCTCGTGTCCCGTGAGCGTGGCGGTCAGCGTGGTCGTGCCGACGGGCAGGCCGTCCAGCCGGAACCGGCCCGCCCCGTCCGTCTCGGCGCGGCCGACCAGCCGCCCCGTCGCGTCCAGCGCGAGCACGGTGACGTCCGCGGCGGGCCCGCTGCCGGTGCGGACCAGGCCGCGCACCGCGCCGTCCCCGCTGAGGTCGAAGTCCTGCGCCGCGCCCGCGCCGTTCAGGTGCACGGCCGCGACCTCGGGCCGGAACCCGGGGGCGGTCGCGACGATCATGTAGTCGCCCGAGGGCAGCCCGCCCAGGGCGTAGCCCCCGCGCTCGTCGACGTCAGTGCGACCGACCTGGGTGCCGTCCGGCGCCGTGACCGTGACGACGCCGCCCGGGATCGCGGTGCCGTGCGGGGTGCGCAGCAGGCCCGTGACGGTCCCGGGGTCCGGCACCGCCTCGGCCGCCGCCGCGTAGCCCGCGAGCGGGACCGGGGGCTCGTAGACGTCCACGAGCTCGCCGCCCTCGGCGGCCAGCTCGGCGCCGACCGTCTCCGAGACCGCCGCCCGCCTGGCCCGCCCGGTGAACAGCGAGGCGACCGCGCCGACCACGCAGGCCGCGACGGCGAACCAGAACGCGGCCGTGAGGCCCCGCGAGAACGGCTCGGAGATCAGCTCGGGGAAGAAGCCGCGCCCGGTGAGGAAGCTCGCCTGGTCGGCCGGGATCTGGTCGAGAACGTTGCCCAGCAACTGCTGGATGGGGTTGTAGCCGAGGAAGGCGGCGAACAGCACGCCCACGGGCGGCAGCTCCGCGAGGCGGGAGGCGTCCGCGGCCGGGACCCCGTGCTGGAGTAGGCCGGACTGCATGACCGACGGCAGGTCGGTGGCCAGGCCCGCGATCATGAGGCTGAAGAAGAAGCCGATCGAGAGCACCATCGCGGAGTTCTGGAACGTCGCCGTCATGCCGGCGCCCGCGCCGCGCGAGTTCACCGGCAGGCTGTTCATGACCTCGGCCCGGTTGGGGGAGGAGAACAGGCCCATCCCGATGCCGTTGAGCAGCAGGATCGCGGCGAAGGCCCAGTAGTCGAAGTCGACCGGCAGCGCCTCCAGCAGCACGAAGCTCACGCCCGTGAGCACCAGGCCGCCCGCGGTGAACCACTTCGCCCCCCACCGGTCGGACAGCACGCCCGAGAGCGGACCCGCGGCGAGGAAGCCGACGGTCAGGGGGATCATGTAGATCCCCGCCCAGAGCGGGGTCTGCTCGAAGCTGTAGCCGTGTTGGGGCAGCCAGATGCCCTGCAGCCAGATGATCAGGACGAACTGGAGGCCGCCGCGGGTGAGGGAGGCCATCAGGTTCGCGAGGTTGCCGAGGGTGAAGGCCCGGTTGCGGAACAGCGAGAGCTCGAAGAGCGGGGTCGCCACCCTCGTCTCGATGATCCCGAAGGCGATCAGCACCACCACGCCGCCGATCAGGCAGCCGAGCACCATCGGGCTGCGCCAGCCCATCGTGTCCCCGCCGTAGGGCTGGATGCCGTAGGTGATGCCCACCAGCACCGCGATCAGCCCGACGGCGAACGTGACGTTGCCCCACCAGTCCATCCGGGCGGGGACGCGACGGCCGTTGTCGCGCAGCTTGAAGTACGCCCAGAACGTGCCGAACAGGCCGAACGGCACCGACACCACGAACACCAGGTGCCAGTTCACCGGGCCGAGCAGGCCGCCGACGATGAGGCCGAGGAACGAGCCCGCGATCGCGGCGACGCCGTTGATCCCGAGTGCGGTGCCGCGCTGGTTCACCGGGAACGCGTCCGTGAGGATGGCGCTGGAGTTGGCCATCAGGAACGCCCCGCCGATGCCCTGCACCACGCGCCAGCCGATCAGCCAGAGGGCGGCGGGCTCACCCTGCTGCCAGGTGACGGCCAGCAGGATGGACGACACGGTGAAGATCGCGAAGCCGAGGTTGTACATCTTGACCCGGCCGTACATGTCGCCGAGCCGGCCGAAGCCCACGACGAGCACTGCGGTGACGACGAGGAACCCCATCATCATCCACAGCAGGTAGCTGGTGTTCGAGGACTCGAGCGGGTTGATCCCGATGCCCCGGAAGATGTCCGGCAGCGCGATGAGCACGATCGACGAGTTGATCGTCGCCATGAGCATGCCGAGCGTGGTGTTGGACAGCGCGATCCACTTGTAGCCCGGTCCGGGTTCGGACACCCTCGGACGGTCGAGCACCGTGGCCTGTTCGGGCGACACCACGTCCTCCTGTCGTGCACGAAGATGTTTGTCCCAGGCTAACTGTTGCATTAGGCAGCGGTCGAGCCGGGAACCCGTGCCGACGGGTGGGATCCCCCACAACCGCACGTGTCACCTCGGAGGTTAGGCGTTGCCGTAGACCTTCGTCGGCACGACGAGGACGGCCACTCGGCCCTCCTCGCGCATCACCCGGTCGTACTCCGCCCAGTCGTCGTGGGTGCCGCCCGCGGCGGTGAACACGTCCCGCAGCAGCAGCCGCAGCTCCTCGGCGTCGGTGTCGCCGGGCCCGAGCAGCTCGCTCGTGCCGTCGACCGCGGCCCAGCGCCAGCCGGCGCGCCAGAGCAGCGTCGACGCGGGCCGGGCGCGGAGGGCGCGCAGCTTCACCGGCCCGTAGGTGACGTACCCGACGACCGGCGCGCCGGTCCGCGGATGGTCGAGCACACCGGCGTTGACCAGGGAGGAGTGCGGCGTGCCGTCCGCGCGCACCACGGAGACCGCGGCGAGGCCGTTCTCCTCGGCGACGATGCGGCGGACGGGTTCCAGGTCGGGGCTCATGGGCCGAGTCTCCTCCCCCGTGGGCCCGTGGCCGCTCTGCGCGCACCCGGCAGAGGTACGGCGCCTAGGCTCCCCGCATGGCGGATCGGATCAGGGTCGCGGTCGTGTTCGGCGGGCGGAGCTCGGAGCACGCGATCTCGTGCGTGTCCGCGGGCAGCGTGCTGACCCACCTGGACCGCACCCGGTTCGACGTCGTGCCGGTCGGCATCGCGCCCGACGGCGCCTGGGTCCTCGGCACGGACGATCCCGCCGCGCTGCGGATCACCGACCGGGCGCTGCCGTCGGTCGATCCCACGGCCACCGCGCTCGCACTCCCCGGCGACCCGACCCGCGGCGGGCTGATCCGGCTGGACCGCGGCGAGGTCTTCGCGGGTGTCGACGTCGTGTTCCCGGTGCTGCACGGCCCGTTCGGCGAGGACGGCACCATCCAGGGCCTGCTGGAGCTGGCCGGGCTGCCCTACGTGGGCGCCGGGGTGTTCGCCAGCGCGGCGGGGATGGACAAGGAGTTCACCACGAAGCTGCTGGCCGCGGCCGGGCTGCCCGCGGGCACCCGCGCCGTGCTGCGCCGGGGGGAGTCCCTGTCCGAGGCGGAGCAGGACCGGCTCGGGCTTCCGGTGTTCGTGAAGCCCGCGCGGGCAGGCTCGTCGGTCGGGATCACCCGCGTCGCCGACTGGGCGGATCTGGACGCGGCGGTCGCGACCGCGCGGGCGCACGACCCGAAGGTGCTGGTCGAGGCCGCGGTCGTCGGGCGCGAGGTGGAGTGCGGGGTGCTGGAGCTGCCGGACGGCACGCTGCGCGCCTCGCTGCCGGCCGAGATCCGGGTGGTCGGCGGGTCGGGCGAGTTCTACGACTTCGAGGCCAAGTACCTGGACGACGTGTGCGAGTTCGACATCCCCGCCAAGCTGGACGACGCGACCGCGGACGCCGTGCGGGACATGGCGGTCGCGGCCTTCCGGGCGCTGGACTGCCAGGGCCTCGCCCGCGTGGACTTCTTCGTCGGCGGGGACGGGGAGCTGACCGTCAACGAGGTCAACACCATGCCGGGCTTCACCCCGATCTCGATGTACCCGCGGATGTGGGCGGAGACCGGCGTGGACTACCCCACCCTGCTGAGCACCCTGGTCGACACCGCCATGGCGAGGGGCACCGGGCTCCGTTAGCGGACGGCGACGGGCTGTCTCGGGATGGCCTTCGTGATCGCGTCCGAGACGCCCTGGACGGGGCCGGTGCCGATCTGCGTCGGGCTCGTCAGGGCGATGTAGACGCCCCGGTCCACGGCGATGTAGGTGACGAGGCTCGGGTCGGGGGCGCCGTCGGTGATCGTCAGCCAGCTCACCCCGTCGACGTCGGTCAACGTCGAGGTGGGGGTGAGCTCCGCCGGCCGCGACAGCCCGCACCGCACCACGACGGGCCGCGGCGCCGCCGCCCACGCCTTCGCCCCCGGCTGGGCCGGTTCGGCGATCGGCCTGCTCGCGAGCGGGGGATCGCCGGGCAGCTCCGCGGGCAGCGCGGCGAGCAGCGCCGCGCACGCCGCGGAGCCCGCGTCCGGCGCGTCGACGGGCGCGACGGCGAGGGGCCCGGTCTCGGGGGGCGGCGCGGCGGGGGCGAGCGCACCCGTCCGCGCCGCGATCGCCAACCCCCCGACGACCAGGGCCAACAGCACGGGCAGCGCGATCGCGAGGACCACCGCCGGTCGTCGCAGGTCGCCGGTCATGGCTCGGTCAGCCCAGCTTGACCACCGGACAGGTCAGGGTCCGGGTGATCCCGATGATGCCCTGGATCTTCGCGACGACGAGCTGCCCGAGCTCGTCGACGCTCTCGGCCTCGGCGCGGACGATCACGTCGTACGGCCCGGTCACGTCCTCGGCGGCCACGACGCCCTTGACGGAGCTGATCTCGGCGGCGACGGCCGCCGCCTTGCCGACCTCGGTCTGGATGAGGATGTAGGCCTGCACCACGGCGTGCCCTCCCTTTCAGGTTCGATGTCCTCCACCCGGAACCGGTCTCGGGTAGGAAAGTCGGAAGGCAACGTACCTGAGGAGGGCCCGTGTCCCCATCGTCGAGCACCCCGGACGGCCCGTCCGAGGCGAGCGACACACCCGAGCTGGGTGCGCTGGGGGAGTTCGGGCTCATCGACCGGGTGACCCGCGGGCGGCCCGTCGCGGCCGCGACCCTGCTGGGCCCGGGGGACGACGCCGCCGTCGTCGCGCAGCCGGACGGGCGGGTCGTGGCCTGCGTGGACGTGCTGGTCGAGGGCGTGCACTTCCGCCTGGACTGGTCCCGCCCGAAGGACGTCGGGCGCAAGGCCGCGGCCGCCAACCTGGCCGACGTGGCTGCGATGGGCGCCGCCCCGACCGGGCTGCTCGTGGGTCTCGCCGCGCCGGGCGACACGCCGGTGTCGGTCCTGGAGGGGATCGCGGACGGGCTGTGGGCCGAGGCGGGCGTCGTCGGGGTGGGGGTGGTCGGCGGGGACGTCGTCGCCGGGTCGCAGCTGATGATCTCCGTCACGGCGTTGGGCTCGCTGGAGGGCCGGGCCCCGGTGACGCGGTCGGGAGCGCGCCCCGGGGACCGGGTCGCGGTCTGCGGGCGGCTGGGCTGGTCCGCCGCCGGGCTCGCCGTGCTGACCCGCGGCCTCCGCTCGCCGGGCACGGTCGTGAACGCGCACCGGGTGCCCGAACCGCCGTACGCCGCCGGGCCCGCCGCCGCCCTCGCGGGCGCCACCGCCATGATCGACGTGTCCGACGGCCTGCTCGCCGACCTGGGCCACGTCGCGGAGGCCTCCGAGGTGCGGATCTCGTTGTTCCGCAGTGCTTTCGTCGTGCCGGAGCGGTTGGCGGAGGTGGGCGTGGCACTGGGCGTCGATCCCGTCGGGTGGCTGCTCACGGGGGGCGAGGACCACGCGTTGGCCGCGACCTTCCCGCCGTCGGCGGTGCTGCCGGAGGGGTTCGTGGAGCTGGGCGTGGTCGAGGAGGGAGCCGACCACGGGCACTGCGTGGTCGTCGACGGCGAGGAGTACGCCGGGGCGGCGGGCTGGCGGCATTTCACGCCGACGCAATAACGGGCGGGCACGCTGACGCGGTGACGACGCTGCTGGTGCACGGGGCGACCCTCCTGACGATCGACCCCGCCCGACCCGATGCCTTCGTCGGCTGGTTCACGGTGGGGCAGGACGGGCGGCTCACGGCCGTCGAGGAGGGCGCTCCGCCCGCGGACCTGGTGGCGGACACCGTCCTCGACGCGACCGGGATGATCGTCGCGCCGGGCTTCGTGTCGGCGCACAGCCACCTGTTCACGTCCGGCTCGCGCGGGCTGGGCATGGACGCGGCGCTCTACGAGTGGATCCAGGCGATGACCGCCTACACCGAGAAGGCGGACGCGCGGGACATCTACTGGATGACCCGGCACGGCGCGCAGGACTTCCTGCGCAACGGGATCACCACGGCGTACGACTTCACGGACGTCGGGCTGCCGTTCGAGGCGGAGTCCAGCACGTCGTCGGGGTACGTGGGGACCATCCCGCCGGTGGACTACCAGCACGCGCAGCTGGAGGCCAAGGTGGACGCCGGCCTGCGGCACGTGCACTCGGTGATGCTCGCCCAGGGCGCGTTCGCCCTCGACGAGGCCCTGTCCCATGTGGACGAGACGGTCGCCCGGGCCGCGGCGGTCGCGTCGGACCTGCACCTTGGCGTCGCGGTGAGCGGGACGGTCCAGTGGGCGGAGTCCCGGCAGACCGCGGAGCTCGAGGTCGCCGCGATGCGCAAGTACGGCCTGCTCAACCAGCCGCACCTGCTCGAGACGGCGTACGGCGTGGAGGCCCAGCAGGCCAGGTTCGCGTGGTACCGCGACGCCGGAGCGCTCGGCCCCGACCTGGTGTTCGGGCACTTCATCCAGACCACGCCGGAGATCATCGCCGAGGCCGCGGCGGCGGGGTGCGGGATGAGCTGGCAGCCGCTGTCGAACGGGCGCCTGGCCTCCGGCGTGGCGTCGATCCCGGAGATCCGGGCGGCGGGGATGCGGGTGGGTGTCGGGCTGGACGACCAGTCCTGCACGGACAACGCCGACCCGTTCGCCAACTGCCGCTTCGGGATGTACATGCTGCGGGCCACCCGCCACGACCCCGGCGTGATGCCGGTGCGGGACATGCTGATGCTCCACACCCTGGGCTCCGCCGAGGTGCTCGGGATCTCCGCGGACGTCGGGTCGCTGCGCGTGGGCCGCTTCGCGGACTTCCTCGTGGTGGACCCGCGGGACCCGGACACCGGCCCGGTCTGGGACGCCTACGGCACCTACGTCCTCGCCTGCTCGCTGCGGAACCTCAAGCAGGTGTGGTCGGCGGGCAGCCTGGTCGCCGACGGCACCCGCCTCACGGATCCCGAAGC
>Ga0068863_100005298_pt1 | contig 12732 bp, 10 predicted proteins | sample KBSSwiS62_FD_66596 | JGI IMG/M metagenome (GOLD analysis project Ga0068863, IMG submission 66596) | Switchgrass rhizosphere microbial communities from Kellogg Biological Station, Michigan, USA - KBS Switchgrass S6-2 | ecosystem: Host-associated > Plants > Roots > Rhizosphere > Soil ...
CAAATGGATGACTGGTTCTGCGTTACGCAGGAACCCCGCCGAGAGGCACACTCAGTGCATCGAGAGACTGTAGCGTTTTCGTATCTAGCGCCCCTCCGAGCGCCTCAGGAGATTCTTTTTCTCTTGACAAGTACTTATCATGGATGACGTGTAACGCAAACCGGAGATGTGCGTTCGCGGAACCCGTGGAGACTCTACCGACAATAGTTCTTAACGGGCATCCGGAGTTCCAAAACGCTACAGGATATGCTCCCGATCGGGACCTTTGGAAACCCAGCTCCCACTGCCAATCGTATATATAATGGTTTCCATTCCGCCCAGGAGAGGCATGTAGATGAAGTTCCAGGTTCGCCTTGCAGCACTCGCGGTCGCCACGTTCATTCCGCTCGTCGCCCAAGCACCGAAGGGCTGGAAGGTGCGCGTCGACCGCAGCACGGAAGCATCCGATCCCGACGCTTCCGGTGCCATCAAATTCGTCACGATGGGAACGGGCTTTCGCGCGACCAATCCCCAGGCCGCCGTCTACTGGAATCCCGCGAACACGGCCTCCGGCGCTTACACTCTCAAAGGCACGTTCACGCTCATGAGACCGAGTAGCCACGCCAACTATTACGGTCTGGTTTTTGGTGGCAGCGCTCTTGAAGGCGCACAGCAAAGTTATCTGTACTTTGTGGTGGCGCAGAACGGTATGTGGCTGGTCAAGAGTCGCAGCGGGACCGCCACCAGGCCGATAGGAGGCTATACGTCCAACGACGCGGTTAAGATACCGGATGCTAGCGGAAAATCCACCAACGCCCTCGAAGTGCGCGTCGGCCTCAGCAAGATAAACTTCGTGGTCAACGGGGTCGTAGTGCACACGGAGCCGAAGACGGGAGCGTTGGCGAAGACCGACGGCATTTACGGCATCCGCGTCAATCATCTGCTCGAAGTGCAGATCGACGGCCTTGGCGTGTCACAGTCAGCGCGTTGACTCTGGTCGTCAAAAACCGGCCAAGTGCAAAATCGGCCGTGGGCCCGCCGTTAAGGTCGTTATCGGGGAAAGTCCGCCGGGTGCTGCCGGCGGATTGCTTGATTGCGTGTCAGGGCATCCAATTTGGCGAGCGTCTCCGCTGCCAGCTGCTTCGTTAGCGCTCGGGCTGGCAATTCTTGACCAAGATGAGCGGATTGACCTGACCACATCTGGGCGAAATCCTCAGATCCCAAATTCTCCGATTTCATCCTAAGGGGCGTGATGGCACCGCTCGCCATGGGGAACGGCGGCGCAAGCCCCGAGATCGGTCCAAGTTCGCGGATGATGCGATTGACGATGCCGCGTGCAGCACGACCGGAGAATACATTAGTAAGAACCGTCTGATCATCCGTCGCGTTTCGCAATGCTTGCCGATGCACCGGTCCAATTCTTGCTTCCGGGCACAATAAGTATGCGGTTCCTAATTGAACTGCCGACGCACCCAGGGCCAGCGCCGCCGCGATACCGCGCGCATCCGCGATTCCTCCTGTCGCGATGACCGGCACCTTCACTGCATCGACTACTTGGGGTACTAGAGCCATCGTGCCGACTTGGGTGGACACATCTTGGGTAAGAAACATAGCACGATGGCCACCGGCTTCGTAACCCTGAGCAATAATCGCATCACAGCCGTGATCTTCAAGCCAACGGGCTTCCGCCACTGTTGTCGCTGAGGATAAAATCTTCGCACCGGTAGCCCTCGAACGAGCAAGAAGTTCGTTCTTTGGAAGACCGAAGTGAAAGCTCACTACTTCCGGCTTGAGTTCAGCTACCAGATCGCACATCGCCTCGTCGAACGGCATGCGAGTAGAACTCGGGATGGGCAGGTTGAGATCGATTCCAAGTTCGACATAATAGGGGGCCAGCCGCTCTCTCCAAGCCGCTTCTTGTTTCGTTTCGACATTGGGCTGTTGATGGCAAAAGAAGTTGAGATTTATCGGACACGAAGTGCGTTCCCGTATTTTGCCCATTTCGGTGCGAACTTGATCGGCACTTAGCATAGCGCCCGGGAGAGCTCCGAGACCTCCGGCCTCTGCCACCGCGATCGCTAACTCGGACAGGGCTGCTCCCGCCATGGGCGCCAGGAGGATGGGCAGGTCTATGCCCAGCAAATTCTGAATGCGAGAGTCCGGCCACATGCTCCGATTTTCCTTCGTATTTACTCCCAATACGCTCCTCAGCGGAGCCCCACCATTAGGCCGCAACCCTATTCGTAGCCAGCTCACTCACATGCAACTGTCGAGTCGTTAACTCAACTCATCATCTCAGTTTCGATTTCAGAGCGGCCTCGCGCGGATCGCGGCCGCTGCTTTCAAGCCACGCCTTCAGCTTGAACAACGGGACCTTGTGCGAAGTAGTGCTCTTGATATCCACTGTCAGATCCTCGACTCCGTCATCGCCGATCATCTCCGTTTCACGGATCTGTTTTAGCCCCGCGGCAGCTGCTTCCAATACCGTACTCGCGTAAACCGCAACGGAGTGCCGGATTCCGCGTTGATCGACAAAGCTTACCTGGCATTCCCGAATGGCCATCGAAACCGTAGGCTAACATATTCTCCTTTTGTTCGCCACGTATGTAGAACGGAATTTACGAGCGATCACCTGGAGACACACGTGCAGAAACAAAGCGAAGAGCATCCGTTTAAAAGGAGTGGCGAAATTCGTCGCAACCTATGGCCTCAACCATTTGGAAAGGACCGATAACATTCGGTTTGGTTTCATTTCCTGTACGGCTGCAAAAGGCGGCTCGCAGAGAACGCATTGCCCTAAGATACGTGAGGGAACCCAATCCCACCAGGCCTGCCAAAGAATCGGACATCGTCCGAACAGGAGAAACACCTGAAGGCGAAACTGAAAACGCCATCGCGAACCGCGCAGCTTACTCTGCGCCAGACGAACCACAGGGCGAAGTACGCCCAGTCACGCAGGGTTATTATTCGGACGGGGAGCGTGAGCCCTCATCTGCTTCTGATTTGCAGCGCGGTTACGAAGTAGCCCCAGATAAATTCGTGGTGGTTCGTCCGGAGGAACTGAAGAGGCTCCGCACAGCTACGTCGCCCGACATGCAGATCCTGCGCTCAGTCAAAATGCAGGAGATCGATCCGGTGTTTCTAGAAACCTCCTACTACGTGATTCCGGGTCCCGGTGGCGAGCACGCTTACGGGCTCTTCTATAAGGCTTTGACCGAAACCAAACTAGCCGCTCTTGCGCAGGTGGCCATGCACGGCCGGGAGCATATAATCGTTTTGCGCGCTGGAGCGAAGGGGGTCGTTGCCCACACGATGTTCTACGTCAACGAGGTTCGCGGTGGGGAAGAATACGTGACGGATACCGCAGATATCATGAGTAAAGAACTCGATCTCGCGAAGAAATATATCGAAGCCCTCGTTGAACCCTTCCAGCCCGAGGAATTCACCGATCGCTATAGGGAGCAACTCCAAGCTCTGATCGCATCGAAGGAGGTTCTCCAGCCTGCTGTTGAGACTGCCAAGTCCAAGAAGGCGCCCGGTAAGGTAGTGGATATTATGGACGCGCTACGAAAGAGCCTCGAAACGGCGACCGTTGTAAATGCTCAGCGAAAACCTGCAGCATCCCAGGCTGCAGCCGACAAGAAGCCGCGTAGGCGAAAGGCCTAGGCCACAAAACTGATCATTTCTCGCGCACCACACTCTTCGGCTTTTTGTCATCGCGCAGCGCAATAAAACGGCTATGCCGAAGATGATTGTCAGAAGTCCATTCCGCGAACTCGAACTGGCCGACCAGCTCGGGTTTCAGCCATCGACACTCCGACATTTTCGCGGCAGTAAGCCCCGCTCCCCAGCGTCCGGCCTTTTTCTCCGGTAGATTGGCGAATGGACAGTCCTTGATCCCCAGTGGCTTGATCTTTTTGAAGAGTTGCATCCGCGATGCCGGCGTGAATCCGTTTCGGGTGCGCGCCGCATAGGTGAGCTTGCCACCATCGTAATAACCAATGACCAACGCATCGAAGTTCTTCGGCGAAGGCGTGTATCCAGCGATGACGAACTCCTGGCCCTGATTCACACGCATTTTCTGCCAAACGCCCGAACGCAGGCCCGGCTCATATTTACTATCCCGGCGTTTTGCTACGAGGCCCTCCAGCCCCTGTGCTTTGACAGACTGAATCAAATCTCTTAGGCCCGCCTTGAGCTCAGGCGAAGATCGGACCGGCTCTGACAGTTTCGGCAGTATGCGCTTCTCCAGCAGTTGACGCCGTTTCACCAAGGGCTCGGCCATTACGTCTTTGCCATTCAATACAAGCAGGTCGAAAACGAAGAAATGTAGCGGTGCCCCCGCCGAGCCGTAGTTCTGCAGCATGTTGAAAGAAGGCTTACCGTCAGCATCGAGAGCCACGACTTCGCCGTCTATAACGGTGTCATCTGGCAATCCAGAAAGCGCTTCGACGATGTGTGGATACCGGGCGACGAAGTCATTGTCGTTGCGGGAACGCAGCTGCATTCGGCCGCCACTCTTTATCGCTAAGGCCCGGTAGCCATCGAACTTGAGCTCGTACAGCCAGTCCGGCCCCTCGGGTAGTATTTCCGTTCGCAGAAGGAGCATCGGCTCGACGAATGCTGCCCTCGCGCTTTTCCCAGCCATACCGACAGCTTAAAGGGAACGCCGGATCGCAGTGTTCCTGAATCTCAGTTTTTATTTGTACTGCCTCGCGGACGGCCTCTCTTCTTGGGAGCACCCTTAAGTGCGGACATCCAGGCCGGCGGACGCCCGCGCCGCTTGCCTTGCCCTTGCACGAGGCGCTCCAGCGCGACGATTATTTCGCCAATCTGTTCTCGCTCTTGGCGCAAATCTGAAAGCATTTTCGATATGTCCATGTCCGAAGGATAGCGCTCTTATTTCAGCGTCCCCCTGCTCGTGGCTGGTTAAGCGAAGGACAGGGTAGCTCCGGATACGAACGCACGAGAACTTGATAACGCTTCTCTTGGTGCAAAACTTATTTCTTCACGTCCGGCTTGGTCTTCTTGGCGGTGGGCTCTTGAGCAGCCCTGAAGCCCGCTTTCTTAGCCTCATCCTCGGCCATGAACTTACCTTTCTTCGTTTTGCCGTAGAATTCGCCGTCCTTGTGATAGACCTTCGTAGTGGTATTCACCCACACCATGCCCTTCGCCTTGGCATCGGCGATCTTTCTCCGTCGGCGCTGGGGTCGCTGCTACCGCCTTCTTCGGACTGCCGCTTTTGGTCTGATCAGTAGTCTTTGCAGGGGCAGTCTGCGCGCTTCCAGGCAAAGCCATTGAAAGCACCGCAACAGCGATCATCAGAATCGATTTCAATTTCATTTGTTTCTCCTAAAGAGTTTGAATTGCCCTACATCAAACAGATTGATACCTGTCGTGAACGTTCCAGTCCCTGAAGTTTCGTTAACGATAAGAAGCGTTAATCAACACTCGAAGTGGAAGACGGAGATGAGCCAGCATCGCTTCCGTTAATGCTGCTTATCGGGCGCCTTCCTAAGTTCGCGTGAGTCGGCTAGTCGCGATGTTTGCTGGCAAGGAAGAAATAGTGCGGCTTGGGTAGGGCGGCGCTAATTGCCGGCGAATTGCGCGTCCGTGATACGGCGCGGATTCGTGGGAGTGGGTGTTGCGAAAACGTTTACCGCGACGGCGGCCCTGTATGCCGCGTAGGTCTTGTAAGAAGTCCTGCCGACTTTGAAAGTACTGTCGCCGTTGGCGCCGCCGAACATGGCCCAGTCGGTTTCCTTGTCTTCGTTGAACCAGCACAGCATCTTGATCTGGCTCGAAACTGCGTAGGCAAACAGATTACTGATCCAGGCTGACTTTGCCGGGACACTGGTCCCGCTCCCGCTTGCCGAAGTACTCGCAAATTCCGTCAGCGCCACAGGTTTGGCCGTCTTGGTGCGCACACGTGCCAGCATCGCGTCATAGATTTGGGCAGGACTCTCCCACGTAGACCAAGTTTGGCTCGCGCCCCAATTGTAGCCGTCGATCGCCACCCAATCGACGTGGTCATCTCCCGGATAAAATTGCTCCGCCGTGAATCCGCCGACATCGTCAGCGTTTACGCACCAGACCCACTGCAAGTGAGCAGAGTCCAGTTGTAGCCCGCTGAAGATCCCTCGCACACGTATCCACATCGCCACATAGTCAGCCGGGGAATTGTTGCCTACGGCTGGGCTCCACGGATACCAATTACCGTTCATTTCGTGCCCGAGCCGCAGATAAGCGCGCCTATCGTCCCCGTTACCGTAGACGCCGTCGGGCCCACCGAGAAATGCCTTCATCCGGCCGGCCCAGTTTGTGATGTACGGGTTGTACTGGCCCCCAGCGATGCGTACCTCAATATCGCTGGGCGTCTGTCCGCCTGTGAACGGCTCCCAAGTCACCATGGGGACGTTGCCGTTGTTCCATATGTTGGGTAACTGCTGCCCGAACAGGTTGTTCATGACCTTGGTGGTACTGGTCCAATCGGTGAAAAGATTGACCACCGCATGCTTCTTGCCCTGCCAGCTTTCCAGGGCTTGGACCTGGTCCATTTTCCAGCCTTGGTTGCCGTAGTAAACACCCAGCAGCGTTTGGGCCTGGGTGGTCTCGGACAGCAAACCGGCACAACAGAGCCAGACGGCGGCGCGAATCAGTGTCTTCATAAGCGTCTAGCCATTATCGCAGGAGCCTGGGCAATTAGCGGAAGAGCATGGGCGACAAAGTGGAAACTGAGGAGCGGGTGCGAGCACCTTTCCCGTGAGCATCTCAATTGCAAAGTGGATGACTTATTCGGTCTCGATCTAGCTGCGAATGGTCTCTTGATGTTCTGTCTGAACGGAGGTAATGTCCACATGACGTAGCTTCCGATATTGCCCAATATCAGGACCCTAAATGACCGAATTGATTAGCCTCGAAAAGATAGCGCAGTGGCAGAAATTGAAGACGCTCGTGCTGGATAGCGTCTCATCGCCCATCACGAAGCGCGTGTACAACATGGCTCTGGAGGAGTTCATGGGCTGGTTCGAGCAAGCCCCGCGACCGGGCTTCACCAAGGCCACTGTGAGCGCATGGCGGGTCTCCCTCGAAGACCGGCTCCTCGGTTCGTCGTCCATCATTGTTAGAATGTCGGCGATCCGCAAGCTTGCTCCGGAAGCCGCGGACAACGGGCTGCTGGCGCCCGAACTGGCAGCCGGCATCAGCCGCGTGAAAAGTGCGAAGACTCAGGGTATCCGGGTCGGCAAGTGGCTGTCTCTTCGGCAGGCCCAGGCTCTCCTAAGCGCGCCTGATATCGCCACGCTGCGCGGCTTGCGAGACCGCGCCATCCTGGCCGTGCTCTTAGGCTGTGGGTTGCGGCGCTCCGAGGTGGCCGCGCTTATGTTCACTCATCTCCAGCAGCGCGGCGGTCGCCGGTGCATCGTTGACCTTGTAGGAAAGCATGGGCGTGTCCGTACGGCGCCGGTTCCGACGTGGGTGAAAGTGGCGATCGATGCATGGGCTTTTCCGGCAGGAGTGCCGAGCGGTCACGTTTCCCGATCAGTGAATCGCGCCGACCGAGTCACCGGCGAAGGCCTCGGAGAAAAAGTCGTTTGGCGGCTCATCAAGCCGTACGCGGAAATGGCCGGCGTCCCGGGCATCGCCCCGCACGATCTGCGCCGTACGTGCGCCAAATTATGCCGCGCAGGAGGTGGCGAGCTTGAGCAGATCCAACTGCTCTTGGGCCAGGCATCAGTCCAAACAACGGAACGGTACTTGGGCACAAAGCAGGACTTGGTCCACGCGCCGAACGACGCCATCAAGTTGAGGGTGGCCGTCTAGCGATTAACGATGGAGTATACGCTCATTCCTGGACGCGGCACCCTCTCGGGAAGCGCTGGACCTATTAAGAGAATCGCAGAGCCCCGCAAATAACCCACACGACGCCCAGCAGGAGTAAGAAAAAGACTTCCATTTTACTCTCCAAAGTCGAAATTGGGGGAGTGCACGAGGAGCGGTCCGAACCTCAGCGGGTTCGCCACAACATGGCATCGCAGCCGATGCCCGACCTAACCGTGCGATCACAGTATATCGCGATGGAATGTGGTCGTTAACGCGATCATAGGAACCATGAAGACCGATCTAAGCGACCCGGGCAACGCAGCGCGACGACAGCCGCTATTAGGAGTTGGCGAACAGGCTGAAGAAGGAGCGCTAAGAGCGCTCTACTTCGCGTTCTTCCGCTTCGCCGCCCAATAGGTCTTCATGCGTTCGGCGTGTGCTCCCGATGAAGCTCCAAACTTCATCGGCCTCACGGTCCGGATCGGCGTCAAAACAGGGTTATTATGTTATATACAATATCGCCTGGGAGGGGTTCGGCCCGATGAAGATTCAAGGAGTACTCCCGTGAAACAATCCGCAGCGCTGGTGCTCCTGTTGTCTGCGGGGCTTCTCTGCGCACAATCACCGCAACAACTCGAGTTCTTCGAAAAGAAGATTCGGCCCATCCTCTCTGATAACTGCGCGGTTTGCCATAACGCTAATATGATGACCGCCGGTATGGATCTCTCCACCACCGAAGGTATCCGGTACGCCGTGCAGTACGGCGCCGAAGCGGGCAAGATCATTTCTCCAGACAAGCCAGCGGAGAGCCTGCTCATCCAGGTGATTGAATACGCCGGACGGCTCAAAATGCCTCCTAGCGGCAAGCTGAAGGAAGAGCAGTTAGATGATATGCGGGCGTGGGTCCAGGCCGGCGCTCCTGTTCCACGAGCTGAACAGAATGCGCAGATCCGTCCGGGTGCGGGTCCTGCGGAGCCTGCGGACGCGTCCGCTCAGCAGCGATCGCCTAAGGCACGGCCGAAGCGCGTATTCACAGAGACTGAGAAAAACTACTGGGCCTTTAAGAAGTTTTCAGCGCCGCCTCTTCCGGATGTGAAGGATGCGAAGTGGGCCAAGTCTCCGATCGACCGGTTCATTCTCGCGAAACTTGAAGAGAAAAATCTCAAGCCGAGCGCTCCCGCCGATAAAGCCACGCTGCTTCGGCGCGTCACGTTCGATTTAATTGGTTTGCCTCCCACTCCGTCGGAAATCAAAGATTTCCTGGCTGACGCCTCGCCCAACGCCTACGAGAAAGTAGTTGACCGGCTCCTGGCCTCTCCGCGGTATGGCGAGCAGTGGGGGCGCCACTGGTTGGACGTCGCCCGTTATGCCGATTCCACGGGGAATGACGAGGATCATCGATATCCTTACGCTTATCAGTACCGCGACTATGTTATCGACACTTTCAATAAGGATGTCCCCTTTGACCTTTTCGTACGCGAGCAGATCGCGGGCGATTTGCTTCCCGCTGCCAAACCAGGCGCGATCAATCGCCGCGGACTGGTCGCGACGGGGTTCCTGGCGCTGGGGCAGAAGGCGCTAGCGCAACAGGATAAGAAGAAGCTGCTGTTCGATATGTACGACGAACAGATCGACACTATATCCAAAGGCTTCCTCGGTGTCACGCTCTCTTGCGCACGCTGCCACGATCACAAGTTCGACCCCTTCACGCAAAAGGATTATTACTCCCTGGTATCCATCTTGGCCGCCACCAGAAATTTTGAGGATGCAGCACCGCACGTCTCGAAATTATTATTCAGGCCGCTAGGGACCAAAGAGGAGACCGAGCGCTATCAGGAAGCTAAGCAGGTACTCGCCGGCAAGCAATACGAGGCCGACGATTTTCGGGACCAGCAGATCGACAAGTACTTATCCAGTCTAGTTCCTCGCTCGGCAGAGTATATGCAAGCCGCGTTTAGGGTCTATCACGATAAAGCCGATTCGGCGCGGATCGCCCGCGAAAAAGATCTTCTGCCTGAAGTCCTAACGAAATGGGCTTCATTCCTGGAGCCGACTGCCGAAGTGCGTCCGTACCTTAAAGAATGGTATGAGGCGACCTTCGCTACATTGCCGGCTGTGGCTAACGCATATCAAAAGCGGATTGAAGAAGGGCGCATCGGGGCGCTCGCGCAGCAAGAACGGCTGCGGCAGTTACGAACGCGCCGTTTGGACATGCCGCCGCCAGACAGCGAAGGGGCCGACAAGTTCTTCAACGAAGTCTACTATCGGGGTCCCTTGTCTCTCTCAAGGCAGGAGCGCGACGGTATCCTCAGTGCAGATGCGCGGCAGAAGCTGACTGAGCTGCGCGCAGCGGCAAAGGCTCTGGAAGCGAAAATGCCGCCGGAACCGGAAATGAGTTGCGCGGTTGAGGAAGGCACAGAGACGGTTCCTCTGGTCATCGGCAAGGTTCTGGTTCGTGGAGACTACAACACCTTCGGCGAAGATGCGCCCAAAGCATTTCCGCGTATACTGGCCGGCGACGAACAACCTGCGATTGTAAAGGGCAGCGGAAGACTCGAGCTGGCGAACTGGATGACCAGCCCCGACAATCCCCTTACGTCGCGTGTTTTTGTAAATCGTGTTTGGTATTGGCATTTCGGCGAGGGGCTGGAGCGGACTCCCGACAATTTCGGAAAGATGGGCGATACGCCGACGCATCCGGAGTTGCTCGACTATCTGGCCGCGAAGTTCGTCGAAGGCGGTTGGTCTACCAAAGCGCTTCACCGCATGATTCTGCTCTCCAACACTTACCAGATGAGCAGCCTGGCGGACGCTGCTGTAACCGTGGCCGATCCTGAGAACCGCTGGTTCTCGCGTTTTCCACGGCGGCGCCTCGCGGTGGAAGAAATTCGCGACGGAATGCTGGCCATCGATGGCTCCCTCGACCTAACCATGGGCGGGACGATGCAAAGCGGCTTCGGCACCGATGGTGAAAACAGCAAGGATCGCCTGAGCATTCGCCCAGAAGCCATCAAGCGCCGCGAGGTGTACTTGCCGGTGCGCCGGGCCAATCTCCCCACGCTTCTGAATTTGTTCGATTTCGGCGATGCAACTACAGCAGCCAGCAAGCGTCCCGCGACCACCGTGGCGCCGCAGGCCCTGTTTATGATGAACAGTCAGTTCGTCACGGAGCGCGCCCAGAATCTTGCGATGCAGACTCTGGATAATGTATTGCTAGATCCCGCCGGCCGGGTGCGCGCGCTGTATCAGAGGATTCTCAACCGGGAGGCGACGCCGCTGGAGATTGATAGTACCCTGTCCTATATGGAAGGGTTTCAGAAACGCGGGGCAAGCCCGCAGGACGCATGGACCAGTTTCAGCCGCGTCCTGCTGGCGTCTAACGAATATATTTATTTGGATTGACGAGCATAACCATTGACGAACATAACCATGGACCCGCTCAGGAAGAGAATCCGCCAAGTAGAACAACCCATCACCCGGCGGGGCGCGCTGCGTGCCGCGGCCTGCGGATTTGGAGCTTTGGGACTTGCTGATCTGCTCTCAGCCGCCCCCGCGGTGAACAGCGCGGCCGATCCATTGGCCCCCAAACCGCCGCACTTCCCCGCGAAGGCCAAGCGCGTGATTTTCCTGTTCATGCACGGCGGCGTCTCGCACGTCGATAGCTTCGATCCGAAGGAACGCTTGTATCGCGACAACGGTAAACCGCTTCCTATCAAGCGCCCCCTGGCCTTCGCCGAGGGCGAAGCCGGTGCGCTCGTCAAACCTCTTTGGGATTACAAGAACTACGGGCAGAGCGGCATTCCGGTGAGCGATCTCTTTCCCCACATCGGTTCCTGCGCCGATGACCTATGCGTAATTCGCTCCATGTGCGGCGAGGGCGTGGATCATGGCGCCGCGCTGCTCCAGACCTTCACCGGTATGAGCAACGTAGTCCGGCCGAGCATGGGTTCCTGGGTGGTTTATGGCCTGGGCACCGAGAACAAGAACCTTCCCGGCTACGTGACGATTAAGCCCGCTCTTTCGCACGGCGGCTCTAAGAACTGGGGCTCTGCATTCCTGCCGGGAGCCTATCAAGGGACCGCGATCGGGAACGCCGGCATGAGCGTGGAGGATATCAAAGGCGAGCCGATTGAATATCTGTCGCAGAAGAATCTGTCCAGCGATCAGCAGCGATACGAGTTGGATATGCTGCAGAGCATTAATCGCCGCCATGCCGAGATTCGCCATAACGACCCGAGCCTCGAAGCGCGCATCCAATCCTTCGAACTCGCGTTCCGCATGCAAGCCCAGGCCCCTGAAGCGTTCGAGGTAGAAAAGGAATCCGAAGCCACCAAGAAGCTATATGGTCTTGACGACGAAGTCACGCGCGATTTCGGCTGGCAATGCCTGCTTGCACGGCGCCTGGCCGAGCGTGATGTGCGCTACATTCAGTGTACTCACAGTTATAAGTGGGATCAGCATAGCGATATCCTCGAAAAGCATCCGGCCAACGCCAAGGAAGTGGACAAACCAATCGCCGGTCTGTTGACGGATCTGAAAGCTCGCGGGTTGTTAAAGGACACCCTTGTGATTTGGGCCGGAGAATTCGGACGTACACCGGTCTCCCAAGCGGGCGCGGCCGCCGGACAAAAGTTCGGCCGCGATCACGATCCCTATGGATACTCCATCTGGATGGCGGGCGGCGGCGTCAAAGGCGGATACATCTATGGCGCCACCGACGACATCGGCTATTTCGCCGTGGAAGACCGCATGCATATTCATGACTTCCACGCGACCGTGCTTCATCTGATGGGCCTGGATCACACGCGCCTGACGTATAACTATTCCGGCCGGGATTTTCGACTCACTGATGTCGCCGGGGTTGTGGCGACGAAGATCATCGCGTAGGCTGATATCTTCCCTATTCTACGCAAGATCGCGCCAGGACAGCAA
>Ga0068863_100005299_pt1 | contig 12730 bp, 9 predicted proteins | sample KBSSwiS62_FD_66596 | JGI IMG/M metagenome (GOLD analysis project Ga0068863, IMG submission 66596) | Switchgrass rhizosphere microbial communities from Kellogg Biological Station, Michigan, USA - KBS Switchgrass S6-2 | ecosystem: Host-associated > Plants > Roots > Rhizosphere > Soil ...
GGTGTGCGAACGCCGCTTGCGGCAACCAGCCGGGCGGCGGCGTTCGGCGATATCGACAACGATGGCGGAATCGATCTGGTGGTCGTGAACCGCGACGGCCGCCCGTACCTGCTCCACAACGTCGTCAAGTCACGCGGCCATTGGATCCTGTTGCGGGTGGTCGACGACCACGGGCGCGACGCGCTCGGCGCCGAGCTGACCATGACCGTGGGCTCGAGGACGATTCGCCGGGACGTGCGCGCCGCGTACAGCTATCTCGCCAGCAGCGACCCGCGCGTGCACGTTGGACTGGGCCAGGAAGCCAAGGCAAGCAGCGTGACGGTTCGATGGCCTGACGGTGTCCAGGAGTCGTTCGGTGACGTGGCGGCGGATCGGATGGCGGTCCTGCGGCGCGGCGCCGGCCAGAAATAGGCGGCTCTACCGCGGTTCGACGATCTTGCGGGTGCGGTTCACGTCCAGCTGCTGCGTCTCCACCTGTTTTCGTCCCGACGGCCAGTCCACCTGGATGCGCTCGATCCGTTCGGCGTCGCCAAGCCCGAAGTACAGCGGAAGCGCGCTCTGCGACAGGTATCCCGACTTGCCGTCGTGGTACTTGGTCAAGACGCGGCCGCCGGCGTGCACTCGCACGATGGCGCCCAGCCCGTCGTGATTCGACGTCGTACCGATCAGCGCCACCTGGATCCAGTGAATCGGCCGTCGTGCTGTCAGGTCGCTGACCAGCACCATCGGCGCTGAATTGAAGTCGTTAGTCACGATGTCGAGATCGCCGTCCCCGTCGAGATCGAAGATCGCCGCCGAACGACTGCCGAGCGGCGCCATGACGGTAATCTTGCCGCGCTGCCCGCGGCACAGATCGTTTCCCAGATCTTCCTGCAGGCAGTCGAGCTCGAACCACGCCGTATGGGTCCGCCCGTCGCGGCGCGGCTCGACGCCGACCAGAAACTCGGCATCCCGAAATGTCTCGCCGCGATCGTTCAGCAGCAGCGAATTGATGCCGTATCGGTGCGGGTAGTTCATGCTCGACGCGATAAAGATGTCGTCCCAGCCGTCCGCGTTCAGATCGCCGATGCTCGGACCCCATGGCCAGTAGTTCTCGACGCCGAGGCGATCCGACATCTCGTCGAACTTTCCGCCACCCGCGTTGTGAAAGAGCGCGTTGCCGAAGACGAACGCGTCGGCCGTACCGCCGAGAACCTGATCGGGCGGGTGAACCGCCGCTTTCTGTTTCTCGCGCTCGGCCCCGAGATTCTCGAACATGTCCGAGTGCATGTCGGTGATGAAGAGATCCGGACGGCCATCGTTGTCGAAGTCGAAGAACTTGATCCCCATCGCGCCCCACGGCGTCCTGGGAAAGTACTCCGAGGTCTTGTCCACGAACGCGCGGCCGCCTGCGTTCTCGAAATAATGTCCGTGCCCCTGCATGTTCAGCACGAACAGGTCGGGCCAACTGTCGCCGTTCAGATCGGCAACCGCGGCGTCGCCGGCCCACCCTTGGGGCTTCAGACCGACGTCGGCGGTCACGTCCTTGAATCGGTTGTGTCCCAGATTCCTGTAGAGGACGGGATACTCGAACCGATCCGGGTGGAGGTGGCCCATGAACGCATCCGTCAGTCCGACGTACGCGCCATCGGGACCCTTCTGATCGACCGTGTACTGGCCCACGTTGCAGACGAGCAGATCGAGCAGGCCGTCGTTGTCGTAGTCGAAGAAGACGGCACCCGACGAATGCGTCACCAGTTCGAGTCCGGCTTCCTTCGTGATGTCCCGGAATTTCCCGTGGCCGTCGTTCTCGAACAGCGCGTTGCCACCGCGAACCGTCGTGACGAACAGATCCTCGTCGCCGTCGTTGTCGGTATCGGCGAACGACGCCGCCACGCTGATTCGATTCGGCAGAGCGACGCCGGCCTGGTTGGTGATGTTCGCGAACCGGCCGCCGCCCAGATTCCTCCAGAGCTCGTTGCCGCCGACCTGATTGACGAAGTAGATGTCGTAGCGGCCATCGCCGTCGACGTCCGCCACCGCGACGCCGGTGCCGTGATCGTAATGAACGGCCTTGTAGCGCTTGCCAGCGTCTTCGACGATCCGGTGCACGAACGTGATGCCGCTGGCCGGTTGACGGTCGCTGAACTGAAACTGGTGAAACACCTGGAATCGGCTGGCGGTCTCCCGCTGCGCCTTCTGGCGAGCCGCGAGCGCCTCCACGCCGACGTCGGGGCTGGGTGTACGCACTTGCACGGGCGCCGGGGGGCCCGGCCGGCCGCAGCTGATCGCCGCAGCGGCCAACAGACCGCATAAACCGCGACCGCCAGAGAAGATCGGTTTCACCGTGGGGAACTGAATGGTAGATCGATCCAATACGGTTCGTGGCGAATCGCGAACGCCACTCGCGCGGTCGTGGACGGCGGATCGTCGACCGGCCGGCCCCGGCCGACCCAGCTCTCTCCAGCGTCGTCGATCTGCATCGCGATGCGTTCGTCTGGCGCTGACGGCCGTTTGAGCGTGACGACGACGTCGGCTGCCACGGATGCCGGCAGTTCTTCCCGGACCGCGTCCGTGAAGTACACGCGGTATTCACGCCCGGATGGATCGAGCACCACCTCGTAGTGCAGGTCGTCGCCTTTCATCATGACGATGCCGCCGTGGTGCGGATTGTGGTCGCCATGCGGCACGGCGCTGCCGGCGACTGGTGCGGTTGTGGCCGAGGCGGCCTGGTTCGGCGGTGGTGGTGCCGCGGCAGGGGTCCGGCCGCAGGATAACAGCCCGAGCGCAGCGACGAACGCGAGAGACGACGGCTTATCACGAAGGATCGAAGAAACACGAAGACCACGAAGTCTCTTTTGTACAAACCCTTCTTTGTGATCTTCGTGATCCTTCGCGTCTTCGTGATGAGCCGTGACGGCCGTGATCACACTGGGCTGCCCTTACTCGGACCGCAGGGCATTGATCGGATCGAGCCGCGCGGCGCGGCGCGCCGGATAGAAGCCGAAGAAGATGCCGATCGCCGCCGAGATGCCGAACGCCAGCCCGATGGCGGCCGGCGATGTCCGCGTCGGCCAGTCGAGCAGCCAGGTCAACCCGATCGACGTCAGAAAACCCGCGGCGATGCCGATCGCACCGCCGACGGCGCTGAGCGTGAGCGCCTCGACGAGAAACTGCAGGAGGACGTCGCGTCGGCGCGCGCCCACTGCACGCCGGACGCCGATTTCGCGCGTCCGCTCTTTCACCGCGACGAGCATGATGTTCATGATGCCGACGCCGCCGACGACCAGCGAGATCGCGGCAATCCCGGCGAGCAGCGCCGTCATCGTCGTGCTCGCGCGCTGGAGCGTCGCATTCATCTCCTCCAGGTTCACCTCGTCCAGCTTCGGCATGTTCGCCAGGATGAACGCGGCCACCGACGTATACAGCCCCTTCGTCAGCGCCTCCGACGACTGCGTCTTCACCGTGAAGTCGTCGGGCGCGCCGCCGACGCCGCTTACCGGCATCTGATTCCCGGTCACGCCCGCCCGACGCAGTTTCTCGACCGCCGCGTCGATGTGCGACGCATGCCGCGCCCGCAGCAGCGTGGCGGTTTCAGCGGCGATCCGTGAAGCCTCGCCCGCCTGGGCGGCTTCGATGGTGATGGTGTGCAGATACGCGATGCCGAGCGCATCCTGAAGCGCCGTGTACGGCACGAACGCCATCTCCATCTGATCGGGATCGGCCGTGTCGGTGACGCCGACGATACTGAAGGAGCGCCCGTGGATGGTCACGGCCTGCCCGACGACCCTGGCGCCGGTGCCGAAGATCTGATCGCGCGTGGTGCGGCCGAGGATGGCGACGGGACGGCGAGCGGCGACGTCGTTTGCGGAGAAGAACCGGCCCTCGTCGAACCGCCAGCCGAACATCGACGCAAACGGGACATCGGTACCGAGCACGGGTCCGTAATAGCGTCGCGCACCCAAGGCGATCCACCCACGCAGCTTCACACCGGCGGCGTAGGCCTTGATGCCGCTGACGCCGCTCCCGATGGCAGCGGCGTCCTCAGGCGTCAGCGTCGTCGCAGACCCCAGGCCGGTTGCGATCCGCGATTCCTCGCCGCCGCGGGTGTAGTTGCCGGCGTTGACATGAATGAGATTTGTGCCCGCCGACCGGACATCCTGTTCCACGCTCTGCTGCGCGCCGTTGCCAAGCGCCATCATCGTCATCACCGCAGCGACGCCGATGATCATCCCGAGCATCGTCAGGACGGTGCGCAGCTTGTTGCGATTGAGACCCCGGATGGCGAGACGAATGCTGGTGAGTAACACCTAGCCCCTAGCCCCTAGCCCCGACAGATTACTCATACCTGAGCGACTGAATCGGATCGAGTCCCGCCGCCTGTTTCGCCGGATACCAACCGAAGAAGATGCCGACCGCCGCTGCGACGCCGACTGCGAGGAAAACGGCTGATGGCGAGATCGTCGTAGACCAGTGCAGATAGCGCGACAGCCCCTCCGCCGCGACGAGCCCGGCGAGCACACCGGCAACGCCGCCGGTGACACTCAAGGCGACGGCTTCGGCGACGAACTGCGCGCGGACGTCGCGCGCGCGCGCGCCGACCGCGCGGCGGATGCCGATCTCGCGCGTCCGTTCGGTGACCGAGAGCAGCATGATGTTCATGATCCCGATGCCGCCGACCAGCAGCGACACCGCCGCGATCCCGGCGAGCAGCGCCGTCATCGTTCGCGTGGCGCGATCCAGCGTCTTGCCGAGCTGCTCGAGCGTCACTTTCTCCAGTCCCGCCACGTTGCCGACGACCGCGCGGGCGACGTCCGGCCGCATGCCGCCTTTCGCCAGCGCCTGACGCGCCTGCGTCGTGACGGTGAAATCGTCCGGCTTGTCGTCGCCAATCTGATGGCGGACTCGCAGGAGCTTCGTCACGTCGCCCATGATCCGCGACACCTCGCCCGTGGACGCAGCAGTAATGGTGATGTCGTTCAGTTTGGCGAGGTTCAGCAGCCGATGGACCGTGCTGAACGGAATGTAAACGGCGTCGAACTGATCGTCTCCCGGCGCGGGCGCGACCATCCAGCTGGTGGTGGTGACCACACCGACCACGCGGAACGATTGATTCCAGATGGCGACGTCACGTCCGACCGGGTTCTCGTCACCGAACACGCGCTGGGCCACCACGCTGCCGAGCACCATGACCTGCTCCGCTTTCAACTGCTCGCCAGCGCTGAAGAATCGGCCGCTGCGGAACGTCCACGCGCGGCGAATCAGCGGCAGACGCATGTCGGTGCCGTGGAGGCGCGTGAACCAGCGGCGGTCGCCGGCCTTGACGTGAACGTTCTGGTGGAGACCCTCGGCCACGTACTGCACGCCGCGGACGCCGCGAATCGCCTCGGCGTCCGTCGACGTCAGCGTGGCCGCCGAACCGAGGCCGGCCTCGCTGTCGCCGAGCCGCTGCCGCGCAGTCGGGTGATCGTGTTTCTCCATCGGGTCGTCTTCGGGGTGCGCGTGCAGCGTCGGCGACAAGAACGACGTCAAACGTCTAACCGCAGAGCCCGCAGAGATCGCTGAGAAAATGAAATGTCTTTCTCTGCGATCATCGCGATCTCCGCGGTTTAGATACGGCGGGTCGGTCGATCTGAGCGCCGCCGACGGCTCGACCGCGCCGCCGCCGAAGTCGTCCGTCGCCTTCACCTTGTAGTTGCCGGCGGTGACGACGATGAGGTTCATACCGGCCGCGCGGATCTGATCCTCGATGGCAGCTTCCGCACCGGTGCCGATCGCAATCATCGCGAGCACAGCTGCGACGCCAATCGTCATGCCGACAATCGTCAGCGACGTCTGCAGCCGGTTGCGGCGCAGGGCGCGAATGGCAATGGCCAGTGTCGAGCGGTTGAACATGTTCATCGGCTACGTTTCCTCTGCCGAGCCGAGCGCAACGGCCGCGAGTTCTTCGGCAGCTGCCCGCCGCGACGCGTTGGGCTGATCCGCGACGACGCGGCCGTCCTTGAACCGGATGATGCGCGACCCGTACTCGGCCACCTGCGGCTCGTGCGTGATGAGGATGATGGTGATTCCGCGCTCCTCTTTCAGGCGCTGGAAAATGTCCATCACCTCGATGCTGGTCCGGCTGTCCAGATTGCCGGTCGGTTCGTCCGCGAGCAGAATCGCCGGGTCGTTCAGGAGCGCACGCGCGATGGCGACGCGCTGCTGTTGTCCTCCCGACAGCTGATTGGGGTGATGCTCGGCGCGGTTCTCCAGTCCGACCGCGGTCAGCGCCTTCATCGCGCGCTGCCGCCGCGCCGCCGGCGAGACGCGGTGGTCGTGCGCGTACAGCAGCGGCAGTTCCACGTTTTCGAGCGCCGACGTGCGCGCGAGCAGGTTGAATCCCTGGAAGACGAAACCGATCCGCCGGTTGCGAATCGCCGACAGTTCGTCGTCGGACAGCGCCGACACATCCCGGCCGTCGAGCAGATACCGGCCGGCGGTCGGCCGATCCAGACAGCCGAGGATGTGCATGAACGTCGACTTGCCGGAACCGGACGGCCCGACGACGGCGACGAATTCGCCGGCGTGGATGTCGAGCGTGACGCCGCGGAGGGCGTGCACCGGCGCGCCCTCCATGGCGTAGGTTTTCGTGACGTCGCGCACGGCGATGAGCGCCGTTGCCGTCGTCATTCGGTCTTGCGCGGCGCCGCGGCTGCCGATCCGTTCTTGCCGGCGAAGTTGTAGAAGATGGCCGCGTGCGATTTCTCGGACCCGGCCATGCCGTAGACCTTGCCCGCGCCTTCAAGCACGTAGTACTCGTTCGCCGCGTGCGCATTGCCGCCGTGACCGGCGCCGCCCATCCCGATCGGCATCGAGACCGGCGCCACTCGCTCGCCGACTTCCTCATTCGAAAACAGATACGACGGCCAATACCCGCCGAGGATCGTCGGCACGTCGGCTTTGCCGCCGTGCGGAATGTTGAACTGGTCGTACATCTGATTCATCGCCCGGGCGATGTCGGTGTCGTACGACATCTTGGACCACGGCACGTCGCCGATCACCTTGAGCTCCACGTCTTTGTAGCCGTTGCGATCCAGCTGCTCGCGCACCCGCTTGACGATCTCGAGCCCCTTCATCTTCGGCACGTAACGGATGTTGTGCTTCGAGGTGATCTTGTTCGGCAGAATCGCGCCGGCGCCGCCCGCGTACATGTTGCCGCCCCAGATGCCGTCCAGGTTGAAGGAGATGCCGTAGCGCCCCATCTTCAGCATCGTGAAGGGATCCTCGGAGATGAAGCGCGCGACGCCGAGATTCTCGGCCGCGACTTTCATGTCGGTCTTGGCGGCGGCGTTCTTCAGCTGCGCCGTCTCGGAGGCCGACAGCGGCTCGATGCCGTCGGTAAAGCCCTTGATGAGCGGTGTATTGCCATCTTCAGACACCAGCGACGCCAGCATCTTCATGTGGCGCCACGCTGGGCTGTCCACCGAGCGCTTGTTCGAACCATGGATGTCCGACTGCACCGGGCCGCGGCCCCACGACTTGCCGCTCGTCGTGAGCTCGAAATAGACGCAGCCTTCAGACCCGCCGCCGACGCTGCCGCCGCCGCTCGGCGACTGCTGACCGGCCTCGCCGATCAGCGCGTCGACGTTCTTGAAGAGATCAGCGTGATCCTTGACGAACTTCCGCACGCCGACATCCATCCGTTCCTCGTCGCCTTCGGCGACGAACACGATGTTGACCGGCAGCTTCCCCGTCACCGCCTTGATCGCCATCAGCGCGTTCAGCTGCGACATCTCGGGGCCCTTGGAATTCGTCGCCCCGCGCCCGATCAGCACCTTCTTGAACGGCGCCTGCTCGACGATGCGCGCCTCGAACGGCGGCGCCTTCCACGCGTCGGGCTGGGTGACGGGCATCGTGTCGTACTGCCAGTAGATGGCGATCGTCCGCGGCGCGCCTTCGTCACAACGCGCGTAGACGACCGGGTTGCCCGGTGCGCCCCATTCCGTGATGCCGACGTCGTAGACGCGCGCTTCCTGACAGCCCAGCTCCTCGAAGAAGCCTTTCACCATCTCGGCGCTCTCGGGAATCCCTTCCCCGCTGTTGGAGATGCTGGGCTGGCGAATCCACTTCTGGAGCCTCACGACGTGGTCGTCGATGTGCTCGTCGATATAGGCGAACACCTTCTTCAGCTCCTCTGACTGGATCTTCGTCAGATCCGGCTGAATCTCCGTGTCGCCATTCGGCCGGATGCCCAGCTTCGGCTGGGCCGGCGCCGCCGCCGCGGTCGCCTTGGTCGACGGGTCGCGCGAGCACCCGAGAGTCGGCAACAGCAGAACGCAGAGGCCGCAAAGGGCGCAAAGAATACTTGGCTTTGCGATCTTCGCGAGCTTTGCGTTCAATCGTGGGGCGGCAGTGAGAGGCCAGCGCATTGGAGGGCTCCTTGATGAAGGCCCTATCTTAGAGTACGTCGCGACACCGACGGACGGTTTATCACGAAGTCACGAAGACACACGAAGCGCACGAAGAACGAGTTGTACAAGATTTCTTCGTGGCCTTCGTGCTCATCGCGTCTTCGTGATAAGCCGTACTACTGCGACGCCGGCAATGGCACGACCTGCGCGGGATCGGTGACGACATTGATATAGGCGCGCCAACGGCTTGCCGGATCGCCTGCCGTGGAATGGGCGTCGAGGTATCGCGACAGCGCGTCACGGCCGATCGTGTAGGTCGCCCCGTAGCTTCTGAACCGGTTCAGAAACTTGAGCGTGGCGTCGGCCGATGGCATCAGCGCATCGCGCTCGAGGGCCGCCGACGCGCGCGGGAAGTCGAGCGCGCCGTCGAGATACTGGGGCGCGATGCGGGCCTGGACGCCGTGCAGCTGGTCCACGAGCCGCCCAATACGAACGTAGGTTTCCGCGTCAGACGGAGCGAGACCGGCCAGGGGAAACAGCTCGTCGCGCTCGAATGCCAGTCGCGCTGGTCCAGGAAACGTCATCTCGACCGCCAGCGATCCGGCGGCCTCGTGCAGCAGCGCCTGGGGACTGAACAGCGGCCGGACCGCGAACTCGATGCGCCTGCCGCCAAAACGAGCGTCGAGAAGGCTGTCGATCGTGTGGTGGCCCGGATACGCCTCGTGGCAGGCCAGATCCAGGGCGCGATCGACGGTCAGCGGCAGGGCCTCGTTGATCTGAATGCGACTCGTGGCATGGCCCTGATAGCGCGTGTACGCGCTCCACGCCAGGTCGGGCACATACTCGAGGTCGACGCGCTCGCCCGGCGGCAGCGTGACGTGCTCGCGTGTGGCCGCTCGACAGCCCTCAATCGCACGCGACAACACCGCCGGCAGCCGATCGCGCGAAATCAGAAACTTGCGATCGAAGTCTGAGTATCGGGCCAACAGGTCGCCCTGTCCGGGCAGCAGACGCTCGAGTTCCGAACGAACCGCTCGTTCTTGCCCATCCGGCCCATCCTGCCCATCCAGCCCGAACAGCGTCCGCGCTTCTTCCGAAAATGACGGCCGCGCACCGCGAACGATGTCCACCCGCGACACGATCGCCCGGGTCTGGCGGAGGAGGAAGAGCCGCCGGGCCTCCGCCTCGGCATTGTCGAAGGGCCGCTCGTCGAGCGACGCGATGAATGGAACCGTCGCCGCCCGGATGTCGTCGAGCGGCAGATGGCGGGCACGCGCGTCCGCCCGCCAGGCGCCGGGACCGTAATAGATATCCAGGGAATCGGCATCGCGTTCGCCGAGCGCCAGCGCCGCACGGACATAAAACTCCGCGGCCGCATCCAGCGACGCCGTCGGCGAGCCGCGGCAGGCTGACAGACACACCGCGATCGCCAACGACAGACCGACGCGCTTACCCGCGGACGATCTCACTGAGCGCGTCGCCGAATCGCGCGATTTCATCGAGGGTGTTGTAATGCACCAGCGACGCACGGACGACGCCGGCCGGCATCAGCCCGAGCCGCTTCATCAACCGCGGAGAGTACATGTGCCCGCTGCGAACGCCGATGTTCTTCGCGGCCAGGCCGTCGGCCACCACGGACGACTCGCGGCCGGCGACCGTGAAGCAGAGCGTCGGCACGCGCTCCTGCAGGCGGGCGCGGTCGGTCAGACCGTGAACGGTCACGCCGGGTATGCCGTCGGCGACGTCGAGCAGCGCGGCGGACAACATGCGCTCGTACTCGGCGATCTTATGCATGGCCGCCCTGAGCGTCACGGAACGAACGACACCCTCCTCCGGTACGCCGACATTGGCCAGATATCCACGTCCGATGTCCTCGAGATAGGCAATCGCCGCCGCCATACCGGCGACGTTTTCGTACGCATAGGTGCCGGCTTCGAGCTTGTCGGGGGTCACGTCGGGAATGAAGTCCTCCCGAAACGTCGGCAGGCGATTGATCGACTCGCGCCGGCACCACGCGAACCCCATGTGCGGCGCGAAGATCTTGTATCCAGAGCACACCAGGTAGTCGCAGTCGATCAATTGCACGTCGATCGAGGCATGCGGCGCGTAATGAACGGCGTCGAGAAACAACTCGGCGCCGACCGCATGCGCGCGCCGCGCCACGTCCGTGACATCGACGATGGTTCCGGTCGCGTTCGACGCGACCGTGCAGGCGACCAGCCGCGTGCGCTCGGTCAGCATGGGTTGGAGATCCGCCGGGTTCAGGCGGCCCGCGCTGTCGGGCCGCCACCAGACGATGCGCGCGCCCGCGCGCTCGAGCGCCAGCCACGTGGCGATGTTCGCCTCGTGATCGAGCTCGCTGACGACGATCTCCGGCCTCGACCCCAGGGTCTGTCCGATCGCGAGGCTGATCGAGCGGATGAACGACGTCGCGTTGAGACCGAACGCAATCTCGTCGGCGGTACGGGCGTTGACGAACGCCGCCACGCTGTCGCGAGCACGGGCGATCATCGCGTCGACTTCGCGCGAGTGCCGGTACGGCCCGCCGCGCTGGACGTTGCGCGTCAACAGGTGATCGGTCACCGCCTCGAGCACCGTCGCTGGAATCTGCGCACCAGCCGCGTTGTCGAAGAAGACGAACGGCGCGTCCCGCTCGAGGATCGGGAATCGCCGGCGCACCTCGTCGATCGGAAACGGTCCGCCGTCAGGCACGACACTCACCACGGCGGCGCGCGTAGACGATGGATATCACCAGGAGGAAGGGCACGAAGCTCACTACACTGTACTGCAGGCCGTCGACGAAGAAGGACGTCATCGCGATGCCGATCAGCGCCGCGATGCCGCTCCAGGCCGCCACCCGATGCGCCGGCATCCTGATCGGCAATCGCGACAGCCGATCCGCTGGCAGCGCCCGACGAAACCGTAGAAACGTGATCAGTATGACGATCCAGATGAAGAGCATGCCGGCGACGGCCGTGCCGTAGAGCGCCAGGAAAGCCTGGGCCGGCGCGTACAGCGCCAGCAGAATGGCGGCGCACACGCCGGTGCTGGCCACGGCCAGCGCGCGAAACGGGACACCGTTGCCGCCAACCGCCGCCAGCCCCGCGGGGGCGAGCCCTGACCGCGCCAGCGACAGCAGCATTCTCGTCGTCGAGTAGAGATTCGAGTTCGCGCTCGAGATTGCCGCGGAGATGACGACAACGTTCATCGCGCCGGCGGCATAAGGAATCCCGACGGCCGTGAACGCGCGCACGAATGGGCTGCCCGTGACACCGCCGCCGCCTTCGGCAAGCTCGCGCCACGGCGTCATCATCAGCATCACAGCGATCGCCACCACGTAAAAGAGGATCAGCCGCAACACCATCGTCCGCATCGCCCGCGGGATCGACGTTTCAGGCTGCTCGGCTTCCCCGGCCATGATCGCGACGCCTTCGATCCCCATGTAGCTGGTAATCACCAGCGTCAGCGCGAGCCAGACGCCTCGCCATCCGTTGGGGAGAAACCCGCCGGGACCATCGAACAGGTTGCGGAATCCGACAGCAGGTCTCGTCCCCAACCCGGTGATCACGGTCAGGCCGGCGGCGATGAACGCCACAATCGCGAGCACCTTGACGAGCGCAAACCAGTACTCGACTTCACCGAAGAGCCCGACCTGCGCCGTGTTGACCGCGACCAGCGCCGCCGCGATGGCCACAATCCAGACCGCCGGCGGCACATGGGGAAACCAGAAGGCGAAATAGATGGCGACCGCGGTCACTTCCGCGCCGATGGCCAGGATCTGCACGAAGGCGTAGGTGGCGCGCACCGAGAACCCGAACCACGGCGACAGGTAGCGATCGGCAAAGACCCCGAACGATCCGGCGACCGGATGCACGACCGCCATCTCGGCGAGCGCGTATGCCATCACCAGCGAGATGATCGCGCCGATGACATAGGTCAGGATGACCGCCGGCCCAGCCAGTCGAATCGTGACGGTGCTGCCGAGAAACAGGCCGACGCCAATCGCGCTGCCGATCGCCATCATGGCAATCTGGCGCGGACGCAGGCGGCGTCTGAGGCCTTCCTCGGTTGCGATTGTGCTCATGGCGCTGGCGAACTGTCCTCGACGACGCAGTACCAGCGCGAACGCCACGACAGCACGAAAATCTAAACGGTTTCGTGATTTCGCGTTTTCGTGGCCACCCGCAGGCGCTACTGATTCAGCGTTGACGTGCCACTAGAGACTACTCGATGTAGCATCACCCGACCCGACATGCGAGTCCCCGCGATTGCGCTCGTTCTTGCCACTGCGGCGTCGATCGTCTCGAGCGCGCAGCCCCGCCAGGCGAATGCTCTGGACGATCTGCGGCGTTCGTTCG
>Ga0068863_100005306_pt1 | contig 12727 bp, 11 predicted proteins | sample KBSSwiS62_FD_66596 | JGI IMG/M metagenome (GOLD analysis project Ga0068863, IMG submission 66596) | Switchgrass rhizosphere microbial communities from Kellogg Biological Station, Michigan, USA - KBS Switchgrass S6-2 | ecosystem: Host-associated > Plants > Roots > Rhizosphere > Soil ...
GAGCGCACCTTGATGTCCTGGGTGCGGACCGCGACAGCATTAATCGGCTTTGGCTTCACGATTTTTCAGTTTCTGCACAGGTTCAACCAGACACCGGGCATCAAGCCGGCTGCCGAGCCGTGGACGCCCTGGGTTCTCAGCTTGGCGCTCATCGGAACCGGAATCGTTGCGCTGACTATTGCAGTATGGGAGTACCGGTTGCTGGTTCGCTATCTCTGGGAGAAGGGTTTCAAACCGATTGCCGGGGTTGATGAATCTGCTCACCACACACCGGTCGTCGCGGTATCAGTCCTTTTGATCCTGATCGGAATGTTTGCTTTTGCTGCTGTGCTCTTGCGAGAGCCGTAAAAAAGCGATCGCGGAGCGGCCCCGCTGTGCCCTGGCTCACCCGCCCTGCCTGAAGAAGTAGCTTGTCCGATAGACATGGGGCCGGTGATGCGAGCTCAACTTCCGAGAATGTTGATCGCGCGTGACATGACGGCCACGATCGTCGCGAGCGAGATCGTGCTTTCGAGCATCATCAGCATCTTGGCGCGGGACGTCAGTGGCATGACATCCGTCGTACTGAACGCGGTCGCGGTCGAGTATCCAAGGAACAGATAGTCGACAAACGTCGGCCGCCAATCTGGCGGCACGTCACGGGGAGCGCCTTCTTGCGGAAAGAGCCAGTCCGGTCTCGGTCTCGCCTGGTTCGCGCGGGCTTCAGGGCCGCCGCGATCAAGCTGCCAGTACAGGAGTGAGAACGTGAGCACGTTAAGAACCCATAGCGCAACGCTTGACGTGAGAAGCTGGATGCCGCTGACCTCTCCAGACCGACGCACCATCTCGGCGATTAGCAGCGCCAGGCCAGCGATCATTCCGCTCCCGACGGCGACGCAAAAGACCAGCGTGATTGTGCGCTCGATGGGAAGCCACCGCTCTTTTTGGCGACTCAGCATGACGGCAGCCATCGGCATGATGAGCACGATCCCGAGGACGCCGGGAATCCACACTGGGAGCACTCTGACGCGGTCGGGCATCATCGTCAGCAGGAGCGCAACCGCGAGGACCGCGAACACGACCGGCCAGCGCGTGTCGACACGCAGTGCTTGAGCGTGTTCCTCTGATCGCCGAGTGCGAAGGGGTGGAGAGAACAACGAGATGCATTTAGCGAAAAGCGTGCCATGCGCGAACCGCAAGCGATCGACGTGCGGCCCTCCGTGCCTGGCTCACCCGCCCTGCCTGAAGAAGTGGCGTGGCCGAGGCGTGCTCCGGATCACGTCGGCCACTGGGAGAGAGCATCTGCATCGTGACGACGATGGCTGGTAGGAGGTACGCAAACGTGATGAAGACCCACATCAAGGCGCCGGCAACCTGCTGGTCCTGAAGTGCGGACGCAGTGAGCGCTGCTGATGCACTGAGATAAGGCGCGTACACCACGTCATCGCAGAACGTGAGGTACGCAGAGAGCACATCACAGGGCAAGGTGGCGAGGAAGAGGTATACAGGGATGGACCAGCGCGACCATCTCGCCTTCTGCCAGGGCTGGATCACCGGCCACCAGAAAAGAAGTCCACCAGCGAAAAAGGAGCTGAATTGGACAAGATGCCACCAATGGGAGCGCATCCCTAACTCAAAGACGGCCGGCACATGCCAGACCATCACGGCAAGGGTCGCTGAGAGCCAGCAGACGACTGGGTGCGTGAGCGCGCGTGTCACACGCGCGACTGGCGGCCAATCAAGGACTGGATACGCCAGCGGCAAATGAGGCGCTCCGAGGAGCAGCAACGGAGCCGCCACCGCCATCACCAGGAGGTGCTGCACCATGTGAACCACGAGCATCTCTTCGTCGAGCGACCGGAGTGGAGAACCGACGGCGATCCACAACGCAAGCAGCCCACCTAGAAAGGCGACTGGCCGCCAGACTGGGTTCGTGCTTGGGAGCGCGCTTCGCACACGCACCCAGCTTTGAAGGTACACCACTGCCGTCAGCACGAGGGCGGACGTAACCGGGAGGGACCAGGTGTGCGCCAAGAGGTCGGCGTGAGGTGACAACTTCCTAGCGGAGAGGGGTTCGCGCCTGATCGGCTCCCAGAGCGACGTCCTGAGCAGCATCGCGTGCCGGAGCCTGTCCCTCCGGATGCAGCGTGTGAAGGAACGCCACCACGGCGGTGGCCTCCGCCGGGCTCAAATTCTTTCCGTAGGCTGGCATATTGCCTCCGCCCTGGATCACTTGTCGCACGAGCTGATCCCTGGTGAGGCGAAGCGCTACCTGGTCAAGGGCCGGTCCGCGCTTGCCTCCCTGGCCGTCGAGCGAATGGCAGTTACGGCACTGCTTTTCCTGGAACACGATGGCGCCTCTCCGCTCCAGCGCGGTACGCCCGTGGAGATACTCTCGAGGGATTGGCATGCTGCTCCACGCATCCATCACCGGGCTCCAGGGTGTATGCAGTCCTAACTGCGTGAAGCTGCCGAGTGTCACCGCGGCCAGCAGGACGACGAAGACGGCGATCGGCCTGCGCTTCCAGCTCTTCTCGCCTTCCCCGGCAAAGAAGGGCAACAACAGCAACAGGGCAATCCCGACGACGGGAGCCGTCAAGATTAACGTCGTCTCGACCGCCGGTGGCAGGAACGCCAGTAAGGCGTAAATCCACAAGAAGAAGAAATCCGGACGCGGTGCTGTTTGAATAATCGTTGGATCCGGCGGTCCACCCGGACCGAAGGGACCAAAGAAGACCGCGCAGCCGGCAATCGAGAGCAGCACGAAGCCGGAGAACAGAATGTCCTTCCACACCGCGAACGGAACGAAGGGCACACCTTTCGTGTGGGTCAGCTGATGGTATTCCCGCAGGTAGGTGGCGCGCCGAACGATCCGACCGGGGACCGGCCATTCGTTGACCCCAAGAGTCAACACCAACAGCACGTGCAGGCAGACGAACGTGATGAGCAGCCCGGGAATGAGGAACACGTGCATCGCGAAAAATCGCGATAGCGTGGCACCGGCGATGATTGGGCCTCCCAACAACAGATTGACCAGCCAGGGTCCGGCGAAAGGGACACGACTCGCAATCGAGGCGCCAATGCCCAGGCCCCAGTAGGCATCTTGATCGAATCGCAGCACCTGGCCGGTAAAGGCCATTCCGAGCGTCACCAGCAGAAGCATGACGCCGAGCATCCACGTCAACTCACGCGGATACTTGTAGGCTCCAAACAGGAAGACCTGCGTCATGTGGATCAAGACGATCGCCACCATGAAATTCGAGCCCCAGCCATGAAGCGCTCGAATGAACCATCCCAGGGCGATGTCGTGATTGAGGACCTGAAGGCTGTTCCAGGCTTCCCCCGCGGAAGGCACGTAGACGGTCGCCAGCAGAATCCCCGTGACCAGCTGTAACCCGAACGCTGTCAGCGCAGCGCTGCCGAAGACATAGAACCAGCTTGCGCTGTCTCGAGGGACTGCGTGCTCGGCTGTTTCTCGGATTGGCCCCCCAAGCTGCAGACGAGCGTCGAACCACGAGCCGATTCTGCCGATCAGGCGCATGACGGTCCGTTACCCTTCGATGACGCGGTCGGGCTCCCGGTTGTGGGCGTTTCACCGGCCTTGATGAGGAGTTTTCCGTCTTCGACCTTGTAGGTGTACTGAAACAGCCCGCGCGGCGGAGGCCCGGACGCGTGCGAACCATCCTGGTAGTAGACGCCGCCGTGACAGGGACACATGAAAAGGTTTGACTGCTGGAACCAGCGCACCGGGCATCCGAGGTGCGCGCAATTGATGGCAAAGACCTGGAAATTCTGGCCATCGATGTTCCGCACCCAGCAGGGGATATCGGCGGTCTCTCCATCCCACCCGTTTCGGACCGGATTGCGGTACGTGGCCAGCCGGGTCTGGCCGGCTGGAAACTGATCGAGCCCGCCCAGTGACAGCCAGTCCAGATATCCACCGGTCCGCCCACGCGCTACCGGCGACATGAGGTACCGCACGATCGGCACCGCCAGAATCGCGCCGACGACGAAGTTGAAGGCCAGCCCGATCTTGGCGAGCACCGCGCGCCTGGATACGACTGTGTCCACACTCATGGTAGTTACCTCGTTGTGCCCGCCTCGGCGACCATTGCGTCCGCTAGGCCAGGAAGCTGTGGGCGCTGTGCCGCCAGCCAGGCGACGACGTCAGAGATTTCCTGCGCCGACATGGGATGACCAGGCACGTTGTTGCGCCAGTCGGGCGCTCCAAGTTCTGGACGACCAACGATTACAATCGTGCGAAGCTGCTGATCGCTCACCAGGGACAGGTACGACCCATCCACGATCGAGCTGGCCTGCTTGCCTCCGCGTCCGTCAGGTCCATGGCACGACGAGCAATACGTGCCGTACACCTCTGCGCCGCGCGTGGGATCGCCAGGAGCTTCAGCGACATAGGGAGGAAGGCTTGTGTCGCTCAGGTGACCGGGCTTCGCCCACGAGCGGATTCCGGTCACGATTGAGTCGATCTGTTTGTCGGTGAGCATGCCCCCCGCACTGGTCGCGAAGGCAGGCATCGGCGTGCCGCGTACCCCAGTTGTGGCGATGCGGCGAATGACCGCGTCATCAGCAATCGCGAGGAACAGGGGATCTCCGAGCGAGAGTGCCGCTCCGTCCTTTCCCTCGGGACCATGGCATGCCGCACAATTCTTCGCGTACAGGAAATGGAAGTCCGTGATCTCGCGCGGAGGAAGGACTTCCGCATTCGGCCCGGGGCGCCCGCGGGAACTGCTGCACGCCACGCCCATCAGAACAGCGAGGACGGCGACCGCGACGAGAGTGGCGCGAGTGTTCCTCACTGCGCGTCCTCGTCGTCTTTCTCCTCGACGGCTCCTTGCGCCTCAAAGCCTTCGCGAACAGCCAGGGGAAGAGGTTGCCATGTCGCGATACGTTCCTGGCGTGACACCACCATCCCGGCGACGATGCCGAAGGCGATCTGGGAGATGACGAACCAGGGCCAGTCGATACGCTGGTTCATGACCGGATTGATGACGTCGAGCACGCTGTGCAGCAGACCGGACCACAAGAGGGGTGCGATGACGCCCCCGAACAAGATGGGGTGACGGGGAAACATCGGCAGCGCGACGCCGTACAACAGGCCGACCAGCAGCGAGGTGACCAGGTGGATCAGGCTCGCGATGATCAGACTGTTCCCGTTGAATGCGGCGATTTGTGCTGTGGTCCGAATGGCGGGAAAGAATCCGACGGACAAGAGGTTGATGGGATACCACATGCCATGACCGCTGAGAACTCCGTACAGCATCGCCAGGACGGCCATCGCCACCCCGCCTGCCAAGCCCCCTTTCACACCCGCCGACACCGGATAAATTTCGAGAGGTAGTCGCGCCCGGTGCAGACCGCGGTGCATGAACTCGACACGCTCGACCTGGCGGCGGCTGGTGCTCACGGGCTGCGGGATGTCCCCAACCGGCACCGATTCCATCTTCTCGTGCGGCAAAACATCGCGGAACCAGCCGATGTACGCGCAGACGGCCAGGATCGCCCCGAGCACGCTGACGGCAACGTTCGTGACCATGCCGGCGGCGACCAGCATGACGCCGAAGGCCAGGACAATCGGCCACGCCGTTGGTGCAGGCAGTTCCACCGTGTCCGTTGTGCGTCGCGGTGCTTCCGCTTGCGAGCTCATGTTTCAGTCCGCTGTCTTACCCGTGTGCTACCGCCCGATGATGTACACGACCGTGAACACCACGACCCACACCGCGTCCACGAAATGCCAGTAGAGGGACAACACGTCAACGCGATAGGCGTGCTCGTGTCTCACGCTTCCGAGCCACGTGAATGCCATCACTGCAGAAAGCAGGATCAGGCCGACGACGACGTGGAACCCATGCAGTCCGACCAGCGAGTAATAGGTGGTTCCGAAGAGGTTGGTGCTGATCGTCAACCCTACCTCGTAAATCAACCGCTGCCATTCACGGGCGGTTCCGTAGAGGAACGTGGCACCAAGCGCTATCGTCGCCAGCCACCAGCGGCTGAAACGTCGCAGGTCCGCCCGCCGAAGAGCCTTGACCGCGCGGTGAATGGTGAGGCTACTCGAGAGCAGGCAGATCGTGAAGAAGATTGGCACTTCGAGAGCCTCCCTGGGCATGGGTCCCGACAGGCTCTTGCCGATGTAGAAGATGTAGGCGACGACGAAGATCACGAAGATCGACGACTCGGCCGCAATCAGGCAGAACATGCCGACGCGACCTCGTGTCGGAAGCTCCCACTTCAATTCCCCCGCGGTCATCGTCATTGGCGATGCATTCATGACGGGCGCTCCGCTACTGCTCGTACTTCCAATCGGGATCGTCCGGGTGCTTGAGGTCCCAGAGCGGTCGGCGGCTTCTCACGACAGGAATCGTCGCGAAGTTGTAGGAAGCCGGCGGTGAACTGGTGGCCCATTCCAGCGTCCATGCGTCCCAGGGATCGTTCCCGGCTGACTTGCGCCTGAAGAAGGCCCACGCGAGGCCGCCCACAAACACCAGGATCGCCGCGCCCTGAAACACCACGCCGGCCGTGACGATCAGATTCCAGATGTCCCAGCCGCGGCCCGGTTCGTAGGTATAGATCCGTCGCGGCATGCCCAGCAGTCCCGGGATGTGCATGAAATCGAATGTCAGGTGGAAGCCGATGAGAAACAGCACGAAGTGCAGCCTCCCTAGGGTTTCGCTGAGCATCCATCCCGACATCTTGGGGAACCAGTAGTAGAAGGCGCCGAAGACCGCAAAGAGGATTCCGCCGACGATGACGTAGTGGAAATGCGCGACCACGAAATACGAGTTCCCGAGCTGCCAATCGAACGGCGCCGCGCTCAGCATGATTCCCGTCAAGCCCGCGATCAGGAACTGAAACAGAAACCCGAGGCAAAACAGCATCGGCACTCTGAAATGAATCCGTCCACCCCACATGGTCGCCAACCAGTTGAAGATCTTGATACCGGTCGGCACGCCGATCGCCATGGTCGTCATCACGAAGAAGGTGTTCGCGCTCGAGCTCATGCCCACCGTAAACATGTGGTGCGCCCACACCGACATGGCGAGAAAGCCGATCGCGAGGCCAGCAGCCACCATGAACGGGTAACCAAATAGTCCCTTCCGGGAAAACACCGGGATGATTTCGGACACGATGGCAAAGGCCGGCATCACGAGCACGTACACTTCGGGATGACCGAAGATCCAGAAGAAGTGCATCCACACCACGGCAGAGCCCCCGGCCTGCACGTCGAAGAAATGTCCGCCCAGGTAGCGGTCGATCGTGAGCATGATCTGCGCCGCCGTCAGCGGACCGACACAGAGGAGAACCAGGAACGCCATCACGAGAATCAGCCAGGCGAACATCGGCATCTTCCCCAGGGTCATTCCCGGACAGCGCACGCACAGAATCGTGGTCAGAATGTTGACCGCCGTGCCGATGCTGCCGATGCCGGACACCAGGAGTGACAATGTCCAGAAATCCGTGCTGTGTCCGCGCGAGAATGTCTGCGAGGTCAGCGGTGCGTAGGCGAACCATCCCACATCAGGCGCGTTGCCCGCCCCATACAAGCCACTGGCCCCCAGCAGACTGAAGTACAGCAGGAGTCCTCCGAACGCCGTCAGCCAGAAGCTGAACGCATTCAGACGCGGGAACGCCATGTCGCGCGCCCCGAGCATCAGTGGCAGCATGTAGTTGGCAAACCCGAACACGATCGGCATCGCCACGAAAAAGATCATCGTGGTGCCATGCATCGTGAACAAGCGGTTGAAGACCTGAGGCGACACGAGGTCGTTGTGCGGCACCATGAGCTGGACGCGCATGATCGTCGCTTCAATCCCGCCGATGCAGAGAAAGACCAGCGCATACCCGATGTACAGGATGCCCAGCCGCTTGTGATCGACGGTCGTCACCCATTCGTGAAGCCTGTCCACGACGGGTCGAGAGATCGGCAGTGCCGCGGGAAATGCGACCGACTCAGTTGCCATGTTCGCGTTCCAATGACTCAGCGAAGCGTCGCCAGGTAGGCGACTACGGCCTCCAACTGGCGCGCACCGAGCCCCATCGCCGGCATTCGTGCGCCGGGTTTAATGGCGTCGGGGTTCTCAATCCACTGCCGTAGATTTTCGGGCGTGTTGTCCGCCACGCCGGATGCAATGGTGTCGCGACTCATCAAATGCGTGAGATCCGGACCGAAGCGGCCATTGGCCCGCGTTCCGGATACGGTGTGGCAATTGACACAGGCCGTCGACTCGAACACGTGACGTCCCTCGGACACGGCCTGATTCGTGGCCGGCTGCTGCTGTTCCTGAATCCAGCGATCGAATTCAGCGCGCGGCTGCACGTAGACGCGCAGCAGCATCTTGGCGTGCTGGGTGCCGCAATACTGCGCGCACTGCCCCAGGTAGAGCCCAGCCTCGTGCGGGTCAATCCACGTGTGGTTCGTGCGGTTCGGAATCAGGTCGGTCTTGCCGGCCAGGCGAGGAACCCAGAAGCTGTGATCCATGTCGGCGGACAGCAGGGTGATGAACGTCGGCGTCGGATCCGCCGGGTCGCTGACCGGAACATGCAGCTCGTTGGCCGTGATGACGTTCAGCCTCGGATAGCGGTACTCCCACCAGAACTGGTGACCGGTGGCGATCACCTCGATGGCGTTCGCGGGCCGTTCTGCGTTCTGGATGGTGGCGATCACCCTCGAGGACGCGATGAACAGCGCCAGGACGATGAGCACCGGGATGACTGTCCATGCGAATTCGACCTGATTGCTGCCGTAGACCTGTGGAGGCTCGCGATTGTCGTCGTCAGTCCTGCTTCTGAATGTCACGACGGCGTAGACCAGGAGGCTGAACACGACCACGAAGATGACGGCGGTGACTCCAAGCACGAACAGGGACAGTCCATGGATCGCATGGGCTGGCGTGGAGACGGGAGCGAAGATGTTCGTCGGGCTCAGTGGCGAGGGTGTGGTCTGCGCGGAGGCAGTGGCCGCAGCCAGGCACAGGCCAACCAGGACCAAGAGTGCCAGGCGTATGCGGGAGTGATTTGAGTGTGTCGTAGACATGTCTTTAGTGGATGGCGCGACACCACGAACCTGACGGCACAATCACCTTCAGTACTCACACGATCAGCGACCGACCGTGGAGCAAGAAGCGGGCCCCTAGTCTGCGATTCAATGCGTGGTTGTAGGTGGACGCTACCCAGGACGATTTCCCCACCATCGTCGTCAGTCGCGCGGCATGGTGTGACGTCAATGCGATGCGGCTGGTCACGAAGGGCCGTGGCAGGGTCACGAAGGTTTGTGAGGTATGTGCCTACGAGCAGTCTCGGATCTCCTACTTCTTTTCGGGTAGCAGAAGGACGACGGCTGCTCGGATGTTCCACGTGGGTCCAATATCCGGGTGCTCGGGAAAGAAAGACAGGCCCAGCTGATAACTGGCGGGAAACGGCCCGAGCTTGTCCAGTTTCGCGGCTTGGAAGAGAACCGGAACGGTCCACCGGTTGTCGCCGTGAGCCTCCCAATTGGCGGTCGTTTCTGAATTCACCGTGAGCGTCAGCGTGTGCGTGGCCTGGTACGCGAGGAACGGCTGCAGAAACATCTCGTTCACGTCTTCGCGACGGCTGTCGCCGGCCACCGACCACACCTGGTTCACCAGTGCTCCAATCGTCCACTTTCCTGTTTGCTGCAGCGCGACGGCCGTCGGACCAATGTTGTAATGTCCGCTGCCAATCGTTGGCTGATAACTCGACGGCGTCTCGAACACCGGGCCGACCCCCCACGTAAATCCGCTGTTGTTTCTCGGCGAGAAGAAGAACGACGTTGTGATGTCGCCGACACCGAACGTCGAGACATCCCCGTTAAACAGCGGCGGCTGGCCGATGAACGGCACGATGATGCGGAGGATCAGGTTCCAGTCGTCGTTCAGCTTCAGCGGAATCACCGGCTGCACGTTCAGGATGAACGTGCTCAGTTCCAACGGGCCGACGTGCTGATACCAGTTGAACTGAAACGGCACGCTGACCAGATCGGAGATCGGATTCGAGAGTTTTTTGGCGAGTTCGGCGCTTTCGTCCTCTGGCGGCGCCGCGGCCGCAGGCTGCTGGGCATCCGCGATTGTCGCGGCCAACACCACCAGGCAACTTGCCGCCAGCATCGATGCGAGTAACCGTCTCAATGCGCGTTCTCCTCAGCATGACGAACGCTTCGCTGTCCGCGGTGTCGTCGATCGCGTCAGGTGGAAGGGGTCTTGGACGTGGTTCAGCGGATAGGCGGCGCGAAATTGTTACATCGAACCTGTTCGCGGTTTTCGGCTGTCGAACCAGTTCATCAGCGCTTCGGCCATGTCTTCGACTGGGAAACACCTCACGACGATTCGCCGCAGGCGCTGCCACATCCCGTTGCGCCCCTGCAAGAATCAGGCACGCATATTCATCGGCGGCTCGGCTATCGCGCCACCGCGCTCCCTATCTGTTGTGATCGCGATCGAAATATGGTGAAAGGCGCAAGGCCTGGCCAGAACGCCAGGCCTTAACCACTACGTGGAAGTGATGCCTGAGCGGCCGCCCATCGTGAACGTCTTCGAGTTCGCCTGCGCCTGTGGTGACAGAGGAACGGATGCCTCGATACGGGTTCCGCGATTGACCTCTGACTGCACGGACAACGCCCCTCCCACGCTGCGCATACGCTCCGCCATGCTCACAAGTCCCAACCCAGTGCTGCAGTCGGCAGCGGTTGCCGCAAACCCCAGGCCCGAGTCCGACACGCACAAACTGATTGAATCCGACCTGGCCGCTAACTCCACGCGCACCTGGCGGCTACCGCTGTGTTTTTCGGCGTTTCGGATGGCTTCCTGCGCGACGCGATAGAGGCATGTTGTGACTTCGGAGGGCAGCTCGGGAATCTCATCGTGATGGAAATCAATGCCCAGGCTGCCCTGCTGTACGAATTCATCGCAGAGTCTGGAAAGGGCGTTGGTCAACCCGATGTGGGCCAGCCGCGACGGATGCAAGCGGTGGGACAGGAGGTTCGCCTCGACGCAGATCTCCTCACTGAGCTTTCTCGACGTTTCCAGTTGTTCGGCCAGCGATGGAGCTACATCCTGAGACGCTTGCAGCAGTTCAGACAATTGAATGGTGAGCAGCGCGAGTCGTTGACCGAGGTCGTCGTGCAGTTCGCGCGCGATGCGAGCCCGCTCGTCATCTTGAACCCGAGTCAGCCGATCCCGAAGGGCCCCCAGCTTGGCCTCGGACTCCACCCGCTCCGTGATGTCCTGGTAGATCGCGACGCAACCAACGAACGCGTCTCCCACGATCAGAGGCATGGCGTGGAAATCGACGTTGACCTTGCTTCCGTCCTTTCGGCATCTGAGCGCAGTAGCATGAACCGTCTGGCCGTTCTTCACGCGCCGGCTGTATTCGGCGGCGTCCGCGTCCTCGGGACCGCCAACGAGCTCGTCGGGTTCCTTGCCCACCACTTCGTCTTCTGAATAGAGAAAGATGCGTTCGAACGCCGGGTTGCAGAACCGCACACGGTGGTCCATGCCACCCACCAGAATTCCAAACGGGCTATTGGCGATCAGAGCCCGCAGGAACGCCGTGTGCTCCTTGGCCTCCTGCTCCTGACGCTTGCTGGCTGTGATGTCGAAGGCCGTGCCCAGAATGGCTGGCTCGCCCTCGAACACGGTGGGCGTCGCTGTGAAGTCGACCCAACGCGCCTGACCGTCTTTGGTCACCAGCTTGAACTGATAGCGAGCGGGCACCGCTTCGCCTCGCCACCGCGCTTCGGCGCGCGTCCGCACGAGATCCTTGGAATCCGGGTGAATCAGGTCCCAGACCGTCTTGGAGCGGAGTTCCTGGGATGAATACCCGGTGAAGGCTTCCACCTGCGGATTGAAATAGCAAAACGTTCCATCGCGCCGATACATGAAGATGCCGCAAAGCGTCGTCTCCGCCAACCAACGGAACTTCGACTCGCTCGCTCGCAGAGCGTCTTCCGCTTGCTTTTGAGCGGTGATGTCTTCAATGGCGGCCAGGACGCACGGCTGCCCGGCAAGGCTGATGAGGGCGACTGTGTAGAGTGTCGTAATCAGCCTGCCCGATTTCGTACGAAACTGGGTGTTTTGATCTCGGAGTGTCATCTCGCGCTGCAATCTGGTGATCATCGCGGCGCGAATACCAGGAGAGGGCCACACGTTGAGCTCCAGCGTGGTACGCCCGATGAGCTCGGTGCGGCCGTAGCCCATTTGCCGTTCGAACGCTTCGTTCACGTCGACGTATCGCCCTTCGGCCAGGGTCGTAATCGCCATGGCCATCGGGCTCGCATAGAACGCGGTTTGAAATCTTTCTTCAGACGCGCGTAGCTGGTCCTCGAGATCGTGCGTGCCCTCCAGAGTGGCCTCGCGTGTCCAATCGACCCTCTCCAGCGGCGCGTGCTCTGTTATCTCATCCTTCATCGCAGGCCCTTCCGAACCTCTACACGCCGACTCGCCGACAAGGCGTCCCGACGGTTATTGTGCGCCAAGCTGGGCGATGACGCATCCGTAATTGGCCAGCGGCCTGGAAGCCCGCAGTGCCGAACGAAGCCGGCCAAGCGGCGCCTCTACTGGACCCACAATGGACCCATAAAGACAACGGCCAGCTTTAGGCTGGCCGTTAATCCTTGATTTGATTGGTCGGGATGGCCGGATTCGAACCGGCGACCCCCTGACCCCCAGTCAGGTGCGCTATCCAGGCTGCGCTACATCCCGTTTTCTTGCAGAGA
>Ga0068863_100005308_pt1 | contig 12724 bp, 9 predicted proteins | sample KBSSwiS62_FD_66596 | JGI IMG/M metagenome (GOLD analysis project Ga0068863, IMG submission 66596) | Switchgrass rhizosphere microbial communities from Kellogg Biological Station, Michigan, USA - KBS Switchgrass S6-2 | ecosystem: Host-associated > Plants > Roots > Rhizosphere > Soil ...
TCCACCGGCCTGGACGGCGGCAACTCCAGCCTGGGTGGAGTTCCGTATGATCCATTTAATCCACAAACCGACTACACCCGTGATGCCTGGGTTTCGCGTCACAGGTTTGTGCTGTACGGCATCTACGATCTGCCGGTTGGGCGCGGAAGGAAATTAGGAAGCGGAATGTCCGGGTGGGCAGATGCCGTGGTCGGCGGATGGCAAACCACGTTCCAGATGTTTGCCAAGACCGGCACCCCATTCACGCCGTATTGGCAATGTGAGAATTGCGGCAGCAACAACAACCTACGCGCCGCCGGTCCAGGAAATATTGCTGTGGATTCGGTCAGTGCCCTGGGCGATTTTGATGATTTTATTGGGTACAGGCCAATTGTCAACGGAAACTACAAACAGCATGTAGGAGACGCCATATTCGATGCGGCAGCATTTTTGCCGCCTCCCATGGGAGCGGATGTGTTTACCAACCCCGGAGTCGCGCGAAAGAATTTCCTCTGGGGACCTGGAGCCTGGGGAGTGAATTTCGGCTTGCACAAAGACTTCAAACTAGGAGAGCGGGTGACGGCGCAGCTTGGCGCCGACTTCAACAACCTCTTCAATCACCCGATTCGCATGCCGAACCAGGATTTCGCCGACAGCAGCTTCGCCTATCTGGGGGGATTTAACATCCAGGTGGATCCAATTACTCGTCGGCCGCAGCTTAACCCTTCGGAAATGGACCCTAATCCTGACTTTGCCCGGCCGTTCTCAACATTCTCACAGGAAGGGGTTGACAGCCGCCGCACAACCCGCCTACGGCTGCGTATCACCTTCTAACGCTTTTCAAACCGCCACGCTTCGTCTTTGCCAACCATGAGGGCTCCTCGTAAGGGGAGTCCTCGAACTTTCACCACCAGCCGAGGGCGAGTCGTCTTGTCTTGCCAAGCTGTCGGCTCGCGCTCAGAGGAGCCGTTATGCGAAGAGCGATGTTTGCTGTTGCCATAGTGGTAGTGTCGATATTTTCAGGGGCCGCTCTGGGGCAAGCGGGCACATGCAGCGGAATGACAGCAGGGCAGTTGACCAGTCTCAACGGGTTCGTTCCATTCCCATCCGATAATTTGTGGAACACGGACATCTCCGCGCTTCCGGTCGATCCCAATTCTGCGAACATCATCAACTTCATAGGATCGACGGTTTCCCTCCATCCGGATTTTGGAGCTGGAGAGATCAAGAATCAGACCATCGGGATTCCGTATCAGGTGGTCGCCGGCACTCAGGCGAAAGTGAACGTCACCCTGAATGCGTTCGCCGATGAGAGCGACCCTGGGCCCGAACCGATTCCCGCGAATGCTCTGATTGAAGGCTATCCGAAACCAGGCAATGGCGACCGGCACGTTCTGGTACTGGATAAAGACGGGTGCTGGCTCTACGAGTTGTATAACGCCAGTGTGAAGAACGGAAAATGGAGCGCCGATCAGGCCAGCATCTGGGACATGACCATTGATGAGCAACGCCCATATACCTGGACCTCCGCGGATGCCGCCGGTTTGCCGGTTTTCGTTGGGCTGGCGCGTTTTGACGAAGTGGCCGCCGGTTCGATTAATCACGCGTTGAGATTCACCGTCCCGACCTCACAACGCGCGTTTGTGCTGCCAGCAACCCACTGGGCTTCGACCAACACCAGTGCGAGCGCGCCTCCGATGGGTACTCGGCTGCGTCTGAAGGCGAGCTTTGACATGTCGGGATTTCCTGCCGATGACCAAGTGATCCTGACTGCGCTAAAAAAGTACGGAATGATTCTGGCGGATAACGGCAGCGCGATTTTCATTAGCGGTGCGCCCGATTCTCGCTGGAACAATAACGACCTGAATCTCCTGAAATCAATCACGGCTTCAAACTTCGAGGTCGTGCAGCAGGGAACAATCTACACACCGGCGAATGTGCCGAGCGGGCCATCGCCGACGATATCGGGCTTCACGGCTAATCCGATGACCGTGAGCGCAGGGCAGCCAGTGACTCTCAGTTGGAGTACTTCGAACAACATTTACAACATCATTACTCCGGTCGGACCAGCGCGTGGGACAAGCCTGGTGGTGAACCCAACCGCTACGACAACATATTCGCTGAATTCGACAAACCAGTACGGGAGAACGACGGCAAGTGTGACAGTCACCGTGCACTAGATTGTGAGGGGGCCTACTTCTCGCAGGGAAAGGCAGAAGTGGGCTTTTTTGACTCCTTCCGCGATACGCTAAGATGGGGTTTCTGCTTTGACGGCGGCCCGCCCGGCTTCCGCCACATTCTTTCGGCCGTGAATTGAACTCAGTAGCAGGCTGACCAGCAGCGTTATTCCCGAGAACCACAAAATAATCAAGCGGTCGCGGCCAGCAGTTGCGACGAGCAGCAGCAGACTGAGCACCGCGATGCAGGCGATCGTCCGGCTCAGGAAGCGGAAGACTTGCGAGGTGAAGTCGGGGGAGTCTTTGAGTTCGACCGCGACGTCAACCGGCGTGTTCAGGTCGTTGAAGAGCAGAGCGCGCTCTTGCGTGTCGCCGCGGTCGAGCAACATGCTAAGAAAAAAGGCGCCGAACGAAGCCGGAATAATGATGACCACTTGCTCGATTAATCCCCAGTGATAAACGAACGCACCGAGAATGCCGAGAACCAGCCCGACGGAGAATGAAGCGAGCCCTGACCACGGCGGTGTGCGGCGAATCAGCAGGCCGAGCAGCGCGGGTGGGCCGTAGGCGAGTGAGATAAGAGTGTTGAACGTAAGCATCACGGCGAAGACACTTTGGCCAGTGGAAGCCATCGCAGCGGCGATCGCAATGGTGAAGCCGCTGACGAGGAAGGTCATAACCCACCCGACGATGAGCAGTTCTTTTTCGTTCGCGTTTTTGCGAATCAAGGCCTGATAAATATCCTTTGTGAGAATCGCCGATTTCACATTAAATGTCGCACCGACGTTGGCCATGGTGGAACTGAACATGGCTGCGAGCATGATGCCGATGAGACCGTGGGGCATGAGCGTCAGACTGGCAACGGCGTAAGATGCCTCGCTGACATTGGTGACGTGCGGCCAGACCGAGTGCAGGTCGGGATAGATGATACGCATCGCGAAGGGCGGGATGAACCAGATAAAAGCGCCGACGACAAATAATCCCGAACAGAGCAGCGCGACTCGGCGCGCCGAGCGCTCGTTGTCCACACTGAAGTAGCGCTGCGCCATGGCGCTAGTGTTGTATCCGAAGGAGACCATGACCGTCCAACTGAAAATGTAGATCCAGCCGAACTCGCCAGTGAGATGGATCGTCTTTAGCTCTGGCGGGAGAGAGTGGACTAGGCCGGTGAGGCCACCCACCCGCATGAGCGAGGCAATCACCAGGACAAGGCAGAACGGCATGAGAATGGAAGCTTGCAGAAAGTCGGTCACGACCACCGCCCAAAGGCCTCCCACAACGCAATAGAACATGATGATCGCGCCAGCGCCGATAACCGTCCACAGAACGGGGAAGCCGCAGGCTGACGACACGAACAGACTCAAGCCATAGAGCACGCTGGCGCTCATAAAGAGCTGGATGATGACCGTACTCCAGGAAAAAGTCTGGCGCGTGGCTTCGTTGAAGCGAGCGGAGAGATACTCCATCACTGTGCTAATGCGGCTGCGGCGCCAGCGCGTGGCAAAAAGGAAGTATCCGAGCAGGAAGCTGAGCGAGTTACCCACGTACAGACCGACGACTGCAATGCCGGCCCGATAGGCGACGCCGGCGGCGCCGGTAAACGTCCACGCACTGAAACCGGCCATGAAGGAACTGAGTCCGGCAACGAGCCACGGTATTCGATTTCCTCCGCGAAAGTATTCAGCCGCACCGCGATTGAACTTCATCACGTAAATGCCGGCTATGACCATCAGCACGGCGTAGCAGCTGATAACGGCGTAGTCAACTGCGTTGGCGGTCTGCATCTCAGTTTTATACTTCTTCAATGGTAGAAATGAAAGGTAAAAACAAATAAACGATAGCAAAAGACATCCATAGTAGAATGCGCTGTGTGGCGAAACCAGATCTCGTGATCTCGGCTCCCGATGCCTTATTCAGCTCGTTTTTTACGTCCGCGCATCAGCGACGCCTGGCCCGGGCTTTCCAGTGGAGAAAGATCTCAGGGTCGGTGTTGACTCTGGCGCTCAGACGCGGGTTGGCGGATGCGCAGGCGATGATCACGACGTGGGACAGCCCTCGATTTGGGGATGAGCTGTTAGCGATTGCGCCGAAGTTGCGTGTAATTGCCCATTGCGGCGGTGAGGTGAAGAGCCGGTTTCAAGCTTCGCTACTCGAAACCCTTACGATTACGACAGCGCCAGAACCAATGGCCCGGGCGACGGCGGAACTGGCAGCAACGCTCCTCCTCTATTGTTGCCGCAACGTGGACTTCTATCGCGGGAAGCTGCGGAAACCTTCGAACCGGATTTATGACGACGTGCATTCGAATGGTACCCCGGAGTCGATAATCGGCGGCGAAGTGGGGATGATCGGTTTCGGCAGAATCGGACGCACGCTCGTGGATCTGATGCGCGGCTTTGATCTTGGGTGGCGAGTTTATGATCCCTATGCGTCAAGTGAGCTGGCAAAAACGTACCCGGTAAAATTCGTCACCCTGCAATCGCTGTTGAAGGGATCCCGCCTGCTTGTGCTGACCGCGGCCTTGACCGAGGAAACGCGCGGCATGCTGAGCCCCGCGAACCTCGCCCAACTGCCGGATGGGGCTTGTGTCATTAACGTTGCGCGCGGTGGATTGCTTGATCTGGAGGCGCTCACGCGTGAGGTTCGCAATGGCAGATTACGATGCGCAATCGATGTTACCGACCCAAATGAGCCGATGCGACCGAATCATCCCTTGCGGCGATTGCCCGGAGCGATCGTGACTCCACATATCGGTGGGGGAGCGGTCAAGGCGCGGCATGAGATGGCGCATGATCTAATCGACGATTTGGAACGCTTCTTTCGAGGACGTCCGGTAAAGCACCGAGTTACGACAGCAATGCTTGCGCGAATGACGTGAGAAACATGCCTGAGCACAAAATCAGCTTCTCAACCCTCGGATGCCCTGACTGGAGGGTGCAGCAGATTGTGGAAATGGCAGTTCACGCCGGATACGACGGCATCGAGTTGCGTTTCGTCGAAGGAGAAGCCTCGCTGTGGAAGCTGGCGGCATTTCAAAGCGAAGCGTTGCGGGAGACATGTGCGAGGTTCGAGGACGCGGAACTTGCGATCAGTTGCGTGGATACGAGTTGCCGCTTCGATTCTCCCGACGCCAATGAACGCGCGCGCTGGATGGACGAAGGGGTTCGAATGGCAGAACTCGCGGCGGAACTGCGGGCACCAGGCATTCGCGTTTTTGGGGACAAAATTCAGCCGGGTGTCGAGAGAGAAGCGACGAGAGGGTGGATTCACGACGCGATCAACGGGGTGTCAGAAAAGATATCAACTCTCGGAGTAGAAGTCTGGCTGGAGACGCATGGAGACTTCTCACGCCAGGAAGAAATGCTCGCAACCGTGCCTCTGCTACACGGGGTGGGAGTGGTATGGGACCCCGCATCTGCGTTCGTCGAGTGCGGCGAGCGCCCGCTGCAGAATGGCAAGCAACTCGCAGCCCTGATCCGGCATGTTCATATTAAAGACCTGCGAGGAGACAGAACCAAATTCATTCCCGTCTTGACGGGAGAGGGTGAGTTTCCCCTGGCCGAGCTGTGCGTCGCTGTGAAGACGATTAATTATGTTGGCTTTCTTTCTTTCGAGTGGGAGAAGAAATGGCATCCGGAAATCGAGTCGCCGGAGATTGCCCTTCCGCATTTTGCGAGGTGGTTTCGCGAGCGGTGGCAAATTCTGGATGACGAGGGGGCCTTGGGAGCGTGCGAATGAGAGTTCTTGCCGGAATGATTTTATTGTTGCCCTTTGTCTCCGCCGCAGCGGGCGAGAGTCCCGCCACAACCCAGAGTAGCCGTGCTCCTCACGATGTGAGTTTGAGCACTGACCCGGGTACATCATTCTGGCAAGGAGCGAGCCGGGTTTATGCGCTTGTTGACAAAGAGGGCCACGCAGTGGCTGGTCTGCGTACCGAAATCCTCTCACGCTGGACGAACGACAACATCTACGTTCTGTTCATCTGTCCGTATGAGCACCTTTACGTGAAACCGAACACCGATGTGGAGCATGAGACTTACGAGCTGTGGGATTGGAATGTGGCGGAAGCGTTTATTGGAACGGACTTTACAGACGTAAAGAGGTACAAGGAATTCGAAGTCTCACCGCATAATGAGTGGATCGATCTCGACATAAATCTGCACAGCCAACATCACGAAGACGGCTGGAAGTGGAATTCGGGATTTGAGCATGCCGCGCGGATCGACAAAACTGCGCATACCTGGTATGTCGCGATGAAAATTCCATTTGTGGCGCTAAATGTGCAAACACCTACGCCGGGAATGAAATTCCGCGTGAATTTTTATCGAACAGACGGCGGAGGCTCGGATTCGAAGGAGGTTATGTGGCAAGCCGTTCGAAGCAAGACGTTCCACGCCCCGGAGCGCTTCGGGTTGCTTAAACTCGCAGGCATGTAAGTTTCAGCTTCGCATTCTATGAGCTCGCAGAATTGGGCCGCGAGGTTTATCAGCCAGTGCCAGTCATCATTACGGACAAGGACACCGAGATCGTCAACGACGTGTCAGTGAATGTAAGCCCCGCCGGGAAGGAGATCCTGAATGGGCCACAGTTCGCGCTTCTGATCCACAAGTTGTGACCAACTCACGATGTGTTCTGACTGCTCCAGAAGCTTCAGAGAAGGTAGAGCTTCAGCTGCCGCGGCTGCCAAGGGGGACGCGTCACTTTCGCCAACAATGAAGAATTGTCCCGCGCCGACCTTCATCTTGGCAAAGCGCCCAGCGATTTCCACGTCCTCGATCATCTGCAGAAAATAGGGTCGTCCGATGAGTAGAGAGTTGTAGACATAATCGGCGAGCACGCTGGAGAGCGGATTCACATAGGCTTCGTCAAAACTTCTTTGAGCAAGCGAAGGGTCGTCCTCGGAAACAGCTTTGTAAGCCATGCGAGTCTCACCGAGTCCCCGCGGATCTAAGGAGATGATGTCATAACCACCACTGAGAAAACGGTTCAGTCCCTGCCAGTCCCCCGGTGCAGCCTTTCCGTATGAACCGAGCCAGAGCAGGACTTTCTCGTGACTTGCACCGCGCTTATAAACATGTAGAAGGGGCATTTCGAGATACCGGCTGTGGTGAAGCAGGTAGCGGTCAATGGTCACCCCGTTCCACTCTGAACGCCCGACTCTTTCCCAACGAATCTCTTCATCACCTGGCATGGAGCTCTCGTACTGCTTCACGGACCACGTATTGATGTTCGGATAATGCGACGAATAGTAAAGCTGCCTTAGCCCAGCGAGTAGTTTCGTTTTGCGCTCCATGTAGTAGTCGCGAATTACATCCATTATTGAACGCGCGTTGTCGAATTCGAGCATGACCTGCCCGGTACGAGTGCACAGAAGTTGTTTCCCGTCGAGTTCCTGGACATCTGGAAGCTCATGCTGCTGCTTTAATCCGTTGAAGTGGTCGAGAAAGTTGATGGCTGCTTCCTGATTCTCAAGCGAATACTGATGCGCGTTATAGCTCTCGTGCATGGAGATGCGGTCGGCATGACCGAAGCGCGAATAGAGTTTGGCGACTTCACGGAACGTCTGGTGCGTGCCTTCAATGGGAAAGAAATCCAGCACGGCTGCAGCGACGAAGACGGGTCGCGGGTATATAAGAAGGAGCAGGCCGGGATGGTCGAGGCCGTTGGCTATCATTCCGTACAGGTCCTGCTCCGGATCGCTGTCCGGATCTTTGAAGATGCGGTTGTACACACGCATGGGCAGCGCTGTGATGTAGCAGGAGGGTGCAGCTACCTTGACTCGCGGGTCAAGGGCGGCAATGAGCGCTGTCTGAAATCCCCCGCCGCTTGTACCGGTGATGTTGATTCGATCGGGGTCGACTTCGGGCCGGGTGAGCAGGTAGTCCACGGCGCGAATGCCGTCCCAGACTTCCCAGCGTGCAAGATTTGTGCCGGCGAGATAGGCGAGATTCCCGAGCACAGCGTGTTCAGCGCAGATAAGGTTATACCGGCTCTTGTGGTTCTTCGCATCCCAAAACTGGCTGCGTTCTCCTTGACCAACAGGATCCCACGAGATCACGAAATACCCGCGCTGAACTAAACGTTGGCAAAGCGCCTGATAGTAAGCCTTCCCATCAGGTGAATGTCCACTGGGCACGAGGACGGCGGGGTCCTTCTTTGTATTTCCGGCTGGTACATAAAGTAGGGCCGTAACGTAAATGCCGGGCAGGCTTTCGAAAACTAGCTTTTCGATGTGGAAGCCGTTCATTTGAATGCGGCCAATAATGCGTGGGTTCAGTGGTGTTTTCTTCTTCGGCAGGCCACCCAGCATGGCCAACAGGTTCGCGCGCAGTTTCTTCTGAATACGAATTAAGTCGCTGTTGGTTTGAATCCGGTCCCATATCTTGCGACGATTGTCGTCCTCACGCCATGCCATTTCGGTCTGGTACTTTAGATAAGAAGTAATTTCTGGATGCTCCTCAGAGCGTGTTGGTCGGATGCGAAAGGCATCGGCAGGCGGAGCATCTTGTGCGTTGGCCGTCACAGTGGCGGCGAGTAGAAGAACGGTCAGCAGTCTCATCGAGTTTCTGCGGCGACGAAAGCCCCGATCGATCGAGCGTTGCGCCTGGTTCCGTCGAGATCATGCTGTGGAAGATTCTCGCCATCGCCGCGATTTGCGAACAGCTTGGAATCCCGCCGGGGGTGGAAATCGGGTCGATTGGGGTTGAGTCGCCACCATTTGCCCTCGATGATCACCCACGGTTCATCGCTGTAACGCATAAATTCTTTCGCGGCCTGTTCGCGGGTGATTCCGATTATCGTATCCGTGCCATCGGCGAGATGAACAGCCAGTGACTTCAAGGCGTCTGGCATGGCTCCAGTATCGTCTCCGCCGGCGCTGTTGACGTAGGCGACCGTGTTGGCCACATTCGATCCTGCATCCAAGCGGTAGACGCTGGTGTTGTATATCTCGATCGAAGTTGGCTGATCGTTGATGAAGATGTTGTTGTGCATCTTCGTCCCCCAGCTTCCGTTGCGCGCCTGCATGGCCGAGCGCCTGTGATTGTCCATCAAAACGGTATTGTTGCGAATGATGTCCCCGTGGCACCCCCATAACGGCAGATCATCGGGTCCCTTCACTTGCACCGGGGAAAAGGGGCCCGGGTCAACGTACGCCTCGTCGTACGGATTGGCATCGTTCCATTGCGCGATGCCGTGGTTGAGATTGTCATAAATCAGATTGTTCTGAATGAGCGAATCCTGCAGGCCGGCGAGATTGAGGGAACCGCCCCCAACCCGGCCGTTTTCGTTCATCACGTTGTCTTCAATAATGAAATTAGTGCCACGTCCGTCAGGAAAATTGTTGTCGCCGAATTTCTCGGCGGCGAGCTTTATCAGACCGACTGCCCATTCGCGAGTTGGCTGTTCGGGGGGATAGGACTTCAACTGGGGGCTTTTGATTAGGTCGTGAAACGAGCTGACCGAGTCGAGATTGCACTGCAGGCCCCCGCTGGCGCTACCGAAAAATACGTTGCGGCGAATAACGTAGTTATCTGATCCGTCGCTAACATACGCGGAATGCTCGACAGCAGAACGTGCGAAAAGATTGTCTTGCATTAAGACGGTGTGTGTGTCGCGACTGTGAAGTCCCCACTTGCGATGGTTGTGAGAGAAATTTCCTACGATCACGACATGGTGTGTCTGCTTGCCGGTTTTGCTGAAATCACCATCAAGCATGATGCCTGCGCGCGGGCCAGATGGCTCAACGCCGGGCCCGTTGCGTCCCGCAATGTTAAAACCCTGAATAATGACGTGATGGGTCGCTCGCAGCAGGAGCATCCAGTCAGGGATGCGTGAGGGATGATTGATGATGACGTCGCCGGGTTTGCCGAAGGCTTTGAAGTGTATATAGCGATTGTCGCCGGCACTGGGTTTTTCTTCGAGGACGAAACCAGCGTATTCGCCGGGCATTACGAGAACGAGATCGCCGCCTTCGGCTGCATCCGCCGCGTCCTGCAAAGTTTTGAATGACGTGAAAACCCGATACTCATGCTCCGGACCATCAACTCTACCGCGCGAATTCAGGTTCAGTTCACAGATACGGATGTGGTGTGGCGGATTGCCTGATGCATCTACCACCAGAACACGGCGGTAGCGCCGCTGAGTACGAAGCGAGTGAGTTACCCATTCATCAGAATTCTGCGTGTGAAAGAAAACTGGGGATGGGGGCGCAGCCGCGGCTTGGATTGCGGAAGCACAGAGGGCGAACACCAGCCTCCGACGCGCATTTGCTTTACCCAGCAGCACGACGGACTGAATTTATCAAAACCGTTGAATGATTACCATTAGAAAGTAAACGATAGTATTAGAAAGCAAGCTGCTGGACCTACATCCGTCCGCGCGAGTCAATCATGAGGTCGTGGCTCCATGCTGGACGGCTGGCGATCAATTCATTGATCCACTCATTGCCCGGCCTTTTCTAAAACGGCGGCTGTGGCCCAAACTGTGCCCAATCGTTCGAACAAGGATCGCACAGAACAGCACTGAACGACTCGCGTCCAAGCAACGGAGAAGACGACTTAAGAAGGGACCAGGGCCAGACTTAAAATCCCGAGTCTCGAAAGAGACGTACCGGCTCAATTCCAGTCCCGCACCACTTAAGTCCTGCCCTTTGAACGACTTCACTGTGCCCGTACTTCTTGAGCCTCACAGCTCGATTGCTCGTTTTTGGGACCCTTTGTGACAATCTCGCTTCTAGCCTGCTCCAGTTGGATTCCGGACGACTTTAACCGTGGACCGATGGTTCGACTGTGTTTGCGTGATAACCAGGCGGGACGTTTTCGAATGCGCGTAATGCGAGGCCTTGTTGCACCATCCCACCTCGCGGGCATTCCAGCGCTTTGCGAGGAGGCGATATTTTCAGCTGACATTGCGGAATGCCGGCCGCTGAGTGGAGTCTTCCGCGAAAGGGGAGTGGTTGCGACATACGGTAGGGGCGCAGGTTGCGGAAAAGGCGTCAGATCGATTATTGCAATCCCATCACCTAGCTGCCCAGTAGAGGAGCTGCGCTGACGAAATCATTTAGGCATCGGAATCGACACAGCCTTTCCTGCGCCGCGCTCCGCAATCCAGATCGTATCGCCCGCAGGTTCGACTCCGGTTGGAGTGTCGAGTCCGTCCTTCAGTACGGCAACACTTGCCTTGTCGCCCCGTACGGTAAGAGCAGATATTTTGCCGCTGCCATTCTCCGCGAGGAGGAGCTTACCGTTCGCCACGCGCATGCCATCCGGGCCTTTTATGGGCTGGTCTATCCAGATATCGACCGGTGTTCCGGGTTTGCCATTCGCATCGACGGGGATACGGTACAGCTTGTTGAATATCACGTTGTTCACGTAGAGCATGCCATCGAGGAAAGTAATGCCATCGACACCTCTCAAAGTCGGATGTTCCAGATAAAGTTCCGCGCTGGAGGCGCCCGCCGGCAACCTGAAGATTCTGCCAGGAATAGTGTCCGTGATATAGAGCGACTTATCCGGTCCGATCGTGAAATCGTTGCAAACATTGCTGTCTCCTGGCAGGTTCCACCGGATCTTCGGCGCGCCAGTCGTCAGATCGAAGCTTCTCAGCGCGGTATGCCGTTGGGGCGGATTGGTGTTCGGTACCGGCGTCAGCTGGCATGTCCACAAAGTGTTAGTGGAGGAGTCGGCCAACATGCCGAGGAAAAACGTTCCCGGACCTTCTGTAGCGACGTCGATAAATTTCTCGGCAACCGTAGAACCCGGACGCACCTTATAAACAAACGGTGAACTGGCGCTTCCGACGATCAGTACGCCGCCTGGCGCCACGGTCAAACTCTCTGGCTGGGATTTCACATCCCCGATCAAAATGTCAGCGGCGGAAGAGGCTTGGACGAAGCTCATGAGCAGAGCAACTGAGACAACGAGGCGTCGAACGTTCGATCTCGACATCGTCAAATCTCCACAGTGATGATCTGTCGCAAAGGATATCACTACATCCCCTGGTACGAGTTCGGTGTTGCTGCTGAAGACATCAAGCCCTGGCATGAACGGAATGAATTGTGACGATTACGCGTGACGTTCCCATCCGACATCGCGAGCCACAGCAGGCAGCGCGTCCCTATCTCGGCTCCCACTTTCTCCTCCGTCGGCATGACTATCATGTCGACGCCTCAAGAGGGTGCGCGCCGGCGCAATACAGGTCTGACCCTTTGACTTCCGCAGCTGGGAGAACAGCCAGTTGTGTCCCGTTCGCCGCTCGATCAAAGCAAGCAGCGAGGTGTGATCGCCAACCGAGTGCGAAACATAACCCGGCTTCGAGAATGGTGAGACCGCGATGAACGGAACTCTGATCCCGCAGCGCCGCCCCAGCAGAAGATGGCGCGGCTTCTGCTAACGGTTCTCGCCCTTATTCTCCTCGTGAATCTTATATGATCGAGCGCAGCCCTCAATGAGTCCAGAGAAGGGTTCTCGCAGGAATTGGCGACGTTCAGAATCTGGAAACTAGAAACAGTCCCAATCCGATTGCGATCAGGTCTTCTGGAATCGCAATCGCAATATCCGGAACGTGAA
>Ga0068863_100005310_pt1 | contig 12719 bp, 28 predicted proteins | sample KBSSwiS62_FD_66596 | JGI IMG/M metagenome (GOLD analysis project Ga0068863, IMG submission 66596) | Switchgrass rhizosphere microbial communities from Kellogg Biological Station, Michigan, USA - KBS Switchgrass S6-2 | ecosystem: Host-associated > Plants > Roots > Rhizosphere > Soil ...
GGCCAGAAACGAACGCGGCGCAGGTAGGATCTACACTGCGCCGCGCAAACTTACAAAATGTTAACTTGGATCAATCTGGAATCCGCCAGCCCTCTGACATGCGCGGCATCTTCTCGTTTGGCCAGGGAGTCTCATTGCCGTTCCCTGGGCCGGGTTTGGGTGCGGTTGGCCGCCCAGTCTGCGCCTCCTGCACTGCGCCCATCGCGGTTTTTGGTGCCGCGTCCCTCACTGCCTCGAGCTTCTCCACGCGCTGGAGCAGAAAGTACACAGCTTCGGCGACTTCCTCGGGACAGTTCCTGCCGAACCCTTTTTTCTGATACTGCCGAACCGCATTGCGCACGTTCTGCATGTGCGCCTGATACCCGCCGCCCATCACGGGCAAGGCCGCTTGGGCTTTTACGTCCGCGAGCGTGACGTGCAAGTTGTCAGTTTCGGATTGCGCTCGTTCCAGCTGCTGTTGCAACTGCACGCAGGTATCGAAGCGCGTTTTACTAACTTTGCGCTCCTCCTCCAACTGCTTCGTCGTCTCCGCGTGCATTTTACACTCTCTTTGCAATTCGCGTTCAAGCTTGTCAAGCTGAGCGCCGTAACTCCTAGTTTTATGCTCAGAAACGTTCTGCCAATGGCTCGATGTACTGCGCCACTCATTCACCTCTTTCTCCAGGTGCTTGGCGAGCTTCTCCATGTCTTGCAATCGCTTGATCTCGGCTACGGCTGCGTCCTGTCCGTTTAGATGGGCGAAACGTGAAGCCCAGTCCACGGGAAACGCATTGCATACGGCGTCCCAGGCTTCTGCTCGTTCTTTGTTATGACAATCACACATGTTTGTCTCCTCGTTGTAAGCTTTGTTGAATACGTCAGCTAGTTCTCGGCCCAGCTGTTCTGGGGTAATTAGAGCCAGCCCCCAACCGATAGGCGGATAAATCACAGCTTCGCCCACGGCTGGAACGCGAATCCGATGTTGGTGTTTGGTGTATCTTGCTGAGCGATGCGCCAGCCGATCCAGAAATATCGAATTTCACCGTTAATGGGAAATAGGTCCGTAAATCCAACGGGCCAAGGGAACCGCAACTCAAACCTCCAGCCGTAGCGCGCGAGGTACGGGCCAAGCTTGCGGTACTCTTTCCAGAGCGCTAAGCCGTCTTGTGCAGGTTGCACTGCGATCAGTGCGGGCAGGTACACAACCGTATCCTTGGGATCGCGCATGTCCATTCCGAGGAACGGCACGCGGCGCGCGTTGCCAACGCTGTTGCGCCAGGCGGACCAGACGAATACCTTGCGCCAGACAGACCAGCCGATCGTTGCCTCGAACCAGTCCGGGTTTTTCTCCGCGTCCCCTGCGTTAAACCAAGGATCGCCGTCAACGCCGTCCTCGTCGTTGTCCCACAGGTAGAACAGACGCAGGCCGAACGGTGCCGGAAAGTGCAGCATACCGTGGAAGCGCGTATGGCCCCAGTACTTGAAGCGCAATTGCATATAGAGCGCGAGCACGGCCACGAGCGGGAAACCGATCAACTGCAACGGCAGCATGATCGCGAAGTAGAGCAGCCAGGCAGGTACGCCGAGCAGGGTACGGAGGATGAAGCGAATCATTTTAAGAGATCCTTTACATGTTGGGGAACATCGTCGCCGGGCTCAAACACAACCATGAACTGTCGTGGGCGCAGCGCGTCGAGCCCTGCGAGACGCTGCAGAATAGGGCGTGCGGCTTCAGCGTACTCTTGCTGAAGACGAGCTAGCGAGCGTTTGAGTTGATTCTCTAGCTCGTCAAGTGCGGGATCGGACTCTCTAACTGACTCGACTCTCATTGTTTACTCCGTGCGGTTTTGAGAAGGGCCGCAAGTTGAATGACGATGGTGTAGAGACAGTACGTGCTGAACGCTTTCAGACACAGGTCGAAGGTCGCCGCAACATGATGCAGGTTCACTTGTTGAGTTCCTGTATGAGTCGATCAGCCGCCTTCACTGCGTACTCCGCGCCGACCTCGAGGCCAAAGCGCGCGGCTAGGCTCGGAAAACACTGAGCCGCCAGCCACGTGCGCAGCTCAACGCCGCGCTCTGCGGAATACTGAGACTCGGCCGGGAAAACTCTATCGCTTGGGTCTACCATCTGATTGTTTCCTTCGGTTTGTGACGTGTCTTGTTGCCGCGTGCTGTGTTCTGACTTCTGGTAACTTCTTCGAGGTGCTCTGGTCGAATGCAGCGAGTGTTGAGGCATCCATGGTCGAGTGTGTAACCGTCGCGGATCTTACGCCCTGTTACCAACTCCCACAAGACCCGATGTGCCCGACGTGCGACGCCGTTCACCTTTATCTCGCCGTAGCCCTTGTTACATGTGCAAGCACTCCAGACCCAGCAGCGCGTGCCACGCCAGGATGTGACGCCCAGCACGCATTTTGACAGAATGCGGTTGACCAACTTGACAATTTCAGGCGATGGGGCGTTAGACATAACACCAACCTAGGTCTTTGTCCCAGTACTTCAAGCCGTCACCCGACAGTATTCTGCCATCTGGTGGACAGCTGCTATCAGGCCTACGGTAGCAACTTAGTTCTCCTGGATAGCAAGCCAGCCGCGAGCAGTGGATGCAGCGCACCGTGGGGTATCTCGTCATCCCTTCGGCCATCCGTGGAGGTGCGGAGCGACGTACTCCTGCCGTACGCGCGGTAGCGCGTTGCGGTACGCGATGGAGCCAACGCTGTTCACAATGTTGTGAACGCTAAGTTCCTGCCTGGACATCCAGCGTACGTACTCCAGCCAGTGCTGCACCGCGTAGAAAGCTCTCGGAGTCATCTCTGTTCCTCCAACCAGGCCAATGCGCGAGCCTCAAGGGCCTCGAAGTCCGTGATGAACGAGTCGCTGTAGAGCCTCACGAACCCCTCCGCGCTCCCGCAAGTGCGCGCCAATAGATCAGCTTCGGCGCTGAGTACGGCGGGCCGGTCGAGTGCCGTGCGCGAGCGCGAGGTCAAGTCTCTCCCAGTGGGGCTGAACTTGGCGATGCGGATCTCAACGTTTGAGCGTTTCATGTCCATTCCACTCCGCAGTTATGTAGCCACAGCGGGTAGTCGAAGCCTGCATTGTCTTGCTCCAGCCCTCTGCCAATGGATTCGACAGCAGTCCGCCAGCCAGTGTATTCGTCCTTACCTCTTTCACCGAACAGGTTAGGGCGCACAGTCTTCAGCTGCCGAGCAACCAACTCGTAGTCGCGGCGCCTCATGCTCGCACCCAACCGCCCACAGCAGGCCACGATTCATGCCTCCAGTAGACCGCACCCCACAACTCAATCTGCTGGACCGCCGACATGCGGCGTGTCATCGCAACCAGCCTGTAGGTGTCCGCGATCAGGGCGCGGCGCCGTTCAACTGTGTTCATACTCCAATCTCCTTAGCCAACGCCTCCAACCGCTCCGCTGCTGCCTGCAGTCGGTCCCAGGGGACTTCCCTAAGGCGCACCGCGCCCATTGCATCGCGAATGCGTACGGTGCGCAGCTTATACTCTTCATGACTCACGTCGCTACCTGCTATGCGCCAAGGGCCAAGCCGATTCACAATCGTATCTCTGGCGTGATCCCAGGAACTCTGGACGAGGACTTTGCTGCGATAGACTGCAAATGTGTGACCGTTCATGTCATTACTCCAAACTTGTAGGTTATGGCAATCGCAACCAGCGCTGCCACGATGAGGCCGTAAGGCAATGGATCACGATGCGAGACATCGACCATGCCGCAGAAGTAGGCCACGGAGAAGATTGCGAGGAGAGTCATTTTACCTCCTGATACATCACGTTCTGGTGTACTGCCCCTGCGTACAGGTCGCGGCGCTCGAACCCCGCGACCGTGCGGACGTGGCGGCGCATGCGCTGCGCATCGACTGTGTTGTAGGGATCGCAGCCGTAGAAGTTGTCCAGCACTGATGTGTGGAACGGGTAATGCTTGTTCATGATCGCGTCCACCGGGTGTAGGTTTTGTCTGTACCTTTCCAGACATAAGCATGCTCCAGCTGGCCCAACTCCTGCCCACGGTCGGAGTCATAGAACTCCTGAGTTTTGCGGTGCGCGCTATTGCGGTCCACAGAGAACAGCGTCCCTGACGCATCGCGGTAGCAGAATTCAACATGCTGCCAGATGTCCTCATATCTGGCCGCGATGAAACCGCTCACTTCGTACCGCTCGTACTGGGAGTAGCGATAGCGGGTACGCGTCCGGCTGTTCAGCTCTGTGCGGATCTTGGCGATCCGCTCGTTGAGCGCATCACTCGACTCATGGAAATGACGAGCCATGCTGAACGCGTCGTTCACTGCGCTATGCGCCTCACTGACTAGACAGTAGAGTTTCCTCATGATGCACCTCCACCAATCGGGCCGCAGTCTTTCAGCGCGTTGAATATCTTATCCTCTTTGTCAAACGCGCCGTTCTCTTCGAGTTCGGCAATGAGTCCATCGGCTGTCTTGAACGAGTTGCTGTCACGGTACACACCGGTGACTGCCCAAGCTTTGTAGCCGTAGGCTCCGCCCGTGAAGCTGTTGTCACCGGTCTGGTAATTCCAGCCGTCTAAATTAGCGCCGACAGTCAGTTGAATGCCTGGTGTATCGTCACCTTCGAATGCGCGGAACTCGGGGCTGATAGTCTTGCGCACGGAGCGCACAAGGGCCGCAAGATCGCGGCGTAGGTGTCGTTTGTTCATGACTGCACCTTCTTGCTTATCTCAGTAACAAGCTTCAACCGAGCGGCGCACAGTTCCTTGTACTTCGCATAGCCTTCAGGCCAGTTGGTCTGTAACGTCCGTTCGTCCATGCCGAACGAGCCGCCCCCATCAGTAGCCTGACTGTACGCACGTAGCAGCGCGCATATCTGGCGCACGGCGCCGTTATAACTCTTCGGCGGTTTGGCGCAGACCTTGGGAAGCTCAATGGGTGATCGCTGTTCTAGGATCGGAGCCTTCTCGCCTCTAGCGATAGCGCCGCTGACGTGGTGTCTAAGTTTGTCTGTGAGTTTGCTCATGTCTGCTCCTTAGTCAGTACGATGTCTGGATGCTACGCGCTGATTGCACCGTCTGCTGTGACCGGTGTCTCAGAACGGCGCGGAGTTTCTCAGGCTCCGCGCCGGGTTAGGTTAGTTACTCAAGATCCACGCCCGCCTTGAAATCCGCCAAGTCGGTCGGATCGTCAGGCTCATCGCCCATATCACACTGAGGCAGGCCCTGCCCCGGAGGTGGGATATAGCAGACGTTCCGGTTGTACGGGGCGAACCCCAGTTCATACCAGAAGGCGTTGATTTGGCCTTGCGTCACCTTCGACGCTTGGCCGCAGTCCTTTAGTAACATAGGTCTAACCTCCTATTGGTGCGGGATGCACCGTCGAGCCCACCGTAATGGGCTCTGCGGTTCACCAGCTTCCATACTGGTTGTCGCGATGAGCTTGCGACACTTGGCACATGTCACCTGAGTCACATCCTGAGTAACTGGCGGCCGACGGTGGTTCTGGCGTCCCAGCTTGGCGCCGCAGCGCGGATAGCCCAACGCGGTCGCTGTGTAGTGGACGGTCACGGCGTGGGCTCTACGATGGCATAGAGGACGTCAGGCAGGGTGCGCTGGTGTGCCTCGACGGCCGCACGGGGCTGTACAGTCGCCAGGTGAGCGACGCACGCGCGGCCAAGCTTGAATGTGGTGATGGTGAAATAGTTCATGTTACGCCTCCCATCCCGCGCGATCTTCAGCCTGCGCTTCGTCCCACTCCTGGCGGCTCCAGCCTTTGCGTTCGTCGGGCATCTCGTCTTCAGCGAAGTCAGCGTCTCGCGTCACCTCATCAATCCACTTTTTGATGGCCTTTCTAGTCAGCGCGCAGTGCGCGGCTAAGCCACCCTTCTCTGCGTACCAGTAGCCGCGAAACGTGGCGATTTTGTAACCTTTGTAGATCATCGCGTCACCTCGATGCCCACACGTGCAGCCAGGTCGTCGCGTTTGATGCCTTGTGGGCCGGTGAACGGCCCCTGGTCAACGCCGCCCGTCGTGGGATGCGTGCTCCACGTCTTCGGACCAACGGTCTGCAGCGTCACGTGTTCACTGGCGGTTGCCATCCATCGAGCCGTCGAGGCCGGGTACATCCTGGCGAATCGCACCATACGTTCAGCTGCGCTCAGGCTTTCGAAGATATTCATGTCGCTGCTCCTATTTGCCGCGCTGGTGAGAGAGTTTGCCGCGAGCAGCACGGTCGGCCGTTGCTTCTGCCAGGATGCGCTGGACATCAGCCTTCAGTTCGGCGTGCATAGGTTCGCGACCTAGCTTGGCTTTGAGCGCTGCGTAAATAGTCGGTTTGGTCATGTCGCTGCTCCTATTTCGAGTACAGCTCGCGCCTGTGTGTATGTGACGGGTATCATGATTCGTTCAGTACCCCGCCCCAACTGCTTTGAGGCAGCGGCGGCAAGTTATATGGTAAGTGTCAGGCGCAAACTTGGGGGCGAGTCCCTTGCCGCCGCAGGCGGGGCGTTTCGGGTCCGTGGTAGAAGGCGCGTGTTTGGCCGTGCCCTGGGATTTTGTGCGCGGCATCTCAGTTTGCCTCTAGATGGCCGGTTTCATGGTGCCGGCGTAGCGAGCCGTCCGACCGTCGTTCTTGGCGTTCACTTCGGCAACCCAGGCCTGCGCTGCAGCCTTGGTGCGACGGTATTCCACGGTAACGCGTGGCTTGTTGCCGAGGCCAAGGAAGCTGATCGTTACGTAGTAGTTCATGTCGCTGCTCCTAGTGAAACTCAATGGCGAAGCGCTTGGACTGGCGGCATGCGTTGTTGGCGCGACCGAATGCGCGCAGTGCTTCAACGATACTGTCGAAGCAATCTACGTCACCTGTGAGGGTGTCGGTAATGCTGATCATTTGTCGCTGCTCCTTAGTCAGTCGGTGCGGGCTGTGCCGCTTGGGTGATTAGGACGATACGCCAGGACGAGCCTGGCGTAAAGAGAATTGCGTCACAATTCCGGCAGTGTGAGCATTTCCAGTTCTACCCTGGCTGCGGCAAGTTCACCCTCCAAGCGAAGGATCTTCGCTTGCAGCATGACGCGCTTTCGCCGCGCACGTTCTGCCTGGGTCGCGGCCCGCTGTTCAGCAACGGACTGGTGCCATGCCAGGCGATCCGCTTGCTTGGCGCGTGCCGCCTCCTGCTGGGTTCTGGCGGCGTCCTGCTCCGCGACCATCTGAGTAGCTCTGTGCGCGTCTCTCGCCTCCAGCAGCCTGAGGTATCCACTCACAGGGATACGCGGCCCGCCGGTGCCGTCCTCCTTGAACAGCTGCACATGTTTACAGTCTTCCATGGGCGGTTTTTGGTCTGCAGACACGTAGAAGGTCTGCTCGCCGGCTTTGACCTCGAACAGCCGCAGCTGAATGCGGCGTCCTGTTCTATCCGGCTCGTAATCGGGATCGTCTATGAGGTATTCGCGCATTACTTTAATTTCCATGGTTTATCCTTGTCTGATTGATAGAAGAAAACGGTAGCTCTCAAAATACAGATATACGATTATTATTGCAAATCTGTGTGCAGAAAAAATGTGAGTAAGAGTTTAGAGCTTACTACTATTTATCTATAAATTAATAAATTGATAAATAGTAGTAGTAATAGTCTTAGTTCTCAGTAGGTTAGCGTTTTTGTCGATCTTTGACCGTTTATAGATGCGCGAATTCGGCCCGGCTGGGGAATTACATGTTGCTGTTTATCGATGGCTTTTGACTATTTATTGATCGCTTTTCGCCCCGGCCAGCAAGCGAACCGCTATCAGCTTTTCGCGTTTCACTCACAGCGAATTATATTGTCAAACTGATTTATATTGTCACATCACGATTAATTCCCAGCTATTTATATTGTCAAATCGCGGCTCGCTATTCGCCATAATGCAGGCTGTAGGAATCGTCCTACGCCGAGCATAACGCAGCCTGCCCAGGCAGCTATCAGCTTTTCGCTTGACGCGGCGCGCGAGCTGTGCTAGGGCAGGCTAATTGCGAATCGTGGAAGGAGGGGGAGACCCCCGCTGTGCAAAAGGCCGGCTTAGATTCGCGGGGCGCCGGGCCGACCGCGCTAATCTCACCACTTTTTACATCTCACTTAACATAATCCAATATCGGCTCAACGGTTATGGCAAACCTCAAGCCCGACGTATATTCTCACGCGTATGGATCAAAAATACGCTCACACAGATGGAAATATCACGATGTCCCAAGAAGACGTGATGCTCGGCTCGCTGATGGGCAATCTCCCGGCCCCGGTCAAACCGATGCCCACCCAGGCCATCGATAAAGTGACGCGCTCGCGGATTCGCTACGGCGTCTCCGAATTGGTGAACGGCAACATCGACAACGTGCAGCGCTGGCTGCAGGAAATTGGCAACGGCATCAAGGATCCATACGACGATTCCAAATTCATCGTGGCGCCACGCCCGCGCGATGCGATCGAGCTGTTCATTGAACTGCTGCAATTCAGCGTACCGAAGATGAAATCGATCAGCGTCGACGTCAAGGACAAGGGCGGCAACATGAAGCAATACTCAATGAGCGATCTACAAACAATAGTGGCGGACCAATGACAAACTACGGCATGCAACCACTCGACCCAACCGGCCCGTTTAACATCGGCGCCATGTACAAGCCGCGTCGGCTGGTCGTCGCGACCCCGGCACACCACGGCTACCACGACAATTTTTACGGCAGCATGCTCGGACTCCAGAAGCTCTGCCTGGAGCGCGGCATACCGATGGAGCCGAGCCGGTTGATCGGACACTCGAGTATCGCGCACGCGCGGACCACGATGATGCGCGACTTCCTGTACAAGACCGACGGCACGGACCTCATCTTCATCGACAGCGACCAGGGGTTCGACCCGCAGGACGTGCTGGATATGGTCGAGTCGGACTTGCCCATTGTCGGCGCCGTGTGCTGTCAGAAGAAGTACGACTGGGAGGCGATCCAACGGGCGGCCCGCCAAGCCTCCCTGGCGCCGCATCCACAGCCCGATGCACTGGCACTGGCCGGCGCAGTCTTCACATTCGACACAGGAGCAGCAGGCAATGACGTGGACCTCACCGAGCGGAAGGCGGTTCCGGTAAGACGCGTCGGCTTCGGTCTGACCGTCATCAAGCGAGTTGTGATCGAGACTCTGGCGGCGCGCGGCACGCCGAAGGTGGAGCTTGCCGGCGGCCCGGACTTCCCACCCCTGTGCAACACGCGAGTCGTGCAGAGTGCCGACCGGCCGGGGAAGTGGGAGTGGCTGACAGAGGATTATGCGTTTTGCTCCAGGGCCGCAGATGTTGGGTTTAAGACCTACCTCGCATGGTGGACGAAGACGACGCATACGGGCGACCACGTGTTCAAGGCGGATCTCGTCACGGCGGCCGAGATGCTGGGTGGTGTGAGTCAGGACCAGCGCGACAGTGAGTGATGAGTTTGTCGAGTACGCATCGGTAGCGGAGCGCAAGCGGGCAGCCGCGGCCGAGCTGTTGAGACGACAGCGCGCGCAGATGTATCTGCATAGTTTCGCGCTGTCAGTCAACATCCCGCTCTGCCCTGTGCCGCCCATCGAGGACCTCGACGAGGACATACTAGGCCCGGCGCGGATGTTGATGGCGAAGCATCACGCGCTCATCCTCGACCAGATGGAGTACACCATGACCGTGCCGTATGCGCGGACCATGACGTTTACACCTCCTGGCTGTGCCAAGTCGAGTTACGCCAACGTGGCCTCGGCCTGGGCACTAGGGAAGTTCAAGAATCACCGCGGGATCATAACGGGGTACGCGGATGACATCGCAGAAGTGCAGAGCCGACGCATCCAGACGATATGCAAGGATGAGACGTATCAGGTATGGGATGAGCGGCTCGAGTTGGTCCGCGAAGCCGTTGGCGACTGGGGCCTATCCAACGGCTCAGAGCTGGTTGCTGCTGGTATTTTGGGCGGCATCACGGGCCGGCGCGCGAATTTCTTTCTCATTGACGACCCGACGAAGAATCAGGAAGAGGCAGACTCCGACGCTCGGCAGAAGCGAGTGCGCGAAGAGTACGCCGCGACGATCACCAGCCGCTTGCTGCCCGGCGCGGGTGTTGGTTTGATTATGACACGTTGGAATGAGCGCGACTTGGCCGGCGACATATTGCCAGATACATGGGAGGGCGAGAGCGGTGACATATTGTGCAAAGACGGCCAGGTGTGGCGCGTGTTGTGTTTGCAAGCGAAATGCGAACTTCTGTCAGACCCACTTGGCCGCAAGCTCGGTGAATACATCTGGCCAGAGTTCTACCCTGCCAGACATTGGCAAATGGCAGAGAATCGCGGCGGACGCGATGGTTCGCGCGTATGGGGGTCCCTCTACCAGCAACGGCCCAAGCCCATAAACAACGAGGCCTGGAACCGCGATTGGTTCAAGTGGGGTGACCCCTCCACTTGGCCGCCGCCCTCCATGATGCGCCGATTCTGTACGACTGACTGGGCTGTTACCGAGGACCAGAAAAACGATTGGTGCGCCTTCTTCGTCTGGGGCATCGACTACCTGGGCGAGTGGTATATGCTGGATGCGTTCGAGGGCCAAGTAGACACTGAGAAGTCTATCCCGGCGTTTTTCCAACTATGCCGCGACAACAACGTGCGCGAAGCGTTCGACGAAAAGGGCGTCATACATAACTCCATCGTGCCATCCATCAACAAAACGATGCGCAAGCGCGGCGCATGGCGCGTTGTGTTGACTCCGATGTATTCCGGTGAGGATAAAGTCGCCAAGTGCGCCTCGTTCAAGGCTCTGGCCTCGACGGGCATCGTACATCTGCCGAACGTCGGCAAGATCGCGCCGATCGCTGAGAAGATGTACATGCAGCTCGCGACAATGCCCGCCTCGAGGTGGGATGACCACGCGGATGCGGCAGGTCTTGCCGGCCGGGTACAGGACATAGTGCAAAACGGGCAGGCGCCGCAGGACGACCCGAAGCTTCTCGTGCCGTTCTCGGGGGATTGGGTAGAGTACCAAGGTGAAGAGGACAATCCCAAGGTGCGATATGTCTAGTGCAGTCGAGCTGATCGAACAAGCGCGGGCCGAGAGCATCGTCTTGCTATACCGCCAGGAGGGTGACGGCCCCTCCCTCTGGGCCTGGTCGCCAAGCTGGGTGCCCAAGGCGACACGTCGACGCTACCGGCGCCAGTTTCGCGATCAGTACGAGGATGTCTGCCGACTGCTCAAACTGGCGGTACTTGAGCACATATAGTTGCACAATGTGCCAGATTTGATAAAGTCTATATTCGGTCTGGAACCATGGATCCAGTTCCACCCACAAGGATGTGGGCCGCAGAAGGGGTCACTTTCCGGGCGATGGGCGAGACTCCAAATCTCTGCCGGCAAGGTTCGACACCTTGGACCCCTGCCAGTGATGGCCCCAGGTAGGCAACGCTGTCTTAACGGGAAACCGCCACCAGCGTCGCGGGGTTCAAGTCCCCGGGCCATGCCCATCTTGCATAATCCCTGCCGAGTTGCTACCGTTCGCCTCACCTTCCGGTGGAGGCGTCTTGCGGCGATGTAAGGCCGGTGGCCGCGGGGTCACCATAAAGCTAAACCGGCCTGAATTTAACTAGTGATGCACGGTAGTAAAATGGCCTTAAATCTCAAGTCGATGAAGCAAGGCAAGAAGGAGCTGGACGGCCCTTCGATTGGTAAATACAAGCCGGACCCGTACAGTTACAATCATCGCATCACGCTCGATGGCGACGCGCTGTCGAAGCTCGGCGTCGACACTCCGAAGGTCGGTGACGTGTTCGACGTCGGCGCCCACGGCCACGTCATCTCCGTGGAGGAAAGCGACCGGGCGAACGGCCAGAAGTCCCGGCGTGTCGAACTGCAGCTCAAGAAGATGGCAGCCAACAAGCAGAAAAGCGGAAAGTCCATGTTTGATGCGGTGAGTGCCGGCGTCAAGGCGGGCTCCTCGGCATCCGAGGAAGATTGAGTGAAAGCCACCCACGTTTCTGATGAAGAGGTGCTGCATAAAGCTATGGCTGCCGCCCCAACCGCGGAAAGCAAGTTGTCCACTCTGCTCCAGGGCAAGAAAGAATACCCAGGCGGCGTGAAGTACGACGTCGTTGAAGTCAAGAAATCGCGCCAGTACGCATATCAACGTATTGCCGCTGAGAAGGCCAACAAGTAATGGACGATGTAAACGACCTGCTCGGCAATGTCGAGGATAGTGCCCAGGCACTAAATTCTGGTGCTCGCGGCGCAATGGATAAAGCTCTGGCCGACCAGAAAGGTGACGACCAAGCGGAGTTGGATGATGTCAAAAAGTGGCAAGGTGAGTACAAGACCGCTCGCGCTTTCGACAAGGCGGCGCGCATTCAGTACGCGCGTGATCGCAAGTATGCAGCTGGGCTTGCTGACCCTAACTGGGCATCTGACGCCAACCTCATTGGCGCTTTCATCGACATTCTGGTGTCATTTCTGTTCGCCCAAAACCCAGATGTCAGTGTACGACCCGCACAGAAGGTAGACAGTCAGCCTGACGCGATGATGACGAAGTTCGCGGCGACGCTAGAACTCGTCGTCTCTGAACTGTGGAAGAAAGGCAAGCTCAAAAAGGCCGGTAAGAAGTGGGTCCGCGCCGCGCTGACTGTTGGAATGGGTTGGATTAAGGGCACGTTCCTGACTCAACAGAAGCCGGCGCCCCAAATCGAGATGTCGCTGTCAACATACCAGGCCCAGCTTGAGCGCATCGAGGC
>Ga0068863_100005312_pt1 | contig 12713 bp, 17 predicted proteins | sample KBSSwiS62_FD_66596 | JGI IMG/M metagenome (GOLD analysis project Ga0068863, IMG submission 66596) | Switchgrass rhizosphere microbial communities from Kellogg Biological Station, Michigan, USA - KBS Switchgrass S6-2 | ecosystem: Host-associated > Plants > Roots > Rhizosphere > Soil ...
TGCCTTTCCGAACCCCGGGCCTCGTGGCCGACATTACCGCGGACCTCCCGGGCGGGGCGTCACCCGGATCCGGAATTCGCCGGACGGCGCCAGCATCGTTCCGTGCCGCTCCGGGGTGACCGGGCCCAGGTCCGCGGCCTCGATGGTCCACTGCGCCAGGACCGCGGCGAGCGCGATCTTGAAGTCGATCTGGGAGAGGTGTTCACCCACGCACATCCGCTGGCCGCCGCCGAACGGGAAGTAGTCATGCCGGCTGTAGGTCCGGTCGAGGAAGCGCTCGGGCTTGAACTGCGCGGCGTCGGGAAAGACCTCCTCGCGGCGGTGCGCCAGGTAGGTGCACGGGATCAAGGTGACCCCGGCCGGAAAGAGATGCCCGGCGATCTCCACATCGCGGGTGAGACGCCGGCCCGAGGGGGTGGGCACCACCGGGTACATCCGGAGGGTCTCCTGGAAGACGGCGTGCAGGTAAGGCCGATCCAGCAGCACCGGCAAGGTGTCGTCCGGGCGCGAGTCCAGCTCGGCGACAAGCCGGGCGAGCGACTCCGGCGCGTGGGTCAGCCAGTGCAGCGCCCACGCGAGAGCAATCGAGGTCGTGTCGACGCCGGCCACCATGAGCGTGAAGACGTGGCCGGACAGATCCTCGTCACTCATCGCGGTGCCGTCCTCGAAGCGCACTCCCGCCAGCTGGGTGAGGATGCCGGGGCGGTCGGGATCGGCGCGCCGAGTCGCGGCCTCGGCGGCGACATGGCGGGCGATTTCCGGGTGCATGCGCCGGAAGTTCTGCCAGGGTCCCCACGATCCCCCGATGCTCGGCACCACGGTGTTGCGGTAGGCGCGCATCAGCGCGCGGCTCGGATCATCGCTGAGGTCGCCGAAGGTGAGGTGGACGATGACCTGGAAGGCCATGTCATGGAAATAGGCTCTCGGCGCGAACGCCTCACCGACCGGCCAGCGATCCGCCATCTCACGGGCCAGACGCCGAATGACGTCCCCGTGGGGCAGAATCGGCTCGCGGCGCAGCGGGGCGGAGAGCCGCGGCTTGTGCCGGTGATGATCCGCCCCGTCGCGGACCAGCACCGAACGCTCCCCCATCACGAACCGGTAGTGTTCGTTGAAGTGGCGCACCTCGAAGCTCTCCCGGGGCAGCTGAAAAATGCCCTTCAGGCATTCCGGGTCGGAGACGAGCACAGCCGGCCCGACCGAGCCCAGGTTCAGGGACACGAGCGGCCCGTACAAGTGGGCGCACTCTTCCCAGAAGCGGGTCGGTTCTTCCACCCAGCGCCGGACCTGATCGGTCGCCGGATCGGTGGGGCCGGGGAACTGCGTAAGGGGCATCACGAAACCTCAGCAGGACCGCAAAAGCCACGCCTCGGCCCTGGACGCGGGAGGCGCGGTTTCCCGGCCTGAACCATGGTTATGGTCGATTCATGAACCAGTCATTAAACAGTGGGCCGCGGCTTGGGTGCGACGCCGCCTGACCGGTATCCGAACGAGGCTGGGCGAGATGATGTGTGGCGCAACCAGCCCCGGCCATCCTCGTCCCAAAGATAGCTCGGCGGCGGGTTTACAACCCTGGATCGTGCTTCCGGCGCACCGACGCACCCTTCGGCCAAAAGGTGAATTCCGGCTCGAAGATCGTGCCGTCGAGGTCCGCGAGCCGGTCGCGCAAGTAGACCTGGACATCGGCGACGGCGGAGTTGTAAATGCTGGGCCCGATTTCCTTGAGAAAGAAATCCAGCAAGGCCATGGTCTGCAGCTCGCCGATCTCGCCTTCCATTTTTTCAGTCCAGAACCGCTTCAGCGAGGCAAGCGCATACTTCCGCGAGTCGGCGGACAAGGCGAGTGTCATTCTGGGCTCCCGAGGGTGAGTCCGACCGATACGTCTGGAGGCATTCCTGCGGAGGTCACGGCCTGTTGCTATCGCGGTGATTCCCGGGTGAAGCGTTCCACCGTGGCGCCGGGCCACGACACCATGAGGGCCGCCGAGTCGAAGCGCATCAGGGTCGGCCCGCCGCGGAGGGCCTGACGGTCAGGGAAAAATGTCGATCTGAATGTCCACCACCAGCCCCTGCACATCGAGCATTACGATCTGATTGCCGACGATGGCGTAGTCGTACCCCGGCTCGGGCGGGGGCACCAGCACTACCAGCTCGCGGGGGAGCGGCCTCCGCGCCAGGCCCGGAGGCAGGGGTTTCCCCCGGGCGATCTGCCGAGCGATCCCCGGTGGCAACGGGGTAACGGCGATGCGATGGGTTCGGAAATAGTTCCGGAAGGTGTCGTGATCGGTCGTGCGGAACGCGTGTTTCGCCTTGGCCTGGCCGGGTGGGACCTTGTGCTTGGGCCCCTTGCCCCCGCCGGGCCCCTGTCCGGTCGCGGGGGACGCTCCCAACCCGAGAAACACGACGATCCCTGCCAGGGTGATGAGCTGACGCTGCAAGCGCTGCCGCATGGAAGCCTCCGGGTGAGGAACGGTGCGCCGTAAGATGGCGGGGCCGGGCGCCAGGCGCGAGCGGGGGCTATCCGCCCGTCACCTCGAAGCGCATGGCCTGACCGCAGTCGCGGCAATCGTAGCGATAGATGAACGGCCACCACCCCAAGCCGCGAAATCTGGCCCGCGCGCCGCAGGATCGGCAGCGCACCGGGAACAGGCGCCCGATGACGCTGAGGGTCAGCTCCATGACGATGACGAACACGATCGACCCGACGACCAGCAGGATGGTGCTCACGCCTTGATGGTGGAGTGTCGGGACGACCCCGCCAAATACCGAAATGAGCAGCATGAACTGAATCATGAACAGGACACCGACGTGCAGCCGTCCGGGCAGCGCGAATCCGCGACGGCCGGAGGGATGCGTGGGGGGTGCCGGCGGTGCAGGAGATTCGCTCATGACGCTACCCGGTGTCGAGAGAAAGTCGAGTCGGCCCAGAGGTCAATGGGGAGGGCTGGTGTAGATAATACGCCCGGTCAGCGAAACCGATAGCCGGTGCCTTCGACCTGGGAGAGGAGCCGGGCCGGTGCGTCGAGAGCCACCGCTCGTCCTTCGATGTCCGGCGCCACGGGCGAGAATCTGGCGAGATAGTCCACCAGCACGTCGTGCAGCCTGACATCGAGCGTTTTGGGGTTGGCCACTCCCTTCATCCGGCACAGGACACTGTCGGGGTCGCCATCCCGTTCACAGGCGAGCATCGAATAGACGGTGTCCGGTTCGAGGGGTCGGCCCCCAATCGTCACCTCCTGCACCCGCCTGCCCATGGGGGCCTTGATCCGGAAGGTGATTCGCATCCCCTGAAAGCGCACGAACCAGCCGCCAAACCGCTCGGCGGCCTCGTCGGCGAAGACATTCTCGAGCTCGCGCTCGAGCCATTCCTTGATCTGGGTTCCCGTCACCTGCGCGGTTTTCACGTTGGAGTCGACCGGCAGCGCGCTCCAGAGATACTCCATGGTGATCGCCGCGCTTCCATCGGGGCCGGGGACGAGCGGTGGACAGAACCGGAAGCCGTTCGACGCCACCAGGTCGGTCTTGAATCGCCAGAACAGCGCGTCGGTGATCAGGTTGTCCAGCGGCGTTTCGATGACGTAGTAACGGAGCAGCGGTGTCGTCGTCCGACCCAGGACCCGGCTGAGCTCCGGTTGATAGGGTGCCTTGGCCGCGGTGACCATCGCGCCCATCGCACGGTCCGGCGCATACCGGTCGGGATCGACTTCCAGGAGTGCATATCGCTCCTCCTTGATGCGTCCCTGCTCGATCACCAGGTCCAGCCGTCCGAGGAACGAGCCGAACGCGCCCGGCTCGGTGACACGGGCAAATCGCCCTGGCAGTGGTTCCCGGGTTCGCTCATGGGTGTCGCCGCCCAGGACGTAGTCCACCCCGCGGGCATAGTCCTGATTGGCCAGGTGGAGCTGCTGGGTCAGACCGAGGTGGGACAGGACACACACGACGGCGCAGCCCCGCCTCTTGAGGAGCGCGACATACCTGGCGAGGCTCTCCTCCGGCAGAGTGAACCGGATTCCCCGTGAATAGGCCGGCGACTGGCGGGTGGGCGTATAGGGATCGTTGTAGCCGACGAAGCCGATGCGGACGCCGCCGAGATTGAAGATCTGGTAGGGAGGAAAGAGGAGCCGGTTCCCGTCGCCCTCATCGTGAAACATGTTGGCACAGACGGTGGCGGCCGAGTACATCCGGAAGTCGCGCATCATCGCGGCCTTGCCGTACACCACTTCCCAGTTGCCGGGGAGCATGAGGTCGTAGCCCAGCCGGTTGATCAGCGGCACGATCGCGCGGCCCTCCGACAGCGCCGCGACGGCGCTGCCCTGTATCGTATCCCCGCCATCCACCAGCAGAACCTGGCCCCGGGATTCCTTGCGAATCGACTCGATCATGGTGCGCAGCGTGGCAAAGCCGCCGCGCTTCCTGAACACGGCGCGGTCGCCCTCCCAGAAGAACTCGTCGTGGCTGTCGAGCTGACCGTGAATATCCGCGGTATGGAGAATCGTCACCCGGCGAATCCGGCCACGGGCCGCTCCGGGACCCCGGACGATTTCCGGGAGATGGCGCTCCGGGTCGAAGATCCGGCTCAACCCGGGGTCGAGTCCGTGTCCGATCCCGGCCCACGCCGTGGCCTTGAGGAAATCACGCCGGCCGGTCCCCGGACGGTCGTCGCGCTCGCACATACCCGTCACCCGCCGCTGAAGGATCGACCTAGTGCGGAAGCCTGCTGCGGATCAATCCATACAGCCAGGTACCGGCGAGGGCCGCCAGGAGCGCCACGGCCATGACCGGAACGCCGGCGCCGACCAGCGCATAGAGGGGACCGGGGCAGGCTCCGGTCAGGGCCCACCCCAGGCCAAAGATGATTCCGCCGATGACGTTCCCCCAGTGGAAGACCTTCGGCTGGATCGTGATCGGCTCGCCGGCGAGCGTCCTGACCTTCCATCGCTTGATCAGCTGAATCGAGACCATGCCAACCAGCACGGCGCTCAGCATGAGTCCGTACATGTGGAAGGACTGGAACCGGAACATCTCCTGAATCCGGAACCACGAGATGGCTTCGGACTTGGTGAGCACGAACCCGAACCCGGTCCCGACCAGAAGATATCGGAGCAGGATCACGAGGCGGCCGCCTTTCGAGACTTCCCGGTTCCCGTCATCAGAGGCCGAGGATCCGGGGCAGGAAGACCCAGGTCATCAGGAGACCGCCCCCGAAGAAGCAGCACGTCGCCACCAGGGAGGGCCATTGGAGGTCGGACATGCCCATGATCGAATGACCGGAGGTGCAGCCGCCGGCGTATCGGGTGCCGAAGCCGACCAGGAATCCACCGACGACGATGAGGAGGAAACCGCGTCCGGTGCCCAACGCGGGAAAATTGAAGAGCTCGGCAGGGTGAAGGCCACCCGGATTGCCGATCCCGAAGGCCGCGAGATTGGCCGTCGTCGCGGGCGAGATCTGCACCGGCCTGGGGTTCCGGAATACGACCCCTCCGAGCACGCCCCCCAGGAGTATTCCGGCGGCCAGCGCCAGGTTCCAGGTCTCCTTTTTCCAGTCGTAGCGAAAGAAATCAATTCGCCCCGGCAGGCATGCGGCGCAGATGTCGCGGAGCGACGACGAGATGCCAAAGGGCTTGTTGCCGATCTTGAGCAGGATCGGCACCATCAGCCCGATGAGCGGCCCGGCGATGTACCAGGGCCAGGGCCGGGAAAGCAGCTCGCTCATTGCAGGTGTCCCCGGGAGATCATGAGTCTGGATTGGAGTGAGAAGCGGGTCATTGGACTCCGAAACCGACGGTGGATGGGTCTACGTTGACGGAGGCTCCAACCGATCGGCATCGCGCTGCGTGGCCAGAAGGCGCTCGGTGAAATCGAGCCGCTCCTCCAATTCCCCGATGCGGTTCTGCATCGCCTCGAGCGTCTGACGGACCTCGCCATCATTGTCGCTGCTCGGGGCGGGCAGGGTTCGCGTCGAAGCCCGGAGCTTCACCACCACGATCTGGGCGAGCGCCACCGCGAAAATAATGACCGCGACTCCGACGGCCCATTCAGGAACCGGTCCCATGTTCTCGCCTCGCTTTCACACCACCGAGGCCGGCCGACGACCGGCGCCCCTCCAAGATACCGCCTGGCCTCTCCCGCGCAGCGAGCACCGCCCTATGGCTGGTGGCGCCGAGCCAGGCGAGCCAGCCCGGCCGCGAGGACCAGGGCGGCGAGGAACGCGGGAATGGCCGTCAGGACCGGCCAGGCGGCCAGCGCGATGATCGGGAGGCGATGGCCGATCCCCATCGAATGAATGATGGCCGCGGCGGCGAGTCCAAACGCTCCGATCGCCACCGCCCCAGCCGCGCGGAGCGCCGTCCACGCGGGTGGCGTCCCCGACCGAAGGACCTCGTACCCCAGGTGGACCGCGGCCACCACGGCGCTGACCGCCCAGGCGGCCAGGCGCCAGCGGCGCACCTGGTTCGGGTCGGGCGAGTCGTCGAGTGCACTGAACACCACACCGATGACGACGTACGCCGCACCGGCGAGAACGAGTCGGCCAATCCAGGCGCGGCGATCCGGCGGGTTCATGCCCCCAAAGATAGTCCGCGGCGCGCCGCCGGGCGCCGCCGGCATGCCACGGACTCCGCTATCAATCCAGCGGTTCTGGTGGTAACGTTGGCCTTCGTATCATCCCTCCCTCGAGGCCATCCATGAGAGACTGTTGGGGACTCACGACGTCCCTGTTCGTCATTATGATCGCCGGCTGTGCCGGTGCGGGCCCGGCCCCTGTCAGGGCGACGCCGGCCCGGTATCTGTATGTATGGGCGGGGACCGGGAATGACACCACCGTCGGCCTCGACATGATGACGGTCGTCGACGCGGACTCGTCGAGCGCCACTTACGCCACGGTCCTGAGTGCGTTGACGGTGGACTCCGGCGGGCGAATGCCGCATCACACCGAGTTCACACTGCCACCCAGTGGACCGGTGTTCGCCAACGACTTCAGTGGGGACAAATCCTTCCTCATCGATTTCAGCACCCCGACGGCCCCCCGATTCAGCCGGCGCCTGGCGAGCGTTCCCGGTGGCCGACGGTTGCACTCCTTCGCGCGACTCGCGAACGGGCACGTGCTGGCGACGGTGCAGTTCGGCGATGACTCCGTGCCCGGCAATCCCGGCGGGCTGGCGGAGTTCGACGGCCAGGGGAACCTGGTGCGCAACGCCTGGTCGCGGGATTCGGCCTTTCCCGGGGCGCGGATCCGCACCTACGCACTCACGGTGGTTCCCGCCGCCGATCGGGTCGTGACGACCAGCGCGCCGATGGACAACGAGAAGACCGCGAACGTCATCCAGGTGTGGCGGCTATCGGATCTCAGCCTCCTGGAGACGATCCCGGTGCCCGAGGTTCCGGGTGATTCGGCGCAGATGTACCCGTTCGAGGTGCGGACGCTCCCGGATGGCACGGTGATGATGAACACCTACTATTGCGGGTTCTTCCACATCACGGGTCTCGCGGAGCATCCCAGGATCGAACGCGTCATGACGCTGCCGGGCAATCGCGGATGCTCGGTTCCGGTCGTACTGGATAGTCTCATGGTGATGCCCATCGCCTACGCTCATCGATTCGCGACCATCGACATCGCCGACCCGGGTCATCCCCGCGAAATCGCATCCTTTGCCACCGACTCCACCTTCTTCCCGCACTGGGCCTCGGCGGACCCGGGCAGCGATCGCCTGGTCTTTACCGATCAGGGCGACGGGGCTCCCATGGTGATGCTTGCGCACCTGGACCGGGCCACCGGCCGGCTGTCATGGGACACGCGCTTCAAGGACGCCGGCGCGAGCACCCCGGGGATGAGCTACCACCGCGCGAGCTGGCCCAACGGAGTCCAGGGCATGGCGATGCCGCACGGAGCGCTGTTCGTCCCCTAGAGGAACAACGGGTCGTCAACCGCAACTTCGCACGCCGGGTTACCGGCGCTTGCGGAGATACACGTGCATGGCACGCTCGCCCGCGACGTGCTCCGCGCATTCGTACCCCAGGGTGGGCAGATCCATCCCCGCCAACAGAGCTTCCCCGGTACCGAGCAGCACCGGGCGAACCGCCAGGTGCAGCTCATCGATGAGTCCGGCGGCCAGGTATTGTCGAATCGTCGATACCCCGCCGCCCACGCGAATGTCGAGGCCGCCCGCCACGGCCCGAGCCCGTTGCAGCGCGGCCTGGGCACCTTCGGTGACGAATTGAAACTCGGTGTTCCCCTTCATCCGGAGGGGCGGCCGTGGATGATGGGTGAGCACGAACACGGGAGTGTGGTAGGGTGGCTCGTCGCCCCACCAGCCCTGCCACCGTTCATCCGGCCACGGGCCGCGGATCGGACCAAACATGTTGCGTCCCAGGATCCACGCCCCGATTCCGGTCATCCCCTTCGCGGCGATGGAGTCGTCGATTCCCGTCTCGCCCCCCGGATTGCCATGCATGTGCTGCCAGGTCCGAGTGTGGAAGAACCAGTCCATCAGCGCCGGGCCGCCGATGCCGAGCGGGTTCTCGAGATCCTGGCTGGGCCCGGCGCCGTAGCCGTCGATCGACACCGCGAAGCTGCTGACCCGGACTGTGGTCATGATGATCCTCGAATGAGCTTGCGAGTATAGGCTCGCGCCACCGTGATCGGGTGGGCCAGCAGGGTCTCGAGCCGGCCGAGCCAGGATTGCGGGTCGTGAAAGAGTCCCACCTGCTGGAGGACGCTGCCTCGGTCGTAGTAGATCCGTTCGCCCGCCAGCTTGCCCTCATCATCGAAGGTGTAGACCCCGCACAGCGGGAACGACACCCGGCGACCGGTGGCGGGAAGACCGCGCCAGGACCCGCGGTGGGTGCCGCTGATGCGGACCTCGAGGGCGATGCCATCCTCGGCGGCCAGACAGCGGGTAATGTCGATATGGAGATCCGGAAGCGAGGTAAGGAGGTCTTCGTAATAACCGTGGACCGCGTCTCGCCCTTCGTGATGTTCCCCCCAGGGCTCGTCGTCATACCGGGCCCGACGCCCGAACGTAGCCATGATCCCGGGCAGGTCATGGGCGTTCTCTCGCCCCACATGCTCCTCCACGAGCGCCAGCTGCGCGCGGGCTCGGTCACTGAGATGGGTAGTCATGACATTGCGCCATGGTCCTGGGAGGGAAGTCAGAGAGGTCTCGGGATCGGCCGCTCAACCCGGCTCAGCCGGTGAAGCGAACCTCGCCCCGCGGGCATCGCAGGGTGACGGTGGTGGCCGGTACCGGCCCGGCGCGAACCTGGATCGGCAGCTTCAGCGCGGTTGCCAGGCGGCCGAGGCGCGCCGTATCCGGAACGGTGATCTGGAACCCGACCAGGCTGCAGCCGGTGGGCGACGTGGTGCTGGGATGCGCCACCGCCGTGCCCCATTGAATGAAGAAGGGAATCGCGGGCGAGTCGTCCCCCGACAGATTGGCGACACTCCACGTCAGGAGGCCGCCGCTCGGCAGGCGACGCGACCCCGGGCTCGGATCGCTGAGGAGGAGATCGGTCGCCCGCAGGCGCTCGCCCAACGCGGTGAGGTCCGACGTGTGCACGGCCCAGCCCTCCGGACGCAACGGTTCGGCCGGTCCGCTGTCGACCAGCGGCGCCAGGAGCTCCAGGTATCGTCCCTGCCCGAGACTGACCAGTGCATTCTGAGTGCCGCGCCCCGGGTGCCGGCCCCCCACCACCGGTGTGACCCCGGTGAGCCGGGCGAATGCGGCACTGCCCAGGGACAACGATCCGGTGTGCAGAATGATGTGGTCGAGTCCGACGGGCTCGCCGCCCTGAGCCATCGCGCTACTCGCTGCGGCCGCGGTCAGGGCCAGAATCAGCTCGAGCGGGCGGGATCCGAGGAGTTTCATGCCAGCAACTATGGAGTGGAAGGGTCCCGACGGCAACCAGGGGCGCTGTGTGCGTCGGCGCCCTAGAAGAGCCGATTCATCCGGAAGAACGAAAAGAACAGGGCCGCCCCCAGCAAGACCAGCGTATTGAGTCCGAAGATCAGCCAGTGGGCCGCCGTGCCCTGAAATCGGCCCGCGAGGGTCAGTCCGGCCAGCACGCAGACCAGGAGGGCGTATGCCGGGATCCATTGATCGGTCAGGTACCAGGTGATACCCCGAAACAGGTAGTCGAACCATCTCCGGCCCCAGTACACCAGCACGGCCCCGCCGGCGATAAGGTTGAGAAGGGGAATGAGCGAGGCCGGCGCCTTGTGCCGCAACACCGCCGCGCCAACCACCAGCTGAATCCCCAGCGCCAGCCAGGTTATCGCCCTGATCGTCGCATCATCCATTCACTTCCGCTCCTTGACCCGTGTGGTCCATTGCCAGAGCCCGTTGATGACTTCCTGCGGCAGCCGGTGGCCGAGCTGACGTGCCAGCAGAATGATCTGACCCCGGTGGTGTCCCTCGTGCGTCACGAAATAGGACAGCACATGGCCCACGTCCAGGGGAAGGTTGCGCCATACGTACGCCTTCGAGGGTGGAATCTGTCCCCCCGCCGCGATCCCGAGCTCGAGCAGCTCCTCCATGCCTCGACTGCTTTTTCTCAAGGCCGAGAGCAGGCTTCGGCGCGAGACTCTCCTCAGGTCGACCAGCGGGGGCACCGCAATGCCGTGCTCGGTGCCCAGCGTCTTGAGCCAGCGGCTCCGGGAGTTGTGCAGATGCGCGGCGATGATACGAACGGTGCGCCTGGGAAATCCGGGAACGGGAAGATCCCACAGCCCCGCCGGGATGTGCTCGACCAGGTAGTCGGTGACGCGGCTGTTGGTCCGCCAGGCGCCAAGGATCGTAGGTCCCAGCGTAGGGACGGCTGCCCTACTGTGGTTCACCTCGCGCGGGTCGGCTGGCATCTCAATGCTCAGGCGTGAGGAGAGCGTGACCGCCGAGGCGAAACAATCCAGGCTGGTCGACGCCCCAGGTCGCTGAGGCCAGCCAAGCCATCCAGGTCAGTGTACAGGTCAGCAGAAAGAATAGCGCGACAGCCCACACCTCGGCTCGGCTGCTGACGGCGGACACCGGGCCGGGAGAGTCTTCGCGAATCATCGGGAATGAACGCAGGGAAGTGGAGCTCAGCCAACGCGTTCCCCGAACCAGTAGCACAGCCCATCGGGCGCGATCACGTAGAACACCTTCCAGGCTCCATTGTCTCGCTGTTCAACGTCGAACGCCGAGGGCTCCTTGTGGAGCCCATTGGCCTGGAACTGGGCGAACAGCGCCTCCAAACCGGTGACATGGAAGGCACAGCCGTCCTGGGTGGGGTCGCCGCCATTCTCCGCCAGCCCGATCTGGACCCGATCACGGCCCAACACAGCGGATTTGTGGGGGGTGTCGCGGCGTGAGAGAATCCGAAATCCGAGGACGTTCTGGTAGAAGGGCAGGGCGGCGGTAAGGTCCGGAACCGGAAGATTCATGTTGTTACCCTGATAGCCGAATGCCTTGTCGAGTGTCGGCGTCACAATAGCCTCCCTCTCCTGCGGCCCGGGCGCTGGAGTGCGGCCGCCCACCATCTCCCGCCCAAACATACTCTACCCGCGGGACGGCGCAGTCATTCGGACGGCGAATAGCATACGCCGGGCAAACCAATCGGGTCATGAAACGTCGGATGCACTGGCGCCGTCCGGTAAGAAGACACCCGCACCCATATCGGATCGGTCAGGACGCCTATGAAGCGCTTCCCATGGTCCCTCGTCGCTCTTCTGGCCGCGACATCCTCGACGGCGTTGGGCCAATCCAGCCGCCCGTCGGCAGAGGGAGACTCGACTGTCGTGCCCGCCATTCAGCGCCGTGCTCAGGCCGCCTACGACAGCACCGGGGGGCGTTGGGGTGGGTTCGTCTTTACCAAGGAGAATCTGACCGGATTGGCGGGAGCCTATGGAACCGACCTCAAAGCTTCGTACCTCCGGACTGCTCCGGCTCGGCTGGTTCTGGAACAGTGGACCCCGGAAGGCAAGTACGGGGCCGAGTATTACCTCACCGACGGGGAGACCTATCTCATCTATGCCACCCTGGAACGGTACCAGGAGACTGGCGGAGAGCCATGGCACAACTTCAAGGGCTTCGGAGGCTGGGAGCAGCGGATCTACCTGGTCGGTGGCGAGATACGATACGTGGAGACCCAGGGAACCGGCGCACCGGCTCCGTCCGCGGAACAGGTGCGCACTCTTGTCCGCCGCATGCTTGATGCGCTGCGCGAGCGACGACGGTCCTAGTCCACACCCGCGTCGAGGTGCACGGTCGACCAACGATCCATGCCTCACCGCGGTCGCATGGCGCCCAGCTTGAGGGTGGCCGTGAATCCGAGAGCGTCGAAACGCGGTGCCCATTGAATGTGGTGATCCTTGATCGGAACCGGCAGCCATCGGTCGGACCGAATCGTTGCTCCGATGATGCCTCCCAGCAGCAGGCCCGCCGGTGCACCGATGACGATCCCCAGGACGGCGGGATTGGTGTTACTGAACACGAAGGACCCGCTGAGATCCTGCGTCGAACCAATCACACTCCCGATGAGGGCTCCCCCAAGCAAACCAAGGCCGGCGCCCGCCCAGAAGTGGCCCTTCGTGCCATGGATGACCGACAGGCGATCAAGGGATGCCATGGGAATGGCGACCGCCGCCTCGTTCGACCGCACCTGGATGTGGAGGGTGTCCCCATCGAGTGCCGTCAGCCACCCCACATAGGTCGACCCGCGCCCCGTCGGCAGGCCAGGCGCCGG
>Ga0068863_100005313_pt1 | contig 12712 bp, 9 predicted proteins | sample KBSSwiS62_FD_66596 | JGI IMG/M metagenome (GOLD analysis project Ga0068863, IMG submission 66596) | Switchgrass rhizosphere microbial communities from Kellogg Biological Station, Michigan, USA - KBS Switchgrass S6-2 | ecosystem: Host-associated > Plants > Roots > Rhizosphere > Soil ...
CTCCAGGTGTTTGCGAGCGGCCTCCGCACTCTTGTATTGACGGATTCCTTATCCACGGAACCGCCCTGCCTTCCTGTTTGCGACTTGTGGGGCTGCCTGCACTATTCGCGCCTCGAGCAAGACTTGCTCCGAGCCGTTTTCGTGGTCGCCAATGGCGAGATGTGGTTCAGCCGACGTCAACTCGCCGAAATGCTTCATCAACGCGCCATGATCGCGATAACTCCTGAAGCGGAACACCTAATCTTGCAGGGGATGACGTCCCGCGAAGTGGAGATCATCCAATGGGTCGTACGTGGAAAGACCAACAAGGAGATCGCCCACGCTTTGAAGATCAGCGACCTTACGGTCAAAACCCACGTGCAAAACATTTTCAAAAAGAGCGGCCTTCGTCGGCGAGGCGAACTCCCGGCCCGGATGTTTGTGATGTAGACGGCGTGCGCCGCGCTGACAAGGCTGCCCGTTAGTCAAAGTTCGGGCATCCAAAACCGAATCACGGGTGCCTGCCTCGGGCGGGCCACTTTCGCACCAGACATGCGCGACGCGCTTCTGCGCGGTGTCACCGCACGTTCTCTAGGTCAGCTCCATCACGGTAGTCGCCGTCAGCGCAAAATCAGCGCGATCTGCGGTCGTGTCCGGCCTCTCATCGCGGGGAACGCTCAGCGTTGCAAGGCAGCTGGCGCTCGACAATCCAGCGCTGTGTAACGAGTGGTGACTCAAATAAATCATAATGGGCCTGGACTTGGGCGATAATCCGGACTCGTCTCGCGCGTAAGCTCATCGTCGCTGTCTCCTCGAATGTGCGCCCGGTCCGTGGTGGACGTCGTCGACATGTTTCCGACGCTGGCCGCGCTCGCAGGCGCGCCGACCCTCCAAAAGCACGCCGCTCGATGGCCGCCGCCGTTGCTGTTGCAGCGCAGTTCGTGCTATGCGCGAGCGAATGCGCATGCCGCTAGCCCTGGCAGGCGAGGAAATGCTGTTGAACCAGGAATACTGATCGTCGGGCTTGCGGTGATGCACGCGCTTCGATGCATATAGCCCGCACCCGACTTCCCAGAGTTCACGTCAGATGACCGCCCAAGCCCGCGCCCCGACGATTGCCGAGCGGCGAACCTTCGCGCTGCTGGCCGCCCTCTATGCGACAGTGACGCTGGGCGCGATCCCCTGGGCGTCGGTTGCGGGACCCCGCGTGCCGCAGTTCATCGCCGTCTGCAACGGCGGCGTGGCGGTCGCGGATATCTGCACCGCGCTCCTGCTCTTCTACGAGTTCCGGCGCACCGGGCGCAATGCATTTCTCGTCCTGGGATGCGCGTATCTCTACAGCGCCGCAATGGCGCTCGCCCAGGTGGCCGCATTCCCGGGGGTGCTCGGCGCGCCGCTCTTCGGCACGTTGCAGACGGCAGCGTGGATCTTCCTGCTGTGGCGCCTCGGAACCGCGTCGCTTTTCCTGGCCGCGGTGTTCGAGGCGCAGGCCGCCCCCTCGCAACTGTCGACCGGCGCGCTGACGCGTCGCATGCTCTACGCGTGCTTCGCGACACTGGCCGCGTGCGCGGCGATGGTTATGGCCGCCGCCTATCTCGAGTTGCCGGCGCTGGCAAGCGGACGCTTCACCGCCTACAACTTGTTGCTCATTGCCGCGTACCTCGCGATCTGCAGCGTTGCGTTGTACCGGATCTGGCGGGCCCGCGCGTTCGACGACGTGCTGTATGTTTGGCTGTCGCTCGTGCTGGTCGCGTCGATCTCGGACCAAATCCTCGCGAGCCTGGCGGGTGGACAGTACACGCTCGGCTGGTATTTTGCCAAGGCGAGCACGGTGGTGTCGGCATGCTTGATCCTCGTGTTCTGGCTCGGCGGCATGAGCGCCCGCGAGCGCTCCACCCCGCTCCACTCGATCGCAGCCTACGGCGCGGCCGTCGTCGTGATGACGACGGCGCTGCTGTTGCGCTGGTTCATGCTGCCGTGGGCCGGCGATTCGTATCCGTTCGCGACGGTGTTCGGCGCCGTCGCGCTGGCGGTGTGGATCGGCGGCTGGAGGCCCGGCGTCGTGGCCGCGGCCGTCGGCTTTGTCGGCGCGACCATCCTGTTCATCGATCCCTCGGTCGCCATCGGCAGCAAGGGCGCCGGGAACGCTCTCGGCGCGCTCAGTTACTGGGTGTCGTGCGCGCTGATCATCGGACTCGGCCACGCGATGCGCGACGCGAGAGATCGCCATCAGCGGCTCGAATCGGAAGTGCGCCAGCGCGCGCAGGAGCTGCAACGCGCCGATGCGAACAAGAGCCGCTTTCTCGCCGTGCTCTCGCACGAGCTGCGCAATCCGATGGCGCCGCTGCTGAACGGCCTCACTCTGCTCGACATGCACCCGAGCCCCGCCGACGCGGGTCGCACGCGCGCGATGATGGGCCGGCAGATCGATCACCTGCGGCGCCTCATCGACGATCTGCTCGACGTAAGCCGGATCGATCGGGGAAAGCTCGAGCTCGAGCGCAAACGGATCTCCGTCGATGCGTTCGTGCGGCACGCCGTCGAGACGGCTCAGCCTGTCATCGACGCAAAGTCGCACGAGCTTGTCGTTCACTACCCGCCGGAGCCCATCTTTGTCGACGGCGACCACGTGCGCCTCAGTCAGGCAGTGTCGAACCTGCTGAACAACGCCGCGAAGTTCACGCCGCCCGGCGGCCGGATCGAGGTCGCCGTGACTGCCACGGAGCGGGAGGCCGTCGTCTCGGTCAGAGACAGCGGCATCGGCTTCGGCAAGGGCGACGAGCTGCAGATGTTCGAGATGTTCGTGCAGCTCGACGCGGCGCGTGCCGTGAGCCCCGGCGGACTTGGCCTCGGACTCATGCTCGTCCGTCGAATCATCGAGATGCACGGCGGCGCGGTGGAAGCGCGCAGCGCGGGGCCTGACAAGGGGTCGGAGTTCGTGCTGCGCCTGCCGCGTGCGGCCGCGATCGAGGCCGCACCGTCGTCCGTGGTCGAACCGAAGCGCGGCGCGGGCGCCCGCCGCGTTCTCGTGGTCGACGACAACGTCGATGCCGCCGATACGCTGGGCAGCATCCTGACCCTCGACGGGTTCGACGTGCGTGTGCACAGCGATCCGGCGCAGGCGCTGGCGGTGGCCCGCGACTTCAAGCCTCACGTCGCGTTCATCGATCTCAACATGCCCGGAATGACCGGTATCGAGCTCGCGGCCCGCCTGAAAGCCGAGGCATGGGCGGGCGCGGTCGAGCTCGTCGCGCTCACGGGAATGGGGCAGAAGGAGGACGTCGCCGCGACGCGGCGCGCGGGCTTCGATGTCCATCTCACGAAGCCGGCGGATCCGTCGCGCATTCTGAAACTCGCTGCCGGAGTCAAGTCGGCGCGGTAGTGGACCGCAACGCATCGTAAAATTACGCGCGGCCGATCGAAACGCGAGCCAATCGTGCTCGGCGGTTATGGGGTGAACCATGGGTTCTGCGCGGGACATCAATGCACAGCTGTCGGACCTGGCATCGCATCTGGCAGCGCGGCGCGAGGCCATCCTGCGAGCGTGGCGCAAGACGATCGACCGCGATCCCGTGAACACCGGCGCCTCGCTCCCGCGCGCACAGTTGGACGACCATATTCCGGGCTTGCTGGAGACGTTCGAAAAGACGCTGCGGCTGCGAAGTGCCGCGAAAACCATACCCCTCAAGGAGGACGTCAAAGGAGACGCATCCGCCCATGGCCTGCAGCGCTGGCAGCAAGGCTACGACGTGCGCGAAGTCACGCGCGAGTGGGGCCGGTTGCAGCTGTGCGTGGCGGACGAGCTCGAGCGTTATGCGTCGTCTAATGCCGAAGTCGACCCCACCGTCATGACCGCCGCACGCCGCGTCTGGGCGGAGCTGTGCACGGAGGGCGCTAGCGACAGCGTGGCGAAATACTTCCAGCTCCAGCAGATCGAGGCCATGGGGCAAGTGCGGGACCTGTCGCGCGCCCTCGCGCAACTGCGGGAGCTGGAACTCACTCGTGCGGAGCATTGGCGACAGGCGGCGCACGACCTGCGCGGCAACGTCGGAACCGTCATGACGGCGACCGCCGGTTTGGCCATGCCGAACGCCGCAGCCGCTGCGCGCGAGAAGTTCCTGCGCATCCTGCAAAGGAATGTGGCTTCGTTGTACTCCTTGCTCGAGGATGTGATGGGCCTCGCGCGATTGCAGGCCGGTCACGAGCGTCGGGAGGTGAACGCTTTCGATGCAGCGGCCATTCTCACGGAGCTGTGCGAACGCATGCACCCCATCGCAGCCGAGCGCGGCCTGTTCCTGAAGATCGACGGCCCCGATACGCTCGCCGTAGAGGGGGATGCGGTCAAGGCACAGCGTATCGCTCAGAACCTGTTGCTCAATGCATTGAAGTACACCGTTCAGGGTGGCGTGACGGTAAGTTGGGGCGATAGCCGCCAGAACGATGCCAGCCGATGGATGCTCTGCATTACGGACACGGGCCCGGGATTCCACGCTGGCCCCGGCGCGCCTATAGCGGGCGCCTTGGAAGAGGCCACCCAGGAAGCACGTCACGTCGAAGAAGCGGCCAAATCGGGCGCCGCCCCAACAGCGGACGACACTCCGCAGAGCGAGGTGGGGGACGACACTCGGCAGACCGACGTCGCGGATGTGCGCCCGGTGAATCAGGAAGGCGGCGAGGGAATCGGGCTGTCCATCGTCAAGCGACTGTGCGAATTGCTCGACGCCAGCATCGAATTGGATTCGACGCTCGGCGAAGGCACCACCGTCAGGGTCGTCTTTCCCAGAAGTTACGGTCCGAGCTAGACACGCTCGTCAGGCCTTGACGCGCGTCAATGCCACGCGCCGGCAGCTTGCTAGATTCGTCATGAGTGGGCCCTGAGGCTCGCGCGTGAACACCAAGGGAGAGACGATGTACAAGCGTATCCTGATTCCAACCGACGGCTCGAAGGTGGCGCGCAAGGCGATCACGGGCGGCATCGAGCTCGCCAGGGAGCTCAGGGCAAGCGTCGTCGGTTACTACGCTCTGGAAGCGCTCGACCGCGGTTTCTACGCGGAAGGCGTCAGCGCCCGCCCCGTCGCGATCAAGCGGTTCCAGGAAAGTCTCGCGAAGCAGGGTGAGCAGTATCTCGCCGAAATCGGGGACGCCTGCAAGGCGGCCGGTGTTGCCTGCGAGTCGGTGATTTCCACGCCCGCATCGCCGTACCAGGGCATCATCGAGGCTGCGCGCAAGAAACGCTGCGACCTCATATTCATGGCGTCCCACGGTCGCGGAGCATTGGCGACGCTGCTTCTCGGGAGCGTGACCCAGAAGGTGCTGGCGCACTCGAAAATACCGGTGCTCGTTCACCGTTGACACCCGGTCGCCGCCTCGGCAGCATCTGTCCGTCGATCCCGGACAGGGACATGCAGCAGCGAGGCGCACGATGACTACGCTCGACGGCACCGATCGCCGACAACTGGACGAGCTCGGCTATCTCGTGCTTCCGGACTTCGTGCCGCCGGCGATGCTCGAAGAGATGCGCGAGCGCGTCGAAGCGCTATGGGCTGCCGAAGGAGACGATGCGGGCAGCGAATTCCGTCCGGAGCCGGGCACGCGGCGACTCGCCAACCTCGTCGACAAAGGCGGCGTGTTCGCGCGGATGATCGTGATGCCGGCGATCCTGGAATGCGTCGAGGCCGTGATCGGTCCGGACTACAAGCTCTCGAGCCTCAACGCCCGGTCGACCAATCCGCACAATCCCGAAGCGCAGCCGTGGCATGCGGATTCGGGAGCGATCGCCGACGAGCGCGGCTACTGGGTCTGCAACACGATCTGGATGCTCGACGATTTCACGCCGGACAACGGAGCGACGCGCATGATTCCGCGTTCGCACACCTGGCGCCGGTTGCCAGAGCCCGGGAACCGCGACACGATGCCGGACGAGCAGCTCGTCACCGGCAAGGCGGGAACCGTCGTCGTGATGAACACGCACATGTGGCACGCCGGCACCGGCAACCGCACCGACCGTTGCCGCCGCGCGCTGCACGGCTTCTACACGCGCAGCGACAAGCCGCAGCAGCAGTACCAGAAGGCGTTGCTGCGCGCGCGGACGGTCGAAGCGCTCTCGCCGTTGCAGCGCAGAGTGCTGGCGCTCGACGATGCGGATAACGACCGCCTGAGCTCCGCCACGACGCGGATGAGCGGCTTTCTCAAGGATTGAACGCGCACCGAACCCCCTGAGCACTTCTCCGGTGGCCACGGCGTTCGTGTCCAGACGGCGATTTCTCCAGTGCGCAAGCGCGCTGGCGCTCGGGCTTTCCGCTTCCGGCGGAGTGCGCGCCGCCCCGCGCATCCCCATCGCCGATGCGCATTCGCATTTCGGCATGTACTCGTCGAAGTTGACGAATCGCTCGCTCAAAACGGAGATGGAGAACGCCGGGATGACGCTGCTGGCGTGGGCGATCTCCGCAGACGATCGCTGGATTCGGCGCGAAAGCACCTGCCTCGAGGGCGCGATGCTGGCGAGGAGCGGCAATTGATCCTCGCGACAATGCTCGGCGCCGCACATCGCCGCCGGAAGGACTGAACGCGGCCGCATCATGCCCGCGGTTCACGTGTGCGCTGCCATGCCTCCACTCGCCGCACGGAATGCGGTCCGAGCTCGTCGAGACCGCGAATGCCGAGCATCATCATGTCGCGCTGGATCTCCGCGCGCATCAGCTCGATCGCGTGCCGGACGCCCGCGTGCCCTCCGATCGCCGCCGCGTATTTGAACGGCCGGCCGATCCATACGAACGCGGCGCCGAGCGCCAGCGCCTTCAGCACATCGGTGCCGCGCCGCACGCCGCCGTCGACCATGACGGGATAGCCGGGGCACGCGGCGACCACCTCCGGCAGCACGCGCAGCGGAGCGATGGCGCCGTCGAGCTGGCGGCCGCCGTGATTCGACAGGATCACCGCGTCGGCGCCGGCGTCGCGCGCGCGGATTGCGTCATCGACGTGCAGGATTCCCTTGACGATCAACCGTCCCTTCCAAAGCTCGCGGATCATTGCGAGATGCGCCCAGGTTAGACGCCCGCGGTCCGACCATTCGCGCGTCACGTTGGCCGACAGGATCGGCGCACCTCGGCGCGCGTAATTGTTCTCGTAGTGCGGCATGCCGTGCCGGACCAGCGTGCGCAGGAACGTGCCGAAGGTCCAGGTCGGATGCGTGATGCCTTGCCAGAAGAGATCGAGGTTGGGCCGCAGGGGCGAGGAGAACCCGCCTCTCGCGTAATGCTCGCGATTGGGCTGCACCTGCGAATCCACTGTGACGACGAAGTGCGTGAATCCCGCGCGCGCGACACGCGAGACCATCGCCTTGACCTCGTCGACGTCGCCGGTGAGATACGCCTGGAACCAGGCGTATGGATGCTCCCGCGCAAGTTCTTCGAGGGGGATCAGCGACGAGCTCGACATGATCATCGGGATGTTCGCTTCACCCGCGGCGCCGGCCAGCACCAGGTCGCCGCGATAGGCGGACAGCGCGCTGATGCCCATCGGCGCGATGCCGAACGGCGATGCGACTTCGCGACCGAGGAGTGTCGTCGTCTGCGATCCACCGGACACGTCGGTCAGGATCCGGGGCACGAACCACCAGTCCCGATACGCCGCGCGGTTGTCGACGAGCGTGCTGCGCGTCTCGGCGGCCTCTGCGATGTACGTGAAGATCTGGCGCGGGAGAAAATCGCGGGCCGCAGTCTCGAAATCGTCGAGGCACAGGATGCGCTGCAATAGCTTCATCGTCGTCGGGGTCGGCTTTGGCCCCGCTAGCCTAACCCGAAACGACGGGGCTGCGCTTTCAGTTGCGCGAGCCGCTGAATCGTCGGATAGTCGCGATGTATGAACACCGCCGAGTGGAGCGAAAATCTGCCCCCGGCGCTCGCAGGCCGGCGCGAACAGATGTTCCCGCAGCTCACCGATGCGGACATCGCGCGCATCCACCGCTTCGGAGAGCTGCGGCGTTACAAGCGGGGCGAGCGCCTCTTCGCCGCGGGCGAGCCCGGCCCCATGTTCGTCGTGCTGAAGGGCACCGTCGCCGTCAGCCTGCGCGACGGGCTCGGCGGCGTCGTTCCGTTCTCGAAGCAAGGCCCCGGCCAATTCCTGGCGGAGGTTTCGCAGCTTTCCGGCGGGCCGCGGCTCGCGGATGGCTACGCCGAGGAAGACGTCGAGGCGCTGCTCCTGCCGCCGCAGAAGTTGCGCGCGCTGATCATCGCCGAGGCGGATCTCGGCGAGCGCATCGTGCGGGCGCTGGTATTGCGCAGGGTGGGACTGATCGAGTCGGGCGCAGGACCTGTGCTGATCGGCCAGGCTGAATCCCGCGACCTGTTGCGATTGCAGACGTTCCTGAAGCGGAATGCCTACCCTCACCGCGTCGTCGATCCGGCGCACGATGCGGCCGCAGCGGCGATGTTCGAGCAGCACCGCGGGGCCGCGGCCGATGTCGTCGTCGTGTGCCCCGATCGCTCGGTGTTGCGTAACCCCACCGAAGAAACGTTGGGACGCTGCCTCGGCATGCTCGACATGCGCGCCCGCGACGAGCTGCTCGACGTGGTGGTCGTCGGCGCCGGACCGGCCGGGCTGGCGACGGCCGTCTACGCGGCGTCGGAGGGTTTACGCGTCGTCGTGCTCGACTGCCGATCCTTCGGCGGCCAGGCGGGCGCGAGCGCACGGATCGAGAACTACCTCGGATTCCCGACGGGGATCTCGGGACAGGCGCTCGCGGGCCGCGCGTTCGTGCAGGCGCAAAAGTTCGGGGCCGAAATCCTGATCCCGGCACAGGCCGCGGCACTCGATTGCAAGGATGGGACGCCGGGCGGCGAGCTTGCGCTCAAACTCACCGACGGCCGAACGCTGCGGTGTCGCACCGTCGTGATCGCGAGCGGCGCGCAGTATCGGCGGCCCGATGTGCCGCGCATCGCGGAATTCGAGGGGCGCGGCGTGTGGTACTGGGCGTCGGCGCTCGAAGCGAGCATGTGCACCGGCACCGAAGTCGCACTCGTGGGCGGGGGCAACTCGGCCGGCCAGGCGGCGGTGTTTTTGTCGTCGTACGTCTCCCGCGTGCACATGCTCGTGCGCGGCTCGGGGCTTGCCGCGACGATGTCCCACTACCTGATCGATCGCATCAACGCGACGCCGAACATCGAGCTGCGCACTCACACGCACCTCACGGAGCTGCACGGAGCGCCGGGTGCGCACCTCGAGGCCATCACCTGGCGACAGCAAAAGGAACAACGCGAAGAGCGGCGGTCGATACGCCACCTGTTCCTGTTCGTCGGCGCCGACCCGGAGACCGGCTGGCTCCAAGGGTGCGGCGTGGCGCGCGACGCGCAAGGTTTCATACTCACCGGTCGTGCCTGCGTTCCGGGTGCTCCGCCTGGAACGCTTCCACCGCTCGCTTCGAACCTGCCGGGCGTCTTCGCAGTCGGCGACGTGCGGTCGGGGTCGGTGAAGCGAGTCGGCGGCGCGATCGGCGAAGGCGCGGCCGTCGTCGCATCCATCCATCAATACCTTGCCGGCACCGAGTAAAGCGCGGCAAGCTCGCTTTTCCTTGCAGGCGGCGCCGACCCGAGGAGGCTAATCCTTCACGCCGTAGTTCTGCACGAGGTAGGAAACGATCGCGTCGATGTCGGCCTTGTCGATGGGCGCTCCGAACGCGTTGATCATCTTGTTGACCGACGCCGTCCAGGCGGCCCGGTTCATGAAGCGCGAATTCATTTCGATGTAGTCCACGCTGTGGCATGCGATGCACGCCATCGCCTTGTCCTTCCCGGGACCGTCCTTCAGCTGGACCTTGGATTCCTGCGCGACGGCGACGGCCGCCACCGCCAACGCGAGCAATGCGATCAGGGTGCGCATGTCGGCGACCTTTCCGTCAGACGATCTCGACGTACAGCCGTTGCACGACGTTGTGGTGGTAGCCCGCCGGGTTGTGGGAGAGCTGCTCCGTCTGCGTCTGCCCGGACCGGCTGGTGGCGCGCGCCATCACGACCATCGTGCCCGGCGCCTTTGTCGGAACGATCAGCGAAAACTCGCGGAACGAGAAGCGACCGTGGTCGCGCCCGAGCTTAGCCCGCTGCCAGTGCTCGCCGCCATCGGTGGAGATCTCGACCTGCTCGATGCCGGAGCCGCCGTCCCACGCGATCCCGGCAACGTCGATCGGCTTGCCGCGAGGGAATTGCTGCCCGAACGCGACCGACGTGACGAGCGAGTTCGTGACCATGCTCGTAATCGGCTCGGTGGCTTCCGCCAACTGCGACTCGAACGTCGCGCCCGGATACTTGCCCCGCGGCAGGCGATAGGCGGTCTTCATCCAGAAGTTCGATTCGGGCGACGCGACGGCGTTGATGCTGACGATCTGCTTGACCCAGTAAGTGCCGGTCCAGCCCGGCACGACAAGCCGGGCGGGAGCGCCGTTCCAGTGCGGAAGCGGCGCGCCGTTCATGTCGAGCGCGAGCAGCGTGTTCTCGTCGAGCGCCACGTCGACCGGGATCGACTTGACGAAGTCGGGTGTCTTGTCCATGGGCGGATGGTCGGCGCCGTCGAACACGATTTCGATTGCGCTGCTTTTGAGGCCGGATTTGGCGAGCACGTCCTTCAAGCGCACGCCGCGCCAGACGGCATTGCCCATCGCGCCGACGCCCCACTCCACGCCCGGCACGTGCGGCTCAAAGAGGCCGCGCCGATTGCCCGAGCACTGGCATACCGCCGTGATCTCGATCTGCGGAAAATCCTTGCGCAGCTGCGCGAGCGTGTACGACGCCGGCCGTTCGACGCTCTCGCCGCCCACCGCGAGCTTCCAGTCGCGGGCGTCGACCTCCGGAATTCCCGCGAGGTGCCAGCGCACGAAGAACGCGTTGTTCGGCGTGATGACGCTGCGGAAATATCGGAGCGGCGTCTCGAAATTCGGCGGACGGTAGGTCTTCTTGATCAGCGGAAGCTTTCCCGGCAGCGCGAACAGCACCTGCTCGGCAAGGGCGCCATCGGGGATCTCGGCTAAACCCATTGCCTGCGTGCTGCCGAGCGCCGCGGCCAGCGCACCGTGTTGGCCGACCACCGCGAGCGCGCTCGCGCCGGCAACGGCGGCGACGAGCCTGCGCCGCCCCAGCACGACCCTCTGCGTCGTTGTCATGAGCACTCCCGTTCGACAGGCGAACAACCGACCGCCCTGCAGGTCGGACACCGGATCAACGTCCGACGAGTCTAGTCTTGTCGCCGGCACGTGGAAAGCATGCGGGCGCGGCGGAACCGTTCGCGAAGCAGGTTGCGTCGCGATAAGATGAGCCGGGCCGAAAGACACAAGGTGCGTCGTGGCAGCGGGGACGACCGAACGCAGACTGGCGGCGATCATGGTGGCGGACATCGGTGGGTTCAGCCGACTGATGGAGCGCGACGAGTCGCAGACGTTCGCGCGGGTGCGGCGGCTGCGCGACGAGGTCGTCAATCCGAACATCGCCGAGCACGGCGGACGCATCGTCAAGTCCACCGGCGACGGTTTCCTGGCCGAGTTCGCGAGTGTGACGGCCGCCTTCAGGAGCGCCCTCGCCATCCAGCGCGAAAACGTCGCGCGCGAAACCGGAAACAGCGCGGACACGCGCATCCGCCTGCGCATCGGCATCAATGTCGGCGACATCATCGTCGATGGCGACGACGTGGCGGGAGATGGCGTCAACATCGCCGCGCGGCTCGAATCGATCGCGCCGCTGGATGGCATCTGCATCCCGGCGCACGTGCGCGAGCAGCTTCGCGACGATGTCGGCGCAACGCTCACCGACTTGGGCGAGCAGAGACTCAGGAACATCGCGCGTCCGATCCGGGCGTTTGCGGCAACGCTTGCCGGCGCCGAGCGCGTGACGACGAGGGCGGGCGTGGCCGCTTCGCCCCCCTCTCATGCCGATCTGCCATCGATTGCTGTCTTGCCGTTCGCCAACCTGAGCGGCGGCGGCGAGAACGAATACTTCGCCGATGGGCTGGCGGAGGAACTCCTGAACGTGCTGGCGAAGATCCGCGGGTTGCGCGTGGCGTCGCGCACGTCGGCATTTTTCTTCAAAGGCAAGGATGTCGACATCCAAACGATCGGGCGGAAGCTCAACGTCGCCACGGTGCTCGAAGGCAGCGTGCGGCGGTCCGGGCATCGCATCCGCATCACGACGCAGCTGATCGATGTCGCGAGCGATTCGCATCTGTGGTCAGAAGCCTACGACCGCACGCTCGACGACATCCTGGACGTGCAGGCCGACATCGCGCATGTCGTCGTCGAGAAATTGCGCGCGGCACTTCTCGATGCGCACACGAACGGCGCACTGCCCGCCGACGCAGCGGTCGAGGTGCGGGCGGCGACGAGCGGCCGCACCGACGATCCCGAAGCGTATCGCCTCTATCTGCAGGGACGCTTCTACGTCCTGCGCATCACCGAGCCCGATGTCGCTCGTGGCGTCGGCTTCTACCGGCAGGCGCTCGAACGCGATGCGGCATTCGCACTCGCATGGGCCGGCCTGTCGCGGGCGTACCACGCGCAAGCCGGGCGCGGGTGGCTGCCGGTCAGCGAAGGCATGCGAGCGGCGCGGGATGCCGCCGAGCGGGCGCTCGCGCTCTCGCCCGATCTCCCCGAAGGGCACATCGCGATCGCGTGGGTGCTTGCCGACCATGACTGGAATTGGCGGGGCGCGCAGAGCGAGCTCGAACGGGCGCTTGCGCTGTCGCCGGGCGATGGCGA
>Ga0068863_100005315_pt1 | contig 12711 bp, 14 predicted proteins | sample KBSSwiS62_FD_66596 | JGI IMG/M metagenome (GOLD analysis project Ga0068863, IMG submission 66596) | Switchgrass rhizosphere microbial communities from Kellogg Biological Station, Michigan, USA - KBS Switchgrass S6-2 | ecosystem: Host-associated > Plants > Roots > Rhizosphere > Soil ...
CCTTCCGGGAAGGTCGCCAGATTGTTGGTGCAAAGCTGTGCGACGAAGGCGTCGGCGTCCGGTCCGTCCACGCAGACGACGGGTCCCGACAGACCCGTGTGGATATAGCAACTCTGCTTCCAGGAAAGGCTCTCGGGTTTCCAGCCGTTCTATTCCCATGGCCGCAACATACCGCCGACGGCAACGTATAGTGTTGGTTCGGCATAATAGGGGAATGCTAATGTCTGGTTGAAGGGTGTGGTCATGCTTCTCTCCTGAATTTTGTGGGACACCGCATCTGAAAACTTGTGAGGTCAGGCCCTCGACTCGTTAACCGAGTGCTTTTGATCCTCCACCAACACGATACCGCGTCAGACAAAAGCGCCGTTTGTTTCCTTCATCTGAGCAAGGCCTGCAGAGCCGGAACGAGGTGCTGCCTGTGATCTGGGGGAATGCGGGCAAGCAGATCATCCTCGAACTGCCGCGTAATGGTATCGACCCGAGCGCGGCAGGCGCGGCCTTCATCGGTCAGAAGGATGGCCAGCGACTTCCGATCGAGCGGTTCGCGCCGTATCAATCCAGCGCTTTCAAGACGTGCGAGCAGCGGCACCATGTTGGCGCGCTGGATGTCGAGTATCTTCCCGATATCGGCAGAGGTCAGGTCCGTTCGCGCGTCCAGCAACAGCAGCACGGTCGCCTCTGAAATCCGAAGGTCCAGAGCAGCAAGGCGGGCGGCAAGTTCCGCCATCATCGTATTTGCCGCGCGGCGGAGCAGGTAGCCGGGCAGACTCGATAGTGGATCGACTAGCGACGCGGCAGCCCCGCCCTCCAACAACTCATTCACCGTATCATTCTTGCCCATGGGCCTTACCTAGCTCCAGATATCGCTATTGACTATAACAAAATTAAAGTTATGCAACATAGCAATTCATATTGCATGGGAGAGTGAGATGACCGAGCGCGCCGAAGAGGATACCGTCGCCGTCCACGTCGAGTCGCGCGTCGCGTGGGTCTCGTACAATCGACCGGAAAAGCGCAATTGCATGAGCCCGAAGCTCAACCGGCAGATGATGCGCGTGCTCGAAAGGCTTGAGTTCCGCGAAGATGTGGGCGTGCTGGTACTGACCGGCGAAGGCGACGCCTTCTCGGCTGGCATGGACCTCCAGGAATATTTCCGCGTGAATGAGACGCTCGGGATCGGCGCGATCCGCAAGAGCCAGCGCGAGGCCTATTCCTGGTGGGACCGGCTGCGCTGGTATGAAAAGCCGACCATCGGCATGGTCAATGGCTGGGCCTTTGGCGGCGCCTATGGGCCGCTCCATGCGCTGGATATCGTGGTCGCCGCCGATGATGCGACTTTCGGTCTTTCCGAGATCAACTGGGGCATTTTGCCCGGGGGCGGTGCCAGTAAGGTGGCACAGGAACTGATGCCGTTTCGCAAGGCGATCTACCACGCCATGATGGGCGAGAACCTGACCGGCAAACAGGCGGCCGAACAGGGCCTGGTGACCGAAAGCGTGCCCGCCGATCAACTGCGCGCGCGGGTGAAGGAGATCGCCGGCGTCCTGCTCAAGAAAGATCCCAACGCGCTGCGCTCCACCAAGTGGGCGATGCGCCGCATGACCGAGATGACCTTCGACAATGCGATGGACTATCTGATCCGCGCGCAAGAGGCGCTGAACGGCATGGGCGGACTGGAGGCGCGCAAGGAGGCGACCCGCCAGTTCCTCGACGAAAAGACTTTCAAGCCCGGGCTGGGCGTGTTCGATGCATCAAAGGTGGCCAAGTAGGCCGACGCGGGGAGAGGGCAGATGGCCGGAACGCTTCACGCGGCGATGATCACGCGCCTGCTGCGGCCGCGATCCATCGCGGTCGTCGGCGCCAGCGACAAAGCCGGGGCGCTCGGCGCTTCCCTATTGGGAAATCTCGACCGTCATGCTTTTGCAGGGCCGATCTATCCGATCAACCCGAACCGGGAGACGATCGGGGGGCGCGCGTGCCTCAGTTCGATCGACGACCTGCCGGAGGGGGTGGACGCTGCCGTGCTCGCCATCCCGCGCGTGGCCGTGCTCGACGCGATCCGCAGGCTCGCCGTACGCAAATGCGGCGCCGCGATCGTCTTTTCCGCCGGTTTCGCGGAAGGCGGCGAGGAAGGGCTGATCGAACAGGCGGAGATCGCCCGGATCGCGTCGGAAGCCGGCATGGTCCTGGAAGGCCCCAATTGCCTTGGCATGGTCAACCATGTCGACAGCCTCCCGCTGACCTTCGTCGAAACCCGATGCATCGCTCCGGCGGGGCGCAAGGCGATCGGGATCGTCTCGCAATCCGGCGCGATGGCGGCGGTGCTGGGCACGACCTTGCAGGCGCGCGACGTTGCCCTCAGCTATTCGGTGTCGACCGGCAACGAGGCCGCCTCCACTGTCGAGGATTATGTCGACTGGCTGGTCGACGAACCAAACACCAGCGTGGTGGCGATGATCGTCGAGCAATTCCGCGATCCTCGCCGCTTCCTGGAGGTGGCGAAGAAAATCCGCGCTGCGGGCAAGCAGATCGTACTGCTCCATCCGGGCAAGTCGAGCGCGGCGCGCGAAAGCGCCGCGACGCACACCGGCGCCATGGCTGGCGACTATCAGCTGATGCGGGCAAAGGTGCGGCGCGCCGGCGTGATCTTCGCCGAGACGATCGAGGAGCTGGGCGACATCGCCGAGCTTCTGGTCCGTTGCCCGGCGCTGACCCGCCCTGATCTCGCCGTACTCGGCGAGTCCGGGGCCTTCAAGGCGCTCACGCTCGACCTCGCCGAGGAGCTCGGCTTGCCGCTCGCCACGCTGAGCAACGACGACAGCCCCGCGTTGCGCGCCGCACTGCCGCCCTTCGTTCCGGTCAGCAATCCGCTCGATATAACCGCGCAGGGGCTTAGCGAACCAGCGATCTACACCCGGGCGCTGTCCGCCTTGTTCGATGATCCTCGCGTCGGCGCGATCATATGCGGGATCATCCAGGGCGATCCGGTGACCAGCGGGATCAAGGTTCCGGCCATCCTGGCATCGCTCGATGGGGAAAGGCTGACCAAACCTTTGGTCTTCGCCGGCCTGGACGAGGGCGCTGCTATTCCGCCTGAGTTCGTCGCCGACCTGCGCGCGCGCGGCATTCCGTGGTTTCCATCGAACGAACGCGCCTTCCGCGCACTCGCCAGGCTGGGGCGGCAGGTCGGGCGGAGCGACGTCGATAACAGCCCGACACCGACGCCTTTGCCGGGGCTCGATGCCCATCGTGGCGTAATTGCCGAATATCACGCCAAGTCCCTGTTGGCGCAGGTCGGCGTGCCTTTCCCCAAGGGACGGTTTGCGGGCGACGCTGACGCAGCGGTAAGCGCGGCCGGAGCGCTGGGCTTTCCGGTCGCGATGAAGGCGCAGGCGGCCGCGCTCAGCCACAAGAGCGATGCCGGCGGTGTAGCCCTCAACCTGCCCGACGCCGCCGCTGTGCGGGCAGCCTGGGGTCGGATGCACGATGACGTGGCAGCCTATGACGCCTCCATCGTCCTGGATGGTGTTCTGATCGAGGCCATGGGTCAACGGGGGATCGAGATGATCGTGGGCGGCCGCAACGATCCCGATTGGGGTCCGGTCGTTCTGGCCGGGTTCGGCGGGGTCACCGCCGAAATCCTGCACGACGTCCGGCTGATCACGCCCGACCTGTCGGAAGCGGAGATCGAGGGCGAGCTCATGCAGCTCAAGAGCGCGGCCCTGTTGAACGGCTATCGCGGCGCGCCTGCGCCCGATGTCCCCGCGCTGGCGCGGCTGATCCGCACGGTAAGCGCCGTCCTGCTCGCGGAACCCGATCTGCAAGAGCTCGATCTCAATCCCGTCATAATTGGCCCAGCCGGCCAGGGCGTGACCGCGCTGGATGCGCTGATCGTGCGAAGGTGATCGCAGATAACTGCCGGCCGGCGGCGTAGGGCTGCACGTGCCGGTCGATCCCTTCCGTCCCGTCTATTATCGATCTTGGGAGAGTGGCATGGAATTCAATCGCATCAATCCGATCACCGGCGAAGTCGCCTCCTCCGCGCCGGCGCTGAAGGCTGGCGACGTGCCGGCGATCGCCGCGCGTGCGGCCGCGGCGTTTCCCGCCTGGGCGGCGCAGGGCCCCAACGCCCGCCGCGCCGTGCTGATGAAGGCGGCCGAGGCGCTGGCGGCGCGCAAGGACGATTTCGTCGCGGCGATGATGGCGGAGACCGGCTCGACGGCAGGCTGGGCCATGTTCAACCTGATGCTGGCGACCGGCATGGTGCGCGAGGCCGCCGCCATAACCACGCAGATCGCGGGCGAGGTGATCCCCAGCGACAAGCCGGGCTGCCTCGCCATGGCGTTGAAGGAACCGGTCGGCGTGATCCTGGGCATCGCGCCCTGGAATGCCCCGATCATTCTGGGCGTGCGAGCGATCGCCGTCCCGCTCGCCTGCGGCAACAGCGTGATCCTCAAGGCCAGCGAACTGTGCCCGCGCACCCATGCGCTCATCATAGAGGCGTTCGCCGAAGCCGGCTTCCCGGAGGGCGTCGTCAATGTGGTGACGAATGCGCCCGAGGATGCGGCCGACATAGTTGGCGCGCTGATCGATACCCCTGAAGTTAAGCGGATCAACTTCACCGGATCGACCAATGTCGGCCGGATCATTGCCAAGCGAGCAGCCGAGCATCTGAAGGCCTGCCTGCTTGAACTGGGCGGCAAGGCGCCGCTGCTGGTGCTCGAGGATGCTGATCTTGACGAGGCGGTGAAAGCCGCAGCCTTCGGCGCGTTCATGAACCAGGGCCAGATCTGCATGAGCACCGAACGGATCATCGTGGTCGAGGCTGTCGCCGACGCCTTCATCGAAAAGTTCGCCGCGAAGGCCGCCAGCATGCTGTCCGGCGACCCGCGCGAGGGCGCGACCCCGCTGGGCGCGGTGATCGACCGCAAGACCGTCGATCACGTCAATGGCCTGATCGAAGACGCCGTCGCCAAGGGAGCGATTGTCGCGGCTGGCGGCAAGGCGGACAGCGTGCTGATGCCCGCGACTGTTGTGGCCGGGGTCACGGCCGATATGAAGCTGTACGGCGAAGAGAGCTTCGGCCCGGTCGTGGCGGTGATCCGCGCGCGGGACGAGGCCCATGCCATCGAACTCGCCAACGACAGCGACTATGGCCTGTCGGCGGCCGTGTTCACGCGCGACACCGCGCGTGGGCTGGGCGTGGCACGCCGGATCCGTTCGGGCATCTGCCATGTCAACGGGCCGACCGTGCATGACGAGGCACAGATGCCGTTCGGCGGGGTCGGCGCCTCGGGTTACGGCCGCTTCGGCGGGCGCCAGGGCATCGACAGCTTCACCGAAACACGATGGATCACGGTCGAGACCCAACCTGGTCACTTCCCGATCTGATTTCTGTCGATTGTGTTGAAAAAAGGCGGCGTCTGTCCCCAGTTGACATGATGACTGATCGATGCTGACGGGCTGCCTCAGGGTTCACCGCGCTCCGGCCATGTCCGGCATCGGGATTAGCTTGGCGAGCTTGGCGGAGGTGCTGGGAGGTGGCGGCGAGGAAGAATTCGTCCTTCGCACCGTCGGGTCCTCGCAGTCGCAGGCGTCGCAGATTCAGGATGCGCTTGAGATAGGCGAGCGGTGGTCGCCTCGACATCGACGATCACGGCAAGGTCGAGGTCGATCAGATAGTCAGCCGAATAGGCGAAGAAGGCGCGGTCGCGCGACGCCGCCGTCCACCGCGCCGCCAGATCGGTCACCGCCAGCCGCTTCGGTGGCACCGGCGTCGCACCGCCGAACGCTACATCGTCGAGCACCACCAGATACTTCCGCACGGCGTGGCCGGCATCGGCCCGGATCAGGCTGGCATCGACTGCGAAGCTACGCCGGCCACGAGCTTCTCGTCGATGCAGCGCGCTGCCGTTGTCTCGAACAGCTGGCGAAGCGTGTCGCTGTCGCGGAACCTACCGTGCCGGTTCTTGGAGAAGGTCGAGTGGTTGGGCACGTCGGCTTCCAGCCCGGGCCGGCAGAACCATCGATAGGCCAGGTTCACATGCACCTCTTCGCACAGCCTAAAAGATCGACATTGCCCTCCGGCGCACGCGCGACATAGCTGTAGATCGCGACGTCGGCGATTGTGGGCTTGCGAACCGACCAGCCAGTCAGCGTCTTCCAGACGGGCTTCCAGACGTCCGAGCAGCGCGTTGGCGCGGCCGATCACCTCATCGGCGTTGAACTTGGCACCGAACACCGTGATGAGTCGGCTGCTGCGGGACCATGCGCAACCTCGCCGGCAGCGACGGACAGCCAGCGCTGGACGGCGGCGGCGCCGCGCGCATCTTCGGGCAGCCAATCCGCAGCGCCGTTGTGCTTCGATACCGACCGAGCGAGAACGACCCGTGTCGGCACTTCATCATTCCGCTCCTTTTAATAATCTCCAGGTAGCGCGGCGCGTTTTTCCATCTCGTCGATCGTGCTGTCTGCGAGCGGTACGATCAGCCGGAGCTCATGGTACCAGATCGCTCGTGGCAGGCCGGTAAGCACGGTGGCGGGACCGGCATATCCTAACGGGTATTGGTCGTCGTCATCCTGATGGGGCGTCATCAGGATGCGAACGCGGCTTAGCTTCTTGGTCATGTTAATCCTCCGATGGTTGGAGGACTTCTGAGGCCAAGACCTTGCCCGTTCGCGTAGACACCGGATTGTGCCGACGCTGACGGTACTTTTGCCGTGATCCGAGCCCGGGCGTCAGAGCTGGACAGCGCGGAAAGAGCCGATAGTAGTCGATAGATGGCTTGCCGAGGTCGACGAAAATTTTTAACGATATCAGCAGTGTAAGTTTCTGACGGGTCCTGGGCCGGTAGTATTTGCGCGCAAAAATAATTTCTGTAATGAATTCATCTGCTTAACATGAACCCGAACAATCGAGTGGGAATGATTTTGGCCCCTCCGAGCGTATCCCACAACGTCCCAGAAAACACCTAACACTCTGATAACAAAATAAAATAATCCAGAGACCTTCGGGGACTATCGGCCGGCAGAGTTCGCCGCCGACGGACTCTCTAACGGTGCGCTTCCATTGCGAAATCCGAACCCGTACACTTCGCTGAAGACTTTCGCCTACTGGAGAGGAGCAGCCGATGTACGAGGTTTACGCTTTCGCATCGCCCAACGTTTACAAGGTGACAGTTTGCCTTGCTGAACTGGGGCAGGATTGGCTGGACAGGCCAGTCCTTGCTGACCAAGGCGAGCAGCATTCGGCGGAATTTCTCCGTCTTTCACCTAACGGACGAGTGCCGGTCCTGATTGATAACGCGCCTGTGGATTGCGGGGAGCCAGCCGTCATCTGGGAATCTGGCGCCATCCTTTTTTATCTTGCGGAGAAGCACGGTCGGTTCCTTCCGGAGCGTGGGAGGGCGCGAAATGAGGTGATGAAATGGCTATTCTGGCAGATGGCCGGTCTCGGCCCCATGAGCGGCCAGAATGCACATTTTCTGCAATATAATCCACCCGGCAGCGACTATGCGCAGCAGCGCTACCACATCGAAGTCGAACGTCTTTACCGAGTGCTCAACCGGCAGTTGGAAGGTCGCGACTTCATTGCCGACGATTATTCGATAGCCGACATGGCGTGCTACCCTTGGGTTCGCATGCACCGCCCTTTGCAACATGAAATTGGCGGTTTGGCTGCGCTGCGTGACTGGGTCGATCGGATGAACGAACGCGAGGCGGTTGCGCTCGCCTATGAGCGAAGGGGGCGGCTGCCGGCGTTGACGGCGACCAAGCAAGAGCGATGGGACGCAATGCGGCCCGAACGCGGGCTGGCGGCGCTTGGCGGGTAAGCTGTAAGCACCGCGATGATGGATCCTGCTTCCCCAAATCTAAGCGGACCGCGGCCGGGCCGCCGGGCATCCGGCGACTGAGGAAACGCGGACGCGCTGGCGGCGCTGGGATTGAAGCAGAAAGAGCGGAGAGGCTGGGGATGTTCGCCCGCTTTACTCCAGGCGTCGCGATGACGCACAAGGTCGGCGATCCACGGGGAAGAAGGGACGCGGCATGGCCGGATCATATTGGCTCGTGAAGTCGGAGCCGAACAGCTATTCCTATGCCGATCTCGAGCGGGACGGGCATACCGTCTGGGACGGCGTCCGCAACAACGCCGCGGCGCTGCACCTGAAGGCGATGAAGGAGGGCGACGAACTGCTCTTCTACCACAGCCAGGAGGGCAAGGAGATCGTCGGCGTCGCCCGGGTGACGCGCACCGCCTTTCTGGACCCGAGTGATGCCGGCGGCCGCTTCGTAGCTGTCGAAATCGCTCCGGTGCGGGCGCTCACGCAGCCCGTGCCGTTGGCCGATATGAAGGCCGAGCCGGCGCTCTCCGGCATGGCGATGCTGCGCCAGAGCCGCCTGTCGGTCTCCCCTGTCACCGAGGATGAGTGGCGGACGATCCTCGCCATGGCGGGCGAGTGAACGCGATGCGTCAGCTGCGCCGCTTCACCATCCGCAAGGTCGGCCATTCGCCGCGCGCGATGCGATCGGCCAGGTAAAGACCCTGGCGGCGATAGGCGCGTGCAACCGCCTCCGCCTGGCCATCGAGCAGGCCGGCCAGAATCAGCGAGCCGCCCGGCAACACCGCACCGCCGAGCACCGGCGCCAGCTCGATCAGTGGCGCCGCAAGGATGTTGGCAATGAGCAGGTCATAGGGAAGTCGCGCCTTCAGGCGGCGGTGCGCCAATCCGGCCGCGACGACCAGTTCGACCCGGCCCCGCCCGCGGCCGACCACGATCTTGTTCACCTCGGCATTTTCCACGCTAACGTCGATCGAGACCGGATCGATGTCGGACGCAATGACCTTGGCGGCGGGCCACAGCTTGTGCGCGGCGAAGGCGAGCAGGCCGGTGCCCGTGCCGATATCGGCTATGTCGTCGAACCGATGGCCGTTGCGGCGCAGCCTGTCGAGCATCATCAGGCAACCGGTCGTCGTCTCGTGATGGCCGGTCCCAAAGGCGCGCCCAGCGTCGATCAGAAGCCCCGTCATGCCTTCGGGTGCCGCGGCGGCGTTGTGCCGCGTGTGGACGAAGAAGCGGCCGGCCCTGATCGGCTCCAGCCCCGACTGGGAGAGGGTGACCCAGTCCTCTTCGGCGATATGGCTGATCACCGGTTTGGTCCCTTTTGCGCTGGGAACGAGCGAAGCTATCATGGCGATGAGCGCCGCATCGGGCTCGTCCTCGACATAGACATCGAGCTGCCACGCGTCAGGGCGCGCCGGGTCCGGCTCGCTCGTCATCACCGTCGGCGGAGGGTCGAGCAGGGCGAGTTCCGGAAGGTCGCCGCCGAGCATCTCTCCTTCCTCGCGCGTGCAGGGCAGGGTGATTTTCCAGCTGCCCTCACGGCTCGGAGCGAAGGGAAATCCGGTTACGCCGTCGCCGCGAGGCTCGGCTTTGCGTCTAGCGGACATAGCTTGCTCCATTGATGTCGATCACTGCTCCGGTCATCGATGCGGGGGCAGCAAGGGCAAGGAAAGCGACGGCCTCCGCCACCTCGGCAGGATCGGCGACCCTTCCCAGCGGGATGTCCGCGAGCAGCCTGTCGCCGCCGCGGCTCGCCAGATAATCCTCGGCCATGCCGGTCATCGTGAACCCAGGGCAAACGGCGAAGGCCAGGATCTGTTCGGCGGCATAGCCCCGCGCGATCGTCTTTGTCATCGCCACCATGCCCGCCTTGGAAGCCGCATAATGCCAATGTGCGGGGCTGTCGCCGCGATAGGCGGCGCGGCTCGCAATATTGACGATGCGTCCGCCGCCGCTCGCCTTGAAATGAAGTACGGCGTGGCGGCAGAGCTCGGCCGAAGCGGCGAGGTTGATCTGCATCGTGCGGTTCCAGGCTGCCGTCCACTCTGCATCCGGCAAGTCGAGCGGCGCAGCTTCGAACAAGCCCGCATTGTTGACGAGCACGTCGATCCTGCCGCCCAGCCGATCAAGAGCCTCCTCCCATAAACGATGGGGGGCGGCCGGATCGGCAAGGTCCGCGCCGATTTCGCTCGGGCCGCCGCTGCCCGAATTGTGCCCGACGATGCGGACATCCTCTTCGGAGAGCCGTTCAAAGATCGCCCTTCCGATGCCCCTGCTGGTGCCGGTAACGAGAATATTCCTGGACATCCGCCGCCGATAGGCGCTGCGGAGCAGATCAGCAATTTCTGATTGGCGAGCGACCGGCTCGCCGGGTTCAGGCGGCGATCTTGGAGACGAATTCTCCGGCTATGGTTTCGAGCCTCGAGAGTTCGCCGTCGACGCGGCGAAAGCCTGCCTCGAGATGGTCGATTTCGCCTGCAACGCTTTCGGTGTCGGCGCGGATGGCGGAGATGGTTGTCGACATCGAGTCGGCGGCGAGCGCGGTTTCGTCGACCGCGGCGGTGATCATGGTGACGGTCTGGGCCTGGGTTTCCATGGTCGATCGGATGCGCTCGGCCGAGGTCTGGACTTCCCCGACGATGTCGCGAATGGCGCCATTGGCCTCCACCGTCTGGCGCGTCGCGGTCTGGATCGCGGAGATCTTGGCGGCGATGTCGTCGGTGGCACGGGCGGTCTGGCTGGCGAGGCTCTTCACCTCCTGCGCGACGACGGCGAAGCCGCGGCCCGCATCACCGGCGCGTGCGGCCTCGATGGTGGCGTTGAGCGCGAGCAGGTTGGTCTGGCCGGCGATGTCGCGGATCAGCCCCAGGATGGATTCGATCGCCTGGGCATGGTCGGACAGCACCTCGGAGATGGCGACGGCGTGGACCGAGCGGTCGGCGGCCCGCGTGGCGATCTGCGCGGCGATCTCCACCTCGCCACGGCTTTCCTCGATCGCGCGAATCAGGCCGGCTGCGGTATGGGCGGCCTCGCGCATCGCCAGCGCGGACTGCTCGGCGGCGGCGGCGACCTCAGACGTCTTGCCGAGCATGCCACGCGCGGCATCGGAGGTATGGCTGGTGCGCTGGCGAAGCCCGCGAGAATCATCGAGCGCGCGCGTCAGCGTCTCGGTAATGTCGCCGCGGAAGCTGACGCCGGCATCGGCGAGCGCTCGTTGCGAATGGGCGTGCATCTGGGTCCCGACCGCCGAGAAGGTGATGTCCAGATAGGCCGAGTTCACGGCCGCGATCGCCTGAATCGAGTCCGCCGCGAATGCGGGCTCATCAGCGAAGCGCTGCAGGATGAGCCGGATCACCTTGTCGCATGTCACGAAGACGAAGCGAGCGACTTCGGTTTGGTCCTGGCCTTGGCGAACACGGTGGAAGGCATTTGTGGCGAAGTTTTTCAGCAGTGCTACGTCCATTCCGTCACGCAGCATTCGCTCCCACGCCCTGGCAGCATAGTTTCCCAGATCTTCGTTGTTCATCGAGCGGTGCAGGTTCTGGCGCGCCATCTCACCATAGATAGCTTCTGCCAGCTCCGCGATCTCGCCGCCGATGCGCTCCCAGATCGCTCGCAGCCGTGTGTTCAGCGCGCCTCCCAGTGTATAGGCAGACAGCTTCCGTGCGATTTCCTGATCGTCGAGTCCAATCAGTTCGACCTCTGCCTGGTTCATTCTACCTCCTGCGGCGGCTGTGCTGCGAACGCCTCCCACTAAGGCGTCATTGGTAAACATGGCGTTAGTTTTGCGCGGACCCGACGATTATGCGTCCGAGCGCAGCCAGGCGCTTGCATGGCTCGGCGCATCGTCTAAGACGTTGCGGTCGACACCAGGGAGGGCATCATGTCGCGCAATCCGGGACGTCCGCTTTCGCCGCATCTTACGATCTGGCGATGGGGACCGCACATGCTCGTATCGATCCTGCACCGCGCGACTGGAGCGGGCATGGCGATCGTCGCTGGGCTGGCCTTCATTTGGTGGCTCGCGGCCGCTGCTACCGGGCCGGAGGCCTATAGCACGTTTCTTGCCGTCGCGACCTCCTGGTTTGGCTATTTGGTCGGCATCGGGCTGACCTGGGCCTTTTTTCAGCATATGGCGAACGGCATTCGCCACTTCGTGATGGATGTCGGTGCCGGCTTCGAACTGAAGACCAACAAGCTCGGTGCGATGATCGTCATGGTGGTACCACTGCTGATCACGCTGATGATCTGGGCAACGATCCTGGCGAAGCTGGCGAGGGGAGCGAACTGATATGGGTAGCGGTACCGGTCTCGGGCGGGTGCGTGGCCTCGGCTCGGCGAGGCACGGCTCAATGCATTGGTGGCGGCAGCGGGTAACGGCGGCCGGCAACCTGTTCTTGGCGAGCTGGTTCGTCGTGTCGCTGTTGCGCCTGCCGTCGTTCGAGCATGCGGCAATCGTCGGATGGATCGCATCCCCGCTGGTGGCCGTCGCGCTCATCCTGCTCACGATCTCCGTCTTCTACCACTTGCGCCTTGGGCTGCAGGTGATCGTCGAGGACTATGTGCACGAGGAGGCCGGCAAGGTGTTCTTCGTGCTCCTGCTGAACTTCTACGCGGTCGCCGGCGCGGCGCTCGCGATCTTCTCGATCCTCAAGATTGCTTTCGGGGGAGTGGCAGCCTGATGGCCGAGGCATATAAGATCATCGATCACCTCTATGACGCGGTGGTCGTAGGCGCTGGCGGCTCCGGCCTTCGCGCCACCATGGGTGCGGCTGGCGCGGGTCTCAAGACTGCGTGCATCACGAAGGTCTTCCCCACCCGCAGTCATACTGTTGCGGCACAGGGCGGCATCGCCGCTTCACTTGGCAAC
>Ga0068863_100005316_pt1 | contig 12711 bp, 11 predicted proteins | sample KBSSwiS62_FD_66596 | JGI IMG/M metagenome (GOLD analysis project Ga0068863, IMG submission 66596) | Switchgrass rhizosphere microbial communities from Kellogg Biological Station, Michigan, USA - KBS Switchgrass S6-2 | ecosystem: Host-associated > Plants > Roots > Rhizosphere > Soil ...
CTGCAGGCGGTGTTCATCGGTCCGATGCTCACCGCGCCGGTGGTCCTCGAGGATCGCTGGGATCCGGCCAGCACCAGCGAGTTGCTCGTCTCGTCGGGTGCGACGTGGTACGGCGGGCCCGACCGGCTGCTCGATCGGCTGCTCGACGAGGCAGTCGCGCGTGGCGACGAGATCCCCTTGCGCGCTGTATATCTCGGCGGGACCATGCTGGACCGGCGCATCGTCGAGCGCATCGAGGATGAATTCGGCATCGTCGTCATGCGCGCCTACGGGTCGTCGGAGGTGCCGGTCAGCACCTCGGGACTGCGTACCGAGTCGAAACACGTGCGACATGCCGACGACGGCATCGCGCTCGACGATGTGGGCGTGCGGGTGGGGTCCGTCGGCGATCCGACCGAATGCTGCATCCGTGGCCCCCATGCCTTCCTCGGCTATACCGACGCCGCCGATGACGCTGCAGCGTTCGACGGCGACTGGTTTCGTACCGGCGACGTCGCCGAGATCTCCGACGGCCGCGTCCGGATCGTCGGGCGCATCAAGGACATCGTGATCCGCAATGGCCTGAAGATCCCCGCGGCGGAAGTCGAGGAGGCCGTGGCACGGATCGCCGGCGTGCGCGACGCCGCGGCGTACTCGGTCGCCGACCGCGCCACCGGCGAGCGATTAGCGGTGGCGATGGTGCTCGACAGCGATGTCGACCTGACGCTGTCCGACGTCACCGAAGCCCTCTTGACGGCGGGACTGTCCAAATACAAGCTCCCAGAAGAGCTCGTCTTCTGGGATGAACCACTGCCGCTCAATGCCAACGGCAAGGTGGAACGCAACACGCTCGATGCACGGTCTGCGGGGCGACCGCGGGTGCTTGCCGACCGCCTCGCCTGATCACTCGCTGCCTGCTGGTCGGAAGACCGGAACGACGAAGCCGTCGTCGCCTTCCCGGAAGGCGATCGCGAGTTCCAGTTCAGCACATAGGTTTTCGAACGCGCAGTCCTCGATGACCGTCATCAGCCGGGGCCCTTCGGCAAGGTCAACCATGGCGACCACGTATGGGCAGCGCGCGTCGTAGGGCGCGGCGTTCTGGCGAACCACCGTCCAGGTGTAGAGGCGGGCGCGTCCGCTTGCAGGCGACAGTGTGACGTCCTCGCTCCAGCATTGCGGACAGAACGGGCGCGCGTACAACGAACTGCGCCCGCAGGCGCCGCACACGTTGATCATCAGTTGGCGATCCTGCACGGCGGCCCACCAGGATTCGCTGTCGGTGTCCGCGGTCGGCCGGTCGGGGCTCGTCATCACTGCCTCCCGAGGATCATCGTTGCGCTGTGAGTGAAGAACCCGCCCATCGCGTGCACGCAGGCCAGCCGCGCGTCATCGACCTGCCTCGGGCCGCACTCCCCGCGAAGCTGCCTCACCGCCTCGACCATCAGGAACATTCCCCGCATGCCCGGATGGCACGAGGCCAGACCGCCGCCGTCGGTGTTGGTCGGCAATGCCCCGCCAGGGCGCAAGGCGCCTGATTCGATGAACGGCCCACCCTCGCCCTTGGCGCAGAATCCCAGATCCTCCACCGTGAGCAGCACGGTGGAGGTGAACGAGTCATACAGCTGGCACACGTCGATGTCGGCAGGGCGCACACCGGCGTGCTCAAACGCTCGAGGGCCGGACACCGCAGCGGCGGAGGTCGTGAAATCGGCCCACTCGCTCATGCTGACGTGGGATGTGGCATCGGTGGCGCCCAAGATCCACACGGGCTCCTTCGCGCAGTCGTTCGCGACGCGTTCGCTCGCCAGCACCACAGCCCCGCCGCCGTCGGTGCGCAGGCACACGTGCTTGGACGTGAACGGATCAGCCAACATCGGTGCGGCTGCCACATCGGCTGCGGTGATGCGATCTCGCTCAAATGCGTTCGGGTTCATGGCCGCCCACTCGTGTGCCGCGACGGCGACTTCGGCCAGCTGGTCCGCCGTCGTGCCGTATTCGATCATGTGCCGTCTGGCGGCCATCGCATACTTGGCGATGAGTGTCGCACCGTACGGCGCCTCGTACTGCATGGCTCCAGCGGTGCTCATCGCCGCTGCCGATGCCCGAACGCGGCGCTTGACGTCAGAGCGCGCGGTCGAGCCGTAGGTGAGGAGTGCGACGTCGATCTCGCCGGCGGCGATCGCGTCGGCGGCGTGACGCGCCATCACCTCCCACGATGATCCGCCGACGTTGGTCGCGTCGACCCAGGTCGGCCGCAGGCCGAGGTATTCGCTCACTTCCACCGGCGGAAGCAGGCTGCCATGGCCGCCGAAACCGTCGATGTCGTCCTTCGTCAACCCGGCGTCGGAGATGGCACGGCGCGCGGATTGAGCCATCAATGCCATCGCGGTCTTGTCAGGAACCCGTCCGCAGTCCGACAGGCCTGCCCCCACGATGGCGACCCGGTGAGCTGGCATACGTAATGGTTACCACATCGATAATGACGTTAACGCAATGATGGAATCACCGTTCTCATTCGGCTACCGTGAGTTCGTGCAGGGAGCATTGCGCGACGCACTACGCGGTGACGGCCTGGTGCTGTGCCTAGCGCTGATGAACGCCCGTACTCCGGACGTTCCGGCGATCGCGGCGGCATGCGGATACGACGCCGTTTACGTCGACCTTGAGCACACCTCCACCTCGCTGGAGACGGCGTCAATGCTGTGTGCGAGCGCGATCGGAGCAGGCATCTCCGGCCTGGTGCGCGTGCCTTCTGGGGACCCCAGTGTCATTGCCCGTGTCCTCGACAACAGCGCGGTCGGAGTGATTGTGCCGCACGTTAATTCGGGTGACGAGGCAGCGGCGGTCGTGGATGCTGCGCGGTTCCCGCCATTGGGGCATCGATCGATAGCCGGGCCCAATGCGGTCAGCGGCTATGACTCGCGTCCGGCCGCAGAGCTGACAGGTGTCCTCGAGCGTCGAACAGTGGTGGCGGTGATGATCGAAACACCGCAGGCGGTCGAGGCGGTGGACACGATCGCGGCAGTCGAGGGTATCGACATGATCCTGATTGGTCCGAGCGATCTGACGGCCGAAATGGGCATCCATGGGCAGTATGAGAATGAGCATTTCCACCATGCAGTAGAATCGGTCGCGGCGGCTTGTCGTGCACACGGCGTGGCGCTGGGAATAGCCGGTATCAAATCCGTTGACCTGCTGAAACGCTTCACAGATCTTGGTCTGCGTTTCATTTCGGCCGGTACGGACGTCGGGATGATGACCGAGGCGGCGACGGCCAGGGCACGCGCTTTGAGAGAGCTCGACAAGTAGTACCGAGCCACGACAACAGGAGGACGGATGCCCACCGCGATCTACACCGAGCAAGTCACCGACCCGATGGCCTGGATCGGTGCCGACTTCTCGAGTAAAGAAGACTTCGCGTTCGACTTGTCGGCTCGCAATGTGGCTGCGCTGGAATCGATTTTGGCCAAGACTTCAGGGAAGGACCGCGACGACATCACGCCCGATGACGCACGCCACCCTGACCTCGACGACGACCTGGCGCGGCTGTATCAGGATCTGATGTTCGGCAAGGGCCTCGCGTGCGTGCGAGGTTTCCCTGTGGAACAGCATTCGATCGAGGACCTGGAGCGCATCTACTGGGCGTTCTGCACACATCTCGGCTACCTGGTGTCGAACAACTCATTTGGGCACCGGATGGTGCGCGTGCAGGAGGAGATCCTTCCCAACGGCGTCCAACCCGCCCGGGGCACGAAGTCTCGCGCCGAACTTGCGATGCACAATGACGCCGCCGACATCCTGTCGCTGCTGTGCGTCTACCCGGCCGCACAAGGCGGCGAGAGTCAGTTCGCCAGCGGCCCCGCGGCGCACAACCGAATCCTCGCCGAACGCCCAGACCTGCTTGACGTCCTGTACCAGGGCTTCCCGCATCACCGCCGCAGCGAGCAACCTGACGACCAACCCGACGTCACGCCCTACGACGTGCCCGTGTTCTCGCAGATCGACGGGCGCATCTGCATCAACTTCACCTACAGCAGCATCCTGCCTGCGATGAAAACTCTCGGCCGCGAGTTCACACCCAAGCAAGAAGAGGCCATCGAGCTACTGCGCACCATCCTCGTCGAGCAGCAGGTCGAGTTCCGGCTCGAATCGGGAGAGGCGGCGGTGGCCAACAACTTCGCGATGTGTCACTCGCGCTCGGACTTCGTCAGCAGTAGCGATCCGAAAAAGGCACGGTGCTTCTTGCGGGCATGGATGGAGGTACCGCGCGAAGACCGCCGGCTGCCAATCGGTCGCGAGTATTTCCACATGGAGAACAAAGACCTCCGCTTGGGTTATGACATCGTGCCCGGCCGGGATGGTGCGATCGCGCGCAATGACTACAAGAACGTCGATGCCGCGCTCGCCGACATGTTCAAGGCGGCACAGGCGAAGCCCAAGCTGAAGAAGTGATGACCGACAGCCCACGTCCCAGATTGGTCTTCGAGCGGTGGACCGACCTCGTCGCCGGCGACATTCTGGAGGTGGCCGATGTCGATGTGGTGAAGCTCGATCTCACGGCGCCCGCCGAATTGGGCTGGGCGAGTTTGGAATCTGCACATGGATACCAAGTCGCCACGCGTACCGACGTTGCGACCGTCGAGGGCGGCGCGCAATGGCTGGCAGGGGCGGCGTTGGTCGAACGTTGCGAGAACCTGCTCGCCGTGTGCTCAGCGGGCGCGGGTTATGACGTCATCGATGTGGAGGCGTGCACGCGTGCGGGCATTGCGGTGTGCAACAACTCGGGGCCCGGCGCAGAGGCGGTCGCAGAACACGCGTTGGGCTTCATGCTGGATCTCGCGAAGAAGATTTCCGTCGCGGATCGTGCACTGCGTTCCGGTCCGTTGCAGGATCGTTTGGCGCTGAGGGGGTCTCAGGTGCTGGGCAAGACGCTCGGTGTCATCGGACTCGGTGCCATCGGCAGCCGCCTTGTCGAGTTGTGTGCGCCATTCGGAATGGAGGTGCTGGCCTTCGACCCGTATGTCGACGAAGTCACTGCGCGTGAGCTCGGCGTGCAAGTCGTTGCGCTCGCCGAACTGCTCGAGCGGTCCGACTTCATCCAGGTGACCTGCCCCCTGACCAGTGAGACGCAGGGGCTCATCGGCAAGGCGCAGTTCGCGGCGATGAAGCCGACCGCATTCTTCATCACGACAGCGCGCGGACCCGTACACGACGAAGCGGCGTTGTTCGAGGCACTCGCCAGCGGAGGTATCGCAGGTGCGGGTCTCGACGTGTTCCACGACGAGCCACCTCGACACGACAACCCGCTGCTGCATCTCGGCAATGTGGTCGCGACGCCACACACCGCCGGTATCACCGTCGAAGCGGCTCGCGACATCGCCGTCGCCACCGCCACGCAGTGGCAGACGATCTTCACAGGCGGAGTGCCGCCGCGTTTGCTCAACCCCGATGTGTGGCCGCGCTATTGCGATAGATTTCAGGACATCTTCGGATTCCGTCCCAGCATTGCAACGGTTTTGGAGAAGAGGAGTCACGCGCGGTGACGCAATACGACACGATCGAGGTCGAGATCAAGGGTCACACCGCGTGCGTGACCCTCAACCGGCCGGAGGTGCTCAACGCGATCAACGACGAGATGATCGCCGAACTGGCCGTGGCTTACGCGGACATCGAGCGGTCCCAGGACATCTGGACGGTGATCATCACGGGCGCCGGTCGCGCGCTGTGCGTGGGAGCGGACGTGAACAAGGCCGCCGACCACGACATGGAGAACGCGCCCGGGATCGACAACCAGGGCGAGCCGATACTGAGCTCGATGCGGCAATGGGACGCGCCACAAGAAGCGACGCCACCGTGGCTGCAGATGACCAAGCCGATCATCTGCGCGGTCAACGGCATCGCCTGCGGCGCCGGTATGGACCTCGTGACGACGGCGGACATCACCATCGCATCGGAACGCGCGACTTTGATGGACCCACATGTCAGCATCGGGGTGACCTCAGGCCGCGAAGGGGTCCGATTGGCGCGGATTCTTCCGCTGCCCGTAGCGATGCGACTGATTCTGATGGGTAAGCACGAGCAACTCGACGCGCAGCGCGCCTACGACCTGGGTGTCTTCACTGAAGTGGTGGCTCACGACAGTCTCATGGACCGCGCCTGGGAGATCGCCGAGATCGTGAACTCGAATGCTCCACTGGCAGTACGGGGTTCCCGCATGGCCGTGCGTAAGGGGCTGACGCTGCCCATCCACGAGGCCGAACTGCTGGCCGAGAATTACCGCATGAAGGTGGCGTTGACGAAGGACGCGATCGAAGGACCCCGCGCCTTCCTCGAGAAGCGCAAGCCCGACTGGAAGGCGCTGTAGGCCCGCTTTCTACGCCAGCCCGAAGAAGTTCTTCGCATTGGTGGACAACACCTTCCGCTTGGTGGCCTCGTCGAGACCCGCTGTCGCCTTGTTCGCGACATCCATGCTGTGCGGCCAGTTGGTGTCGTTGTGCGGGTAGTCGGTCTCGAACATCAACTGGTCCTCGCCGACGAGATCGAGAATGCGGAACGCGACCGGATCCCCGAAGGTGGAAAACCACACCCGCCCGGGCACCTGGGTGCTCGGCGGTTCGGTCAGCAGGGGATGAATGCCGCCCCACGCGCGCCGGTCCTCCCATACCTCGTCGACACGCTGCAGGTAGTAGGGGATCCAGCCGGCTTGCGCCTCCGCGAAAGCGACTTTGAGTTTGGGGAACTGCTTGAGCTTTGCCGAGAACAGCCAGTCAACCAACGCGATGGTGCAGTTGACCGCCATCAGGGCGCTGGTGACGACGTGTGGCGAGTCGGGAGAGGATTTGGTCAGTGAGGAACTCGAACCGATGTGCAGCATGATGCCGACGTCGTTGCGCTCACACGCGGCGAAGAACGGATCCCAGTAGCCGCTGTGGATCGACGGCAGATCGAGGCGAGCGGGCAGTTCGGAGAAGCACACCGCGGGCATGCCCTTTGCCGCGACGCGTTCGACTTCCTTCGCGGCGAGTTCGACGTCCCAGAGCGGAATGATGCCGAGCGGAATGAGCCTGCCGTTCGAGCCGCCGGCCCATTCATCGAGCTGGAAGTCGTTGTAGGCCTGCACGCAGAGCAGGGCGAGGTCCTTGTCCTTGCCGTACAGGAAGCGCTGGCCGCAAAACCGGACGAGAGTATTGGGGAAGCAGGCCGACGCCTCGATGCCGGCCATGTCCATGTCGGCGAGCCGATCCGCAGCGCGATAGCAGCCGGGGCGCATCTCGTCGTACGTGATCGGATCGGTGGTCAGCTCGTCGATTTCGTAGCCTGCGGCCGCGCTGATCAGCGGGATCGGGATGACTGCGTCCTCGTAGTGCCAGATATCGGCGTCGCGACCATCCTCGTCGTCGACGAACGCGACGTCGGATGTCACGCTCGGATCCATTCGCCCACGGTGCCGGACGATCCGCGGCCCGATGTCGCGGTAGCGTTCGGGCAGCCTGCTGGTCCACAGATCGGCTGGCTCCACCAGGTGGTCGTCCGGCGAGACGATCAGAATGTCTGCACTCAACGTTGCGCTCCTTCGCGAAACTTGGGTTCCCGCAAACGAGAATGGCCGTTTCCAGCGTAGCGCATCAGTCCCTCCGGCGCGCCCGGGGTCGACGTCCGCGACCGGCGTTCAACATGCACGTGTACGTAGGTTGGCTGAATACGCCGGGGAACGCGTATTCTCAATACACCATGACTGCGAAAAAGCGCACCGCCGCCGCCCAGGGACCCAAGGCCGAGCTGGAACTCGTCGACGCCGAACTCGAGATGCCGACAAGCTGGCAAGAACGAACGATCGAGCGCCGGCTGAGCCAGGCCCGAGCGCGTGCCCTGGCCCGCAGCTCGAGATTCCTGGCGACCGCGCTCGAACTGGTCGAGGAGTCCGGCCGGGCTGACTTCACCATCCAGACGTTGATCGACCGGTCCAACCTGAGCCTGCGTGCGTTTTACCAACACTTCGCGGGCAAGGAAGAACTCTTGTTGGCGCTCTACGAGAACGCCACGAGTCAATTCATCGAAGCCATCCGCCATGAGGTTGCGGCCGCGGACGGTCCGATGGAACAGCTCGAGGCCTTCTGTCGTGGATTCCTCTCGCGTGCTGAATCATCCGAGGCGATCGGCGGCCGGGTGATGACGATCTACAACTTGAGCCTGGAGATCGAGCGGCCCGCCGATTTCGCCAAGATCTGGGAACCCCACCAGAAGCTCTTGACCAAGATCCTCACGGCGTGTTCCCGCGCTGGCCTCGTGCGCAAGGACCTGACGCCCACGCAGCTCACCACCTTGCTGAACTCCACGCTGATCGCACTCGCTCAGATCGGGGTCTTTCATCTCGGTGTTAAGGGCGCCGAACTCAATGAAGATCAGCTGTGGGCATGGTGCAAACAGGCGCTCACGTCCCCGCCTGCGACCAAAGCGGTCAAGGCAGCGCCCAGGAAGGCGGCACCGCGGCGCACGGCGGCCCGAAATCCGAAGAAACTAACGGGGTAAGCCGAGCCCGCGCTGGGCGATGATGCTGCGCTGCACTTCGCTTGTGCCGGCGTAGATGGTGGTGCCCAATGAGAACCGCATCAGGTATTCGAAGCGGCCCTGCTCCGGTGCCGTCGGCTCGAAGTAGCTGCGCACGGCATCGGGCCCCATCAGTTCCACGATGTCCTGGCTGGCGCGGACAAGTGCTTCGGTGCTGAACACCTTCGACATCGGTCCCTCCGCCACGGGGGTCTGGCCCGTCTCGGTCATCCAGACGCAGCGCCGCAACAGCAGCCGCGCGACTTCGTCTTCCATTGCCACCCTTGCGATTCGCCGTCGCACATCGGTTTGGCTGAGCTGAGGTGACCCGTCGTCTGCTTGGGTACTCGCCGCCCACCGCTCAACGTGATACAGCAGTCGGGAGATGTGCGGTCCCCACCCGGACGCGTGCTCGTCTTGCAGCGACAGCGCCATCACCTGCCAACCGGCGTCGACGTCGCCGATGCGCCACTCGTCTGGAATGCGCAGGTCGCTGTAGAACGTGATGTTCGTCCGCTCTCCCGAAAGCGTCCACACCGCTTGAGCTTCGAAGCCGTCGGCATCCAGTGGCACCAGGAACATGGTGAGTCCCTTGTGCTTCGGCTTTTCTGGACTCGTGCGCGCCAGCAGAAACACGTAATCGGCGATATGGCCGTTGGTGGTGAACATCTTCGAGCCGTTGATGACCCATTCGTCGTCCTCGCGCACCGCCCGTGTTGTTGCCGCTGCGACGTCCGAACCACATTCGGGTTCGGTGAAACCCAATGCAATGGTGATATCGCCCTTCATCGCACCGCCGAGGATGCGTGCCTTCATCGCCGGGGTACCGACCGCGCGGATGATCGACGCCACCATTCGAGTGGTCTCGGAGAGGTACATGGGCGCGTCCGCCCACATGAGTTCTTCTCTGAGGACCTGTTCGTCCCATCCGCCGCGGTTCTGGCCACCGAATTCGATCGGCCAACTCGGGGCGAAATATCCCTCGTCGACGAGTCCTTTGGCGAACTCATCGTCATGCGAGACGCCGCTGCGATAGATCCGCTCCTCGAACTCCGGAGTCATCACTTTCCGGAGATGATCGCGCACGCCTTGGCGGTAGGCCGTCGTGTCGCGGTCGAGCTGAAAGTGCATGGATCAGAACCAATCTGTCACGCGAGGTCTACGGCCCGCGGCTGCGATAATGTTACTCTCAATTTTGAGAGTACTCATATCCGCACATGATTGGGGTCGAAGGTGGACCTGAGCGTTTCCGCCGAACAGCGGCAGCTCGTTGACTCGTTCGCCGGTTTGTATGCGCGGGAGTCGACGCCTGACCGGGTGCGAGCCGCGGAGCCTTCCGGGTTTGACTTCGCGCTGTGGAAAGCGCTGCGCCAGGCAGGTGCTGTCGAGATGGCCGTTGACGAGTCGGCCGGCGGCTGGGGTGCTTCCGCCCTGGACCTGGCATTGATCGCGGAGCAGTACGGTCGAGCGCTCGCCTCAGCACCAGTTATCGAGGCCCAAGTCGCAGCCCGGTTGCTCGGCGGCTGCCGAACTGCGGCCGCGGAACTGCTGCGCGAAGTCTTGAGCGGCGAGAAACTTGTGAGCTTCGCGCCGCGGCCGGCACGCGATGGAGTACTTACGCTCGTGCCCGGCGGAGCGGTCGCCGACGCTGTCGTCGCGTTTGTCGGTGAGCACCTGATCGCAGTGCCGGTTGGTGAATCACGCAAGCGTGTAGACAATCTCGGTTCCCTTCCGCTTGCCGATATCGCCGTGAGTGACGATGGCCTGGTTCTCGCCCAAGGCGAGGATGCGCGCAGAGAATTCTCCGATGCGCTGGATCTGTGGCTCGCTCTCACTGCCGCCGCACTGTCCGGTGCCGCGAAGAAGGCCGTCGAATTGGGTGTCGACTATGCCAAGCAGCGGCATGCATTCGGCACCCCGATCGGATCCTTTCAGGCGATCTCGCATCCGTTGGCGGACAGCGCGACAGCCGCCGACGGCGCGCTGCTGCTGGCGTTCGAGGCGGCCTGCGCGTTCGCCGACGAGCCGGCGCGGGTCAAGGAGTTGGCCGCGATGGCCTTCGCCTTCGCCTATGAGACCGCGCGCGACGCGACGCAACGAAGTCTGCACACCCACGGAGGCTACGGTTTCGGGATGGAGAGTGACATCCAGCTCTACTACCGGCGCGTCCGCGGCTGGGCCATGGTGTTCGGTGAATCGGCTGTCGCCTTCGACCGCGTCGCCGACGCGCGTTATGGAGCTGTGGCGGGCTGACGGTCACGCGTCAGACCGGACCTTGTCCTTGGCCGACAGAACGATTGGGGGAGCGGTCCGCCAGTTCGGCACGCCCTGTTCCTCACCGGCTGTCGCGCGCTTGTCGTCACGCACGCCGACCCAGTGCGAGTGATTCAGCTGGTGCAGCGTGAAGCAGGACTGCAGCGCGTTGTAGAAGCCCATGTTGTCGACGGACTGGTTGACGGATTCCTTGATGAGCAGCGCTGCCATCGTCGGGACAGTCGCGATGCGCCTGGCCATCTCCAATGTCCGGTCGGCGAGTTCCTCGCGTTTGAAGACCTTGCTGACCATGCCGAGGCGATACGCCTCATCGATGTCGATCGCGTCGCCGGTGAGCATCAGTTCCTTGGTGCGACGTGGCCCGAACTCCCACGGATGACCGAAGTACTCCATGCCGCACATGCCCAGCCGGGTGCCGACGACATCAGCGAAGCGCACTTCTTCGCTTCCGACGATCAGGTCACATGCCCAGATCAACATGAGCCCCGCCGAGAACACATCGCCGTGCACCTGAGCGATGGTGATTTTGCGCAGGTTGCGCCAGCGCAGGTTGTTCTGGAAGAAGTAGTGCCATTCCTGCAGCATGATCTTCTCGGCGCCTTCACGGGTCCACCGTTGATCGCGGCCGTCGGATGCTGACTCGGTCCCGGGGTGAACTCGGCTCGTGCTTGCTTGGACCCGATGTCGTGACCCGAGGAGAACATCGGCCCCTCACCTGCAAGGATCACGACGCGCACGGTGTCGTCGGCCTCGGCCCTGGTGAACGCGTCGTCGAGTTCGACCAGCATTCCGCGGTTCTGCGCGTTTCGCTGTTCCGGTCGGTTCAGCGAGATCCGAACGATCTGGCCGTCGTCGAACGACTCCCACTTCAGGAACTCGTAATCGCTCATTGTCTCCTCCGCAGTTCTTCTAATCCGGCAATGGTGTTATCAATTACTGAGAAGCTATGTTCTCACAGGCGGTGGATCGGATGGGAAGGGTGCTCATGACGGATCGCCAACGCAACCCACGGGTGATTTTGTGGGGCCCTGGACAAGTCGGTGTCGGCGCCCTGCGGGCAGTGATCGCACATCCCGGTCTGGACCTGGTGGGTGTCGTCGTGCATGCCGAGAACAAGGATGGCAAGGATGCCGGCGACCTGTGCGGCATGCCCGCGACCTGCATCATCGCGACCCGCGACATCGAGGCTGCGTTGGCAGTCGACGCCGATGTGGTGGCCTACTTCGCGTCGGGCGATTACCGATATCACGAAGCGGCTCAGGACATCGCGCGCTGCCTACGGGCGGGCAAGAACGTGGTGTGCACGTCGCTGGTGCCGATGTGCTACCCGCCCGCTGCGGACACGGAAACCGCCGACCTCATCGCCGAGGCTTGCGCCGAGGGCGGTACGAGCTTCTTCAACAGCGGTGTCGATCCGGGCTGGGCGAATGACGTCATCGCGCTGACGATGACGGGATTCAGCAGCCGTGTCGACACGATCACGATGCTCGAGATTCTCGATTACGGCCCAATCAACCAGCCCGACATCATGTTCGACTTCATGGGCTTCGGTCATCCGCCAGACCATCAGGCACCGCTGTTCGACACCGAGCGCCTCGCCGCCCTCTGGGCGCCCATTGTTCATCTGGTTGCCGACGGCATAGGACTGCCACTTGACCGCGTCGACACCACCATCGAGAAGTGGTTGGCCACAGAGCGTTACGAGGTCGCATCCGGTTGGGTCGAACCAGGCACGATGGGTGGGATGCGCTTCAGGCTTGGCGGAATGGTGGACGACGAGGAACGCGTCGTGCTCGAACACATCACCCGCATGGGCGACATCTCGGCGCCCGACTGGCCGCGCCATCCGTCGCCGCATGGCGGATACCGTGTCATCGTGGACGGCCTGCCGACCTACACGGTGGACATCGA
>Ga0068863_100005319_pt1 | contig 12701 bp, 9 predicted proteins | sample KBSSwiS62_FD_66596 | JGI IMG/M metagenome (GOLD analysis project Ga0068863, IMG submission 66596) | Switchgrass rhizosphere microbial communities from Kellogg Biological Station, Michigan, USA - KBS Switchgrass S6-2 | ecosystem: Host-associated > Plants > Roots > Rhizosphere > Soil ...
GCGATGGCGAGATATCCAGGAGTATTCAAAACCACCGACAATAACGCCAGCACCGCAGCCGGGAGGCACAAGAGAGCTCCGCTGAAACCAATGGCAAAGAAGCTGTAGGCTGTGACTCGCGCCAATGCCGAAGTCAGGGCGAAACCCAGCGCGATCAACCAGCCTAGCGCGAGCCCCAGCCCCACCAGGCGCAAGGTGACCGGAAAGCGATCGCGAAGAAGGCTGCTCACCGGCATGTTAAGGGAGTGGGAAATGCCAAGGTCTCCATGCCAGGCGCGATTCAAATAGGCGGCGTAAAAAAGAAAAACATTTCTTTCGGATTCATGCGACTGGTGAAGGGCCTGCAGGCTTTCTGCACTTAGCCGGGGATCAAGCTGTTGCTCATCTGTAGCAAATCCCGGCGCAAAGCGCACGAGGGTGGCAGATGTCAATCCTCCCAGAATGACAATCGCTGCGATCGCGAGCAGCCGCCGTGAGATTCGCCAGAGCATGGAAGCGTTGTCCTCAATTCACAGTGCTCAAATGCACGTTTGATCCAAGTAGGCCGTCCATCTCTTCTGCCAACGCATGGTGCACCTGTTTCATGGTGTACATTTTGCGATCGGCTTCAGCGAGCAAGCGTTCAGCATCCACGCCGTCTTCGGGGCAGAAAGCCGTGCCAACGCTCAGTGAGATGATGTTCTTGCCGCACACTCTCTTTCCCGCCGCTATCGCAAGTTGATTCAAGCGGTTGGCCTTTTCGGTGGCAGCGTTAGGCTTCATGCCAGTGGCGATCAAAACAAACTCATCCCCGCCCATGCGTGCGACGTAATCGTACTCACGACAGGCCTCTTTTAAATCTCCCGCGAAGGTTTTTAGTAGTCGATCGCCTTCCAGATGACCATAGCGATCATTGATTTGTTTGAAGCCATCCAAATCGCACACCATGACGGCCAGAGAGGTACCTGTGCGCCGGCAGCGTGCAAGTTCCTGCGCAAGGTGCACGAATAGGGAGCGAGCATTCGGCAAGCCGGTCAGATAATCCGTGGTCGCCGAGTTTTCGGCCTGTTGGTACTTCAGAGCATTTTCGACAGAAACGGCGACCTTAGAGCTAACCGCCAATAAAATCCGCAGATGATCAGCAGTGAAGGCATCGCATTCCCTGTGATACATTGCCAGCACTCCCACGACGCCGTTTAAGCCTTCCAAAGGCACCGCAATCGCCGACTGTAGCGGAGTCGCCCTCTCGAATTCCTTGGCATATCCCGGTTCAACCTGCGGATTGCCATTGATGATGGGTTTGCGATTCTCCGCCACCCATCCACAAAGGCCTTCGCCGAGCGGAATGCGCAGGGAAGACAAAAGCCGGAAATTCTCTCCGCTGACCAACTCCGGAACCAGCCGCCCGTGGCGGCAAACGAACACTGCAATCGAATCGTAGGGGATCACTTTACGTAACCGCATGGAAAGCACTGACAGCGTCTCTCCCAGGCTTAGGGAATTTCCAAGGTCCTGACTGACTTCAAATAACGTTTGTGCTTCCTGGCGAGCAGACGCGATGGAAGACAGGAAGTCACTCTCACTACTCCCTGCACTGCCGGCTTCCGAGTGCTCGAAACCAGCCGCCGGCTCGAGCCCCCGCTCAATGCGAACGTTTGTGGACAGCCCTGGCGAGGTCATGCTCATGGATTGAGACTGGGCGATCTGCTCCAATTCGATGAAGCGCCGTTTCAGCACGTCCACGACCTTTGGATCGAACGACGTTCCTGACATTTGCACCACTTGAGTCATGGCATCATCGAGCGGCAGAGCCCTGCGATACTGGCGGTCGGTAGCTAGAGCATCCAAGCAGTCCACCGCTGCCAGGATACGTGCGCCGATCGGAATGTCCTCCCCCTTAAGTCCTTCGGGATAGCCGGTGCCGTCCCACCTTTCGTGGTGGGCTCGGACGATGGGAGCAACGGGGTAAGGAAAAGCAACCCGCTCCAAGATTTCCGCGCCTACGATGGGATGGATCTTCAGCTTTTCGAATTCTTCTGGCGTCAAGCGGCCGGGTTTGTTAATGATGTGCTCGGGTACCGCCAGCTTGCCGATGTCGTGGAGCAATGCCGCTGCCCGCAAAGCCTCGAGTTCCTTGCTTGACAGTCCCAGTTCTTTCGCGATCTCTGAAGCGTAGATTCGCACCCGGTGCAAATGTTTGTGAGTGGTGTGGTCCTTGGCGTCAATCGCGAGGGCGAGTGCTTCAATAGTGCGCATGTGGAGAGAGGCGATATCTTCCACGTGCCGCTTTTCAATCTCTACGTGCTTCTTCTCATCTTCCAGACGCCCCAGATACATTCGGTATGAGCGGTAAACCCAGTAGACCACCGGCAGGATCATCAGCGAGGTTTGCCAACCTGCGTGACGGTTTACAAATCCCACCAGACCTATGACGGCAGCGCCTACTAGGTAAAAAGGGAAAGACCAGAAATAACACTCCGACCATACTTTCCGTGCAGACTTGCCTTCCGTCAGCGCGATGATCACCGATACGGGAAGCGTGTTGGCTAAGAAATAGATCAGAGAGGCGAGCACGAGCATGATCAGCGTGGCGCGATTCTCGGTAAGCAGAATGAATCGATGGTACGCAAAGTAGGCCAGCGCAATCGCGTTGGCCATATTACTGAACACGTTAAAGGCAATTTTCGCAGGGCTTGTCGATTGGTTCGTTCGCCATACGCATTGGACGAGCGCTGCGCTGCAGCCGATAAGCAGCGTTTCGGGCAGGCTGAGTTCAAGGACCCCAAGAAGAATAAAGAGAAAATTGACCGACATAGTGCCATCAATGCCGGGCAATCGCACCTTCAGGCTGGAAGCAAAAACTGCAATGGCGAGATAACAGAAGAAACGCAACAAGTCGTCGCTGTGCCAGTTCCACAACGATGTTGCTACGATCGCAACACCGATGGCCGCGGTCACACCGATAAAGATTTTGGCTCTGGTGGGCCTTTACTTCGCAGACATCCTCAGCAAACTAGTTCATTTCAGATTGATCCTTCCGCTCGGTGCTTCTGTCCCTACGGGCCCGCAATTCGCAACCGCCCCGGAAGCAGGCCGCCCCTTAACATCAAAGTCTAGAGTGGGTTAGAGCGACTTTCACCTTACTTAGGTCACTCCGTCGCCCTCCGGAGGGTACAAAGGCCATATCCCCGTGCGGAGCAGAGGTGGTCGGCCCTCAAAAGGCGAACCGTCCGTTCGCCCTCCTCCGTCTTAGATCAGGCACGGTCGCAGTGGAGTTGATATTAGCGGGCCGCTGCCGTCATAAATTGCTGGCTTTGGGGCGGGCTGGCATTTGCAGTCGTGGAAAAGAATCTACGGAAGCTGACGTACATCAGCCCCATGACGGGCATGAGTGCCATGGGCATGATCCAACTGACCTGCTGGCTGATGGCTGAGATGATGGAGATGAGTCCAGTGCAGCCCAGGTAATAAGGGAAGGACAGTTGAAAGATGCTCATCCATGTACGAGTCAAGCTTGCGCCTTCAGTCAGAGAAATGATCGTGGCTACAGGAAAGGTGTTCAACAGGAAAAATGCCGCACAGGAAGCGATGAGTGGGAGCGACCCAGACCAGGGACGACCTGCGAGAGAGTGCCTGTGCCACAAAAGCGCACAGCCCCCAGCCGCCAATCCCATCGTGTTCACATTAAAAAGAAGCTTCACCGCACTGAGTTGGGTTCCCGGGTTAGGCAAAGTCTGCACAGCCGAGGAAACTAGCGCCACCAGCATGCTCTCGAACAGTGTGAGTTGTGCTGCCGCGATAAGAATGAAGGGCAGGTTTACTGACATGTTCCCGTTGATCCCAGGCAGTTTCAGCTTTAGCCGTGAAGCCGCCGCGGAAACCACTAGCAGGACGAGGAACGGATGGTGATGTAGGGATTGGAACTTGATCACGCTGTAGACCAGCATGGTCAAGCCCGATGCTGCTATTAGACCTATGAAGAACGTGGCCAGCCGTGAGCTTTTCATATCCGTTTTCCTTAAGTTTGAATTGTGCTCACGGTTCCTTAGTTGTCGCCGCTAATACTGATGGCCTCGCTATCAGTCGTGCTGGAATTACCCCACACAACAGAATTACCCCAAACTACACTGTAACCTTGTGCGGAGCTGTTGCCCCACACTACCGAGTTCCCCCAAACCACGGATTGCCCGCTTATGTTGGTGCCCCAGATCACAGAGTTTCCCCACACGACCGAGTTGCCCCATACCACTGAGTTGCCCCAAACCACCGAATTGCTCTTGACGATATAGACATTGCCACTCGCGTCTATTGAAACAGCAGGCGACAACGCGCTGCCGGCAGTTGAGAGGGCAAGATCAACATTCATCAAAGCCGCCTGGATGTCCAAATATCCGGCACCCACGGTGAACATGTCGTACTGGCTGGTATAGGTGATTCCGGTCGTGGGATCGGTTGTACTGCTGTAGCGCGGGAAGGTCTTGTACGCACTCTTCATCAGGCGCGCTTTCACCTGATCGGGAGTGATGAAAGGATTTTGTTGTATCAGCAGCGCAGCTGTTCCGCTTACGACCGGCGTGGCCATGCTGGTTCCGCTGAGAGCGAAGTAGTACGGGGACGCTCCACTACCACTGTAGCTGTAGGAGTTATAGGGCACCGCGTTTTGAGGAAACATTGACACAATCTGTGCGTTGGTGGAGGCCAACGTGGAGATCATCTGGTTTCCGGGAGCAACGATATCGGGCTTCGCGATGTGGTCAAAAAGAGTGGGTCCCTTTGAACTGTAGCTGGCGATCAGGTCGTCTCCACGGTCGCCTGTGCCCATTGGCTTCATGGCGCCAACTGTGATCACATAGGGGTCATTGCCGGGCGCAGTGATGGTACCGTAGCCGCTGGTTCCTGCCGAGTCGTTCCTACCTTCGTTACCGGCTGCCACTACCACCACGATGCCAGCTTTCCACGCCGATTCCACCGCCTGGCAGAGTGGATCAATCTTGTAGCTCTCATAGACGGGCCGTCCGAGAGAAAGATTGATGACACGAATGTTGTAAGTGTTCTTCAGATTAATGGCTGCCTGGATGCCGGCAATGACTTGGCTGTCAGTCCCCGATCCGTTTCCGTCGAGAACTTTCAGGTCAATGATATTCGCGCTATTGGCAATGCCAGTGAAGGTCTTGAAATAGTTGAATCCGGTAGAGTTCTTTCCATTGCCCGCGAGAATACCAGCGACGTGGGTCCCGTGCCCGTAGATGCCGCTCGCCCCATTGACCACGAAATTCTGAGCGTACACAATTCGCGAGCCGGTGAAGTTGTCCTGGGTAAGATCCCCGTTGTTGGTGATGCCACTATCAATGACCGCCACTCCAACGCCGGTGCCGTCGTAAGCCAGCCCCCAGCCGTAGGGCGCAAGAACGGCTTGATCGTAATAGTCGTTCGCCACCGCCGTTGAAGCGAGTGGGCGGTTGGGAGAAATGTAAGTTACATCCGGATCGTTGGCCAAATCCTCGAGAGCATCCTTCTTCACCGTAAAGGCTGCCCCACGGATCACGCCACGCAAATCCGCTTTCAAAACCCCACCCTTCGAAGCAATGCGATCGAAGTGAGACTTTCCGGGCGGTACTCGGTATTGGATGATGACGTCGACGGACTCGCCGTCGTGCGTGTCATCGAGGTCTTTGGAAATCTTGGGGGACTTGGCGAAAGCGATCGTGGCGCAAAGAATGAGACACAATAAGACAGAGTCACGGATCTGGAATCGCACCTTGCGATCTGTCCTTTCGCGCTTGATGGTGATTTCTGTGGCTCTGGAGCTCGGCTTTCTATATCCGCCCCAGGTTGCGCTCCAGCACTGTTTGTGTGTCATCGAAGTCCCCTGTGAAGTTAAGAGTTCCCAAGAATCGTTTTCACTTTTGACAAAGCACGTGCCCATTCCGCCAGCGCCCCCAAATTGCCTGTACAACCGCCTCGCTTTTCGGGGCTGATTCCAAGTCCTTGGTCACATGGCCGGCATCAATGGGGTTCTCTTTTACCGGTGTGTTCTCTTTCTGGCTGACCGGAACGTTGCTTTCATGAGTCTTGGGCTTCATGGTCTGCACCTGCACGCTATACAAAAGCAACCGCCTGGCCATTTCCTGGGCCTTGCTAAGTCCTTGGGAATATTGAAGAAATGCTTCTCGCCCCAGCACCGCGAAGAAGACAAGATGGCCCGTTCCGAGAGAGGCGGGACATATTGTCCCAACCCGTGTAGGGAACCAGCTATTACGTTCGTTACCGCCAGATGGCGGTTATTGAACCCCTTTTCTCCCCCTCAATGAGACAGTTCTTTGTAATCAGTCTCTTGTGCAAACAAGACCGCGAGCCGTACGGGGTCTCGCGATTGATCGCAAACGTGGGTGTCGATCAGGGGGTAAGGGTGGCCAGTCCCGCGCTAGGGAAGCAGTCTTCCACCATCAAAGAGAGCGCCAAGTCCATCGAGGGCACTGCGATTCATTCTCCTCAGCCTTGGGGAAACTTGGACGTCTCCATCCTCGATCAACTCCATGAGGCGCTAATTGCGACCGACTCAGAGGGCAACATCACGGGCGGCAACAAGGCTGCTCTCGCGACATATGAATACTCGTCAGAAGAGCTGCTGGGTGTAAGTATTTCGATACTGTGCCGGGAACAAGAAAAGTCTGCCTTGCAGAGAGCAGTCGCCAGCGTAAAGAGGAACGGCCATTTTGAGACAGAGCTTCGAACACGAACGAAGTTGGGGTCTGATGTCTTTGTCCAACTCTCGTTGACCGCGCTGGTCGACAACAACTCGGTCCCAGCGGGGATGGTTGCCATCCTCACCAACATCACAGAACGCAAGATATTGGACACCGCCCACAACCATACGCAGCAGCAGAAGGCGGGCGGCGTCTCCGACCGGTCGCCGGAGCTGAAGTCAGATTTGGTGCAACGTCAAATCAGCGGCACACCATTCCTGATCGCCAGCCCGGTCATGCACAAGTTCATGACGATGGTGGAACGAGTGGCCGTTCATCCGGAAATCGTCTTGATCACCGGCGAGACTGGCAGCGGCAAGGAGCTCATTGCTAGGAGTATTCACGACAATTCTCCTCGCCGAAGCCACCCGTGGGTGGACATCAATTGTGCCGCGTTGCCCGAGCATCTAGTGGAAAGCGAACTCTTCGGATATGAAAAAGGTGCGTTTAGCGGTGCCGACTCTTCCAAGCCCGGACTGTTTGAGCTGGCCAACCGTGGGACGTTGTTCTTGGATGAAATCGGAGAGCTTGATCTAAAACTGCAGGTGAAGTTGCTGAGAGTGCTAGACGGCGCGCCGTATTATCGGCTAGGCGGCCATCGCAAAATCACAATTGACGTGCGGATCGTTGCTGCCACCAATCAGGACCTGACAGCTGCGGTCGAAGAAGGCCGTTTCCGCAGAGATCTATTTCATCGCCTGAGTCAATTTCAGTTGCGGGTACCTCCGTTGCACGAGCGTCCGGAGGACGTAGCGGCGCTGGCGCAGCACTTTCTCGCTCTCAAAGACAACAAATTACGTCTCACTGCGGAAGCTCTGAGCGCGCTCGCTTGCTACAACTGGCCAGGTAACGTTCGCGAGTTGCGCAATTTGATGGCAAAACTTGCCATGGGAGCAGCAAGCAACGAGATTTCGGCTGACGACCTGCTCGCGGAAATTTCGGTTTCGGGGCAACGGAAGAGCGAAACCGCGCTGCCCATCACCAACCTTGAAGGCATGGAAGAGCAGATGATCATTCGCGCGCTGGAAAATACTGGAGGGCATCGCGCACTGGCGGCAGAGCGGCTCGGCATCTCGCGCCGGACGTTGAGTCGCAAGCTACGGGAATACAACATTACTTGCCCTGAAGGAGAGAGAGGACGTTCACTCGGAACTCTAGGCAGCGATCAACAAAAAATCTTTCGCGCGAAAGCTCGGTTCCTGGTTAGCCTGAAGAATAATCAGGGCGATCATATCAATATCACTGCCGTAAACCTGAGTGGCGGCGGACTGGGAGTTGATGGCCTAACAAATCCGCAGCGATTCGCCGGCCTGGTGGAGTGCAGCTTCATCTTGCCGGAAACCGAGACTGTAATTCAAGCAAAGGTCCGCGTAGTCTGGGCGGACGCAATCGGCCGGGCGGGTATTCGTTTCGTTGTTTTAGAACCTGCGCTCTTTGAAGAGATCCACCACTGGACGTCACGCAAGATGAAAGAGGAAGGGTGGGAATTGCCGCCAGAATAGACAAACATTCTAAGGCGACAGTGAAGGCCGGAATGAAAGTGGTGAGCGCGGGAGGAGCCGCTAAGAGGGATGATTGCAGTGCATCTCATCCCCGCGCTGTTTTGCTCCGGTTCGGATTTAGTCTTGTTTCATTCCTGTAGCGCGCAGGTGGATTGCCGAAAGTTCGCTTAAAAGCACGATTAAACGCCGCTTCCGAGTCATACCCCACTTTCGAGGCAATTTGGGCGATGCTTTGGCTCGTTGAGCTGAGCATCTGCGCACCCAGCTGCAAGCGCCAGCGCGTGAGGTATGCAAGCGGTGGTTCTCCGAGGTACTGTCGGAACCGCTCTGCCAACACGGCCCGTGAGATACCGACCTCACGGGCGAGGGTCGCGATTGTCCAAGACGCTGCCGGCTGTTGATGCATGAGTGCAAGCACCCTGCCGACTTCGGCATCTCGCGCTCCCGCCAGCCACCCGGTCTGTCCTGTTGGTAAGAGCGTCATGTAACGTCTCAACGTTTCAATGAACAACGTCTCGCAAAGTCTCGCCAGCACAGCTTCCGCACCGCTTGCCTTAGGGGCCGCGATGGAATATCGGATTGAATTCTCAAGCCAGAGTCCCGAATCGTCTTGCCGTATGTTCACCTTGAACATCGCTGGCAATCCGGCCAAAAAAACCTGACTTAGGCTCCGCTCGCAGACCATGTAGCCGCATACAAACCGCGTAACCTCTCCCCCACTTTCTATGCGAGAGAGTTTTAGTCCCTGGGAGAATATTCTCTGCAGCTCATCTTCGCCGCTTATGGCACGGTGACAAGCGCCGTTCTCCATAGTGTGCGAGTCGCCGTGAGGGAAGATAAGGACATCCCCAGGAAGAAGTTCGAGGCGCTCATCCCCGACCCGGCCAAATGCTCTACCCTCGATGAGCAAGTGGTAAACGATCACGTGCCCGGAGGACTGATTGAGATAGGCCGCCAACTTTCGCGAGTTGGGCGACTGAAAGCACCAAGGCGCGGAAAACTCCGCGTTGAAAAAAAACGCGCTATCCACCTTTACGGCCTTCAGCACCTCTGAGAGTGCATCCATACCCACCAACGCCGCACAAGATTATCAGCAAACTCAGCAAGACTCACGGCAAAGCGTGTTCGTGCTATTGATGCCCGAGCAAGGGAAGAAGACTCCTGATCAAGATCCAACCGACTATCCATGGAATCAGAAGATTTGTAACCGAAGCCAAATTCTATCAATGGCTCGTCGAGGAGGAAATTATGGCTGACACTGCTCGTATTCAGTACCTGCGAGTCGCACTGCAAGCTGTGGGCGTGCTCTTTATCGTAGGGATCTTCAGTTTCGTCATGATCTGGCCATCCGGCTGGTCGTGGCACTCGGGACCGTCACACCACTTGCCACATTACCTGCAGATGATACTTGGCGTCTATGCGACATTGGGTATTTTTCTGTTGATCGCAAGCCGAAACCCGCTCGCAAACCTGAGTCTTATCTGGTTCACGGTGTGGTCCAGCATCGCGCACGCAGGAATCATGGCTGCACAAGCTTTGGCGAACCCCGAGCAGATAGCTCACCTTTGGGGTGATGTTCCGGCACTACTCGTTATTGCTGCCATCCTGGCGTTTCTTACGCCACGAGGCACCTTAGCGACGGCCCTCGCCTCAGGCAAGAAATGATACCGAAAGGGGACACGTCGCTGAATCAGCTCATTTAGCGATGAGCCACGCTCCCTGCCGCTTAGAGGTGTTGGAGCGGATGGCGGGGTGAGGTGTAGCGTCCCCCAAGGGAATTCATGCTTCTCGGCAAAGTGCCGCGGACGCCGGGACAAGCGAAACGGTACATCCATCCACCCGAGCAAGGAAGCCGGACGTTCAGACAAACTAGCGGAACAAATTTGCCGCATACTGGCTCCGTCAACCAGCCGAAGATGTGAATGGCTGCTCGACCAAATTGAAAAAGAAAGGAAATGAAATATGTCATCCCAGACCGCCACCACTGCCTCAATTAGGGGCCACATCGATCGTCGCGCTTCGTTATTGGCTGATCGCATCGAGGAAGGCGCTGCCCTCTTAGCTGCCTTTGCTCAAGGACTCTCGGAAGAGGAATGGCACACACCGGTATCGACCACGGACCGTCGTTCTGTTGGCCTCATCGTGCACCATGTTGCGAGCATGTACCCGATTGAGATTGATGTTGCACGAGCAATCGCCAGCGGGATGCCCGTTACGGACATTACCTGGGACGGGGTCGCCCAATTGAATGCCAAGCATGCGCACGAGCATGCTGAGGAAACGAAGACCGCCGCACTCGAACTTCTGCGTCGGAACAGTCGTGAGGCGGCCAATGCAGTACGCCAGTTCAGGGACGAAGAATTAGATCGCGCGGCTCCCTTTTCGTTGAGCTTCGGTGCACCCGTGACCACGCAGTTCGTCATTGAGGACCATGCATTACGGCACAGCTGGCACCACTTGGCGCGCATCCGAATAGCTTTGGGCCGATGATTTCGAGGGTGGTAGCCCCTTTGATGAGCGACTAGGGCTGGCTCCAAATAGCGCGAACTGGTGACGTAGCCAATGGCCTGAGGGAACACAGAGATGATGCGAACAGGAAGATTAATGGCGGTGCTCGCGCATCCCGACGACGAATCCCTGGGGGTGGGGGGCACGCTTGCGAAATACGCATCTGCAGGCGTTGAGGTCTTTTTGGTTACGGCTACCCGTGGTGATAGTGGCCGCTTCCGAGGCTATAGCCTGGACGATCATCGCCATCCCGGGCGGTTGGCGCTGGCCAATATCCGAGAGGGCGAACTACGCGCCGCCGCCTCAGCCTTGGGCGTGCGCGAAGTCTCAATCCTCGACTACACCGATCAGCAACTCGACCGAGCGACCGCCCGCGAAGCGGTCGCCACCATCGCGTCCCACATAAGACGCGTCCAGCCGGGCGTGGTCGTGACGTTCGGACCCGACGGCGCATACGGGCACCCCGATCATATCGCGATCTCCCAGTTCACCACAGCGGCCATCGTTGCCGCAGCCGACCCTGCGTATCCATGTAGCGGAATCGAGGCCGTGCAGTCGCATATGGTGTCGAAGCTTTACTACATTGCCTGGCCAGAATCGACCTGGAGGGCTTACCAATCGGCTTTCCGGAGGTTAGTCTCGCGGGTCGACGGCGTTGAACGGCAGGCTGTGCCGTGGCCTGACTGGGCGATAACCACCGTGATTGATACGAGTAGCGTCTGGTCGACAGTGTGGCGAGCGGTCTGCTGTCACGAGTCACAGGTGACCGCGTACGAGCGGCTGAAAGACTTATCGCCAGAGGATCACGAAGCTCTGTGGGGTCGGCAATCGTTTTATCGGGTATTCAGCACCGTGAATGGCGGGAGAGTGCCTGAGACAGACCTTCTAGAAGGGATAAATACGTGACTAAAGAATCGCTAGTGAAGGAGTCAAGCCTGGCTTGCAATTCCGACCGGCATGCGCCGCTCACGATGGATGCAGCAGTGTTTCGCAAACTGGGGCATCGACTCGTGGATCAGCTTGCGGGATTCCTGGAATCGCTTCCGTCTGGTCCGGTGACCCGTGATGAATCCCCGTCAGTTGTGCGCGACGCACTCGACCTCACAGGGGCGCTCCCGGAAATGGGGACAGACCCCGGTCCGCTGCTGGAAAAAATAGCAGATTTGCTATTCGCTCACTCGCTATTCAATGGACACCCTCGTTTCTTTGGATACATCACCGCGCCGCCGGCACCGATCGGGATTCTCGGGGACTTTCTCGCGGCTGCGTTGAACCCAAACGTTGGCGCATGGACACTCTCGCCGGCCGCCACCGAGGTCGAGTCCCAGACCGTCAGGTGGATCGCAGAACTCATTCGCTACCCAATCAATTGCGGTGGACTGCTGGTCAGCGGCGGCAATATGGCGAACTTCGTTTGTTTCCTGGCCGCGCGAACCGCCAAGGCGGGCTGGGATATACGCAAGCACGGCGTTTATGGAACTTTAGGACGCAGGCTTCGCGTGTACTGTTCAAGCGAAACGCACACGTGGATTCAAAAGGCTGCGGACCTTGGCGGCCTTGGTACCGAGTCGATCGGGTGGATCGCCAATGACTCCAAATTGCGGATGGACGTCTCCGCCCTACGACGGCAAATTGAAGCGGACGCGGCGGAGGGAGATGTGCCATTCATGGTCGTGGGAACGGCGGGATCAGTCAGCACAGGTGCAGTCGATCCTCTGCCGGAAATCGGCGCGCTCTGCAAGGAGTATGGCCTGTGGTTCCACGTTGATGGAGCCTATGGCGGCTTTGCGGCTGCAGTTCCCCAGGCGCACGATGATCTATGTGGCCTGTCCTCGGCCGATTCGGTCGCGGTTGATCCGCACAAGTGGCTCTACGCGCCACTCGAGGCTGGATGCGCGCTGGTACGCGATCCGGAAATGCTGCGCGGAGCATTCGCGTATCACCCTCCCTACTACCATTTCGAGGA
>Ga0068863_100005321_pt1 | contig 12700 bp, 10 predicted proteins | sample KBSSwiS62_FD_66596 | JGI IMG/M metagenome (GOLD analysis project Ga0068863, IMG submission 66596) | Switchgrass rhizosphere microbial communities from Kellogg Biological Station, Michigan, USA - KBS Switchgrass S6-2 | ecosystem: Host-associated > Plants > Roots > Rhizosphere > Soil ...
GCGCCCGACGTCACGATCGCGGACTCGCAGCCGATCAGCTCGGCAATCCGGGCCCCGGCCTTTTCCATCAGCTCGTCGAGGTCCACGGCGTAGTCGGCGGCCTGATGGCAGGCGTCGCGCACTTCCGGCAGTTCCAACGCGCCCCCGTTGATGGTGAGCGTGCCGGTCAGGTTGATGAACGGACGAACGCCGAGGCGCGTGTAGACCTGCGGTCCTTTTGCAGAGGCTGGAACCTTCGACGTCTGTGACTCGGTCGCGCCTTCGATCGCGTCGACGCGGCCGATCACACCCGCCGCGGTCGCCATGCCGCCGACGCGAAAGACGTCCCGACGCGTCCAGGTGCCGCCGTCCATTCGGTTGCCCTTCATGGATCTCTCCTTCTCGATTGCGCGTGGAGAGTATAGCGACCAACGATGTTCCTCTTGCAATACAATCCCGCGCGGCATCGGGTCGCGGGTAAAGTGTCTCCGCCATTTGTCCGTGCGCAAGTCAGGAGGAGATCGTGAAATCAGGGCACAGATCGAGACGCGAGATCATCCAGTTGGCCGGCACGGGCGTCCTCGGGCTGGGGGCGCTCCAGGGTGGAGACTCGCCGCGCAAGCGGTTCTACCGGGATCCGACCGGAACCTCCCCGTCGCTTGGCGTGATGCGGTCAGGCCATCTGCTCTTCGTCAGCGGCGTCGGCGGCTGGTATCCGTCCCGCGGCGGCCAGCCCGGCGACATCCGAAAGCAGACGGCCGACGCCCTCGATCTGATGAAGGCGCTGCTCGAAGGCGCAGGCGCCTCCATGGCGGATCTCCTCCAGGTCCAGGTCGCACTGGTCGATTCCGATCACAACTGGGAACCGATGAACGAGGTCTACACCACGAAGGTGCCGGAACCGCGTCCGGTCCGATCCTATTTCGGCAGCACGGGCTTCGGCACGCCGGGACAGCTGGTGCAGATCGACGCAATCGCCTATGCCGAGTGACTGACGCTGCGTGGCTCAGCCTCCACCCTGCAGCTTCCGCCGGAGGTGCTCGAAGAAGTTCACCATGAGCACGACCGACTCCGTGCGCGCGTCTTCCGATCGAATCACGATCGCGCGGTTGCCATCGGCGGACGGATCCACCCAGATGGTCCCGGGCGGGATGCGCAGCCAGACCTGAGGCTTCTCCGCAATGAACGTCGCGCCCTCGATGCGGTACGGGACCCGCATCACCACGTCCTCCGAAATCCCATAGAACAACTGCCCGTTGCGCCGCCATTCGATCCACTCGGCGCCTTCGGTGGAAACCTGCCAGCGTCCGGCACCGTTCGGGAACGGCCGCACGTACACTTCGTTGCGTCCAGATTCATCGGACGTGTAGGCGATCCACTTTCCGTCCGGCGAGAACTGGCCGGCCACCTCGTTGGCCGACGTCGTCAGGAACGGTTCAGGCGAACCCGCTGTCACTGCGCCGCTGGCCGCCACGTCAATCGGCAGCAACATGAGGTCCCCTCCAGTGGCGTGGGAATCCTCGGAGAACAGCAGGTATTTCCCGCCGGAATGCCAGGCGATTGGATTCTGGCGATTCTTGCTCGTCGTCAAACGCTGCGGCTCACCGCTGCCGTCGGCGCGCACGAGAAACAGGTTGAACGTTCCGACGTCCGGCTGCCATGAGGAGTACGCGATACGCTGACCATCCGCTGACCAGACGGGCGACACGTCGTTGTCCGCATAGAACGTGAGGCGGGTGATGGCGTCGCGCGCCAGCGCGTAGATCCAGACGTCCGATTGCGTGCCGTCGCTGATGTCCAGCACGACGCGGCTGCCGTCAGGCGAAATCCGCGCCTCCTGGTACTCAGCGGCGACATTTCGCAGCCGTTGCAGCTGACCTGACGGATCCATCCACAGTAGCATCCGGTTGGGGCTGCGCGCCCGTCGATACGCCAACGTGCCCGCATTGGAGAGCGAGTACTGCGCAGTGCCATTGAGCGAAGAGTAGGAGATGTCGTCGACGACCGCCACGCTCGGGCCGGTCTCCTGGAGGCGGTTCACGTCGAAGGGCGCCGCGAACAGCTTGCCGCCGTTGACATACAAGAGATGTCCGCTTCGCGAGTAGCGTCCGAAGAGGCCGCCCCGATGAACCGTACGGCGTTCGGTCCCGGTCTGGACGATCACGTCGCCAGCCTTGGCGGTGCCGGCGAGGCCGTGTGCGGTGTAGATCACACTTTTGCCACCGGGGAGGAACTGCGGCCAGCGGTGCGTCGTCTCGCCTGTTTTGGGATCGAGCGTGGTGACCTGCGTCATCTCGCCGCCGGTCGCTGCCATGCGGAACAACGGACCGTCGGGGCGCGGCGCGAAGACGATGGTGCCGTCTTCGCTCCACGTGCCGCCGCGCGCCTCGAAGACGTTCGCCAGTGGCGTGACGGTGCCGCTGCCCAGTGCGATTGTCAGCAGTCGACCGCCGGAAAAGAAGCCAATCGAGCCGCCGTCCGGCGAAAAGAACGGTGCGTAGGCATCTTCAGTACCGGCGAGTGGTCGTGCCGTCAGTTCATCGAATCGGCGGAGGTACAGCTGCCACCGACCGCCTGAAGCGCCGCGCGCGACGAATGCGAACATCCGGCCGTCGGGTGACAGCACCGCGACGGATCCGATCCAGTTGAGGCCAACCCAGCCGGCGCCGGCAATCGGCGTGTTGGTTCCGGCGTCGATGCCGAGAGTCAGCGGCGCACGCTCTTCTTGTGAGACCGTTCGCCAGGTCGACCACCCCGCGTGGCCCGCTGCACCAACGATCAGGCTTCCGATCGCAGCGAATAGCACGACCGCCCCCAGTCGACGCTTGCTGGCGTTCGTCGTCGGTGCCGCGGTTGCGGTGATCGCGCGCGGCGCCCCCGAGAGCGCGATGCGCGCCTCGCCGATGTCGCGCAGCCGCACCGTGACGTCCCGCTCGAGGCACCGCGACAGCAACGTGCGGAGCGCGTCTGGCGTGCTGGGTGGCAGACGGTCAAGGTCGACATCGCGCGTCAGGACCGAGGCGAGCGTGTCGCTCACCGTTTCGCCTTCGAACGGGCGTTGGCCGCTGATCAGCTCGAAGAGGAGCACGCCGAACGCCCAGATGTCCGCCCGTTTGTCCACCACCTTGCCTCGCGCCTGTTCCGGCGCCATGTAGGCAACGGTCCCGACGATCATCCCCGCCGTCGTCGCGAGCGGTGCAACGGTGGGACTGGCCGCACTCGTGGTCCCGCTGTTGGCTTCGTGTTCGATCGCTTTGGCAAGACCGAAGTCGAGGATCTTCACCTTGCCGTCGGACGTCAGGCGAACGTTCGCGGGCTTCAGATCGCGGTGAATGACGCCGCGCTCGTGCGCGGCCTCGAGTCCCTCGGCGATCTGTCGGCCGATGCGGACGACCTCGTCCATCGGGATCGCCCCGCGTGCCAGCCTCGCGTCCAGTCCCTCGCCGTCGACGAATTCGAGGGCGATCGCCACGACCGCCGCTGGTCCTGACCCTCCCGAAGCGGTGGACGGGACCTCTTCGAGACCGTAGACCACAGCGATGTGCGGATGATTGAGTGAGGCGAGCAACTGCGCTTCGCGGCGAAAGCGCGCCAGCGATTCTGAATGCTGCAGGAGCGTGTCGGGCAGGATCTTCAGCGCGACGACACGGCCGAGCCCGATGTCGCGCGCACGATAGACCTCGCCCATGCCGCCTGCGCCAATAAAGGCGAGGACCTCATATCTGCCAATGCGCGTTCCTGCCGCCAGCATGTCGGGATGTCGGGCCGAGGGATGCAGTATACCGGCGGATCGGCACGAAGCCTCTGGCTGACGCCGTACAATGCGACTACGGACACCAAACCCCGCACACCCGCCGACGCTGATTCGACGGTCACGCGGCTCGACAGCGAGCGCGGGCTGCGCGTGTCCGACGTCCAGCCGCTCGGTGACGCAAGATTTCCGCCCGGCCGGATCTTCGCGGCGCGCTACCGCATCGTCAGCCTGCTCGGCCGCGGGGCGACCGGCGAAGTGTACCGCGCCGACGACCTCAAGCTCGGTCAGCGCGTCGCGCTGAAGCTGCTGTCGCCGAGCAGCGGGCCGCACCCGAATTTCGTCACCCGCTTCATCACCGAGGTCCGCCTCGCCCGCGACATCGCGCACCCGAACGTCTGCCGCGTCTACGACATCGGCGAAGCCGACGGCTGGCACTACCTCTCGATGGAGTACATCGACGGGGAAACGCTGGCGTCGCTGCTGCGGCGGATTGGCTCGCTGCCGGCCGAAAAGGCGCTCGATGTCGCGCGGCAGTTGTGCGCGGGACTGGCCGCCGCGCACGACCGCGGCGTGCTGCACCGCGATCTGAAGCCCGGCAACATCATGCTGGACGGGCGCGGACAAGTCCGCATCGTCGATCTCGGTTTCGCGACACCGCTCGGCGACTCTGTGAACGCCATCGCGGGCACGCCGGCGTACATGGCGCCCGAACAGACGGCAGGACAGGACGCGGGCGAGCGGACCGACCTGTATTCGCTCGGCGTTGTGTTGTACGAAGTCTTCACCGGGCGACGTTTGTTCCACGTGCGCTCGATCGCGGAGCGCGCCGTGGCGGGCGAGCCGGGGCCGGCCGCGCTCGCGCGCTTGTCGGGAATCGACCCCGCCGCCGAGAGAGTCATCCGGCGCTGCCTGGAGGCCGATCCCGCGGATCGACCCACCTCCGCCTGGTCGGTCGCCGCCGACCTGCCCGGCGGCGATGCGTTGTCGGCGGCATTGGCCGCCGGACGCATGCCGTCACCAGAAATGATCGCGGCGGCCGGGCACAAGGGCGCGCTGCAGCCGGCCCTGGCGTGGCCGTTGCTCGCGGCCATCGTCGCCGGCACGCTCGGCGTCGGGCTGGGCGTCAGCCATGTGACGCAGATCGATCCGGCGCGAGTCCCGAAGCCGGGCGAGGTCCTCGCCGAGCGCGCACGCGCCATCCTGTCGCGCATCGGTCAGGTCGCGGAAGCACGCGACAGCGAATACTGGTTCGAGCCAGGCGTACGCTTCGTGTATCGCCAGAGTCCGCAATACCTGATCTCGCAAAACTCGATGCACGTTCTCATCGAGCGCGATCCGCCGAACGATGTGCCGGGGATGGCGACCGTCGTTCTGGATCCGACCGGCAAGCTGATTCGTTTCAACGCGACCCCTGAACGGGGGACGCCTCCTTCGCCCACGCAGGAGGCGCCAACCTGGGCGACGCTGTTCACAGAAGCGCAGCTGGACATCCGAGCATTCGGGGAGAACGGCGGAGCCGTGGACGCGTTCGGCGAAGCCCCCATGGTGATGGTGCCGCACGATAGCCAAGTCATGTGGGAACAGCCTGGTCATTCGCCAGACAGGCTTCGCGTGGTCGGTGCGTCGCTCGCTGGCCGACCGGTGTATTTCGACGTCGCGACCGTGAATGCCGCGCCGCCGGTCCGGCAGACGTGGTTTTCGCGAGGCGCGCGATCGCCGACCAATGAAGTGCTGCTCGTGATCTTCTCGATCGCGTTGTTCATCGGCGGCGGCATTCTCGCGCGTCGGAACCTGCGGCTCGGGTACGGCGACACCAGCGGCGGCCGCCGGCTGGCGATCTGGATCGCGAGCGGCGGCGTCTTGTGGCCGGTCCTGCGCGCGCATCACGTACCGCTGGTAGTCGACGAGTGGATCTTTCTCCTGATCGCCACCGGGTGGGCCCTGGTCTGGACGGCGTTTGCCTGGCTGATCTACATCAGCCTCGAGCCCTACGTGCGGCGCTGGTGGCCGCATACGCTGATCTCGTGGGCGCGTCTGCTCTCCGGGCGCGTCCGCGATCCACTGGTCGGTCGCGACATCCTCGCCGGACTGCTGGCCGGCATCGGCCTCGTCGCGCTGCTGATCGCACGGGTGGAGGTCTCGCGCCGCCTCGGCGTGGTCGTCAGCCCGCTCGACCAGGCGTATTCGCTCGAGGCGCTGCGACTAGTGCCCTACTTCGGCCTGATCGTGTACTTCGGAATCGACGTGTTGAATTTCGCGCTCGCCATGCTCGGCACGCTGCTGCTGATTCGCGTCATCGTTCGCAACCAGCGCGTCAGCGTGATCATCTGGGTGTCGAGCGTGGCGACGCTCAATCTGGGCGTCGGCGCGATGCCCTGGGATCTGGTGTTCGCGGTCGCGCTGGCGGCCTTTGCCGTCTTCGTGCTCCTCCGCTTCGGTCTGTTCTCGACGGCGGTGATGCTCTTCTTCACGGACCTGATGACGCGGCTGCCGATCACTCTGAACGCTCGTGCCTGGTACTTTCCGCTGTCGATGCTCACGATGATGCTGATCGGCGGCCTGGCCGTCTACGGTTTCGTGGTCGCGCTCGCCGGTCGATCGCCGTTTGGTGCTGCGGTGTTCGCGGATCGGGAAGCCTGAACGCGACTGCCTACTTGAGGCTGGGGACGGCGGCTCGCGATCCGAGCTCGCGGTCGAGGTCCAGCAATCCCGACGGGTCGCTCTTCACCATCCGGAACTTGGCGACGATCTCGCGCGCGATCTTCTCTTCCTCGACCTGTTCGGTCAGGAACCACTGCAGCTCGGTCATCTCGGCGAACGCTTTTTCCTGAAAGCACAGCTCGTACAGCGCGTTGATCTGGCCGGTCACGCGCTGCTCGTTTTTCAAGGCCTGCTCGAACACGGCCCCGAGCGATTCGAAGTCGGCTTGCGGCTGGTCGATGCTTTTCAGCTGCACCTTGCCGTCGCGCGCGAGCACGAAGTCGAACAGCTTCATCGCGTGGAGGCGTTCTTCATCGCTCTGCAGCCGCAGCCATTTCGCCGCGCCGAGGAACTTCTGCTGGTCGCAAAAGGCCGCCATCGCGAGATAGGTGTGTGACGCTTCGAATTCTGAATTGATCTGTTCGTTGATGGCGCTGAGAACGGTCGCGTTCATGTCGGCGGGCCTCCGCCATCAATTCTACGGGCGTTTCGGAATCTTGATCCGGCCCTCCCACAGGCTCTTGTTGTTCTCTTCGCAGGAGTACTCCATCATTTCCCAATCGGGCCGCAGTGTGAGGGTTCGCGTCGTCTTCCACGGCCTGGTGAACGTCTTCGGATCCTCGATGATCATCTCGTGCGTGATGTGGCCAAGGTCCGGGCGCGTGAAGCGCTGCACCAGGTGCAGCTGATCGCTGTGCGGGTGGCCGACCGTGTCGAGGCGGGTTTTGCCGTTGAAGTTCACCGTGTCGATGACCAGCGTCTCGCCTTCCCAATGACCCACTGAATCGCCGAACCACGTGGCGATCCCGGTGCGGTGTGAACGGCCGTCGATCGGCGCGACAGTAAACCAGGAATTCTGCTCGAACAGGAACGCGAAATAGGTGTCGCTCTGCATGATCTGCATCGGTTCGGGGGTGTTGATCGAGCGCGTCATCCCGAACGGCAGGCAGGCGCCGGTGTAGTCGCCGTTGGCGGCGTCGTAGCTCTTCCACTCGGCCGCTCCCCAGGGCGTGAACGGCAGCTCGGCGACGCCTTTGAAATCCTTTGTGTCCTTGGTCAGGTCCGGCGCGTACGGCTTCTGCCAGACACCGCTGAAGTCCACTTTCCCCGAGGCCAGGCGTGGCGCCGGGCCGGCCGGCGGCCGATAGTCGCCTTCCTGGCCCACGGTCGGCCGGGACCCGGCGGTGGCCAGCGCCAGCGCCGTCAACAGGCTCGCCGCGAATCTGTTTTTCACGGCGCGCCTTATCGCTTCGGTGTCGGCGGCGGTGCGTCGCCACCTGACGAACCGGCAAACACGCTGCGGCCGTCCGGCAGTTTCGCCTGCCGGATATTGCACGTCTTCGACCCGTCCTTGGCCATCGATCCGTCGATGGTCACCTGATCGCCATAGCGCAGCGAATCCTTGTTCCAGCCGTTCCTCGTCAGCGTGTTGGGTGCGCCGCCCTCGCATTGCCAGTGCTGCAGGACCCCCTGATCGTCTTTCACGTCGAGGTACACCCAGATGTGCGGGTTCATCCATTCGAGCTTCGTCACAGAGCCGGTCAGCTTCACCGGCTTGTTGATATCGAATTCCGCCGCGAAGGAATGGTGGGCCGCCACGCGGAGCGCCGCCGCGGCGACGAGGCCGGCGCCGACGAGAAGGTGTTTCGCAGTCATGCCGAGGTTTTACACCTCGGACCCGGCGGGCGCAACGGTTATGTGCGGGACGACTCGGTACGCAGTGTCTGCCTTTAGGCGGACGTCGACGTCCGCGAAGTCCGGCTAACGCCGGACACTGCGAATTAGGAGCTCACTGAAAAACGGGTGATTATGCGCTCGAAAGCGGCTGTATTCGTCGAACGATTCGTCAGGTTCGAGTCTCAAAAGGCCTGTTGAGTGGTCTTACCGGGGAGCGCGCTGCGAGGTAAAGATACGTCTCCATCGTCATGCGGGTTTCGGCAGCAGTTTGGGAAGTCGGATCAGATTGAACGCGGCGCTCGCCAATACGAAGAGCCAGTCGACCCTCGCCAGCCCACGGAGTTTGACTTTGCGGATCCAGGCGATGGTCTTCGACCAGCCGAACGCCGGCGATCTGTCGAAGCTGCGACAGAGGCCCTCATCCGAGCGCGTCCAGCCACCGCTTGTCGCGCTTTCGCGATGCGCGATCGCGCGCGGAGACGCCGTTCTTGTCCTTGATGTCAGGTGAGGCGCGCTGGTCGACCAGCCATGCCAGCTGCGCCGGGTCAAATTCCTTCTCGACGCCGTAGTGCAATGCCGTCCGACCTGACTTCGGATCCGCGAAGTTCACGTCGGCGCCTCTCTTCACGAGAAACCTCGCCGCCTCGATTTTCTTCCAGGTCCACGCAGCGAGAAATGGCGTTATGCCGACGACGACGTCGATCTTCGCGCCGGCTTTGACGAGCAGATCGAGATTGCGGACGTCGTCGTACCATGCGGCCGCGAACAATCCGCCGCCTGGGGCGTTCTGCACCTTCGCGCCATGTTTGAGCAGCAACTTGACGAGCGTCGCATTTCGTCCGCGAGCCACAGCGAAGAAGAGCGCGGTGCAGCGATCTTGCTCCGGGGGCAGCTTCGACTCCACATCGAGTCCGTGGTCGAGCAGCAGGCGGACCACTTTAGCGGACTGCGATTCCGCAATCCCGAGGTCGGCGCAGGGCACGCAGCAGGCGAGGTGCAGCAGGTTGAATCCGCGGCGGTCGGTAACGCTTAGCAGGCGAGGGTCTGTCGCGAGAAGCTCGCTGACTGCATCGACGTCCAGTTGCTTGACGGCCTCGATCATCCGAGTCTTCGACATGAGCCGTAAGTTTATGCGTTTTTCAGCGAGGTCCTAGATAGCGTGGGCCGGCCGGGGAATGTGCCGCCGAACCAGGGCGAGCGACGCGCAGACGATGGCCATCGCCAGCGCCCACGCGGCGAAGAAGGCCGGCGCGCCGCCCCTGTCGAGCGCGAAGGCGCCGACATATGATGCGACGACGTTGCCGATGCGGCCGACGGCGACGGCCGTTCCCACGCCGGTGCCGCGAATGTCCGTCGGATAGACGTGCGCGGCCACCGCATACATCGTCGTCTGGACGGCGTTGAGCAGGCCGCCGGTCACGGCGAACATGGCGATGAGCCCGGCCGCCATCGGGGGCGCCAGCGGCATCGCGGTCATCGCGAGCGCGCTGGCGACCGCGATGGCGGACATGCCCATCAGCGTGATCCGGGAGCCGAGACGCTGAATCACCAGCGCGCCAAGCACCGCGCCTCCGACGCCGCCGAAATTGAACGCGGCCAGCGCGCTGCTCGCGTCGACCTGCGCGTAGCCAGCGCCGATCAACATCGCGACGATCCAGTTGAAGCCGACGTAGTTGGCGAGCAGGCAGAAGAAGAAGGCCCCGGACAGGCCGACTGTGTCACGGCGCAGAGCCGGCGCGAAGAGCTCGCGGATCGACGCCCGCGACCTGACGGTGGCGGCGGCCGTCGGCAGCACGAACGTGGACCCCGGGCTGACGTCGTGGCCAAGCCGACGAAGCAGCACGACGAGCTCCGGCCAGCGCTGGCGCCTGATCGCGAGGAATTGCGGCGACTCCGGCAGAAGCTTGAAGAGCGCGAGGGCAACGAGAAGCGGGAGCAGGCCGCCGATGACGAACAACGCGCGCCAGCCGTAGCGCGGCAGCACCTGGCCGGCGAACAGCGCGGCGAGCGTGCCGCCGAGCGGGATGCAGACGATCGTCAGCGTCACGGCGAAGGGGCGCTGTTCTCTCGGCACGTACTCCGAGGCGAGCGCGGCGGCATTCGGCATCGCCCCGCCCAGTCCGAGCCCGGCGAGAAACCGGAGGACGCCGAGCATCGTGACGCCATCGACCGTCGCGATCGCCAGCGTCGGGACCGCGAACGCCAGCACGCTGCAGACGAGCGCCGTGCGCCGGCCGATCCGATCGCCGAGCACACCGCCCGCCGTGCCGCCGAGGATCATGCCGAGGGGACCGAGCGCCAGCACGGTGGTAAAGGGTGCCCGCGGCAGCGACCATTCCTTCATCAGGGCCGGAATGACGTTGCCGAGCAACTGGTTGTCCATGCCATCGAGGATGATGGCGAGGGCGGTGCCGGCGACGAGCAGCTTCTGGTAGGCGCTCCAGCGTCCCTCGTCGAGCATGGACGCGACGTCGACGGTCTTCATGAATCCGGTATCAGCGGACCGACCGCTTCGCGTCGTCGAGGATCCGATCGACGATTTCGCGGGCCGCGCCGAGATAGGCCGAGGGATCGCTCAGGCGATCCCAGTCGATCGCGGGTTCAAGGCCTCGACTCGCGGCGGCGCGCCGCACCGCGGCGACGAGCGAATCGGAAGAGCCGCGCCTGTCGATCGCCGCGTGCCTGACGAGCGCCTGCGCGTCCTCGAGCGGCATCGTCGCGGCCAGCGCGAGGGACAGCGATTCGGACAGGGCCGCACCGCCGTCCAGACGCAGGTTGTCGCGCATCCGCGCCGCGTTGACGGTCAACTCGCGGGCGACGACGGCGGCATGACTGGCGGCACCATACGTCAGCGCGATCATCTGCGGCACCACGAGCCATTCGAGCGGCCATCCGTGCGTCGAGCGCTCGTGCTCCTGCAGCGCCGCAGCGTGGAGCGCGGAGAGCAGCGCGGCCGTGGCCTGCGCGGCGACGACCATCATCTCGCTGCCGATCGGATTGGCCTTGTGCGGCATCGTGCTGCTGCCGCCGCGGGCGCCGCCCGAGGATTCCAGGATCTCCCCGATTTCCGTTTGCGCGAGGAGCGTCAGATCCTGACCCATCTTGCCCAGGCTGCCCGCAACCAGCGCCAGCCAACTCCCGTATTCGACGATCGCGTCGCGCTGCGTGTGCCACGGGACCGCCGGGCCGAGGTCGAGCTCGCGGGCCAGTGCCTCCAGTACCTTCGGGCCGCGATCGCCGAGCGCCGCAAGCGTGCCGGCCGCCCCTCCGAATTGGACCACGAAGAGCCGCGGCTCGAGATCGGCCAGCCGCCGCCAGTGCCGCGGCAACGGCGCGAGCCAGTTGGCCGCTTTCAGACCGAACGTAATCGGGGACGCCTGCTGGCCGTGCGTCCTTCCGGCCATGATGGTGTTCTGGTGGCGATCGGCGAGGGCGATCAACGCGTCGATCGCCTCCTTCAGCCGTTCTTCGATCAACGCCGTGGCGCGCCGAATCGCCAGGACTGCCGCCGTGTCGACGATGTCCTGGCTGGTGGCGCCGCGATGGACGAACCCGGCGTTGTCGGGGCCCACCGCGCGGCGCAGCTGACGAACCAAATCGATGGCCGGTACGCCCGACGCGGCCACGCCGCGGCCGATCGCGGCGGTGTCAACCTCGAGCGCGGCGGCTGCGGCCGCGATCGCGTCGGCTGCGGCCGCTGGAATCACGCCCACTGCCGCCTCGGCGCGGGCCAGCGCGACTTCAACCGCCAGCAGATCGGCCAGGCGCTGGCGATCGGCGAACACGGCCGCGATACGGTCGTCGCCGCAGAAGAGATCTCCGAACAGCGCCGAATCGAGGACGGAGATCATGCGTCGAAGAACACGGTCTCGCGTTCGCCCTGCAGGCGGATATCCCAGCGATAGACCACGAGGCCGCCCTTGGTGGTGCGTTCGGCGACGAGCGTACGCCGCCGGGCGCTGTCGACCAGCGCCAGCGCCGGATCCGCGTCGAGCGCGTCGTCTCCGAAATACATTCGCGTGAAGGCGTGCACAAGCATGCCGCGCGCGAACACTGTGACGTTGACATGCGGCGCGTGTGCGGCCCCGTTCGCGGCTCGGATCGAGCCGGGTTTGACGGTGTCGAACCGAAAGGTCCCATGGGCATCGGTCGGGCAGCGGCCGAAACCGAAGAACGCCGGATCGAGCGGCGCGGGGCCGGTGTCGAGCGGGTGGCGATACCGGCCGTGCGCGTTGGCCTGCCAGATCTCGACGAGCGCGTCCTCGATCGGGCTTCCGACGCCGTCGAGCACGTGACCCTCGATGCGAATGCGCTCGCCGTCCGTGCGATCGCTCACCAGCACGTGCTGCGACTGCGACGGCCGCGTCAGGCCAACCCCGAAGAACGGGCCCACGGTCTGCGACGGTGTCTGCCGCGGCGACGGCATCAGCGTGCTTCCATCGGCGTCTGGTGACGCCCGCGCAGCACGACGTCGAAGCGGTAGCCGAGCGCCGTGCCCGGTTCCGTGACATCGTGATCGTAGCGGGCGATGAGCAGCGGCCGCCCTTCTTCGGGCACGCCGCCGAGGACCGGATCGAGGGAGAGCAGCGG